>Ga0207727_100011_pt1 | contig 24640 bp, 22 predicted proteins | sample LuqExpMetageno48_FD_187806 | JGI IMG/M metagenome (GOLD analysis project Ga0207727, IMG submission 187806) | Tropical forest soil microbial communities from Luquillo Experimental Forest, Puerto Rico - Sample 48 (SPAdes) | ecosystem: Environmental > Terrestrial > Soil > Tropical forest ...
TTGCAAGGAAACCAGGCGCCAAACCCCACAAACTGGCAAATTCGATTACTTCATCACGCTCAATCAATCAGTCCGCTCAATGGCTTCGTAATTCTTCACAACCGACTCAGAGGTATGGCTTCGTTGAGCCGAGCGCAATCACTCAGGTGCTAGTGTGAGCTGGTGCGCCTAAGCGTGGTACGGCCTATCAGTTGCAAGCCCGCCAGCAAGTCCAGCCGCTACTGCAGACGCGATGCGTTCCGCGGTTCCAGCAAAGACCAGTGTCCACAACATAGTAACGGCCGTATTCACCGAAGTAAGCGTCGTGCCAGCGCTCGTAATAACCCTCGCGGTACCCGTTGTAGAACGCACGGCGGACAGGTTTGCATCCATCGTAAGCATCACGATAGACACCAGGCACGCATCCGCCAGCCTCCGCTGTCGCAAGGCCGACAATGCTGAAAGCGACGACAAAGACAGAGGAAAGAAGCCTTCTCATCTGGTTATCCTCACAGAGGGTCACACGACTATAGATTATTACAAATTATAGCAGTTTTTATTCTGCGTAGCGAGGTTACCAGCAAAACTACATGATCAAAAAGTTAAATCTGACATCGAAGCGCTTTGCAGAGAGATTTATATTCTTGACTCCATCAATGCTCGATGTCGCGGGCCGACAACAAACTATTAACCAAATCGCTGATTAGCAGAAAAAACTCACTTCTGATCACCCGATTGATGACGTGCACCCCAAATCTCATAGAGGGCCAGAACCATCACCAGAAGTCCGACAATGATTAGATTTGCGCTAGCAACGGGAACGTCTACACCTACGATCCACGGACATATTATTAACCATACGCCGAGCACAACGTTTATCCATTCCTCCCAGGGGCGAAAGATAGACAGCGTCACTACCTCAGCCGCAATAATCAAAAGACCGCCAACCACCGTGGTCTCTGTCGCGGTCGAGTCAAGTCCAAATCCCAAGGTCCAGGGCGACAGGCAGAGCCAAATCCCTAGCAACCAACTGCACCAATCCTCCCATTGTTTGGGGGTAGAAAATTGAGCTATCGCCATAAATCGCCTCCGTTAACGGTAAACAACAATGGAGTGCTTCGCACGCCCGCGGTTACCGCCATCGACCGCGCCAAGCACCAATTGTCTCCGGTACAGCTGTCTCGTTTGATTTAAACGTCGAACAGGAATTAGCATAGAAAGCTCCAACTAAACTAAGATCGGCTGGCATGAAGACTTACCAATCGTGCCAGCAAAGTAGCTGGATACAGCTGACCGATAATCGCCTCTAAATTGCACAGACTGCGCGCAACGGGATGGATGGGATAAATATCGCCATAACCGGTTGTGGTCAAAGTGACAAAACTGAAATAGATGAATCGACTTGCCATCTCTCGGTTATCTTCTAATTCAAGGCCGGAGAAAGCTTTCGGGATCACTAGGTCAACAAAAGTAAATAACGATACAAACACCAGTGCAATCAGCAAATAAAGCAGGACTGCTCCGATAATTCGGTGATAATTTACAGATCCTGGCCCAAACACCGCGCGAGCAACGACCCAACCGAGCGTGACTGCTAGTATCATCCATGCGGCCGCGAGAAGCTGCAGATCAATGTTTGAGGACGATATATTTAGTAGCCGCATAAACACGACAGCAACATTCATTGTGAATGCAATCATCATCATTACGAATGCAGTTAAATTGCTGGATATGACGAGTACACCTATTATGATCGCGAACCCCGCAACGAAACCAAGTGCCTGGAAGAAGGGGGCTCCTGCTGCTTGCAGTGGAGCGACAACAAACATCATTAATAAAAGCAAAAGCGTTACAATAGTTAGTAATTGATCGCTATAACGTTGCTGCAAATCGCGAACCCAGTTCTTATGAGTGCTCATTTTGGTTTTTCTGCCGATCGCGTTTATAGTTTCGCCAGCTTGCAAATAAGCCCGAACAAAAATCAATCGTGAAGGAGCTGCGCGCTTACGGTAGCTTGCTACTACCACGAAGGCTGTCTTAAGTGACTCGCGCGATTCAGAGTTCTGGCAAGCGCGCTTCTCAGTACCGGATTCAGTTGGACATTCGGATGCCGCCAAATACATCAAAACCCGGGGCAAGAAAACCAACAGGGTTTTCATATGGCTGTTAAGCAAATTATCGATGCGACAGAAAATCGTCAGGTCATCGCCTTCCCGGGACCCATACCCCAGTGGCCTAGTGACGAAAAAAACGCCGCTCACAGTTGCGGGGGCAGCCCCGGATTAGGACTCAAGGTCCGCACCGTGTTCCCTTTTGATCTCCCAAGGAAGATATTATGAAATCAAAAGTTTAGTCAATCTGCCCTCTCATAACCGGCCGCTCGCCAGACCATTCGATCCACCGAAACACCTGCCCTCAACAGGAATATCGCAAAATCGCCTTATTGATTGCATCAACCAATGAGTCCGTCGAAAACGGCTTCCGTAAAAACGCAATGCCGCCCGCAGCATTAGCCTTCTTTCGGACTGCTGCGTCATCTGCCCCGGTCATAAAGATAATCGGAAATCTGAACCCATCGGCTGCCAATTGATATGCCAATTCAATACCAGAAATATCACCGAGTTGAATATCAACTACCAAGCAAATCGCTTCGCACGTGGAAGCACAATTGAGAAATGTCTTTGCCGAATCAAACGTTTTGGTTCCGTAGCCGAGCGCCGACAACAGACTTACCATAGCGCTTCGCATTTCCGGATCGTCATCTACGACGGCTATCGTTTTCTTTTGACCTGACATTCTTTTTATCCAAGAGGGTAGACAGGGGCTCGCTCGGAGCGGCGAGCTCAGAGATAGACTTGTTGCGGACGCAAGATTGTCTCCGCAGGCATATGTTCGCCGAACTTGCTTGATATGTGGCGACTTGCCAGCGCTGTCTTGTTATTATGTGCCAAAACGTTGTGTAAAAATGCCAAGAGCTTAAACTTCGCTGACTCGTTCAAGTGCACCTGACGAGATTGGACAATTTCGATGGGCCATCCTAAGCGTGTCGGCTGGCATCCGAATGCCACTGGGACTCTAACTCGGCTCGCGTACGCTCATGCCAAAGCGAGCGGAATTGATCCAAAGTCCTTCTTAAAGAAAGCCAGTTTGACGCTTGATCAGATCAAAAACCCAGATTTACGACTTCGCGTTGATAATCAAATTAATTTCTTGACTCTTGTTGCCAGTGCCCTGCGCGATGATCTGCTTGGATTTCACCTCGCCCAACCGTTGGACCCTCGTGAGCTGGGTTTTCTTTATTACATTTCAGCTTCGTCTGAGACGCTGGGCGATGCCCTACAGCGACTTGCACGTTATGCTTCAATCGCCAACGAAGGCGTCTCGCTAAGGTATGTCGACGGAAGAAATATCAGGATGGAGTTTCACTATGTAGGTGTCAGTCGCCATCTGGATCGGCACCAAATAGAATTTTTTGCGACGGGATTAGTCCGTTTGTGCCGGTATTTGACGGGTACTCGCCTGTTGCCAGCGCACGTGCGATTTACCCATCGTGGTGATAGTAAGCGCCAAGAGCTTATTGAATTCTTCGGTCGCGAGATTGAATTTGGCGCGACCATTGACGACGTCTCGTTCGTCCCAACCATTAAGCTCATGCCAATTGCTAGTGCCGACCGTTATTTGAACGAGTTTTTGATTAAATATTGCGAAGAGGCGCTCTCTCATCGATCGGCTAGGCGCAGCTCGCTACGCTCGACTATCGAGAATGCAATTGTACCTCTGTTGCCTCACGGACTGGTTTCCCTCGAAGGAATCGCAAGGAGCCTGGGATTAAGCCAGCGAACTCTCGCGCGTCAGCTTTCCTCGCAAAAGCTGACCTTTTCTGACATTCTGCAAGACCTGAGGATAGATCTTGCCAAACGTTATTTAGCCGATCGTACCTTATCGATTTCCCAAATCGCCTGGTTGCTTGGCTATCAGGAAGTCAGCTCATTTACGCACGCTTTCAAGAGCTGGACCAACAAAACGCCACAGCAGTTCCGTTCTGGACATAAATAAAATCGCATAGCCGCATTGGGCCAAAAGATCGCAAATCGCGACGCGTCCAACCGAATCACGTGCCCCGCTATTTAAGCGCCATTAAGCCTGTACGGCGATGGTGCAAGAACAGCGAACCACTTTCAGATTTATTCGATTTAGAGGCTCCGGCTAATGATATTTGCCAGTCGGTCGCTAAACTTTCTTGGATTTTCCGGGCGATCTCCTTCGAGGATCCGCGCCTCATCGAACAGCAAGTGTGCGACGTCTTGTTTGAATGAACGATCGCCGTCACCCAACAACGAAAGCTTCTTAATGATATCGTGATGAGGATTAATTTCGAGAACTGGTTTTGCAGAAACCTTGAGACGTCCTGTACCAGCCAAAAGTTTCTCTAATTGCCGGTCTGGTCCGCGGTCCGGGGCGACCAAGCACACTGCACTGTCCATCAAACGATCCGACGGACGAACATCTGAGACAGCATCGCCGAGTTCGGCCTTTATGAACGCGAGGAATGAAGCAACAGATTTTTCAACCTCGGAAGATGGCGGGCGTTTTGATTCGATCACTGGAATTGCCGTCAGGTCCGCGGCTCCTTGAGTTATTGACTTGAATGGTTTGCCGTCGAATGAAGTTCCAGATGCGACCCAGAAGCTATCAACGGGGTCAGTCAGAAATAACACCTCAACGCCACGCGCGCGAAAGCCTTCCAAGTGGGGAGAAGTTTCAACGCGAGCAATGTCATCACCCGCAATATAATAGATAGCTGTCTGGTTTTCTTTCAGCGAAGAGAGATAATCTTTCAAACTTCGCCATCCGGTCGCCGATGCAGTCGTTTTGAAGCGCGACAATGCCAGAAGCGCATCACGACGCTCGAAATCTTCATAAGTGCCCTCTTTCAAAACAGCGCCAAAGTTATCCCAGATTTTGCCGTAAGCATCTGAATCACTTCCCGCAAGTTTCTCCAACTCACTGAGTATGCGGTTCGTAACTCCCTTCTGGATGGCGGTGAGAATGGGGCTCTCTTGGATCATCTCACGCGAGACGTTCAATGGCAGGTCAGCAGAGTCGATAAGCCCGCGGACGAAGCGAAGGTAACGTGGCAGGACGTCGGCATCGTCAGTGATGAAGACGCGCTTGACGTATAATTTGATCCGACCCTTGCGATCGGGATCAAACAAGTCAAACGGGCGGGAGCCCGGAACAAAGGCAAGCGCGGTGTATTCTTGTCGCCCCTCGGCGCGAAAGTGGATGGTCATCGCCGGTTCATCAAATTGTGCGGCGATACTGCGATAGAAATCAGTGTAATCCGCGGCAGAAATCTCAGACTTTGCCTTCGTCCAGAGAGCTGCTCCATCTGCCACTTCGGCTGGTTCGGCGCCCGGCTTTTCGACGATTGCGATAGGCACCGGAACGTGCCCAGATTGCGCTCGCACAACGCGCTCGAGCGTGAAACGCTCCATATAAGAAGTTGCGTCTTGCATCAGGTGCAGCAGAACTCGTGTGCCCCGTTTTGGCGCATCCGCAAGTGCAACCTGCGCCACTGAATAGGTGCCCTTGCCGTCGGAGGACCATTGCCACGCCTCCTCGGACCCCGCGCGGCGGGAGATCACGTCAACTTTGTCCGCCACCATGAAAGCCGAATAGAAACCGACACCGAATTGGCCGATCAGCGCCGCGCCTGCGCCGTCATTCTTGCTCGCTTCGACCTTTTCTAGGAACGCCCTAGTTCCTGAATGAGCGATTGTCCCAAGTTCGTGGACCAACTCTTCGCGGTTCATCCCTACGCCATTGTCCTCAACCGTGAGCGTTTTTTTGTCGGCATCGATGGCAAGCGTGATTCTGAACGTGGAGTCGCTGCCGAGCAGGGCGGGACTAGCAATCGCTTCGTACCTTAGTCTCTCGCAAGCGTCCGCCGAATTAGATATTAGTTCGCGCAAAAAGACGTCTCTGTCGGAATAGACAGAATGCACCATCATGTGCAGGAGTTTTGCGACGTCTGCCTCGAAGGCATGCGTTTCTTTTTTGGTTTGATTGTCGACGCTCATAAATAAATTAACCCCTATATTGCGTTTGTATGATTTTGCCTCGTCGCATTTACGAGAAGCTGCTGCATGGGTGCGCGAGCGTCGGACACGATGTTCAGCGCCCGTCGAGCCGGGTCCCCAAAAGAGCTGTCGGTACTGTGCATCCGCATGGCGAAAAACAAATTAGAAAGCGACAAAAACCTTTCAAGGGGGGCCTAAAAAATCATTCAACTATAAATGATTACAATGGCTTATAGGGCTTTTTTGAAAATGTTCGGCGGTCATTAGCACTCCCCCTTGACGGTGCCAAAAGGCAAACCAAATCAATCTGCCGTGAGGGGATCAAGCCTAAGGTTCGCCCCCGCAAACAATGCTGGGTTGCGAACATGGTCACAGTGCTACGGCTTTTGGAGCGCGATGAATGGGCAGGCGTTTTATTGCTTGCTCAATAACGTGGGAAAACAACTGCTATGTCTCAGCCACTCGTCGTCTTAATTCCCCATCATGTCGGCAAGGATGAGGCCTTGCGCCGCATCAAGGGTGGCCTCGACCGCGCCAAGACCGAATTTGCATGGCTGCTTTCCTTCGAAGAAGAGGTTTGGAGCGGTGATCGATTAAGCTTCCAGGTGGTGGCGCTCGGCCAGCGCGCACAGGGAATTATCGAGGTCTATGAGCACGCAGTGCGGCTTGAAGTTGCGCTGCCGTGGTTGCTCGCGCGTTTCGCTCACGCCGCTCAAAGGGTAATCGGGCACAAGGGCCAGCTGATGCTGGAAAACAAATAGCGCGAGGGGCCGGCGCGTTTATCGCCCGCCGCCACTGTCATTTGCCAGCATTGGCAAATCGGTCCTCTGCCTAACTATGTTTGGTGGCGGTATCTGTGGTGCTTCCGCGGCGCCTCGCTCTCTGGAGCATACCAACCCAAGCGTGGATTATGGTTGCAAAAGCCGCGATTGCCGGCGAGCACATTGGGCACGCATTGTTCAAGTGTAGCGTACCGGCAGTCCCAATAAGCGTCGCCCGGGCCAAGGTTAATCACCGCACACCATGGAGCATTGCCTACCTGAGCCAGCGCCGGTTCCGGGCCGAACACCATAACGGGAAGCAGGATGGCCCCGAGGTAAACTATGCGCTTCATCTTCAGCCTCATCGGTTATTGCCAAATAATAACACCAAACAGACCAAGTTCATTTCACTAGGCCGTGTAAATCCAATCGCTTGACTAGACGCGTACAACGTTCGCTTTTCCCCCGATAGCGGCGCAAAAGCGAAACATGGCGAAGTGTTTGCAGACGAATAGGGTTTGGAAAGAAGAAGGCCGCTCGGTCAAATGCCGAACGGCCTTTTCGGATTATTGATTAGAGCGCGGTCAGTAGCAGACCTGCACGCGTCTCAGTACTCGGTGGCCGTAACCATCCCAAACCCATCGGCGTGTGATGGAGCAGCCGGGCCCATAGCCATAATAGTAGGGGTTGGCCCCATATCCATAATAGCCGCCGTAATAATAAGGAGCTGCGGCCGCGCCCAATAAAAGGCCCGTGCCTAATCCCCATCCGAAGCCACCCCAGCCCCAGCCGCCGCCATGCCAGCCACCACCCCAACGGGCGCTGGCCGCGCTAGGGAGCGCGATTGAAGCTGCCGCGACGGCAATTGCGGTCACAGCAGTAATTCCGAACTTTCGAAGCGTTACACGCATAGTGCTACTCCCGACTTTCCGCCCCCTGCTAATCACCCAACGATCCAAGAAGCCCCTTCCTGCGGTGCTATTGAAATTGTGAAGTGCTTAAGTCCGATGTCAGCACGCAGCTAAACGCCTTTATCGTTCGCGCCGATATCGTCCTAAGGGGAATCCGAAGCACTCGTCGCACTGCCCCTAAGGACAGTAGCGGACTGAGTGTTCCCGCCTGTAAATTTGTTCATATTAGCAGATAAGGGCCCCTCCTTACCCCGAAATTGCCCTTATCTAAGACTGCGAGACCGCCAGCTCGTCCCCAGCTCAGCGGTCTCTTTTTTACGTGTTCGTCAGCTAAGGAAGCGAAATGATCCACGTAGAACTCCTACGCCACAGGCTCTCACAGGGAATACGCAAACGACTAAACTCAGCGAGGAAGTCCACTGGCAAGTTGCTGGCGAGGCGATTGAAGGTCTGTATACCAGCGCTTAACGGCAGAAGGTAAAGTGGCGAGACAATGAGGCGCCAAAATTATTTTGCTCTGTAGCAGCGCGCTTAGAACTGTAACGAGCTTGGAGGAGGCGGCGACTGCGTCCGCTGCCAGCCTGCATGCGAGAGGCTGACATCATTGTCGTGGGCGGTGGCTCGGCCGGCGCGGCGGTGGCGGCCCGGCTGTCGGCAGATGCAGCGCGCCGCGTGCTGCTGATCGAAGCCGGCCAGGACACACCGCCGGGCGCGGTGCCCGCCGACATCCGTAGCACGTTCCCGGCCGCCTATTTCAACAGCGGCTATTTCTGGCCGGGCCTCACCTCCAGCCTACGTAACGGCCAACCAGCGACGCCCTTCCTCCAGCCGCGTGTGATGGGTGGCGGCTCAAGCGTGATGGGTATGATCGCCATACCGGGGTTGCCCGGCGACTTCGAACGCTGGGAGCAGATGGGCGCGCGGCACTGGGGCTGGCAGGACGTGCTGCCCACCTACCAGGCTATGATCTGCGATCTCGACGTACCGTCGGCGAGCCGCAACGTGCGGGGGTTGAACGTCGTGCGCAGGTTGCCGCGCGAGTCGTGGCCGCTTTACATGAAGCGCATCGAGCAGCTCATTTCCTCGCCCGGTACGCCGCCGGTTATGCGGTTCGAGAATACCGGCCGTGACGGTATGTTCGCGGCGCCGCTGAGTCATGACGAGGAACGCGCTAGCAGCGCGCGCTGCTATCTCACGGCACAGGTGAGGGCGCGCTCCAATCTGAGCGTGCTGGCCGACACGCATGTTCGCCGCATCACATTTGACGGCCGGCGCGTCAGCGGCGTGATCGCAGCATGCGCCAGTGAAACGTTTTCGATCGCGACGCCAATGGTGGTTGTCTCATGCGGCGCAGTGCATTCGCCCGCGCTACTGCTGCGCTCTGGCATCGGGCCGGCGCAGGAACTGCACGCGTTGGGTATTCCGCTGGTCGCGGACAGGCCCGGCGTCGGACGCAATTACCAGAACCACACGCAGCTGCATTTTTCGATGACGCTCAAGCGCGAAGGGCGGCTTCCGCCGCAGGCACAGCATTACATAATGTCCGCACTGCGTTTCTCATCCCGTCTGGCGGAATGCCCCACTGGCGATCTTTTCCTTTACTTCACCGGACGGGTCAGCCCGAAATCGTTTGGGCGCCGCATGGCTATGGTCGCGGTTGCGCTCTACACGCCTTTTTCGCGCGGACTGGTACAGCTTACCGCGTCCGATCCGGACGCGCCGCCGCAGGTCGAACAGCGCTTGCTGACGGACGCACGCGATGCGCAGCGCATGATCATCGCCACGCGGCGGGCGGAGGAACTACTGCTCGAGCCGGCGGTACGCGCCTGCTTCGACGAGATCTATGTGATGCCGCGGCGGCCGCCCATGCGACTGATCAACAGCACAGGCCCGAGCGGCTGGTTGAAGGGCGCGGCGGCAACCGCTGTGCTGGTCGCTCCGCCCGGGCTGCGGCGCTTTGCGATTGGCGCCGCGATCAAACCCGGCCGGCTGGTTGCGGATGGCGCCGCCGTTTCGCGGCTTTCGGATGAAGAGATTCTGATGGCGAGCGGCGCCATGTTCCATCCGAGTTCAACATGCGCGATCGGCGCCGAGGCAGACCCGATGGCTGTGGTCGATCCTCAATGCCGCGTCTACGGTGTCGAAGGCCTACGCGTCGCCGACGCTTCGGTCATGCCGCAGATCGTCAGCGCCAACACCAATATGACGGCTATAATGATCGGCGAGCGCGTTGCCGAGTTCATCCAACGCCCGTCATCCGTTTGAGTGCCGCTCGCTCAACTCGAGATATCACTAGAAAAGGTTCGGCGGCCGCTCTCGGCGAGTGACACTGACCTCAGCTTGCCTTGCCGCCCAGTTCCGCCTTCACCCGCTCCGGCGTGAACGGCACCGTACGCAGCCGCGCGCCGGTCGCGTCAAACACGGCGTTGGCGAGCGCGCCGCCCACCGGCGTGCAGGTCGCCTCGCCGGCGCCGACCGGCGGCTCGGTTGGCCGATCGATGAGATCGATCTCGAGCTTGGGCGCCTGCGAAAAGCGCAAGATCGGGTAACTCGACCAGTCGGTGCTGACGACGCGTGCGCGGTCGAACTTCACTTCCTCCATCAGCACGCGGCTGATGGTCTGCAGGATGCAGCCCTCGACCTGCGCGCGCACGCCGTCCGGATTAATCATCAGCCCGCAATCGTGTGTGCAGACTACGCGCTCGACCTTGATCTTGCCGGTGGCGCGTTCGACTGCCACCTCCATGCCGATCGCGACATAGGTCTCGTTGTGCTTGTAGTGCACAAAGGAAATGCCACTCCCGCGCGCGACCGCCGCGGCCGTGTCGCCGCTCGGCGCGGCGCGCGGCTGCCACTTCATTAGCGCAGCGGCGCGCTTGAGCACTTCGATCGAACGCGGATCCTTCAACCCCCCTAGGCGGAATTCGACCGGGTCGATGCCGGCCGCGTGCGCCAGTTCATCCGTAAAGCTCTCAACCGCGAAGCAGTTGGCCGGCTTGCCCGGCGCGCGGAGCGGTGCCGGACGCAGCGGTGTCTCCTTCAGCCAGTGCGCGACAACTTCGACGTGGCTTGCGGCGTAGGGCGGATCGCCGTTCTGAGAAATCAAGCCTGTGTTCAGTCCGACGATGTTGTCGAGGCCGGCCGCCTGCGGCCCGAGCAGTGGAATATTGAGCAAGCCTTTGGTGGTTTGCGGGATCCACATGTCGGTGCGCCAGTCGACAATCTGCCCGTCGGCGTCGAGCGTGGCCTTGAGGTCGATGAGCTGTGGCGGACCCTTGGGGTCCCAGCCATGCTCGTCCGCACGCGACCACTGCACGCGAACAGGTTTGCCGACCGCGCGCGAGAGGATCGCGGCGTCGGCAGCGGCATCTTCATGGCCGTTCATGCCAAAGCAGCCGGCGCCTTGAAGATAGATTAGCCGCACCTTGTCCTTCGGCAGTCCAAGGAAACGGGCATAGGTCACCTGATTGTCGTGCATGCCCTGCGAAGCCGTCCAGATCGTTGCTGCATCGGCACGCACATCCGCCACCGCGCAGGAAGGACCGAGCGAAGCGTGGCTCTGCATCGGCCAGAAATAAGTGGCGCTCAGCGTCTTGGCATTTGGCGGAGGCGCGGCCGCCGTTCCCTTGCTGACGATGCTCTGCTCGGTGACGCCGGGCGTCGCCCGCAGCGTCTCGGCGAGTTTCTCCTGAACCGGCAGGCCCGCCCAATCGCTCCATTGCGCGCGCAGCGCGCGCGCAGCGCATTCGGTGGTCCACTCATCCGCGCCGACGACAGCGAGGAAATCCTTGATGCGCACGACCTTCACGCCGGGAAATTTCTTGATCGAATCCTCGTCGACCGAAACGAGCGTGGCACCAATCGACGGTGGCCGGATCACCCGGCCATGCTGCATGCCCGGAACCGCGAAGTCCTGCACGTAGGTGGCTGTGCCGAAGCATTTGTCGGGTACATCGGGTCGCCGTAGCGGCTTGCCGACAAATGTGTAGCTCGCCGGGTCCTTGAGTGGTGCCTTCGGATCGAGCTTGAGATCGAAATGCTTTCCGCCGACCAGTTCGGCAAACTTGATGCCGGCGCCGCTGGCCCTCGGTCGTACTTCGCCATCAGCGGCGACGAGATCGCCGGCCGGCTTGTTGAGACGCTGGGCCGCCAGCTCGATCAGCGCCTTGCGCGCGGTCGCCGCGGCTTGCCGGATCTGCACGCCGCCGCGCTGGATGCCGCTCGAGCCGGAGGTGCGCCCTTGATTGGGCGTGAGCGCGGTGTCGCCCTCGACATATTTTATCTTGTCGATGCCGATACCGAGTTCTTCGGCGGCGATCTGTGGGATCGCGATGCGCAGGCCCTGGCCGAGATCGACCTTGCCGCAGTAGAGCGTGACGGTGCCGTCGCTGTTCACCGCGAGGAAAGCGTCGACTTGCTTGTTGTCGAGGATGCGGGATGCGACTGTCGCGCCCTGCGCGGAAGCCGTGCGCAAGCCGGTGAAAGCAAAAGCGACGGTAAGCGCACCACCTTTGAGCAGCGCGCGGCGGGAGAAGCGGTGCTTGATCGGTGCGTTCATGGTAAGCCCCTCTGTCCCGCAGCCGCCATCACCGCGCGCACAACGCGCACATGGATGCCGCAGCGGCAGAGATTGCCATCGAGCGCCGCGCGCACCTCGTCCTCACTCGGTTTCGGCGTCTTAGCCAGCAGCGCTGCGGCGGACATGATGATTCCGCTTGTGCAGTAGCCGCATTGCGGCACCTGCTCCTCGATAAAGGCTGCTTGGACCGGGTGCGGCCTTGCCGCGGAGCCAAGTCCTTCGAGCGTGGTGATCAACTTGTCCTGCGCGTTGGCGATGGTTACCTGGCAGGAGGGCGCCGCGTTGCCGTCGATGATCACGGTGCAAGCGCCGCATTGGCCGAGCCCGCAGCCGTCTTTTGCTGCCGTCAGGCCGAGGCCGCGCAGCACATAAAGCAGCGGCTTGTCGGCATCCGATGCATCGACCGTTCGCGCTTTCCCGTTCACACGTAACTTGAATTTTGCCATCGCAGCGGTACCCCAAATTCGGTTTTTAATATTAGCCGGAATGCTAGTGGAAAGCTGGTGTCGTCGCCAGCGCTCGACTACCATTTCAATTCAAAAAAAGAGAGCGCGAGAGAGGGAATAATGCTTACGGGCAAGAAAGTTGTTATCGTTGGAGGTTCATCCGGCATCGGTCTAGCGACCGCCGAGCTCGCTAAGAAGGAGGGGGCCGAAGTCACGATCGCCTCGCGCAACGCGGATAAATTGAAGGCCGTAGGAAGCAAGATCGGCGCATCGGCGATATCGGTCGACGTCAACAACGATGACAGTGTGGCTAACCTGTTCCGCGCCTGTGGCGCGGTCGATCACGTCGTCGTCACCGCCGCGCAATTGCGCACTGGCCCGTTCAAGACCGTCGCCATGGACGACGTGCGCTCCACCATGGAAGGCAAGTTTTGGGGCGCCTGGCGCTGCGCACGGTCAGCCGACATCCGACAGGGTGGCTCGCTCACGCTGGTTTCCGGTTTCCTCAGCATTCGGCCGCGGCCGAATGCTGCGATCGTCGGCTGCGTCAACGGCGCGCTCGAATCACTAACGCGCGCTCTCGCGCTCGAGCTTGCTCCGGTGCGTGTGAATTGCGTTTCGCCCGGCATCATCGACACGCCGATCCGCGCGGCCATGCCGGAAGCGGCGCGGCGCGAGATGCTCGATAAAGCGGCAACGGAATTGCCGGTCAAACGCGTCGGCCTCGGCGAAGATATTGGCCAGCAGATTCTCACGTTCATGGCCAATGGATTTGCTACCGGCTCGATTGTCTATCTCGACGGCGGTGGGCTCATTATCTGAGCACGCTCAAGCCACGTTGCGCGTGGAGATCGGCACGCGGTAGCGCCGCACGCGGTTCTCGTCCACTTCGATGCCAAGGCCGGGCCGCTCGAGACTTTCCACATGGCCGTGATCGGTACGGATCGATTGCCCGGTCACGTCCTCGGCTAGGCCCATATGCGTCAGCGTCAGCGCCCAGGCCATGTTGGGGATGACGGCCGCGACGTGTAACGCGGCCGCGCAGGCGATGCTGGATTCGCCGGTCTTGCAGGAGATATTGACGCTCATGCCGAGGCGATCGCACAGGCAGCTTGCCTCGGTGAGCGCCTTCAGGCCACCGAGCTTGATTGCCTTCAGACTGACTCCGCGCGCAGCCTTGCGTTCGTGATGCTGCCGTATGTCGTCGAGCGAATGGATGCCTTCGTCGGCGCCGATTGCGATCTCGGTCGCTGCCGCTACCGCGGCCATGCCTGCCAGATCGTGACCGAGCACCGGCTGTTCGAAGAAGTCGAGGCCGCAGCCTTTCACCGCGCGCACGTATTCGATCGCCTGTTCGGTGCTATAGCCCTGGTTGGCGTCGGCGGATATCAACAGGCCTGATCCCAGCTTTTCGCAGATCGCGCGCGCACGCGCCGCATCCTTGGCCGGCGTATCGATGCCGACTTTGATTTTGTAGGCGGTGACGCCGGCGGCCTTTTTCTTTGCCGCGTCCTCCAAGTCGCCGTTGAGATCCCCGCCGCCGACGACGCCGAGCAACGTCATGTAGCTCCGCTTCTTCTCGCCGAGCAGCGCATGCACCGGCTTTCCCGCGTCGCGACCGGCGAGATCATGCAGCGCGATCTCGATCGCGGCCTTGGCGCCGTGATTGCCGTACATGCGGCCATCCATGGCGGCGAGGGCGCCGTTGATGTCGGCAACTTCACGACCGAGCAACGTCGGCCTGAGATGCTCAACCGCCGCCGTCATGCCGGGAACCGTTTCGCCAGTGTGCATCGGCGCGGCACCCGCTTCACCCCAGCCAACGCAGCCGTTGTCTGCCTCGATCCGCACCAGCAGGTTTTCGGCACGGCGGATTTCCTCGCTCGCCATGACGACGGGCTTTCGCATCGGCAGGTTGACCGCGATCGGTTCGATGCTCCGGATGCGCACGTCGACCGGCCTCTACAGCTTCTTCATCCCGGACTGTTCAATGATGTCCTTGAACATCCCGATTTCTTTGGTGACACGCGCCCAGGCGCCGACGGCACCTTTCGGCCGCACCTGGAAGCCGGACTTGTAGAGCTTGTCCTTCATCTCCGGCGTGGAGAGAACTTTCAGCGTCTCCACTTCCAGCCACTTCACCACCTCCGGCGGTGTTTTCGACGGCGCCAGCAGCACGGTGTCGGTGGCGAAGACGAAGTCCTTGTAGCCAGACTCCACCATCGTCGGCACGTCGGGCAGATCGGGCCAACGCGTCTCGCCGGTAACGGTGAGGCAGCGCAGGGTGCCCGCCTTGATATGCTGCGCCGCTGGAGGCAGCGAACCGGAGCTCAATTGCGCGTTGCCGCTGAGAAGCGCCTGGATGGCGTCGCCGCCGCCCTTGAACACGATGTCTTCGAGTTTCGGCAGGTTCTCGCGCAGCTTCAGCACTTCGAGCTGGATCTGAGGCGTAGTGCCGATCGGCGGCGTCGCGCAATTAAATTTTTCATTGGCGCGCGCGAGCCTGACGAATTCCTTGATTGTTTTCGCCGGCAGCTCGGACCTCACGACAAAAGTATTGGGCGAGGTCGCCAGTTCACTGACGCCGACGAAGTCCTTTTGCACGTCATACGGAATGGAGTTGTACAGCGTGACGTTGATGGAGAGGGCGTTGGTCGCGAGCAGGATGGTGTAGCCGTCCGGCTCGGCGTGTGCGGCATAGCCAAAGCCGATATTGCCGCCGGCGCCACCGCGGTTCTCAATAATGAAAGTCTTGCCGGTTGACTGCTCGAGCGCGGCAGCGACGATGCGCCCGACGATGTCGGAGGGACCACCCGGCGTATTCGCCACCACGATCTTCACCGGCCGTTCTGGGTACGCGGCATAGGCCGAGCGCGCGCGCAGGAAGGTCGGCGCGGCGATGCCCGCCGCCAACACGCCGGTGCTCTTGAGGACCTGACGACGCGTGAAATTGCATTTGTTCATTGTCCTCCCCTTATTTTTTGGCGTATTTTCTCGTTGATCCCTGTAGTAGCAGGGTAAGCTTTTGCCTTCGGTGGAGCAACGTTCCCTTGCGACGCCGTGTGCAGTTGCCGAATTCATGAACGACACGAAAACGAAAGCGGCGACCTGGCACGAGATCGTGCTAACAACCCTTAAGAACAACAAGGTCAAACTTGTCACCTACGTGCCCGACCGCGTGTTCACGCCGCTGATCAAGGCGCTGCACGCGGACAGCTTCTTCACCACCTTTCCGTGCACGCGCGAGGAGGAAGCCGTCGGCATCGTCACCGGCGCCTGGATGGGCGGCCTGCGCGGCGCGGTGCTAATGCAGACATCGGGTTTTGGCACCATCCCCAATGCGCTGGCTTCGCTGGTGGTGCCCTGCCAGATCCCGGCGCTAATCTTTGTCTCCGAGCGCGGCACGCTCGGCGAGTTCAATCTCGGCCAGGCCATGGTGTGCAAGACGATGCGTCCAGTGCTCAGCTCGATTGGCGTCGAGAACCACACCATCACCCGTATCGACGAACTCGCCTTCATCGTCGACCGCTCGATCAAGCAGGCGGTGGCAACGCAGGCGCCGGTCGCCTTCATCCTGTCGCCGCTCTTGACCGGCGGCAAAGTGTTCGAGGCGTAACGATGACGACGCAGCGAACCGGCGCCGTCAGCGCGCACAACGCCAAGGTGATGAACCGCTTTGAGCTGACCAAGCGCGTGGTCGGCCAGCTCAAACGCGAAGAGGCGGTGATCGGAGGCATCGGCAACGCCAATTTCGATCTGTGGGCGAGCGGTCAGCGGCCGCAGAACTTCTACATGCTCGGGAGTATGGGCCTCGCTGTTCCGATCGCGTTCGGCGTCGCCATCGCGCAGCCGCAGCGCCACGTCATCGCGCTAGAAGGCGACGGCTCGCTGCTGATGCAGCTAGGTTGCCTTGCCACTGTCGCCATGCAGGCGCCGAAGAACCTCACCATCGTGGTGTGGGACAATGGCGTTTACCAAATCACTGGTGGGCAGCCTACGGCGAGCAGCTCGACCGCCGATATCGTCGGCATCGCGCACGCCTGCGGCATCGCCAACAGCGCCTGGGCCGCGGACGAAGAAGATTTCGAGCGCTTGGTGGCGCAGGCGCTCAAAGGAGGGCCGAGCCTCATCGCGGCGCGCATCGACGACAAGCCGGGCGTCGCCACCACCGACCGCGACCCGGTGCGCATCCGCGCCACGTTTATGCAAGGACTGGGTGTCAAGCGCACGCTATAGCAGCAGCGCTTTCAGCGTTTGCGCTTATGCGAGTTTTCTAGAATGCCCGCTATCATCGCCATGCGCACCAGATCGGATAGGCTGGTAGCCGCCATCTTGGTCATCAGGTTGGCACGGTAGATTTCGACGGTACGCGGGCTGATGCCGAGGTCGAAGGCAATGGTCTTGTTTGCATTGCCCGCCACCAGACCTTCCAGCACCTGCCGTTCGCGGTTCGACAGCGTCGCCAACTTGTCGTTGATTTCCGCCACTTCGGCCTTGCGCTCGGCGACGCTGGCATCCCGGCTGAGCGTCGCGCGCACCGCGTCGAGCAACTGATCGTCGTTAAACGGCTTTTCAAGGAAATCGGCGGCACCGATCTTCATGGCCTCCACCGCCAGCGCGATGTCGCCGTGACCGGTGATCATGATGACCGGGACATCGGCGTCCTGCGCCTTTACACGGCGCAACAGATCGATGCCGCTGATTTCCGGCATGCGCACGTCTGTGATGATGCAGCCCGATTTCAGCGACGGCATCGATTCGATAAAAACCTTCCCGGACTCGAAAGTGCGTACCGTGAACCCGGCCGTGCGCAGCAAAAAGTCGAGCGATTGTCGGACGGCGTCATCATCGTCGACCACGTAAATGATCGGCTCAGGCTGCATCGTCGACATCCTTCTCGTTTACCACCGTCAGGGTGAAATTAAAAATCGTTCCACCGGAAGGATTAGGCTCCACCCAGATTCGTCCATTATGCGCCTCGACGATGGCGCGCGAAATCGACAGGCCGATGCCCATTCCCTGCCGCTTGGTGGTGACGAACGGTTGGAATAGCTGCTCGGCGACTTCCGGCGCGATGCCGCTGCCGCTATCGGCGACGCTGATCTTGATCTGTTCGTCGCCCTCCGGCGTGATCGAAATGACAAGGTCGCGCTTTGGTGAATTCTCCATCGCGTCCATCGCGTTGAGCAGCAGGTTGAGCAAGACCTGCTGCACCTGTACGCGGTCCGCTAGCACCCGGTCGACGTTCGGGCTGAATTTGAACTGCACGCGGATGCCGCGGTCCTTCACGCCCACCAACGCCAAGGCGCTCGCTTCTTCCACCAGCTTGGTGATGCTTTCCACGCGTTGCTCGCTCTCCCCGCGCGAAACGAAGTCACGCAATCGCCGAATGATCTGCCCGGCGCGCATCGCTTGATCGGCCGCCTTTTCGAGCGCGTCGCGCATCGCCACAGACTTTTCGCCGCTGACGCCTTCGAGGAGCCGCCGCGAGCCCTTCAGGTAGTTGGCGATCGCCGACAGTGGCTGGTTGAGTTCGTGCGCCAGGGTGGAAGCCATCTCGCCCATCGCGGTCAGGCGCGAGATGTGCACCAGCTCCGACTGCAGTTCCTGAAGGCGCGCCTCAGTCTGCTGCCGCTCGGTGAGGTCGCGGATGAAGCCTGTGAAAAACCGCCGGTTACCCGATTTCATTTCGCCGACCGCCAGTTCGATCGGGAGGGTCGAGCCGTCCTTGCGCTGGCCGACGACTACGCGGCCAATGCCTATGATGCGGCGTTCGCCGGTAGTCATGTAGCGCTCGAGGTAGCTGTCGTGATTCTCGCGATAGGGTGCTGGCATCAGGATCTTGACGTTCTGCCCAATCACCTCGGACGCCTTGTAGCCGAACAGCCGCTCAGCGGCACTGGAGAACGACTGCATGGTGCCGTGCTCGTCGATAACGATCATCGCTTCCGGCACGGTGTCGAGAATCGATTGCAGGTGCGCCTCACGCGCCAGCGCGTCGTGCGTCATCAAGCGCGTGCGCCGCCGGCTTCGATATAAAAGCTCACCGACATAGGACATGCCGCCACCGATGATGGCGAATACCAAGGCGTTGCCGATTGCGGCGCTGGAAAGCGTTAGCGGATTGCTGAGCAGGAAAAAGGCCGCCGCGATGGCGAGCGCTGTGGCCAGTAGGCCGGGCCCTAAACCGCCGATCCCGGCCGAAATCATTACCGCCGGGACGAAATACAGGAATACCGTGTCGCCGTGCACAAACGGCTCGAGCAGTGCACGCGCCGCCAAGGCCAGGGCGACGGTCGTCGGAGCAAGCCCGTAGGGCAAAATTCGGCCGCCTTCGACCCTCGGCGGACCCGATATTTTTGCTGCTAATTCAGACATTTAACTGGATGCATATCGTTTTTATGCGCCTCCGGTAAACCCCCTATGGAGATTATCTGAATTTCAGGCGATGGGCTGCAGGCATATCAGGGGACCGTCAGGTTTTTGTCGAGGACCCCGCCGCCATGCTCACCCAGACCATGATCAATCACGGTACTTCCCGTCGCCCCGTCGCCATCACCCGGCCCGCCGCTCCGGTCGCTTCCCATACGGGCACGATCGAAATGATGGGGGCGCCGATGCCGTTCACACGTAACGCCGAGATCTACGGTGAGAACGAGCCGGCCGAATATCTCTATAAGGTGGTGAGCGGCGCCGTGCGTACCTACAAGGTGCTCAACGACGGCCGTCGCCAGATCGGCGCCTTCTATCTGCCGGGCGACATTTTCGGCCTTGAAGTCGGCGACATGCACACATTCTCCGCCGAAGCGATCGTTGCCAGCAAGGTGCTGGTGATCAAGCGCAGCGTCCTGGTCACGCTCGCGGCGCGCGACAACGAGGTTGCCCGCAAGCTGTGGACCATGACTGCCGAGGAGTTGCAGCGCGTGCAGGCTCATATCCTGCTTCTGATCAAGACAGCGCAAGAGCGTGTTGCCGGTTTCCTGCTGGAAATGGCGGCGCGTCTGCCAGTCAGCAACGAAGTCGATCTGCCAATGTCACGTCAGGACATCGCCGACTATCTCGGCCTCACCATCGAAACGGTCTCGCGTACCCTCACCCAGCTTGAGAACACCGCGGCCATTGCGGTGCCGACCTCCCGCCGCATCGTGTTGCGTAATCGTGCGGCGCTCAATCGTCTGAATGCCTAATGGCGCGGAGGAACTGTCTGTAGCGTCTGTTTGTCGACTCTAAGCCGAACGTCGTTCTCCCTGACTCCTGTTCGGCTAGACTGCCCCGGCTAGTTCGCCGGGGCATTTTTTTACGCAGCGCGCGTCGTTGTTGCGCAATCCCTAGCATTGTAGGTTTGCCGCAAGGAACGCGCCTGCGAGCGTGCCTAGGGAGAGCCCAGTGGATTTCGACGGTGTGGTGGTTGGCGCTGGTCACAACGGTCTGACGCTCGCGGCCTACCTCGCGCGCGCCGGCCTGAAAATCGTCGTGCTCGAACGCAACCCGCGCATCGGCGGCGGCTGCACCACCGAAGCGACCGTGTTTCCGGGCTTCCGACTCAACCTGCACGCCAACTTTTACATGGGGATGAGCCATTGCCCGCTGATCGAGGATCTTGAACTTTATCGCTATGGATTTTCCTACATCGAGCCGCCGGTGCAGCAAGCCGCCGTGTTCCGCGACGGTACGGCCATCGTCATCTACAAGGATCTTGAGCGGTCCTGCAACTCGCTCGCCCGCTTTTCCAAGCAGGACGCCGCAACCTTCCGCGACCTTTGGCAAACATATTGTATGGAGATGCGGCCGTTGCTGGCCTCGCTGCTCTACAACGCACCGCTGCCCCGCGAGCAATTGCTCGACCGACTCAGCGGTCCGAAGGCGAAGGAGCTGCTCTCGCACGCGCAGCACGATCTGTTCAGCGTCGTGCGGAAGCATTTCATCGACCAGCGCATCCGCACGCTGTTCACGTCCTACATGCACGTGATCACCACCGAAAACGTGATGGGCGCCGGCATCGTATTTCCGGCAATCTTCGCCAACATCGCGAGCTTCACGCTGCCGGTCGGCGGCGCCGTCTCGCTCGTCAATGCCTTGAAGCGCGTGGTGGAGTCGCGTGGTGGAGTCGGGTGGCGGCGAGGTCGTCGCCGGCGCCGATGTCAAGGAGATCAAGGTGGAGGGTCGCCGCGTCACCGGCGTCAAGCTTGCCGACGGCCGGTTCGTCCCGGCCAAGAAATTCGTCGCCAGCGCCATCGATTTCCCCAGCACCGTGCAGATGGCCGGCGAGGAGTTGTTCCCCGAGCCGGTGCGCGAGAAGGCGAAGGCCTGGCACTGGGGCAACCATAGCCTGGTCACGCTGCATCTCGCCTTGCGCAAGCCACCGTCCTATCGCGCCGCAGCCTTCGATCCCGATGTCGCGCGCGCCTACAACATCTTCTTTGGCATGGATCACATCAACGAGGTGGCGAGCTGCTTCGACGATTGTGCCGCGGGGAAATTCCCCAAGGTACTGATGGGCAACGGCGCCTGCAACAGCCAGTTCGATCCGACTTACGCGCCTCCCGGCCAGCACGTCGCCTTCTGGTGGCCATTTGCGCCCTATTCGGTCGACGGCGGCTCAGAGCTGTGGGACAAGAATCGTGCCGATTACACCCAGCGCGTGCTCGATTACTGGCGCGTCTATGCCTCCAACCTCGACGGCGACAATCTCATCGGCAGCTACCTGTTCACGCCGCTCGACGTCGAGCAGCTCAACATCAATATGCGGCAGGGGGCGGTGCGCATGGGCGCCTATGTGCCGAACCAGCTCGGCATCAACCGGCCGCACCCGCTCATGCCCGGCTCGCGCACGCCGGTCGAGGGGCTTTATCTTTGCGGTTCCTCCTCCGGCAATGGCGGCGGAGTCAACGGCGCGCCCGGCTATATCGCGGCCAACGCGATCGCCGACGACCTAGCGCTCAAGCGCCCGTGGACGCCGGTTCCATCGCCGGAATGGCAGCATTGATTGACCTGAATCAACGGTCCAAAACGCCTTCGGTGGTAGCGCTTTCCTGAAAAGGAGGCTGCCATGAAAGCCCAAGACGTAATGACGCGCGACGTGATCACTATCGATCCGGATTCGACGGTTTTGCAAGCCGCGCGGCTGATGCTTCAGCACCACGTCAGCGGCCTGCCGGTGGTCGACGGGAACGGCAATCTGGTCGGCGTGCTTTCCGAAGGCGACTTCTTGCGCCGCCGCGAGACCAAGACCGAGCGCCGACGCTCGCGCTGGCTGGAATTTTTGATGGGTCCCGGCCGCATCGCCGCCGAGTACAGCCACTCGCACGGCAGCAAAGTTTCGGAAGTGATGAGCACCGACGTGCAGAGCGTCGAGCAGGATACCGCGCTCGAGGATATCGTCGAGTTGATGGAGCGCAAGCGCATCAAGAGGGTGCCGGTCCTATGCGGGGGCCAACTCGTCGGCATCGTCACCCGTTCCAACCTCATGCACGCGATGGTGAGCCTGGCACGCACGGCGCAGCCGGCCAGCAAGGACGATGCGGCGATCCGCGAAAAACTGCTCGCGGAAATGCAGCATGAGAAATGGGCGCCGCTCGCGACTGTCGACATCGTCGTGCACGAGGGCATGGTCGAACTGTGGGGCGTCATCGTCGACGAACGGCAGCGCACGGCGCTCAAAGTCGCCGCCGAGAATATTCCGGGCGTCAAAGCGGTAATCGACCACCTTGTATGGGTCGAGCCGACTTCCGGCGTCGCGCTCGATGCGAGTGACGCCGCGCTGACACATTAGCGGCGTATTGTCGCGGTAGCCAAAAACCTACTGAATTCGCGCGCACCGCGCGATGCTGTCGTTTGCTTATCTTGACCTGCGTCAATGAACATTGACGCGCGAATTCTATGCCAAATTTGACGCCACCCAGACAATGGCGCCGCCAAGCATTCTTTGGAGGTGCATCATGAATCTCAAATCTCTCTTGCCCATCAGCCGCACCCGCAGTGCCGCGCGGCAAGAAAATCCGTTCCTGTCATTGCAACGAGAGGTCGATCGCCTGTTCGAGGATTTCACACGCGGTTTCCCGAGCTTCCCGACCTTTCCCGCCTTCCAGACTGGGGGCGTGGCCGACCTGATACCGAGCATGGACGTGACCGAGACGGACAAGGAAATCGAAATCACGGCCGAACTGCCGGGCCTCGAAGAGAAGGACGTTCAGATCAACCTTTCCGACAACCTGCTCACCATCCGCGGTGAGAAGAAGGCCGAAAAGGAGCAGAAGGAAAAGGACTACCGTCTGGTCGAGCGTAGCTACGGGTCGTTCTCGCGCACGCTCGAGCTACCGGAGGGCGTCGACCCGAATGGCATCAAAGCGACCATCGCCAAGGGCGTGCTCAAGGTGACGGTGCCGAAACCGGCGCCGGCCCAGGTGAAGAAGATCGACGTTAAGACTGCTGCCTAAATTAGCAGCGCCAAGTGACAGCGCCGAGACGCGCCTCGCCGCAAGGACGCCGCAGGGCGCGCCCCTTTTTTTGATTCCGTCATGCGGGATCGCGGTTGCTGAACCTGCGTCAACGCCTGTTCGCGGAGTCCGCGCGCCGGTGTCGGATTCTTGTTAATCGACCGCCCGTTGAGGTCGGGAACCGACGCCTTTGACCTGCATCAAGGCTGCTGGTGGGGCCCTCGCGGATAGTTCTCGCTGAGGCGATTTCTCCTTTAAACCCAGCCAGATCGGAACCAAACATGGCGAATGCGCTTGCTCCCCAGAAGACCATGACCCTTGGCGAGGGAGGTTTGGCGATCACCTTCACAGCGTTGGCGGTCTTGTCGATTGTCATCGCGGCGAAAGCCTACACACCGGAATACGCGTTCCACGCCTATCTCTTCACCGCGGCGAGCATCGCGTCGGTGTTCGCGATCATCAATCGCTATTACGAGCGTCCGGCGCAGGCCGTGCCGCTCACCGTCGATGGCAAGCCCAACTACAACATGGGCCCGGTCAAGTTTGCGACAGTCGCCGCCGTGTTCTGGGGTATCGCCGGTTTCACGGCCGGACTCTATATCGCGCTCGAGCTAGCGTTCCCGTATCTCAATCTTGACCTACCGTGGATCACCTTCGGCCGCCTGCGGCCGCTGCACACCTCGGCGGTGATCTTCGCCTTCGGTGGCAACGTTCTCATTGCCACCTCGTTCTACGTCGTGCAGCGCACCTGCCGCGCACGGCTGGCAGGTGATCTGGCGCCCTGGTTCGTCATACTCGGCTACAATTTTTTCATTGTCATCGCCGGCACCGGTTATCTGCTCGGCATCACGCAGTCCAAGGAATACGCGGAGCCCGAGTGGTACTCCGACCTGTTCCTTACCGTTGTGTGGGTCACCTATCTTCTCGTCTACCTCGGCACCGTCATGCGGCGCACCGAGCCGCACATCTACGTCGCCAACTGGTTTTATCTCGCCTTCATCCTGACCATCGCCGTGCTGCACCTAGGCAACAACCCGGCGGTGCCGGTGTCGCTGTTCTCGTCAAAGTCTTACATCGTTTGGTCGGGCGTGCAGGACGCCATGGTGCAGTGGTGGTACGGCCACAATGCCGTCGGCTTCTTCCTTACCTCCGGCTTCCTCGGCATTATGTATTATTTCATCCCCAAACAGGCGAACCGACCTGTCTATTCCTATCGCCTTTCGATTGTCCACTTCTGGACGCTGATCTTCCTCTACATCTGGGCCGGCCCGCACCATCTGCATTACACCGCGCTGCCCGATTGGGCACAGACGCTCGGCATGACGTTCTCGGTGATGCTGTGGATGCCGTCGTGGGGCGGTATGATCAATGGAATCATGACTCTGTCAGGCGCCTGGGACAAATTGCGCACCGATCCGGTGCTGCGCATGATGGTGGTGTCGGTC
>Ga0207727_100012_pt1 | contig 24514 bp, 18 predicted proteins | sample LuqExpMetageno48_FD_187806 | JGI IMG/M metagenome (GOLD analysis project Ga0207727, IMG submission 187806) | Tropical forest soil microbial communities from Luquillo Experimental Forest, Puerto Rico - Sample 48 (SPAdes) | ecosystem: Environmental > Terrestrial > Soil > Tropical forest ...
GCCGACTGGGTGATGGATGCGATCAACGACGTGCTCGGCCATGTCGAAGAAGACATCGTGGTGCAGACCACGATCGACGGTACCCTACAGGCCAGCGCCGAGAAGGCGATCAGCGAGGAATTGGCGCAGAAGGGCGACAAGAACGGCGTCGGTCAGGGCGCGCTGGTAGCGATGACTCCGGACGGCGCGGTGCGCGCCATGGTCGGCGGTCGCAACTACGCGGAGAGCCAGTTCAACCGCGCGGTCGCCGCCAAGCGGCAGCCCGGCTCGGCTTTCAAGGCCTTCGTCTATCTTACCGCGCTCGAACATGGCCTCACGCCCGACAGTCTGCGCCAGGACGCGCCGATCAAGATCAAAGGCTGGCAGCCGGAAAACTACGGCCATCAATATTACGGACCGGTGACGCTCACCCAGGCGCTGGCGATGTCGCTCAACACCGTGTCGGTGCGCCTGACCATGGAGTTCACGCCCGCCGCGGTGATTCGCACCGCCTACCGGCTCGGTATCGCCTCAAAGCTTGAGCCGAACGCCTCGATCGCCCTCGGCACCTCGGAAGTCTCGATGCTCGAACTGGTCGGCGCTTATGCGCCTTTCGCCAACGGCGGCTTGGCGGTGATCCCGCATGTGGTCGAGCGCATCACTGCGACGAACAGCAAGGTGCTCTACCAGCGTGACCAGCGGATGCTCGGCCGCATCATCGACGCGCGCTACGTGGCGATGATGAACGAGATGATGGCGCAGACTTTGACCATTGGCACCGCGCAGAAGGTGGCACTGCCAGGCTGGCCGGCGGCTGGCAAAACGGGCACCTCGCAGGATTTCCGCGACGCGTGGTTCATCGGCTACACTGCGCATTTGGTCACCGGTGTCTGGCTCGGTAATGATGACGGCACACCGACCAAGAAGGTCACGGGTGGCGGACTGCCAGTAGAGATCTGGAGCCGCTTCATGCGCGCGGCGCATCAGGGCGTGCCGGTTGCCGTACTGCCCAGCGCACCGAGGGGCGGCCTGATGTTTGGACTGTTCGGCAACGGCGCGCCGGCGCCGGTGGAAACGGACAGCAGCGGGTCGGTGCCGCCCGCGCCAATCCCGTCCGCTGGCAACACCACGAGCGGAGGCGGCGGTCTCGACGGCTGGCTGCTCCACAACCTGTTCAGCCGCCGCTGACGCCCGAGCGTAACGCGCGCGTGACGATCCAAACGCCCAACGTTGTGCAGCCGGTCAGCGCCACCGCGGCCGCGAGCGGCCACGCGCTTCGCCCGAGCAGCACGCCGACCACGGCGCCGCAGAGCGCCGAACCTGTCTGCTGAATGAATCCGAGCAACGCGGAAGCAGCGCCCGCCCGTTCCGGAAACGGCGTCATAGCGCCAGCGATCGCCTGCGGCAGCACCATGCCGAGCCCGGCCATGTAAAGCGCCATCGGCAGCACCAGCGACGCGGCTTCCGTCAGGCCGAGCGCCACCACCACTACCATCCCGAGACCGCCGGCCGCCATCGCCGTAGCGCCAATGCCGAGCATACGGTCGATGCCGTACCGCATGACCCGCCGCGCGGCCCATGTGGTGCCGATCATGTAGCCGACCGAGCCGACCGCAAACGCGACGCCAAACTGGAACGGCGACAACCCATAAAGATATTGCAGGACGAAGGACGATCCGGAGATCCAGGCGAAGAGACCGGCGAAGCTGGTCGTCGCCAGCGCGAGATAGCCGAGATAAGCAGGATTGCGGGCGACGACCCTATAGGAGCGCAGCATGGCGGCCGGGGACACCGATTCGTTCGCTCGCGACAAAAGCGTTTCCGGCAGCAGCGGCCCTACTATCGCGGCGCCTGTGAGACCGCAAGCGACCAGCGTGAAAAAAACCGAGCGCCAGCCGAAGCCAGTTTGCAGCACGCCGCCAACAAGCGGCGCCAGTACAGGCGCCAGCGCCATCACCGAGCCGATCACGGACAATTCGCGCCCGGCGCGCGCGCCGGAATAGAGGTCGCGCACGATTGCGCGAGCAAGCACGATGCCGCCGGAGCCGCCGAGAGCCTGCAACGCACGCGCCGCGATCAGCATCTCGATTGACGTGGAGAGCGCGCAGAGGAGGCTCGCAAGGCAATACAGCGCCATCGCCCCAAGCAGAACCGGCTTGCGGCCATGCCGGTCAGCGACCGGTCCGTACAAGATCTGCCCAACGGCGAAGCCAAACAGATAGGCAGACACTGTCAGCTGCACCTGCGATGTCGAGGCGTGGAGCTGCGCGGCGATGTCCGGCAAGGAGGGCAGGTACATGTCAGTGGTGAGCGGGCCGACCGCACTCAACGCCGCCAGCAGTGCCGTTAGCGCAAAGGTGCCGGGACGGAGCATGGCGTGGCAGTACAACAAGTTTTGCGGCCGAGCCAGCGTGCGGCCGCATGGCCGTCAGTCTTTTGCCGCGCCGTAACGGTGTAGGCCGCCGCCGTGCGTGTCGAGCCAAGTCTTGGCGCGCGGATAATCCGGGCAGACTCTTTCCACGAGCCGCCAGAAGCGGCGCGAATGGTTCATTTCGACGAGATGAGCAACCTCGTGCACGGCAAGATATTCGAGCACGAAATGCGGCGCGAAGATCAGACGCCAGGAATAGGACAGCACGCCGGTCGACGAGCACGAACCCCAGCGGCTCGACGGATCGCGGATCGACACGCGCTTGACGGTGACGCCGAGCGCAACTGCCGCGCGACGGCTGGCGACTTCTAGATCGCCTTTCGCCTCGCGTTTGAGAAAATCGGAGACCCGGCGCGCGACATGCGGCGCCTCGCCGGCGACGCAGAGCAGGTGTTCGCCCTCGCCCTCTTCGATCCACACCGTGCCACGGCCACGGCGATGCGCGATGCGGTGGTCGACGCCGCGCACCGGGATCACGGTGCCCTCCGCGAATGGCGCGGGCTCTGGCAAATGGTCGAGCCGCGCCGCGATCCAAGCGCCGTGTTTCTCGGCGAATTCCCCCGCTTGCTTAAGGCTGCCGCGCGGCGGCATGGTGAGCACGACGTCACGCGTGACCGAATTGATGCGCAGCGTGTAGCGCCGTGCCTGCCGGTGGCGACGCACCCGCACCAGGTAGACCTCACGATCGAATACGATGCTGATCGCTGATGGCTCGCTCGGCCGACGGTAGAGCAAGGCGCGCAGGGGCAGCAGCATGCTGCAATAGTGCCCGATTCGGCGTCGCTCGCCACGCACTTTCGCGCGGGCGGGCCTATCTGATTTCGCTAGAGGCGGGCTTCGCGGCGGACAAACGGGCGCGGCGGTGTCCGTTATGCGAAAGCACAAAATCACCGATGCGCGGCGCGATCTCGGCGCGGAAGCGCGAGCCGTTGAACACGCCGTAGTGGCCGACGTCCGGCTGCTCCCAATGCACCTTGTTCTCGGCCGGGATGTTCACGCACAGGTCGTGCGCGGCCCTGGTCTGGCCGACCGCCGAGATATCATCGTGCTCACCCTCAACCGTCATTAGCGCGAGGCGCCTGATCTTCGCCGGATCGATATGGCGGCGGCGATGCCGCATCTCGCCCTTCGGCAGCGCGTGGCGGATGAACACGGTGTCGACGGTCTGGAGGTAGAACTCGGCGGCGAGATCCATGACCGCCAGATATTCGTCGTAGAACTCACGATGCTTCTGTGCCGAGTCGCCATCGCCCTTGACCAGATGCAGGAACAGATTGTGGTGTGCCTCGATGTGGCGATCGAGATTCATGGTCATGAAGCCGTGCAACTGCAGGAAGCCTGGATAGACGTCGCGCATGAAGCCGGGATGGGGGAACGGCACCTTGGTGATGACGTGACGGCGGAACCAATCGATGCCGCGCGTTTCCGCGAGCTTGTTGACCGCGTTAGAGTTGATGCGAGTGTCGATCGGGCCGCCCATCAAAACCATGGAGTGCGGCACGTAATCGTCCTGGTCGGCTTCCATCAGCGAGATCGCGGCGAGCGCCGGCACTGAAGGCTGGCAGACCGCGATCAAATGCGCGTCGCCGCCCAGCGTGTGCAGCATCGAGATCAGGTAATCGATGTAGTCGTCGAGATCGAAATGACCTTCGCTCAGCGGCACCATGCGCGCGTCAGCCCACTCGGTAATGTAGACGTCGTGATTGGGGAGGAAGGTCTCGACCGTGCCGCGCAGCAGCGTCGGATAGTGCCCCGACATCGGCGCCACGATCAGCAGCCGCGGCTGCGGCCGGCGCGGCATGCGCGTGAACGCGCGTTCGAAGTGCAGTAGCCGGCAGAACGGACGCTCCCACACCGAAGAGATATGCACCGGCACGCGCTCGCCGCTGACGGTAGTGTAATTGATGCCCCAATCGGGGCGGCGGTAACGGCGCGTCGAGCGCTCGAACAATTCGGCCGCCGCGGCGACCGATTTGCCATAGGTGGTGTGCGCGAGCGGATTCGCCGGATTCTTGAAGAACAGTCGCGTCGCATCGGCGAAGGCGCGCGACGGATTGAGCGCGGCGTGAACCATCTCGTAGAGCCAATAGATTGGCGTCGACAGCAAAATGCCGTTGTTGCCGGGCAGCGATGCTGCCCCGTCGAATTCGCCAATCGGCATGGACTCCCCCTCGCCTTGCGGCAGTGCGGCAGGGTGGCGCTTCTCGCTCATGCGGTCAACATATATAGACGAGTTCTTCGCATCCGGTTTACAGCCTTATAACTGCCTATAACCGCTTATATAAGAAGACTTTTTTCTCTTATTCGCCTTCCTGGAGCAGCGACCCATGCACCCTGGCGCTCTGCAAGAGCTTCAGGAAAGCCAATGACGCAGCTGCGAAAAGCACAATATTGAATACGAAAGCCTCGAGCATCAGGTTGGCGCGGAAGACATGGTCGATGAGCAGCGTGCGCATGCCTTCGAACACGTAGGTCGGCGGCAGCGACCAGGCGACGTACTGCAGGAAGCCGGGCAGCACGGTGACCGGGTAGTACACGCAGGTGAGCGGCAAGAAAAGAAACATGATGGTCCAGGCAAGGCTCTCGGCGCCCATGCCGTTGCGCAACAAGAGGCCGGCGACGAAGATTCCAACCGACCAACTGGTCAACATCAGATTGAGGAAGAAAGCGGCGAGCGCCAAGCCAAGCGACCACAGATTGAAGCCAAAGAACAGAATCGCGAGCAACGTCACCGGGATCATGCCGATCGACAGGCGCACAATGCTCATGATCATCAGCGCGGCAATGAATTCGACCGGTCGCAATGGCGACATCATCAAGTTGCCGAGATTGTGCGCGTACATCTCTTCCAGAAAGCAAATGGAAAAGCCGAGCTGGCCGCGGAAGAGAATATCCCACAACAGCACCGCGCCGATGAACACGCCGCTGGCGCGCGCGAACAGACCGCCGTTCTGCATCACGTAAAGCTGCAGGAAGCCCCACATTAGCATCTGCACGGTCGGCCAATAGATTAGGTCGAGAATGCGCGGCCAGGACGAGCGCAGCAGGTACCAATAGCGCCGTACCATCGCGCTGACGCGGTTGAGCGAGAAGTTCACACCGACGTCGCTGCTGTTCATTGCGCGACCTCACGATGGGTCCCCCGCCCGCGCGCCACGTCGAGAAACACCTCTTCCAGCGTCTCGCGTCCGTAGCGCTCGAGCAGGCGCTGTGGTGTGTCGTCATCTTCGATGCGGCCCTTGTTCATGATAATGACGCGCTCACACAGCCGTTCAACCTCGGTCATGTTGTGCGAGGCGAGCAGCACGGTCGCGCCATGCCGGTGGCGATAGTGTTCGAGCCGTTCGCGCACCCAGTCGGCCGTGTCGGGGTCGAGCGAGGCGGTCGGCTCGTCGAGCAGCAACACTTCCGGATCGTTGAGCAGCGCCTTGGCGAGCGAGACTCGGGTCTTCTGCCCGGCCGAGAGCTTGCCGGTCGGGCGGTCGAGAAATTCGGTGAGGTCGAGATCGGCGGCAAGCTTCGCGACGCGTTCGCGGGTTTCGACTACGCCGTAAAGCTGCGCGAACACCGAGAGATTTTGCCGCGCCGTGAGCCGCATCGGCAGCCCTACATAGGGGCTTTCGAAGTTCATCCGGTGCAGCACCCGGTAGCGCTCCTTCGGCATCTGCGCGCCGAGCACACTGACCGTCCCGAGAGTCGGCGTCACCAGCCCCATGATCATGGCAATGGTCGTGGTCTTGCCGGCGCCATTGCCGCCGAGCAGACCGGTGATCGATCCGCGCGAGAGCCGAAAGGTGATGCCGTCAACCGCCGCCACGCTCTTGTAAAACTTGACCACTCGCTCAAGGGCGATGGCGGGAGGGGTGCTGGCGTCCATTCACGCAGGTCCGATTGGCGGGTCAGATGTGACGTCGGGGCGCGCCAAACGCAAGCCCCACCTCGCATTTGACCTAGGTCACAACCCTGTCCGGCGCACAACCTAAGGATATTTCGTCATGCCCTTGCCTATCGATGCGCAGAACCATTCGCATCGTCACGTCCGGCTCGAGACACTGGTGCGCCTGCGCTGGCTCGCCGTCATCGGCCAGACCACTGCGGTGCTGGTGGTCTATTACGGGCTTGAGTTCAAGCTGCCGCTCGCGCCTTGCCTCGCTGTGATCGCGGCGGCGGCACTGCTCAACGCCGTCCTGCGCCTGAGCTTTCCCAGCATGCAGCGGCTCGCGCCCGACCGCGCGGCCTGGTTGCTCGCCTTCGACATCGCCGAACTCGCGGTATTGTTGTTCCTCACCGGCGGGCTGGAGAATCCCTTCGCCTTCCTTTTTCTCGGACCGGTGCTGCTCTCGGCGACCGCGCTGCCAGCGCGCTTCACGCTCCTGCTCGGCGCTTTCGCGATCTCCTGCGCCACCGTGCTGGTGGTCACACACTATCCGTTGCCGTGGAAAGCCGAGGATCCGCTGGAGCTACCGCCCATCTACATGATGGGCATCTGGTTCTCGATCCTGCTCGCGATCGGCTTCATCGGCGTCTACGCTTGGCAGATCACCGAGGAGTCGCGCCAGCTCTCCGACGCGCTCGCCGCGACCGAACTAGTTCTGGCGCGCGAGCAGCACTTCTCACAGCTCGACGGCCTCGCCGCAGCCGCCGCGCATGAGCTTGGCACGCCGCTCTCCACCATCGCGGTGATCGCCAAGGAGCTGGAGAACGCGATTCCCGCCGAGGCGACGCATGGCGACGACGTGCGGCTGTTGCGCGAGCAAGCATCGCGATGCCGCGACATCCTGGGTAAGCTCACCGAGTTGTCGTCGAGCGGCGGACCGTTCGATAGTACGCCGCTCACCTCGCTGATCGAAGAGGTAGTGGCGCCACACCGCGATTTCGGCCTGGCAATCGAGGTAAACATACGGCCCGAGCATGGTGTCGAGCCGCAGGGCGCGCGCAATCCGGCGATCCTCTACGGCCTCGGCAACCTGGTGGAAAACGCCGTCGATTTTGCGAACGAACGCGTGGTGATCGAGGCGCTGTGGACGGCCGAGACGATCGAGTTGATCATCAGCGATGACGGTCCGGGCTTCTCCCCGCAAGTCATGGACCGGCTTGGCGAGCCCTACGTCACCAGCCGTCGCCACATTGCAAATACCTCCGAAGAGAGCTCCGGCTTGGGGCTTGGGTTCTTCATCGCAAAGAACCTGCTCGAGCGCTCGGGCGCCACGCTTAGCTTCGAAAACCGGGCATTTCCCGCACACGGCGCCGTCATTAGTGTGCGCTGGCCGCGCGCCGATTTCGAACAACGGCCAAGTTTCGCCACGCTTTGAGGTACGTCAAATTCAATTATTCCTGTGTGGCTATGTTGTGTGCATCGGACGACGCTAATTCGACACGGGTGCAAACGTGGAAATTGCCAAAACCGACACCACCGCCGCTGAGGTACAAGAAAAATTCCCCGGCGAACGGACCCTATTGATCGTCGAAGACGATCGCCCCTTCCTGGAGCGACTGGCGAAGGCGCTGGAACAGCGCGGATTTGCGGTGAGCATAGCTGAAACGGTGGCCGATGGAATGCGACAAGTGGAACAGGCAGCGCCCGCATTCGCCGTGGTCGACATGCGGCTTGGCGACGGCAACGGACTCGACGTGATTTCGGCGCTGAAGAAGCGGCGGCCGGATGCGCGTGCGATTATCCTTACCGGCTACGGCAACATCACCACGGCGGTGAATGCAGTGAAGCTAGGTGCCATCGATTATTTGGCGAAGCCCGCAGACGCCGACGACGTGGTGGCCGCGTTGCTGGCGCAGGAAAACAAAATCGATCCGCCGGAAAAACCGATGTCGGCCGACCGCGTGCGCTGGGAGCACATCCAGCGCATCTACGAATTGTGCGACCGCAACGTCTCGGAAACCGCGCGGCGGCTCTCCATGCATCGCCGCACGCTGCAGCGGATATTGGCGAAACGCGCGCCGCGCTGATTCAGTTGGAATCCCCGTAGGGCCCAGCTGGGTCAATCAGCGACTGCAACCGCAGCGCGGCGGCACGCGCAAAAACGAGCATCATCGACTTGCGCGTCGCCGTGGGCAATTTGTGCTCGGGCGCGTCGCGCACCATCTGCGCGCCGAAGGCATCCGCAACGATCAGCCCCGTATCTTTGGGGAAGATTTCGCAGGGCACTCCCATTGAGGTGGAGAAGAACAGGCGGTCGCAGTGCAACCGGTAGTCCTGCCACTTCTCGTCGGCACGAAAATCGGCGACCGAGGATTTGATCTCCACGATCCAGATTTCGCCGCTCGTATCGAGTGCCACCAGATCGGCGCGGCGGCCGGACGGCAATGGCAATTCGCTCACCACCGAAAAGCTATGTGCATGCAAGAGCCGCGCGGTGCCGCGCGCAACCGCCAACGCGGTTTCCGATTGGCGGCCGTCGACCGGCATTTTTAAGGGTTGTTGGGCGACAAGCTTCATGAGGCGGAGGGGATGCTGGCTGGCGATTCTGGTCGAACCTCGGCACGCTCGGGGAAAGCAGCGGCGAGCGCGGCGCGGTTTGCTTTAAGCACTCCGCGCTCGGTGATGAGGCCGGTGACGAGACGCGCCGGCGTTACGTCGAAGCCGTAATTGGCGACCGGCGAGCCGTCCGGGATGATCTGCACCGTCTCGATGCAACCGTCCTTGGTCTTGCCGATCATTGTGATCACTTCCTCGGCGCTGCGCTCCTCGATCGGGATCTCGGCGATACCATCGGTGACCGAGAAGTCGATGGTCGGCGACGGCAGCGCCACATAGAAGGGTACATTATTGTCGCGCGCGGCGAGCGCCTTGAGATAGGTACCGATCTTGTTGCAGACGTCGCCCTGCGCGGTGACGCGGTCGGCGCCGACGATCACCAGATCGATGAGCCCGTGCTGCATCAGGTGGCCGCCGGTATTGTCCGGGATCACGGTGTGCGGCACGCCGTGCTGGCCAAGCTCCCAGGCGGTGAGTGCGGCGCCCTGGTTGCGCGGCCTTGTCTCGTCGGCGAAGACGTGCACGCGGACACCCTTGTCATGCGCCATATAGACCGGCGCCGTCGCCGTGCCCCAATCAACCGTCGCTAGCCATCCGGCGTTGCAATGCGTGAGCACGTTGACCGCCGCGTCTTGTTTGCGCATCGCGACGTCTTCGATAAGCTTGAGGCCATGTCGGCCGATTTGCTGGTTGATGGCAACGTCGTCGTCGGCGATCTCGCCGGCGCGGCGTAGCGCAGCCTCGACGCGCTCGCCGCGGGGACGATTGCGCACCGCCGCCATCATCTGGTCGAGCGCCCATTGCAGATTGATCGCGGTCGGCCGCGTCTCCAGCAGATGGGCGTAGGCGCGCTCCAGATTGTCGTCGGAGGCGTCCGCGCGCAAAGCGAGCCAGACGCCAAGGGCTGCCGCCGCGCCAATCAGCGGCGCGCCGCGTACCTGCATGGTCTTGATGGCGCGCACAGCGTCTTCAAGCGTGGTCAGCCGCGCGGTGGCGAAGCGGTGCGGCAGGAGCGTCTGGTCGATGATGCCGACCGCGGCGCCGTCACGCTCCAGCCAAATCGTGCGCATGTCTTTGCCATCGACCTTCATGCGTCCCTCATATCGCGCTTCTCCACCGCCGCCAAATTGTGGCGACCGAGTCGATCACAGACAAATGCCGCCATAATCGCGCCGACGGCCCGACCCCAATTCGGACCCGTGGCCGCCGCGTTGGTTCCCGATGATTCCCTGTCTGAGATTCTCACAATCACAGGAGGAACCTCATGCTCGCTTTTTTTCGCGCCGCTTAGCCAAGCGTGGCCAGTACGATCGGGACGCAATTATCAAAGTCGCCTTCGCGCTCGACGCCACCGGTTCGATCGGACCGTTGATCGAAGCCGCTAAGCGCAAGATCTCGTCGATCGCGGCCGCGATCGATGGCGCGGCAGGTCGCGGCGATGCCGCTCTAGAAAAACGCCTGAATGCCGGTCTGGGCGCGGCCGAGGATGAGGGCGTGGATGTCGTGCGTGCCCTCGTAGGTGTTCACGGTCTCGAGGTTGGCGAGCACGCGCATCACGTGGAACTCCTCGGAGATGCCGTTGCCGCCGTGCATGTCGCGGGCGAGCCGCGCGATGTCGAGCGCTTTGCCGCAGTTGTTGCGCTTCATGAGCGAGATCGAGGGCGGCGCGGCTTTCCCCTGCTCCAGCAGGCGGCCGAGACGCAGCGCGCCCTGTAGTCCCAGGGCGATCTCGGTCTGCATGTCGGCAAGCTTCTTCTGGATGAGCTGATTGGCGGCCAAGGGCCGGCCAAACTGTTTGCGATCGAGGGTATATTGGCGCGCCCGGTGCCAGCAGAACTCGGCCGCCCCCATGGCGCCCCAGGCGATGCCATAGCGGGCGTTGTTGAGACAGCCGAAGGGACCGGCAAGGCCCTTGATGTTGGGTAACAGGTTCTCTTCCGGGATGACGCAGTCAGATAGGACCACCTCGCCGGTGATGGAGGCCCTTAGACTAAGCTTGCCCTCGATCTTCGGGGTGGAGAATCCCTTGGCGCCGCGCTCCACCACGAAGCCGCGGATCTTGCCATCGAGCTTCGCCCACACCACCGCGATGTCGGCAACCGGCGCATTGGAGATCCAGGTCTTGGCGCCGTTGAGCTTGTAGCCGCCGGCAACCTTCTCAGCCTTGGTGACCATGGAGCCGGGGTCGGAGCCATGGTCCGGCTCAGTGAGGCCGAAGCACCCGATCAGCTCCGCCTTGGCCAACTTGGGCAGGTATTTCCGCCGCTGCGCCTCGGTGCCGTAGGCATAGATCGGGTACATCACCAGCGACGACTGCACCGACATGGCCGAGCGGTAGCCGGAATCGACCCGCTCCAACTCGCGGGCGATCAGACCGTAAGCCACATAACCTAATCCCGCCCCGCCGTACTCTTCCGCAACCGTCGGACCGAGCAATCCGAGCTTGCCCATCTCGGGCAGCATGTCGGGGTCGTATTTCTCCTTGCGGTAGGCCTCGATCACCCGCGGCATCAGATAGTCCTGCGCGAAGCCCTTGGCGGTCTCGCGCACCATCCGCTCCTCTTCGGACAGTTCCCCTTCCAGCCCGAGCGGGTCCTCCCACTGAAAGTCCTTGTCCTTGAGCATCGCGGGCTTGCCCGTACGGCTCTCCGCCGCCTGCGACATCAACGCCTCCCCGAGATTTTCTCGTTGGGCATTATAACGCGCGGCGCGGGTCTCGTTAATGGATTGCCGGGACAAGCCCGGCCATGACAAGGAGAAGAGTCTTGCCATAAAAACAAAAACCCCGCTCGGCGTCCCGGCGGGGCTTTTGGCGCCATCTTGTGACGGCGCTCAAACCGCCATCTTCAAGCCTTTGGTGGCGCGGAACGCGACTTTCCTGCTGGCCTTTATCTGGATCGGCTCGCCAGTCGCCGGGTTGCGTCCAATGCGGGCCGCGCGCTTGCGGACTTGCAGAATGCCGAGGCCGGCGATCTTCACCCGCTCGCCCTTCTTCAGGTGCTTGGTGATCAGACCGACCAGGTCGTCGAGCATTTCCCGGCCCTGGCGTTTCGTTAGTTCGTGCTGCTCCGCCAAGGTGTACGCCAAATCTTTCGTCGTGATCGGCTTGGCCTTCGCTGTTTCTGCCATGACGTCTGCTCCTCGTGCGCTCCATGCGCCTTGGGAATCAGCCCTATGAGATTCGCGGCCTTTCGAAAAGGGCCGAGTTGCTTGAAACACAGAAAGTCAGGCCTTTTTGCACTGCGGTGGCCCGTTGCCGCTGCTGGTCAATTTGTCTATCTACACCGATAAGCGCCCGTAGCTCAGCTGGATAGAGCGTTGCCCTCCGAAGGCAAAGGTCGGACGTTCGAATCGTCTCGGGCGCGCCATTTTTCAATGACTTAGCGCACTATTGTTCCTTCGAGCGCTATCTAGCAAGCATATAGCTAGCAACTACATCATCCCAAAACACTCACAGACTTCGTGAGGAAACGACCTCGTCTCGTTACCGTTGATGCGCCAGGGCGCAGTAAGTTTTTTCTAACGGGATATTCAACACGATCGACCGCGCATCACGAACTGCAACGGTATCAATCATAGTAACCACGCTGCCAAGCCGGCCAACGACCGGCCGCCCTTTTTGTTAAATGGGTGAAAGTAATTATCGACGTGATGGGCTAAAGCGCATGTGGGCAGTCGAAGAATTTCAAAACCGTAGCGGGTTAATCTCGCCAAAAATCGTTAGACCGTTGGCGATGGCTCGTTGTAGCAGCACGGTGTGCTGGATGCCTGCAACGCTGACGTGCGACCTCTTGCCATGTGTTTAGAAACCGTCGATCGGGCGACTTAGAGCCCGAGCATCAAAAGTTCGCCGTGAACCCGCGAGGCGCCCCAAAACGGGATCTCCTTGCTCATTCGCTGAATTAATTCTCGAGTTCGCGATCAATCCTCGGACATCCTATTCCGCTCTGCGCGAATTTTTCTTGTGTTAACCATGTAGATACTTCCGAATATGTGGATGGTTAATAATGGTTTAAAATGATGGTTAAAGTCGGCGATGCCTCGGTATGGGTTTAGGTCCGCTAAACACGAACAACGAAATGCAGGCGACGGTATCCAATTTGAGCGTTCCGAATCTCAGGCACCGGGCGCCGAGTTTACCAAACAGAACTCCGACCCAATTGGAATTCTGGTCAACCGAGAGTCTCGGCTCAGAACGTGAACGGGTCGACGTCGAACGCGCTCGCACCAGCTTCGGGCTCGAACTGACGCGTGTGAATTATCGCGAACTTGATCTTGCGCTCGATCCGCACGACGAAGCGATCTGGTGCTCGATGCGGCTGACAGAGTCGCCGAACTTCACGACAACTTTGCTGACCGAGCTGATCTCAGTCCGTCGTAAGCTGCAGCGCATGTTCGCCGACTTTCCGCCAGGCGAGGCAACGCCGATCAAATACTTTGTCGGCGGCTCGCGCAGGCCCGGTATCTACAACCTGGGCGGCGATCTCAATTTCTTCATCAAATGCATCCGCACGGGCGACCTCGAGGCGCTGCGTGGTTATGCGCATGACTGCATCGACATCGCCTATCACATGACTGTCGGTTTCCATTTGCCGCTGATCACCGTCGCGCTGGTGCAAGGTGATGCGCTGGGCGGCGGGTTCGAGGGCGCCTTGTCGTTCAACGTGCTGGTCGCGGAGAAGAGTGCGAAGTTCGGCCTACCCGAAATTCTGTTCAACATGTTTCCGGGCATGGGCGGTTTCAGTTTTCTGTCACGCAAGCTCGACGCAGTGCGCGCGCGAAAGATGATCCTCACCGGACGTATCTATAGCGCCAACGAGCTATACGAGATGGGGCTGGTCGACGTGCTCGCAGAGGATGGGTGCGGCGAACTGGCCGTGCGCGATTACATTGCGCACAGCCGGTCCCGTCACACCGTCCATCGGCGAGTGCGTGACGTGCACACGCGCGTCAACCCGGTGTCGCGCGAAGAACTGCTCGAAGTCACCAATATCTGGGCCGAGCATGCGATGACGCTTCAGGCGGCCGATCTGCGCAATATGGAACGCCTGGCAAATGCGCAGTTGCGTCGCCTCAACCACCTGCACGGTTAGCCGATCACCCGTAATTTCGGTGTGGCTTTCTTGTCCTCGAGAAAGAGCTGTTGCCGCAGGGCGCTGCGCACGCGCTCGAATTCCTCGCGCAACGCCAAGAGGTGACTTTCACCTAGGCTGGCGAGCTCCTGCGGGCTGATCTGCCTCAGGGAGAGGCACATTTCATAGATGCCGCGTGCCCCGATGTTGGCCGCGGCGCTGCGCAAGGCGTGCAAATGCTGGCGCACGGCCTGGACATTGCCCGCGGCCATGAGCGCGGCCAGGTGGCGCAGATTATCCGTGGCGTCTTCGACAAACTGTACCGCGAGTTCATTGACAAATTTCCTGCCGCCCAGCTTTTCCAGCTCCTTGAGCGTGTCGGGATCGACCGCCCCGACGGTGGCCTGGTTGCGTTCGCCGGCAAGCTCGACGTTGGCAATTCCCGGCGCGGCGATCTGCTGTCTGGCGGGATCCGTCACCAGAGCGCCGATGAGCTCGATCAGACGGTTCGGCTCGATCGGCTTGGTGACGCAGCCGTCCATGCCGGCTTCCTCGCAACGCTGCGCCACTGTTTCCGTGGCATCGGCGGTCAGCGCCACGATCGGCACACGTGGTTGTCCGAGTGAGGCGAAGCGGTACAGTTTCGTCGCCTCGATGCCGTTCATAACCGGCATGTTGATGTCCATAAACACCAGGTCAAACGTGCGCGCAGCGAGTGCGTCAAGCGCCGCCTCGCCGTCGTTGACAAATTCCGCCCTGTGGCCGGCGCGCTCGAGAATCTTGGCGACGACCTTCTGATTGGTGCGGTTGTCCTCGGCAACGAGAATCGACAGTTGCCGGCGGGGCGCAGTGCTCGCGCGGGCCTGTGCGCGCTCGCGGTGCTCGACCGTAGGTTTGCAGCGCGCGATTCGAAGCCCGGCCGCCAGGGTGATTGAATCAAGCGGCTTCGTTAGTATGGTAACGAAACGGATACGCGCAGAGCCTGCCGGCAATCCTTCGCTGGGGCGGTCCGTGAGCAGGACAAAAGAAGGCGCACAGCCAACATTGCCGCTAGCCAGCCGGCTAAAGGTGAATTCGTCCGCCGCATCGCAAACATTGTCGTCGACGATCACGATCGGGCGGCGGATGCGGTCCTTGCGCAGTGTTGCCAGAATGCCGACGGCTTCGTTTGCGTCCGTGGCAACCTTCATATCCCGCACGAAAGCCCGCACCAGCGTACGCGCCTCATCGTCACCGCCGATGAGGACGATGGGCTCGGGCCCTTCGTAAGTCTGCGGGGGGTGTTTCGCCTGCGTTTTAAGATCGAGCTCAAACCAAAACGTGCTCCCTTTGCCCAGCTCGCTGTCGATGCCAATCGTGCCACCCATCAGCTCGACCAACTGCTTGACGATGGCGAGGCCCAGGCCGGTGCCGCCGAAACGATCGATGATGGTTTCGTCGGCCTGCGTGAACCGCTCGAACACACGCGCCTGCGCGTCTGTGCTGATACCAATCCCGGTGTCGGTTACTTCGAAGCGTAGGCGCACGTTATCGCCTCGGCGCGCGACTGCGTCGACCGCGATGGCGACGTAGCCCCGCTCCGTGAATTTCACGGCATTGCCGGCAAGGTTGATGAGGATCTCCTCGAGGTGAGGCTTGTCGCCTACGACGAGCTGCGGCGTCCGTGCGGTGCAGTGGATCGCCAGCCGCACGCCTTTGCGCTGTGCCTCGATTGTAAGCATGCTGCGGATTTCATCGAGTACCGAGACCAGATCGAAGTCCCCGGGCTTACTCTTCATCTTGCCCGCCTCGGCGCGCGAGAAATTGAGCACTGAATCGATCAGAGTGAGCAGCCGCTGGCCCGACTGACCGATCGTCTCCGACATGTCTTCCTGCTCGGTAGTGAGCTTGGTGTCGCGGAGTAACTCACCCATGCCGATAATGGCGTTAAGGGGCGTGCGCAGTTCATGGCTGACGCTTGCAAGGAATGAGCTCTTCGCGCGGTTTGCCTCTTCGGCCTGGCGCTTGGCCTGCGACAGCTTGCGGATCAGTGTCGAAACGTAGAGCGGCAACAGGATGAGGCCGCCGGTGAGACCGATCGCGAGGCTAAGGTGCTCCTGCCAGAATGGCGTAATCGCGATCACTGCTGCGAAAGTAAATACACCGATGACACTGGCGATAAAAAGGTAGGCTACGCCGAAACGAAAACCGTTGCCGAAGATGATCCACAGATAGATCGGATAAAGCAGCGCGAAGGTCTCGCCGCCGATATGCATACCATACGAGAAGATGCCGAAATCGAGGAGCATTCCCAACATACGCCGCGTCGCCGAAGCCCCGGGCCGACAGAGCAAGTGTCCCAACAGGCCGATGGAGATAATCTGGTAGATAGCGAAATAGGGAGCCTGGTCGTGCAGCATCGTAGCCGCACTCCCATTACCCAGCATCGCTAACACAAACAGATAAAGGAAGGCTGCGCTGCTCAGTGCCAGCCGGTTGACCGTCATCTCGTGTTCAGTATCGGGTCGGTTGCGCAACCGACGCGTGAGCCAAACGAGCAATTCTCCAAGCGCCCGACTCGGCCGCCGTGGCTTAGCTGGTCGGAACAGATCGACGCGCATACTCGACCTCACGCGATGCGCGCTTGGACGCGGTCTTCCGCGACGAACGAGATCAATTCATCACTGCACATCGGTTCGGCGACGATGAAGCCCTGCACTTCGTCGCAGCCCTCAGCGCGCAGCAGCTTGGTCTGTTCGAGCGTTTCCACGCCTTCTGCGATGATCTCCAGGTCGAGGCTGTGGCCGAGACTGATAATGGCGCGCACGATCGCCGCGTCACTTGGATTGGTCGTAATTTCACGGATGAAGCACTGATCGATCTTCAGCCGGTCGACTGGGAACTTCTTGACATAGCTGAAGGTCGAATAGCGGGTGCCAAAGTCGTCGATCGAGATGCTGACATCAAGTTCCCGCAACTGCAGCAGATCCCTGGCAACCGCTTCGGCATCGTGCATGACGATGCTCTCTGTCAGTTCGAGATCGAGCAGCCACGGATCGAGCCCGGTTTCGGCGAGCACTTTGGCCACCAGCAGCGGCACGTTCTGCCTGAAGAACTGTATTGACGACAGATTGACGCCGACGCGGATCGGCGGCTGACCGCGTCGCTGCCAGGTCTTGGCCTGGTGGCAGGCCTCGCGTAGCACCCATTCGTTGATCGGTACGACGAGTCCGTTTTCTTCCGCGCGCGCGAGGAACTCGTTCGGCGTCAGCAGGCCGTGGCCCGGGCGCTGCCACCGCAGCAGCGCTTCCGCGCCGGTCACTTGGCCCGTGCGTAACGCCACCTGTGGTTGGTAGTGCAGCACGAATTGCTGCTCGGCGATCGCCTTGCGCAGGTCGGAGTCGAGCACAATGCCCGCGCGGACATGGCGGTTCATGTCGGAGGCGTAGAAGCGGAAGACCTTGCCTCCGTCCTGCTTGGCCCGATACATGGCCAAATCGGCGTTGCGCAGCAGATCCTGCGCATTGGTGCCATCGGTCGGATGGATAGCGATGCCGATGCTCGCGTTCGTCGTCACACGCTCGGCACCGTAGGTCCACGGTGCACTAACTGCGCCTATAATTCGAGTCGCCATGCCGGCGGCGTCCTCGTTTTTCGTGACTTGCGTCTGCAGGATCGCGAATTCGTCGCCGCCGAGACGGGCGACCGAGTCGGTCTCGCGCAGAATCGAACGCAGACGTTCGGCCACGGTCACCAGGAACTGGTCGCCGACGTGATGTCCGAGGCCGTCGTTGATGTCCTTGAACCCGTCGAGGTCAATCAGATGCAGGGCGAAGGGCCGGTCGCCGCGCCGGGCGCGCGCAATCTCGCGGCGCAGCCGGTCGAACAGCAGCGCCCGGTTGGGCAAGTCGGTCAGGCCGTCGTGATGCGCCATGTAGAACAGATGGTCCTCGGCGCGCTTGCGGTCGGTGATGTCGAGCGAAGAGGTCAGCACGCCAACTACGGCGTTCGAGCAGTCGCGCAGCGGCGTCTTTGTGGTGAGTAGCACGCGCCGGCTGCCCTTGACGTCGACGATCTCCTCCTCGAAGCTCGGAAGCGCAGCTTGCGTGGTGATCACCTTGCGATCGAGAGCCCGGTGGCGCCCGGCGTAGTCGTCGCCGAACGCCGGCGGCATATCAAATCCGATCGCTTCGTTTGGGCCGATGCCGGCGAGCGCGGCCTGATAAGCATTGACGAACAGGATGCGGCCTTGCGTATCGGCGGCGCAGATCATCGCCGGGATGGTGTCGATGACCTGGGCGAGGCGCTCGCTCGAATCGCGCAGCACGGCCTCCCGCGAACGTTCGGAGTCTTTGAGTTCCCGCGCCAGGATGTCAGCGCGGCTAGCAAGCTGGATCTGCTGTCTGCGCAGCTTTAAGAGGTTGCGGGCGCGGGTGACGAACTCTTGATGGTCGACCGGGCTGTTGAGGAAATCGGTGGCGCCGGCCTCGAGGGCCTGCAAACGGAATTCGCGTTCCTCGTAAACGGTAATGACGATAACGGGGATTTCAACGCTGTTCGGCTGCGCGCGGAACCGGCGGATGAACTCCGCGCCGTCCATAACCGGCATCTTGAAGTCGGTGACGATCAGGTCCGGCGTATTATGCTCGAGCCAGGCCAGCGCTTTTACGGGGTCGCCGAAGCTGCGCACGCTCACGCCCGATTCAATGGAGGCGGCGAGCCTCGAGAAAATCTTGCGGTTAGTCTCCCGGTCGTCGAGAATTACAACCTGTACCATCTGGTCCCACGCCGGCTACGGCTTAATGCAAAAGGCACCCGCACGAGTGGGACTGTACGAAATGCGTTTCTAAATATTCGGGAGGCGATTGCTTAAGAATTTAAGGGTCAAATTTCCCAACTGGCGCGCGGTACAGTAGCGCGCTGACGCGGTTTAATCTCTTGTTGAGGTTACCAGAAAGCTAATGCGGTCGCGTGGGCGCAGCCGATAAGGGTAAAGATATCGCGCAGCACCAACGATAGTGATGTCCCCGACGACGGCAGGGGAGTGGAGTTGGGTAGAGATGCATGTGAACGTGTGCGCAAAGTCTTTTCTTTTCCGGCGCCTCCGTCACGAAATAATCGGCGTCTGCTGCTACTGCGACCGACGGTCAACGCTGTTGCTATATGGCTCCCGTTAATCTTTGCAAAATATTTATTAAAGATGCCAATTCGACCAGTTTACTGTTACGTTTATATAATTGCTTTCGTGCATCTGTATCCACCGTGCGAGCGCGACCTAGACAGGTCGCACAACACACCCGGACTACTCGTAGCAGATGTCGGAAGTTTTTAGCGAAATAGTAAGTTTCGGGACGCCCGTTACGGGCATCGTCATTTTCTTTATCGCGTTAATTTTGCAAATTCAGTCCAGGCAAAAACTCGAAACGCAAAAACTGCAACTTGACGCGGCCCTCACCAATATGTCGCAGGGGCTATTGATGTTCGATTCGAGTGAGCGAATCGTCGTTTGCAATAGCCGCTACATCGAGATGTATCGGTTGTCATCTCAGGTCGTGAAACCAGGCTGCTCCCTTCGGGAGCTTCTCAACCATCGAGTTGCGACCGGCAGTTTTTTATCTGAAGACCCAGATAGATATCTGAGCGAGCTGCGAGCTATGCTTGCTCAAGGCAAAACTGTAAGTAGGACCATGGAGCTGACTGATGGGCGGGTCATCGCCGTCTCAAATCGACCGATGGAAGACGGTGGCTGGATCGAAACGCACGAGGATGTTACGGAGGCAAAGCAAACGGAACAGCGCATCCTGCATATGGCGCATCATGACACGCTGACCGGCCTGCCTAACCGAACCGCCTTCAATGAATATTTTGCCGCCACTCTCGAACGGTCAGCGACGAGCGGTGAGCAGTTCGCTATTTTGAGCGTCGATCTTGACCGCTTCAAAGAGGCCAATGACGTTTACGGACATTCGGTTGGCGATGCGTTGCTGCGGCAGGTCGCCCGCAGACTACAGGAGGCTGCAAGGGGGACCTTTCTAGCGCGTGTTGGCGGCGACGAGTTTGCTGTTGTCGTGAGCGCTGGTCCGCAACCAGCCGCGGCGGCGACACTCGCAGAGTGTCTGCTCGCTGCCTTTGCGGATGAATTCGAAATTGAAGATCAGCGGATACAGATAAGCCTAACCATCGGCGGCGTCGTCTATCCGGCTGATGGCGCCGACGCCAAAACACTGATGGTCAACGTCGATGCCGCCCTCTATCGAGCCAAAAGCGAAATGCGTGGGGTGGTGGTATTTTTCGAGCCGGAAATGAGTGCACGTCTACGCGAGCGGCACGCTCTGCAACAGGATTTGCGATCGGCGATCGCGCGTGGCGAATTGCTGTTGCACTATCAGCCGCAAGTGCGAATGACAGGCGAAATGATCGGCTTTGAAGTGCTGGCGCGCTGGCAATGCCCTAAACGTGGCATGGTCTCTCCCAGCACATTTATCCCTATCGCAGAGGAAAATGGTCTTATCATTCCGCTAGGGGAGTGGGTCCTGCGCGCGGCTTGCTGTGAAGCCGCATCCTGGCCGCAGCCGTTGACCATTGCCGTTAATATCTCTCCGATCCAGTTCCACCATGGCGACCTCCCAAGGCTTGTCCATTCGATCCTGCTTGAAACCGGCCTTGCTCCGAGCCGTCTTGAGCTTGAAATCACTGAGGGCGTGTTTATTAACGACTTTTCTCACGCCGTATCGATCCTCCGTCGACTCAAGTCACTTGGCGTGCAGATTGCGTTGGATGATTTCGGAACAGGATATTCGTCCTTGTCGTATGTGCACTCCTTTCCCTTCGACAAGATCAAAATCGATCAAACATTCATTGGCGATCTGAGACACAACCGCCACTCTATGGCGATTGTCCGCGCGGTCATCGGTCTAGGCCACAGCCTCAACATGCCGGTCCTGGCGGAAGGCGTCGAAACCCAAGCCCAACGTGGCGTCCTCATCAAGGAAGGCTGCGACGAGGCGCAAGGTTATTTTTTTGGTCGACCACTTCCGATTGCCGAGCAAGCCGAACTCATCGGCCGTCAGGCGAACGCTCCGAAAAATTACGCCTTGGCGGGTTAATGATCCGCCATACCCGACCCCGGAGCGCGCTGATAACAGATCGGCGCTTGCGGATTGCCGCCGAAGATCGTTCAAACCTCGATGCCTCGATGCCGCGAGTCCGTTGAGCGGCGACCCAATGCATGGTCTGGCGCAGGCCTGAGCAATTCGGCCCCGAGCGTACCGGGCAAACTCTATCTTGGCAGCCAGCGCTTCGTCGGCGAGACGGTCATCAGGCAACTTTCGTGAGGAAGCTCTCAACTTCGGCGCGCATCTCCTTCGCGGCCTGCTCTACTGCCTCGGAGGCCGCGACAACCTTCTGCGCCGAGTTTTTGGTCTGATGGGCATCCTCGGCGAGTTCGGCCAACGCAGAAAATACTGCTTTCGTGCTGTCGGCAGCGCTCGCAACATTTTGTGATATCTCGGCGGTGGCGGCGTTCTGCTGCTGCACCGAGGCCGAGACAGCAGACGCATGAGTTTCGATCTGCTCCATGCGGTGCCCGATCTTTGCGATCGATTCGACTGCTTTCACGGTGGCTTTCTGCACTTCCAGTATCTGACTGGAGATGTCCTCGGTCGCCTTCGCGGTTTGTACCGAGAGCGACTTCACTTCCGAAGCCACGACCGCAAATCCTCGGCCCGCTTCGCCCGCGCGCGCTGCTTCAATGGTAGCATTAAGGGCGAGCAGATTTGTTTGCTCAGCGATCGTACGGATCAGTTTAATCACATCACCGATCTCTTGAGCAGCCTTTGCCAATGAACCGATGTCTTGAGTCGTAATCTGCGCCTCGCCGACCGCAGAACGAACCACTGTCGCTGTCTGCCCGACCCGCTGCTCAATTTCCCCGATTGACGTCGACAACTCATGGGTAGCAGCCGCCGCGGTCTCAACATTTTGAGAAGCCTCATTCGACCGCTGTACCGCGCTCTCGGCGCATGTGGAAGTATCGTCGGAGGCTTTTAACAGGATCGAGGCTGTCCAATGCATGTCGTGCCCGCTATCGGCGACGGTTTGCATCAGCTTTTCCACGCGCTCGCGGAAATTTGTGATCGCGTGTTCAACAAGAGCTCGACGTTCCTCCTGCTGCTGCATGCTTGCTCGCTGCTGCTCGGCCTGGCGTCGCTCGGTGACGTCCTCGTGCGTGCCGATCCAGCCCCCGCCTTTGACCGGATGGTTCTTGACGAGGAGGACACGTCCATTGGTGGACTTGACTTCGTGCTCGATCGTGCGCCCTTGCCTAACCGAGGCGAGAAAGTCCTTGCGATATTGTTCAGGATCGCGATGAAAGGTCCCTTTGGCTACTCGCCTCACCAGCACATCAGACAACATCGAGCCCGGCCTCACGTCGTCCGCCGTCAAGCCGTACATCTCGTGATACTGCTTGTTACTAACGATCAGCCGTTCCGACGCATCGAACATGCATAATCCCTGCGACATGCTGTCAATTGCGTTGCGTAAGCTCCCGTTCTGCAGCTGCAGATAACGTGTGCCACCCAGGCCAATGAGCCACATGACAGACTGTGCAGCGAACGCCGCGACCAACACGATTGCGAGTGATTTGGGCATGTTCAAAGTGTTTGGCGAACCGCTCATCCAGACCCATAGCGCACCGAATGTCGCGACAAATGTCGAAAGAGCGACGAGGATAAGCTGTCCGAATTTCCAGGTGTGCATACGCCGTCCGCCCAACTTCCACTGTGGCAACTAACTATTTGTTATAATTAAGCAGGTGTTAAGAAATAGTTGGCGCAGCCATCAGCGTAGCGGGCGCGCGGGTCTGGGCAAGGGTGAACAAGCCAGATCACCGGGTCTTCTAAAAGATTTTAAATGGTTGGAGGGAGCAATGTGCGGTCGAAAACAAGCGTACATTCTTGTAGGCCTGTTTATCGGGGTTTTGGTCTTTTTGCCTATGAGCGGGCCGGTTATCGCTCAGTCTCAAAAAATTGGTGACCCACCAGAATTCAGCAATATGCGCCTTGTCGGGTTTAGCGATCTTCAGGATCGGTCCGCCTATCAGCCGACCATCCACCATCCAGGGCAACCGCTGGATCATCTATAATTCTCGACGTCACCGATCCTACTGGCCACTTAATTGGATTACCTTGGATTATGATTGGCCTTAAGGGGTCTGGGAATAATCACAATAGTCCAACAATCGGCAACGCCTCTAAAGCGGACTAAAATCGCCGACATCGCTTGAACAGGATGCATGTCGGCCTTGCCACATCGGTCGTGCACTCAATTACTGCGGGAGCGTAGTAGCTTCTCACAAGTCGATAGTGGGCCTGCAGAAACCCAGACCTAATGTAAGCACCCCGAGGGGGTGCAGTATGTTCCGTCTCCATCACACACGAAGCGCTCAAAATGCAGCGCTATACGTTTGAAGTTATCGGAATAGTTAGCGAAGGGATGCATGGGTGTTCTGCACCTAAGAAGGATAGAGGTTCAAACTCTGCATAGGGCGACAGAACAAAACGTCTCTACTGCTCCCGATTGCTATATTGCTGCCAAGTTATAGCTATCCCTTGCTCGTAACGACGTTTATCGGTTAGATGTGAGCAGTCTGCCGCGCGAAACAAAACCGCAGTCGCGCTTTACCATTCTGCTGTTGACTCATCTCCGCCATTCACACGTCGCAACGCAATGTCAGCAGAGAGCACACAGGCCGAGTTGCACTGCCGTTGCGGGGAGGTCCGCGGATTAGTAACAAACGCGTCGGCGCGCACCGTTAATCGTGTAGTCTGCTATTGCGACGACTGCCAGGCATTCGCGCATCAACTTGGCCGTGCCGACTTGCTCGATGCCCATGGCGGCACCGACATCGTCCAAGTGGCCCCCGCGTCGCTCAAGCTTGTGCAAGGACAGCACCGCATCGTGGGGCTGCGGCTTACCCCCAATGGCCTTTTTCGATGGTACGCAAGCTGCTGCAACACCCCAATGGGTAATGCACTCAGGCCGGCGATTCCCTTCGTCGGGATCGTCGCGCAGGTATTTGATAATGGAATGCAGCAGCCAGATCAGGTGTTCGGCAAGCCGGTTGGCGCTGTTTTTGGACAGTATGCGATCGGAGATGCGCCGGCAGGTTCAACAGGAATAAAACTGTCGCTGATGCTGCGCACCTTCCGCATGGTGCTCGGCTGGCGCTTGCGCGGACAGACCTGGCCGCATCCCTATTTCGCGCGCGACACGCGCGCCCCGATCTATCCGCTGACCGTGCTGTCTCATCCCCAGCGCGAGGCCCTGCGTCCATTATGCGGGCCGCAGCGCCGTGCTTCGGGACACAGCAGATAATTCATGTCTCAATTTTGCATCTGTCCAATATGAAAGTCCTCACGACAATTGAGCTGCCCACCGCGACGATGATCTCGGTCGCCTGCGAAATGGCGTGCGGGCGCCAGAGGTTGTCGACCTCCGCAGGGAGCAGATTGATTGGAATTCTGCTACGCTGCATGTCCACAGACTAGGAAACGGCGA
>Ga0207727_100019_pt1 | contig 20621 bp, 19 predicted proteins | sample LuqExpMetageno48_FD_187806 | JGI IMG/M metagenome (GOLD analysis project Ga0207727, IMG submission 187806) | Tropical forest soil microbial communities from Luquillo Experimental Forest, Puerto Rico - Sample 48 (SPAdes) | ecosystem: Environmental > Terrestrial > Soil > Tropical forest ...
TCGCCACATGCGGCCGGCTCTTGCCGACGATCTGCGCGACTTCGTCCTGGCTGTGGTTGAATTCTTCCATTAGCGCCTGGTAGCCGGTCGCCTCCTCGATCGGATTCAGGTCTGCGCGCTGCACGTTCTCAATGATGGCAAATTCAAGCGCCTGCGCGTCGGTCGCCTCGACAACCGTGATCGGCACTTCGTGCAGACCTGCCCGCTGCGCCGCACGCCAGCGCCGCTCGCCGGCGATAATCTCGTACATGTCGTCCGAGTCGCGTGCTGAACGCACCACAATCGGCTGGATGATGCCGCGTTCGCGGATCGAATCGGCGAGTTCGGTAAGCTCAGTCTCGGTGTAGCTGCGGCGCGGGTTGCGCGGATTCGGTTTGAGATTTTCGACCGGCGCGCGGCGCGGCCTACGCCCCTGCTCGGGTATCGAGGTTTCTTCGCCGACGTCGCCGATTAGCGACGCCAGCCCGCGCCCCAATCGCGAATGATCCGCCATCGCTGCTCCTGAACTTCGTGCCACCTGATGCCTCTGCTGTTTTTACAATTCCGTTTTTCTAGTGACGTCTCATGAAGGTGCGGGTCAAGCCCGCTTTTGGCCGTCGCGGACATTTAACTCGCCTTCAATTCCTTCTCGCGCTGTATAATCTCGGTGGCGAGGCGCAAATACGCTTCGCTGCCGACGCATTTCAAATCGTAGACTAGCACTGGCTTGCCGTAGGACGGCGCTTCCGAGATGCGCACGTTGCGCGGAATAATCGTGTCGTAGACCTTACGGCCCATGAACTGGCGCACGTCGGCGACCACTTGGTTGGAGAGATTGTTGCGCGAGTCGTACATCGTCAGTACGATGCCATGGATCGACAGATTCGGGTTGAGGCTGTTCTTCACTTGATCAACCGTCTTCAATAATTGCGACAAACCTTCGAGCGCGAAGAACTCGCATTGCAGCGGCACCAGGATCGAATCCGCGGCTGCCATGGCGTTGACCGTGAGCAGATTGAGCGACGGCGGACAGTCCACCAGCACGTAAGTGAAGTCATAGGTGCGCGCGCCCTTGTTGAGTTCGCCGAGCGCATTGCGCAAACGGAACGCGCGGTCCCGCATCCGGCCGATCTCGAGCTCAAGCCCGGCGAGGTCGAGCGTTGACGGGGCGACGTAGAGCTGCGGCACCGCGGTCGCCAGCACCGCATGGCGCATCGGCGCCTTGCCGGCGAGCACGTCATAGGTCGAGGTCCGGCGCAACTTGCGATCGATGCCCAGGCCAGTGGATGCGTTGCCCTGCGGATCGAGATCGACGACTAGCACGTGCTCGCCAATGGCGGCGAGTGCGGTGCCAAGGTTGATCGCGGTTGTGGTCTTGCCGACTCCGCCCTTCTGGTTGGCGACCGCCAACACGCGCGGCCGGGCCGCCTCGGGCCGCGGTGCGGGCTTAAGGAAGGGCACGACTTCCGAGCTATCGATCGGTTGGTCGGACATTAGAATCAGTTTTAAATGCGTAGAGTGGTTCGAGCCCGCGCACTACTACGATGGCACCGCTCGGACGCGTTAAGCTGGGTACAAGTGAAGCTTGGATACTCCAATATTTAGTGGCTTCGGTCAATTCTGCATCTACATCTTGACCCTTGAGGAATAGGCCGACCGCCCCCTTAGCGATCAAAGGAAAGGCTTGATCGCAAAGCATTTTCAATGGGCCGAGCGCCCGCGCTGTCACAACGTGGGCGGCTTCCGCAAAGCTTTCCCCAAATTTCTCTGCTCGCAGATGGTGAATCTGGCCCGGGATCCCCAGAGTGCGCACTATTTCGCGCAAAAAGGCGGCCTTTTTCCCATTGCTTTCAACCAGGTGAACCTTGGCGCCGGGCGTTTCTGCCAGCGCGCACGCAACCGGGATTCCCGGAAAGCCCCCGCCTGATCCGAAATCCACCCAGACCCGCGCATCAGCTACAAGCGGCAAAAGCTGCAACGAGTCGGCGATGTGGCGCGTCCACAAGTTCCAAAGCGTCGAGGTTGCGATGAGATTGGTTTTCTTTTGCCAGAGCAAGAGCGCTTCCACAAACACGTCGAGCCGCTGTTCTGTTTCACGTGAAACAGAAACCAGCTCCAGCGCGCGTTTCTTGTCGCTCTCCAGATCGAAACGGCCCTGCCCCCGTCTGTTCACGCGCGTTTCTTGGCGCGTTTCACGTGCGCCACCAAGAGCGTTAGCGCCGCCGGCGTGATCCCGTCGATCTTGCTCGCGTGTCCGATGGTCCGCGGCCTTTGCGTTGCGAGTTTCTGCCGCGCCTCGTTGGAAAGACCCGCCAGCGCCGCATAATCGAGATCGTCAGGCAACGTGAAGCTCTCGTCGCGGCGATAGGCGGCGATATCTGCGGCCTGCCGCGACAGATAGACATCGTATTTGGCATCGATCTCGATCTGCTCAGCGATTTTCGCGTCGAGAGCAGCGAAGTACGGCCAAACTTTCGCGAGGTCCACGACGCCGATTTGCGGATACGACAACAGCTCGAATGCCGTACGTCGCTGGCCGTCTTTGTTGAGCGAAAGGCCATGGGACTCGGCCTCCTTCGGAGTCAGCGAAACCGACTTGGCAAAGTCGCGCGCTTCCTTCAGGACCGCCATTTTTTTGCCGTGGAATCTTACGCGTTCGCCGTGAACGCAACCGATGGAAATACCGCGATCGGTAAGGCGCTGGTCAGCATTGTCGGCGCGTAGTTGCAGACGATATTCGGCGCGCGATGTGAACATACGATATGGTTCTGTCACGCCGCGTGTCACCAAGTCGTCGATCATTACACCGAGGTAGGCTTCGGCGCGGTCAAAGGTGATTTCGTCATCCTCACCGGACAGCGCCGCCGCGTTGAGACCGGCCAGAAGTCCCTGCGCCGCAGCCTCTTCGTACCCGGTGGTTCCGTTGATCTGGCCAGCCAGGAAAAGTCCGCGCAGTCGCTTCGTTTGCAGCGTCGGATGTAGTTCGCGCGGGTCGACATAGTCATATTCGATCGCGTAGCCGGGCCGGATGATGCGCGCGTTCTGCAGTCCCGGTATCGTCGCGACAAGGGCGTGCTGCACCTCTTCCGGCAGCGAGGTCGAAATGCCGTTCGGATAGACCGTGTGGTCGTCGAGACCCTCCGGCTCCAGGAAGATCTGGTGGCCGTCACGTTCGCCGAATTTCACGATCTTGTCCTCGATCGATGGGCAATAGCGCGGCCCGCGGCTAGTGATCTGTCCGGAATACATCGGCGACCGATGCACATTGGCGCGGATGATCTTGTGCGTGGCCTCAACCGTCCGCGTAATCGCGCATTCGATTTGGCGATTCCCAATGCGTGTGGTCAGGACCGAAAACGGCTCAGGCGGATCGTCGCCCGGCTGCCTTTCCAGCGCTGACCACTCGATAGTGCGGCCATCGAGCCGCGGCGGAGTACCGGTTTTCATGCGCCCGAGCGCAAAACCGATCCCTTTTAGTGTTCGGGAAAGGCCCATCGCTGGCGCTTCGTCAACGCGGCCCGCAGAGATCTGTTTTTCGCCGATATGGATAAGACCGCGTAGGAAGGTACCGGTGGTCAGGACTACGGCACCGCAGGCAATTTCACGGCCATCGGCGAATTTGATCCCGGAAACTCGGCCTTTTGCCTCGACCAAGTCGTCGGCCTCCGCCTCGATCACCTCGAGATTGGGTGTGGCGCGGATGGCGGCCTTCATAGCCGCCGCATAGAGTTTACGATCGGCCTGCGCACGCGGGCCGCGCACGGCCGGACCTTTGCGACGGTTTAGCACGCGAAACTGGATACCTCCCTGGTCGGCGACCCGGCTCATAAGGCCGTCCAAGGCGTCGATCTCGCGCACAAGATGGCCCTTGCCGAGGCCGCCGATGGCCGGATTACAGGACATGGCGCCGACAGTCGCGAAGCGGTGTGTCACCAGGGCCGTCCGCGCACCCATGCGCGCGGCCGCGGCCGCCGCCTCACAGCCGGCATGGCCGCCGCCAATTATAACAACGTCGAATCGCATATCCATAAGGGTCTCGGCGTTGTAGCGAAGGCTTGGGGAGGGGTCAAAAATATTGGATTTTTCCGACTGATGTTTCACGTGAAACAATGCTGCCCATACCATAATACCTACTACCTATAATTCCGATTCATTCGAAGGCAATTTTACCGGAGCGCCGCGCTCTTTTTGCACCCTCGGGCTGGATTCCTGCGCTATTTCCCGATGCAGAAGTCGCGAAATATCACATCCAGGATGTCCTCGACATCAACGCGACCGGTCAGGCGGCCCAGCGCATTGGCGGCAATCCGCAGCTCTATGGCCAATAGATCCTCGTGTTTCATAACTTCACGGGACTGGGCGCGCTTCAGGGCGGCCAAGCATTCCTCAAGTGCGTACCGGTGTCGCTGCCGAGTGACCACGGTCGGCTCGCCGCCGCCAAGGAAGGCCTCAGCGTGGGCGGCTAGGCAACCCAACAGAAGGTCAAAGCCCTCTCCTGTTACCGCCGATATTTTGAATCCGCGATCATCTTTATTGACTTTAGATTCATTTGTTTCCCTTAACCGGTTTTTAACTGAGATGGACCCATTTTCATTCTTTGCCTTGTTTGTGATTTCAGATTCATTTCTTTTTGTTTTGCCCTCCACTAGGTCTGTTTTATTGTGAATCAACCATTTTGGCGGCCCATTTCCGGCCTTCCCCGCTGATTTGGCCCTGTTTTGTCCCGTTTCGCGCGCGTCTACGACCCAGAGGACCAAATCCGCCGTCTCTGCACGCGCCTGCGCACGGCGCACCCCCTCCATCTCGACTGGGTCGTCGGTCTCGCGGATGCCAGCCGTGTCGAGGAGGGTCACCGGCCAGCCATCGAGATCAAGGTGCACCTCGATCACGTCGCGCGTTGTACCCGCATAAGGCGAAACGATCGCCACTTCGCGCCGTGCGATGCGGTTGAGCAACGTGGATTTGCCAGCATTCGGCGGGCCAGCAATCGCTACGATCAACCCCTCACGCAGCCGCTCGCCGCGCCCGCCGTCGGCTAACGCCGCTGCGATTTCAGCTTCGACCTCGCGCGCGATAGCGAGTGCCGGCACCAACGAACTCCCCAGCACTTCGGCCTCCTCAGAAAAATCGATCCGGGCTTCGACCAGTGCCAATGCCTCAATCAGCCGCTGCCGCCAGCCTTCCCCGCGCTTCCCGAGTGCGCCTTGCAGCTGGCGCAACGCCTGCCGCCGCTGGCCTTCGGTTTCGGCCATCACTAGGTCGGCAAGGCCTTCTACTGCGGTCAGATCAAGCTTGCCGTTCTCGAAGGCGCGACGTGTAAACTCGCCCGCCTCCGCCGGCCGCAGGCCCTGAATGCGGCCAAGCGATGCAAGCGTGGCGGCGATCACGGCGCGGCCGCCATGTAGTTGCAACTCGGCCACGTCCTCGCCGGTCTCGCTATGCGGCGCCGGAAACCACACCGCCAGCGCCTGGTCGATGACGTCGCTGGACACAGCATCGCGCACGCGCACGAGCTCCGCCGCGCGCGGGCAGGGCAGCTTTCCGGTCAGCGCCTTGAGCGCATCGCCGGCGCGCGGTCCCGAGATGCGCACTACGCCAATGGCAGCGGGCGGGCGCCCCGAAGAGAGAGCAAAAATCGTATCGCGCGCTGGTTCTGGCATCGCGGCACAGGTGACCGCCGCTCGCAGGGTGGGTCAAGGCTAACCTTTAGGGCGCGCGCAAGCAGCAGTTGAATATAATGCCCTCGGCCAACAAGTTCGCCGGCGAGAACCAAACAACGCGCGCAAAAACTCCGCTAGCGTCGGCTGCCGCTCCATGGCGTCTGGATGCGTTCGTCGACCCGCCCGCATGTCAACTTTTATGATTTCGCGTTCGCCAGCAAGAGCCACGAGCATGACCCGCGGCCCCAAGCGACCGTCGATATCTGGTCGACACGTAAAGTGATTTCGCGCAACGCCCAACTGCCCGCGGACTGCTCGCGCCGCATCTCCAACAACATCGTCGAATTGGACGAAAAGACAGACCGACGACGCCTTCCGCCAGACGTTAGCTCGCGCCGAGTGACTGCTCGATCATCCTGCGTCTATTTGCGCGCCGCGTAACCTCATCCGTCCTAAACAAAACAAATAGTGAATGTTGCTTCCTCATGGAAACAGCAGCGAACCCGGCGCTATCATCAGTGCGTGCCGTATTCGGGAGAACCTTCATGAAAAAGATTGCGTTGCTGACCGCAGCCTTGTGCTTTGCCATCATCGGCGCGCCGGCGCATGCCGAGCGCGATCTCGCGCGCGCCTATCGCGTCATCGCTGGCAAGCAATTCGTCGATCTAACACACAGCTTCAGCACCGAGACGCCTGTGTGGTCAGGCTTCGGCCAGGCCAAGTTCACGCCGGCCTACGATCCTAAGACGCACCGAACTTACACCATCAAGGAAGACGGCTTCCGCGCGATCTATTACGATATGGTCGGACAGTACGGCACGCACGTCGATCCGCCGGCGCATTTCGCTGAAGACGGAATCACCATGGATCAGATCCCACTCAAACAAATGATTTTGCCACTAATCGTGCTCGACGACACGCCGTATCTAGCGAAGGACGCCAACCACGCCTTCTCGATCGCTGACCTGATGGCCTGGGAAAAGCATCACGGCCACGTTCCGAAGGGCTCGTTCGTGGCGCTGCGCACCGACATGTACAAGGATTGGGACAAGGACCCAGAACGGTTCAAGCGGCAGCCGTTTCCGGCCTGGGCATTCGAAACCATCAAGTTCCTCTACGAGCAGCGCGGCGTGACCGCCACCGGTCACGAGGCGATGGACACCGATACCACCGACAAGATGGACTCGGAAACCTGGATCCTGCAGCACGGCCATTATCAGATCGAGGTAATGGCCAATCTCGACAAGGTGCCGCCCACCGGCGCGCTGATCGTGGTGACTTGGCCAAAGGTGAAGAATGGCCTCGGCTTCCCGGCGCGGGCATTTGCAATTTTACCATAGAACCAGAAACGTTTAGATCGACTCCGCGTTGGTTTAGCGAATGTCGTTTACATCAAATACAAAGCGCCTAAACGGCCTCGCCGAGGCGACGTCGCCCTATCTGCTGCAGCACAAGCACAACCCGGTGGACTGGTGGCAGTGGGGGCCGGAGGCGCTGGCGGAAGCCAAGCGCTTAAAACGACCAATCCTGCTGTCAATCGGCTATGCCGCCTGCCATTGGTGCCACGTGATGGCGCACGAGTCGTTCGAGGACGAGGCGACTGCGCGGCTGATGAACGAGTTGTTCGTTAACATCAAGGTCGATCGCGAGGAGCGACCCGACATCGACCAGATCTATATGAACGCGCTGCATCTCCTCGGCGAGCAGGGCGGCTGGCCGCTAACCATGTTTCTCACGCCAGCGGGCGAGCCGGTCTGGGGCGGCACTTATTTCCCCAAAGACTCGAAATTCGGACGGCCGGCTTTCAAGGACGTCCTGCGCGAAGTGGCGCGGTTGTTTAGAGAAGAGCCGGGCAAGATCGAGCAGAACCGCGCAGCGCTCTTGGCGCGGCTCGCCGACAAGGCGCGGCCGGCCGACAAAGTCACCATCGGCCTACGCGAGCTCAACGCCGCCGCAGCGCAGGTCGGCAATATGTTCGACCCCGTGAACGGCGGCCTGCGCGGCGCGCCAAAATTTCCGCAGCCGTCGATGCTCGAATTCCTCTGGCGGGCGGGCATGCGCACGGGTGACAAGCGCTTCTTTGAGACAGTCGAGCACTCGCTTGAACGCATGTGCCAGGGCGGCATTTACGACCATCTCGGCGGCGGCTTCTCGCGCTACTCGGTCGACGAGCGCTGGTTGGTGCCGCATTTCGAGAAGATGCTTTACGACAACGCGCAGCTGCTCGAGCTGCTGGCGCTTGCGCATCAGCGCAGCGGCAAACCGCTATTCGCCGAGCGCGCACACGAAACGGTGGATTGGCTCAAGCGCGAGATGACTACGCCCGAGGGCGCCTTTGCCGCCTCGCTCGACGCTGACTCTGAGGGCGAGGAGGGTAAGTTCTACGTCTGGTCGAAGAACGAGATCATAGAGCTGATCGGCCCGGACGCCGGAGAATATTTCGCGCGCTATTACGACGTGACCGACCACGGCAACTTCGATGGGCACAACATCCTCAATCGGCTGAAACCGCCGGCGCATGGCACAGCGGACGAGATGCGGCTGGCTGCGCTTCGCAAAATCCTGCTGAACGCGCGCGCGGGCCGCGTACGGCCTGGCCTCGACGACAAGGTCCTAGCCGACTGGAACGGGCTAATGATTGCCGCATTGGTCAATGCCGGCATCATCGTTGACCGCGGCTGGATCGGACTTGCCAGACGCGCCTTCGATTTCATCGCGCGCAACATGACGAAAGGCGATCGCCTCGGCCACTCCTGGCGCGGCGGCAAGCTATTGTTTCCGGGACTGGCCAGCGACTACGCCGCCATGATCCGCGCCGCGCTGGCGCTCTTCGAGGCAACGGGCGAACATTGCTATCTAGAATGCGCGCTCACATGGCAGCGCGCGCTCGACGCACATTATGCCGAGCCGGACACCGACGGCTATTATCTCTCCGCGGACGATACCGACGACCTGCTGTTGCGGCCGCATTCGACCGTCGACGACGCCACACCGAACCCGAACGCGGTGGCGGCGCAAAATCTGGTACGGCTGGCCGTGCTGGCCGGCGACGACGCCTGGCGCCCAAAAGCAGATCGGCTGATCGAAAACATCCTTTCGGCGGCCGAACGCAATCTGTTCGGCCATGTCGCGCTGCTCAACGCGCTCGACCTGCGCTTGCGCGCGGCCGAGATCGTCTGCACCGGGCCGAACGCCGAAAGCTTTGCGCACGCCGCGCTGAAGCTGCCCTACCTCGACCGCATCGTGCTGCGCGCGTCGACCGCGGCCAGCTTGCCGGCCATGCACCCGGTGCAGGAAAAGCTAAGAGATGCGCCAAGCAGTGCGGTTTTCATCTGCGTCGGCGCGACCTGCTCGCTCCCCGTCAGCGAGGCAAGCCAGATCTCGTCCCTTGTCGAGGCGATGCGCAGGCGCCCGCTTGACGGCGAGGGAATCCGCTGAACGTCCAGAAGCCGGAGGTCTCCGTCACCCTGCGCTCGGCGAGCAGCGCGTGCGCCTGCTTAGCACAAATGTACGTGTTCGATGATCACCGCTTCGACCGGACGGCCGCGCAGTCCACCTAGGTATTCATGCTCTCGAAGAAATCGGCGTTGTTCTTCGTGTTGCGCAGCTTGTCGAGTAGGAAGTCGATGGCATCCATAGTGCCCATCGGATTGAGGATGCGGCGCAGCACGTACATCTTCTTGAGCACCGCCGGATCGGTGAGCAGCTCTTCCTTGCGGGTGCCGGAGCGCGTGATGTCCATCGCCGGGAAGGTGCGCTTGTCGGCTACCTTGCGATCGAGAATGATTTCCGAATTACCGGTGCCCTTAAACTCTTCGAAAATCACTTCGTCCATGCGGCTGCCGGTGTCGATCAGTGCGGTGGCGATGATAGTGAGCGAGCCACCCTCCTCGATGTTGCGCGCGGCGCCGAAGAAACGTTTTGGGCGCTGCAAGGCGTTAGCATCCACTCCGCCGGTCAACACCTTCCCGGATGAGGGCACCACAGTGTTGTAGGCGCGGCCGAGGCGAGTGATCGAGTCGAGCAGGATTACCACGTCGCGCTGGTGTTCGACCAGGCGCTTGGCTTTCTCGATCACCATCTCAGCGACCTGCACATGGCGTGAGGCCGGCTCGTCGAAGGTCGAGGACACGACCTCGCCCTTCACCGAGCGCTGCATGTCGGTGACTTCCTCCGGCCGCTCGTCGATCAACAGCACGATCAGATAGCACTCCGGATGGTTAGCGGTGATCGAGTGCGCAATGTTCTGCAAGAGCACGGTCTTTCCGGTGCGTGGCGGCGACACGATCAACGCACGCTGGCCCTTGCCGATCGGCGCCACAATGTCGATGACCCGGGCGGAGAGATCCTTCTTGGTCGGATCCTCGTATTCCATCCGTAGTCGTTCGTCGGGATATAGAGGCGTCAGGTTGTCGAAGTTAACCTTGTGGCGCGCCTTCTCCGGGTCTTCGAAATTGAGGGTGTTGACCTTGAGCAGCGCAAAGTAACGCTCGCCTTCCTTAGGCGAGCGAATGTGGCCTTCGACGGTGTCGCCAGTGCGCAGGCCGAAACGGCGGATCTGGCTGGGCGAGACGTAGATGTCATCGGGGCCCGACAGGTAATTCGATTCCGGAGAGCGGAGGAAGCCGAAGCCGTCCGACAGCACCTCGACGACACCTTCGCCGATGATATCAATCTCCTGCGTCGCAAGCTGCTTGAGGATGGCGAACATCAGCTCCTGCTTACGCATGGTGCTGGCGTTCTCAACCTGGTGCTCTTCAGCGAAGCCAACGAGTTCGGGAGGGGTTTTGGACTTCAGGTCTTGGAGTTTCATTTCCCGCATTGGGGGTAGTTTTCCTTGGGAGAGAAACCGGTAGAGTCCCAAAAAGCGTTACGACTCAAGGCCGGTTGACTAGAGAAAGATCGCAGGTCTGGGGTGACGAGGAAGCTTTGGAAAAGGCCCGGAACCCGATGCTGCGACCGGCCCAAACATTAGGGAGCCGGAACGCTACTGCATCCGCCTGCGTTCGGTGGGGATTGCAACAACATATTGTGAGTGGCGTTTCCGCGCAAGAGGCACCAGCTGCTGTGCATGAAAAAAACGCTGCCGTCAGAAGGGCTTGGCGGTCGCCAGGACAACGATCAAGATCAGTAGAATGGTTGGTATCTCGTTGACAATACGACAGAATTTTTTGGCGCTTGTTAGGATCGTTGCGGAAACCGTTAACCCATTTGCCAAATAGGTCATTGTAATGACCGATGATTGCAATGCTTTGATGTACAGATACATCAACCCCGTACGCGCTTGAGCATCTCTTCGACATGAGCGATCGGCGTCTCGGGCAATATCCCGTGGCCGAGATTAAAGATCAGCGGACCCTTCCCAAGCGTTTTCAGCACATCGTCGACTTCACGTATGAGTGCAGCACCACCCGCCAGCAGTGCCACCGGATCGACATTACCTTGCACTGGTAGCTCTGACTGAAACCTATCCGCAATCACCTTGCGATCGAAAGTCCAATCGAACCCAATAGCGCTGACCCCGGTCAACTTAGCATAACGCCATGCCTGAAACCCCACACCGCGTGGGAAGCCGATAACCTTCGCCCCGGGCACCTGTTGCCGTAGCCCTTTGATGATTTTCGCGGTTGGCTCAATACACCAATGCATAAATTCTTCAGGACCAAGCACACCTGCCCAGGTATCGAAAATCTGTACGCATTCAGCGCCAGCATTGAACTGTCCGACCAGATAATCCGTCGAGGCCTGCACAAGCCGATCGATCAGCTTCTCAAAGTTATCGGGATCTCGATAGGCAAAGAGTCGCGCAGGGCCCTGATCTAGTGTCGCCTCACCCGCCACCATATACGTCGCCACCGTCCACGGCGCACCGCAAAACCCGATCAGTGCCGTTTTGCTGTCAAGCTCTGCCTTAACCTTCGCAACGGTCTCATAAACCGGCACCAACATCTCTTGATCGATGCTTCCACGCAAAGCTGCCAGCGCCTCGCCATCCGCTAAAGGCTCAAGCCTAGGTCCTTCGCCCGCCCCAAATTCCACTTTGCGGCCGAGTGCAAGCGGGACCACCAAAATATCGGAAAACAGGATCGCCGCATCAAAGCCGAAGCGACGTACCGGCTGCAGCGTTACCTCAGCCGCCAATTTCGAATTAAAGCAAAGGTCGAGAAAGCTTCCCGCTTTTTCCCGTACCGCACGGTACTCTGGTAGATAGCGGCCTGCCTGACGCATCATCCATACAGGCGGGATTTTCTGACGTTCCCGCTCAAGAACACGTAGCAACGGCTTTGTCCCCGTAGCACTATTTCTGGCAGCTTCTTCCATAGCGTCTCTAATAATCTTTATTTGTAGTAGTTATTAGAACGTGGATTAGACTCATGTCTGCCGATCAACAGTCTGTCCACTACCCGCAAGGCCTAGATTCAGAATCGCGCTTTATCCGGCGGTTTGCCATCCACCATAAAGAAGCGCTATTAGCTGGCCTTTTGGCAAACTATCCCCACTTGTCCCCAAAGGCTCTTCCACATTTCCCTGTCCATTTTTGACTTCCGCCTCGCGATCCTCTCGTGGCCAGCAATGTGGACGGAAGTTGAATTTGTACACGTGGGTAGCTTGCATGGGAGACAAACCCGTGGCCTTCTCCCGCATAATCCACACAGGGTTCCGTTGCTGTACAGATGCCCGACACAGGCTATTTCCATCTCCATCTGGTTTCCGATGCGACTGGCGAAACGCTGATCACAGTCGCGCGCGCAGCTGCGGCACAGTATGCCAATGTGTCGCCAGTTGAGCATCTCTATCCGATGGTGCGGTCGCAGAAACAGCTTGACCACGCATTGTCGGAAATCGCCGAGTCGCCGGGCTTGGTGCTTTACACACTGCTTGAGGAGGATCTGATCGAGGCGCTTGAGAGCAAGTGTCGTGAATTAGCGCTGCCGTGCATGTCGGTGCTGGGACCGGTACTGCGCCTGTTCCAATCCTATCTCGGCGCTGAAACTATTCACCGCGCGGGCGCTCAACATGTGCTCAACGCCGAATATTTCCACCGCATCGATGCGCTCAACTACACCATGTTTCACGATGATGGCCAGCATGTGGAAGGACTGGAGGAGGCCGATGTGGTGCTGGTCGGCGTCTCTCGCACGTCGAAAACGCCGACCTCGATCTATCTCGCTAACCGCGGCATCAAGACCGGCAACGTGCCTCTGGTGCCGGGCGTGCCGCTAGCGTCGGCGGTGGAGAAGCTCACTAGACCGCTGGTGGTCGGACTTTATGCCAGTCCCGAGCGCATCGTGCAGATTCGCGAGAACCGGCTCCTGGGTCTCAAGGCGCACCGCGACGACGACCGCTACATCGACAAGGCAGCGGTTGCTGAGGAAGTGGCATTTTCACGTCGGCTATGCACGGCGCACAACTGGCCGTCGATCGATGTGACGCGCCGCTCGATCGAGGAGACTGCCGCAGCGGTCGTGAAGCTATTGAGCGAACGCCGTCGGCATCCGGCGGCATAAATCATGCCGCTCTGGCTTGCCCCGCAACCGCTGGTGCTTGCGTCGAAGAGCGGCGCCCGCGGCAAAATACTGGCGGCCGCCGGCTTGCGCTTCGAAATCAGGCCGGCGCAGATCGACGAGCGGGCGATCGAAGCCAAAGCCGGCACGCCTGATGCGGCGGCCAGCGCCCAGCTACTGGCTCGCGCCAAGGCCGACGCGGTGGCGAAAACATTACCCGGTCGGCTGGTGCTCGGCGCCGATCAGACAATGGCGCGCGGTGCCACGCGCTTCAGCAAGCCGAGGAACCGTGCTGAGGCGGCCGAGCAACTACGGGCGTTGCGCGGCCGCACCCACGAACTGCATTCGGCACTGGCGGTGGTGAGCGGCGACGAGGTGATGTTCGATTGCATCGATAGCGCGCGGCTGACAATGCGAGATTTGTCTGACCGTTTTCTCGACATCTACCTGGAGATGGCTGATGCCGCAGCGCTGGCCAGCGTCGGCAGCTATCAACTGGAGGGGATCGGCATCCATTTGTTCGAGCGCGTTGAAGGTGACTATTTCACCGTGCTCGGCTTGCCGTTGCTGCCACTGCTGGCGTTCCTGCGGAAAAACAGGCTTGTCGAAGGGTAGGCAATGTTCATCCTTGGCCTGACCGGTTCGATCGGCATGGGAAAGTCCACCACGGCGAAATTCTTCGCTGAGGAGGGCGTACCGGTGCACGACGCCGACGCCGTGGTGCACAAGCTCTATGACGGCGAAGCCAGCGCGGCGATTGAGGCGGCATTCCCGGGTACCACCGTCAACGGCAAGGTTGATCGCGAAAAGCTCGCGAAACGGGTGCTGGGCGAGCCGGCCAAGATCAAGCGGCTCGAGACCATTGTGCATCCGCTGGTGCATCGGGAGCGCGAGCGCTTCATCAGCGAGGCGGAAAAAAGCGGCGCCGCTATCGCGGTGCTCGACATTCCGCTGCTGTTCGAGACCGGCGGTGACGAGTGCTGCGATGCGGTGGTAGTGGTCTCGGCCCCGCCGGACGTGCAGCTCAACCGGGCCCTCGAGCGGCCCGGCATGAGTGAGCAGAAGCTCGCCGCCATTATGGCCAACCAGGTTTCCGACGCTGAGAAGCGCGCGCGCGCCGATTTTGTAGTGGATACCTCGAAAAGTTTCGAGCACGCTCGCGCGCAGGTGCGTGATATTCTCAAGCGCGTTCGCGAAATGGTGAAACGGGCGCAGAATTGAATCTCTGGCGAACGAGACTTTGATGCGCGAGATCGTCCTCGACACTGAGACCACCGGTCTTGACCCGGTACAGGGGCATCGCTTGGTCGAGATCGGCTGCATCGAGTTGCTCAATCGCATCCCGACCGGCGTGACCTTCCACAGCTATCTCAATCCGGAGCGCGAAGTGCCAGCGGAAGCCTTCGCTATTCACGGGCTGGCGACGGAGTTCCTGCAGGACAAGCCGCGCTTTGCCGATATCGCCGATAAGTTTCTCGATTTCATTGGCGACGCTCCCCTAGTGATCCACAACGCCGGCTTCGATCACAACTTCCTGTGCGCCGAGCTAAAGCGGACGGAGCGAGAGGTCATCGCGCGCGAACGGCTGGTCGACACCTTATTTTTAGCGCGGCGCAAACATTCGGTTGGGCCCTACAGCCTCGACGCGCTCTGCGCGCGATATGGCATCGACAATTCGCACCGCACCAATCACGGCGCACTGCTTGATGCGGAAATCCTCGCCGAGGTCTATTTGGAACTGATCGGTGCGCGGCAAGCCCAGCTTGGCTTGGCGGAAGGTGGTGAACGTCTCAGCATGGACGGCCAAACCATAGCCGCGCGGCGCGAGCGTGCAGTCGCGCTGCCGCTGCGCCTCAGCGACGCTGAGCGCGAAGAGCATCGCAAGTTCGTCGCGACGCTGGGCGAGAATGCGTTGTGGAAGGCGTATCTGCCGGAAGCGGTCTGACGATCAGGTCGGCTGCATCGGCATGCCCGCGACACTCTGCATTTGGCTCATCTTCTGACGGTAAAGGCCAGCGAAATCCACCGGATCGAGCAGTAATGGCGGGAAACCGCCGTTGCGCACCGTGCTCGCGACCACTTCGCGGGCGAAGGGGAAAAGCAGCCGCGGGCACTCGATCAGCACGATCGGGTTCAAACTCTCCTGCGGCACGTTCTGAATGCGGAACACGCCCGCGTATTCTAGCTCAAAGCGGAAGATCAGCGTGCTGGCATTCTCGGCCTTGCCCTCGAGCTTGAGCGTCACCTCGACGTCAGTGTCCGACATTGGCTTGGCGCCGACATTGATCTGGATGCCGAGCTGCGGTTGCGTGCCGGGCGTCAACGATTGCGGGGCGTTCGGATTTTCGAATGAAAGATCCTTGATGTACTGCGCCACCACGTGGAGTTGCGGCTGGGGAGGGGCCGCGCTGGGGGTAGCCCCGCCGGAGGTAGCCCCGCCATTGGTCGTCGTCATGTGAACTCCTCGCCGCGATTGTTGGGATTTGCGGCGGTTGGCTAACACAGCGTGTTTGGGCGAACAAGGACGCACGGCTGGAGGAGCGCGATGATCGTCGTCACGCTGTGGCAACGTTGGGACGTTGGGGGGTGACCGTGTGCCGGCCTGGGTTTCCTGGCGATGCGCAGCGGGTGTGGCGACACAAGCAGGCCGGGAGGTCGGCTGTAAGCCGCGGACTGAGCAGCAGAATCTCGCCCAGTGGGGCGCTAGCTCTGTCGGCTTGCAGCACCGTGGCCCCCGTCGCCAAGGGCCACTCTAATGCACGCGACGTGATTGCTGCAGGCATGGCTCACACTACTACGCCAGCCAGCGATGCGACCAACTGCAATATTACGGCAGAAAACCGGTGGAATCCCCCACAGCTGAGCAGCGCCGGTTCCACGAACAGCAGTGCTAGCAGGGCGAGCAGCCATTTTGCCACATTCATTGGTATTTCTCTGGTTAACCGAGGTTGGCGGAGGCTTGCCGATCGTTTAAGCTTTCGCGAAGCACAATTAAGCGGCGCAGAACCTATGGATTGGCGCGGATAAGAACTTAAATAATAGCGCTAATAATAGCGCTAGAACCAGTTACCATCTGTCGATCCGGCAAAGGCCGGATCTGCCGCTAGGCTGCCGAAAGTATGCCAGACGTGTTCGACATCTACACCATCATATTCTTAGCGCTCGCGGTCTTCATCTTCCTGCGCCTCCGCAGCGTGCTGGGTCAGCGCACCGGTCGTGAGCGGCCACCCTATGACCCCTATGCCGCGCGCGAGACGGCGCGGCCGGCGCCGGAAAAGGTGGTCGCGCTACCCAACCGCACGCCGGAAGCCGCGCCCAAGCCGGCCGAGACAGTGCCGCCGGGCGAGCGCTGGAAGGGCGTCGCCGAAGCCGGCACGCCGCTCGCGGCCGGACTCGACGCGATCATCGCGGCCGACCCCAACTTCGATCACAGGCATTTCCTCACTGGCGCGCGCGCCGCCTACGAGATGATCGTCAACGCCTTCGCCGAGGGCGACCGGCGCACGCTGCGCAATCTGTTGTCACGCGAGGTCTATGACGGCTTCGAATCCGCCATTAACGAGCGCGAGAAGCGTGGCGAGCTGGTGGAGACTCGTTTCGTCTCGATCGACAGCGCAGATATTACCGCCGCGGAACTGCGTGGGCGCAGCGCCCAGCTCACCGTATCGTTCCACTCGAAGCTCGTTTCGGTGACGCGCGACAAGAACGGCAATGTGATCGACGGCAATGCCGAGCGGGTGACCGACGTTACCGACGTTTGGACTTTCGCCCGCGATCTCTCCTCGCGCGACCCGAACTGGAGGCTAGTCGCTACCGAAGCCGGGCACTGAACGAATGGCACCACCCCGTTCGCAGATCGGTGTCGGCCTGGCGTTTTGCCTGATCGCGAGCACGCCCGCGAGCGCCTACAAAATCAAACTGCACAGAGCGCAGGTAGAACCCATCAGCTTTGCCGCCATGCCCGGCTGGCAGAACGACGATCACGCCGCCGCCTTCGACGCGTTCCAGAAAAGCTGCAGCGCCATCCTGCAAGGCACGCCGGCAATGCGGCGAATGCATCCGTTGTATGGCGCGCTGTTCAAAGTGTGCGAGCGTGCAAAAGCTGTAGGTCCGCTTGACCGCGACAAGGCGCGCGCCTTCTTTGAGGCCAATTTCAAGCCGGCACGTGTCGCGCCGCAGGGTGAAACCGAGGGGTTCTTCACCGGCTACTACGAGACCGAGGTAGATGGCTCGCGCTACCCGAGCGACGAATACACGGTGCCGATCTACGCCGCGCCCATAGCGACGATGCGCGCGCACAAGAGCAAGGTATTCGCCAATCTGAGCCGCACCGACATCGAGGACGGCGCCATCGCCGGCAAGGGCTTAGAAATCTGTTATGTCAAGAATCCGGTCGATGCATTCTTCGCGCAGATCCAGGGGTCGACGCGGGTCAAGCTCGACAACGGACAATTGCTTCGGCTGAACTACATCGCCAGCAACGGCAAGCCCTACTCACCGGTCGGCAAATTCCTGATCGATGAAGGCATTTACACCAAGGAAGAGATGTCGATGGACAGGATCCGCGAGTATATGGAGGCCAACCCGATTGCGGGAAAAGAGCTGCGGCGCAAGAACCGCTCCTTCGTGTTTTTTCAGGAGACGCCGCTCGGAGAGCACGACGAATGCATCGGCGCGCAGGGCATTCCGCTCACGCCGCTGCGCTCGCTGGCGGTGGACAGGAACATTCACATTTACGGCACGCCGATCTGGATAGACGCGCAACTCCCGATCGAAAGCGAGAAGCCAGAAACGATGTTCCGCCATCTGCTTTTCGCGCAGGACGCCGGCTCGGCCATCGTTGGGCCGGCGCGTGCCGATATTTATTTTGGTCACGGCGAGGAGGTCAGCCACATCGCCGGCCGCATCAAGCAGCACGGGCAGTTCGTGATGTTGGTGCCGCAGGGCGTGGCCGTAACCGGCACCGCGCCCGAGCCCGCTAAAAACATTCCGCTGCCCCGCCCGCGGCCGCAGGCAATCGTCGCGGAAGCGACGCCCACGGCCACCACCTCCGTTCCCAAGACGCAGCGATGAGTGAGCGCAGCCGACGACGCGTTCTTTCACAGCAAGAACGCGTTCTGTGGGCGGCCGTCACGAAGGCGATCAAGCCGCTGCACGCGATCACGCCCAATAGCCTTGATCAGGAGGTCGCCGGCCATGGCGACGTCGTGCAGCCGCCGCGCGCGACGGCAGCTTCTGCCGCGCCGGCACCGGACGTGCCGCTGGCGCTAGTCGGCCGCCGCTTGCGGCAGCGCGTTGCTCGCGGCAAACTGGCGATTGACGCCCGGCTTGACTTGCACGGCCTCACGCAAAATGAGGCGCACGCGCTGCTGCTGCGCTTTCTGCGTAATGCGCAGATGCGCGGCGCGCGCGTGGTGCTGCTGATCACCGGCAAAGGGGTGCGCGGCGAGGGGGAACGTGGCGTGCTGAAGCGACAGGTGCCGCATTGGCTCGAAGCGTCCGAATTCCGCGCCTACGTCGTCGGCTTCCAGGGCGCGCACGTCGCGCACGGTGGCGAGGGCGCGCTTTACGTGTGGGTACGGCGCCCCCGCGCTTGACAACCAATCACTCGGCCCTGATGAAGGTGCCGCTGCGCAACTCGTTCACCGCCTGCTGGAGTTCGGCCTGCGTGTTCATCACGATCGGCCCGTACCAGGCGACTGGCTCCTTGATTGGTTTGCCGGACACGAGCAGGAAGCGAATACCCTGCGCGCCGGCCTGCACGGTTATCTCGTCGCCGGAGTCGAACAGGACAAGCGAGCGGTTACCGATACGCTCGCGCGTGACGACCTCGGTGCCATCGATCTGCTTTTCGGTGAGCACGCCTTGCGGCGTGGAAGCGGCGCGGAACGAGCCATCGCCCTCGAACACATAGGCGAAGGCATGCCGCTCCACTTCGACCTTCAGCGACTTGCGCTTGCCGGCCGGCACAAAGACGTCCAGATAGCGTGGATCGGCGGCGACGCCGTCGACTGGGCCTTTCTTGCCCCAGAAGTCGCCGCAAATGACGCGCACCTGAGTGCCATCGTCGTCGACAACTTCGGGGATCTCCACAGCCTTAACGTCCTGATAGCGCGGCGCCGTCATTTTCAGTGAAGACGGAAGGTTGGCCCAAAGCTGGAAACCGTGCATACGGCCTTGCGCATCGCCCCGCGGCATTTCCTGGTGCATGATGCCCCGCCCTGCGGTCATCCACTGGATGTCGCCGGCGCCAAGCAGGCCGCGATTGCCCAGGCTGTCGCCATGTTCGACGGTCCCGGAGAGTACGTAGGTGATGGTTTCAATGCCGCGATGCGGGTGCCACGGGAATCCGGCGAGATAGTCCTGCGGACGGTCGTTGCGGAAATCGTCCAACAGCAGGAACGGATCGAATTCGGTTGTGTTGCCAAAGCCGAACGCGCGTCGCAACCTGACGCCAGCGCCTTCAATGGTGGGCTTGGACTGCACGATGTCGCGAACCGGTCGAATGGACATGACGATGGCCTTTCTCTATACGCCGCGCTCTGCGCGCGCCTGCAAACCTAGCGGGAAAGATCGAGAACTGGTCCACGAACGACTTGAGGGCTTGCAAACGCTCTCGTCGGTTACAGGTCTGCGCCTGCTTGCAGTTGATTGATCAGCGCCGTTTGTTACCGACGATCAGGTCAAGCTCGAGTTTCGCCATCGGGGCCTCTTTCTCCAGCTTACGGATTGTTATCAAGGCTAGATAGATGGCAAGGGCAACTCCGCAAGAAGGCACACCGGCGATACAAGGTAACTTGCATGTGTCCGAGGATTGCCGCGCAGTCAGCGGGTCCTGGCGCCGTCGGCGACAAGTGGATGGTGCCGATCTCGACCCCGGGCGGCAACGGCCAATCAAAACGTCGTCGCAAATTTGATGCGAGGGGTGCGTAGGATTTCTGTTGAATACCGCAACCAGTTACGCAGGGATGCGTTTATCGCAGGCGCCCCAGAGTATGAGTTGGCCCGATTCAGCGCAGAACAACATCGAGAGCAATCCAAAATAGATTGCATGAAGTCGAAATAGCGCCAGGTCAGTCTGCCCAGGGGTGCAGTATGATGCGGCCGATCAGGTTAGGCGCCTCTTCCAGCAGCCTGTGCGCTTCGCCGACCTTGGACAGCGGCAGCGTCGCATAAATCGGCATCTTGAGGCGGCCCTTTTCCAGAAGCTCCACTACGATGCGCTGATCGTTGCGCGTTGAGCCGCGGACGCCGTGGACATTGAGCTCCTTGCCGATTATGTCGATCACACGCAGCGGAATCTCCTTCATCTCGCCGCCGACCGGACAGAACGTACCGCCGAGTCGCATCATGTCGATGCACAACCGCATCAGTTCGGTGGCGCCGGTGTATTCCACCGCGCCGTCGACGCCTTCGCCACGGGTGAATTCCGAGATTTGCGCCGCCGTATCCGGACGGCTGGTTACCACCACCAGGT
>Ga0207727_100024_pt1 | contig 18847 bp, 18 predicted proteins | sample LuqExpMetageno48_FD_187806 | JGI IMG/M metagenome (GOLD analysis project Ga0207727, IMG submission 187806) | Tropical forest soil microbial communities from Luquillo Experimental Forest, Puerto Rico - Sample 48 (SPAdes) | ecosystem: Environmental > Terrestrial > Soil > Tropical forest ...
CCATTCCCAGTATCGATTTTGGGGAAGAATTTTCAATCAAAATATTGCTATAAGTTATTGATTTTATTGGCGACCCCGACAGGATTCGAACCTGTGACCCCCAGCTTAGAAGGCTGGTGCTCTATCCGGCTGAGCTACGGGGTCTTGACTGCCTCTCATTTACGCGCGTCGCGCATGCTTTGAAAGCTGCGCCTAGAGAGCGCCCCCGTGCATGCCAACACTAAATCTGCCAATTAAACAAAAACATTAGCGGCACCTCTTACGGCACCCAGCGCCACCCACAGCGTCGGCGTCCGTCTGCAACATCCATTTTATGCGACAGCTGTTCCAAGGACCGAACCCACTTTCCGCGTTTTGCACTAAATGACAGAGCCTTGGCTTGAGCTTATTGTCCGGCTGAATTGCGCCGAATAGCTTGGAAACACTCGGCCGATGAGTACGCCTACCAAAGAGGCGCGTCAAACTCTTCGTCCCGCGCGCGGCCCGTCCGCTATACTGGATTATGCCGGCGCGACGCATCAGCGCGCGGTAGCCTTGCTGATCGCTTTCTCGGCGGTCGCATTCCTGCCGGGGTTCTTCCAGATTCCGCCGGTCGACCGCGACGAGGCGCGCTTCGCGCAAGCCACCAAACAAATGTTGGAAACGGGCCAATATATCGACATCCGCTTCCAGGACGAAGTTCGCTACAAGAAGCCTGTTGGCATCTACTGGCTGCAGGCCGCGGCGGTCAAGGCGGGCGAGGCGGTTGGTGTCCCGGAAGCGCGCACCACCATCTCGTTGTACCGGCTGCCGTCGCTATTCGGCGCCATCGGCGCAGTGTTGCTGACCTATTGGACCGCTCTTGCCTTCTGCGCGCGCCGCACCGCATTGGCGGCCGCGCTCATGATGGCGAGTTCGATCCTGCTCGGTGTCGAGGCACGCCTCGCCAAGACCGACGCTATGCTGCTGTTGACCTGCACAGCAGCAATGGGCGCCATGGCGCGCATTTACATTAGGCGTCAACAGTCGAGCGCTTCCGAGGCAGCCTGGCGACTGCCGGCGATTTTCTGGAGCGCGGTAGCGGCGGGAGTACTGCTGAAGGGTCCATTGATCCTGATGTTCGTCGGACTGACGGCGGCTACACTGTCGGTCGCCGACCGCTCCGGCCGCTGGGTCTGGTCGCTACGTCCTGTCGCCGGCATCCTTTGGATGTTGCTGCTGGTGCTTCCCTGGTTTGTGGTGATCGTCGCAAAGTCCGGTCCGAGCTTCTTCGCGCAATCGATCGGCGAAGACATGCTGGCCAAGATCACCAGCGGTCAGGAGTCGCATGGCGCGCCGCCCGGCTTTTATTTCCTTCTGTTCTGGGTGACGTTCTGGCCTGGCTCCATCCTGGCGGGACTGGCGGCGCTACGCATTTGGCAGGTACGGCGTGAACCAGGCGTGCGCTTCCTGTTAGCATGGCTGATCCCCGCCTGGCTGGTGTTCGAGGCGGTGACAACCAAGCTGCCGCATTACGTGCTGCCGCTCTATCCCGCGATTGCAACTTTAATCGCTGGCACCCTGCAAAGTAGGGAATTGGCGACCAAACGCTGGTTGTTACGCGGCACCGCCGGCTGGTTTGTCTTCCCAGCCGTGATCGCAATCGCAGTTGCCGTGTTATTCATTATCATCGACGGACAGCTGGGCTTCGTCGCCTGGCCTTTCGCGGCAGCGGCGGTCATTTTCGGCTTGTACGCCTGGTGGCTATATGACGTCGATGGTCCTGAATGCTCATTGTTGCGTGGCATGGCTGCATCTACGCTGCTCGGCATCACCGTCTATGCGGTGGCTATACCGTCGCTACCTTCCTTGTTTCCCAGCGCGCTGATTGCCGGTGTGTTGCGCAACAGCAGCTGTTCACAGCCGAAGGTGGTATCCACGGGCTTCTATGAGGAGCCGAGTCTGGTTTACCTTCTTGGCACCAACACCCGTTTTACCGACACGACCGGTGCCGCCATTTTTCTGGGGCAGGGACCCTGTCATTTCGCACTGATCGATGCACGCAGCCTTGGTAGCTTCGGACAACGCGCCGATGCCATTGGATTGCATTACGTACTCATGCAGCGCGTAGAAGGCTACAACATCAGCGTTGGACAACCGGTGAATCTCAGCATCTTCCGTTTGGCGGAAAATCCATGACCGCCGCGAGCGGACTAAATCATGATCCGCCGGTACCGCGGTCGGCGTTGCACCGCTGCATAGGCGGCGTCATCGCTGCAATGACCGTGCTCGTGCGCCCGGTGCGTTTTCACGTACACAGTCCATGGTCAGAACCGCAGCGGCTTGCCGTTGCTACCGGTGCAGCGGTGGCGATGATCCTGTTGGTAATGTTCCTGTTTGACGCAGCTGCAATTAACGCCGTTGCGTGCCTGCCGACCTCGATCGTTTGGTTCTTTGATCAAATCACCGATTTCGGCAAGTCAGGCTGGTTCCTCGGGCCGCTCGGAATCCTATTTCTAGCACTCGCCGCGCTACCGAGTCTGCCGCCGCTGCCGCAACGCGTCTGCGCGGCGCTGATGGTACGCGTCGGATTTCTATCTGCGGCGATCGCGGCGCCAAGCCTGTTCAGCACCATCGTCAAGCGCGTGATCGGGCGCGCGCGGCCGCTAGTCGGAGGAACCCTCGATCCCTTTCTGTTCAGTCCGTTTAAGTGGATTGCCGATTACGCCAGCCTACCGTCGGGACATGCCACGACGGCTTTCGCGGTGCTCGTTGCCTTTGGCACGCAGTGGCCGCGCGCCCGCACCGTTCTGTGGGTGTATGCGGTGCTGATCGCGACGAGCCGGGTGGTAGTGACCTCGCATTATCCCAGCGACGTTTTGGCCGGTGCGTTCCTTGGCGTGGCCGGTGTCCTGGTTGTGCGCCGCTATTTCGCACTGCGCGGGCTTGGTTTCTCCGTTGCCGCCGACGGCGTTACTCGGCCGTTTCCCGGGCCGTCGCTGAAGCGGATCAAGGCGGTTGCCCGAAGAGGCGCTGAAGCCATAAGAAACCGCGCAAACGAGAACCTCAGTCATGAAGGCCAGTAATGCAGCGGTTACCGTTGTCGTGCCGGTGCACAACGAGGCAGGCAATATTGCCCCGCTGCTGCTGGAGATCGGCAAGGCGCTCGAGGGCCAACGGTCGTTCGAGGTTATTTGTGTCAACGACGGCTCGAGCGACGGCACCGCGGGGGAACTCAAGCAACTAATGACGCGATATCCGTGGCTGCGCTGTATCCGGCACAAGCAATCATGCGGTCAGTCGGCAGCGGTCCGTTCCGGAGTTGCAGCTGCGCGTGCGCCGCTGATCGTTACTCTCGACGGCGATGGGCAGAACAACCCTGCTTTTATCCCGGCGATGTTGCGCGCGCTCGAAGCAGGGGCCCCGGGCGTCGGTTTGATTGCCGGCCAGCGAGTGGGGCGCAAAGCAAGCGGTTTCAAGAAACTGCAATCGCGTATCGCTAATGCGGTGCGCGGCGCGGTGCTGCGCGACGGTACCCGCGACACTGGCTGCGGCCTCAAGGCCTTTCGCCGCGATGTTTTTTTGGCGCTGCCCTATTTCGATGGCCTGCATCGCTTCTTGCCGGCGCTGGTGCGGCGGGAAGGCTATGCCATCGGCTACGTGGATGTGGTTGACCGGCCACGCGGCGCCGGCGTGTCGAATTACGGTATGTTGGATCGGCTCTGGATCGGAATTCTTGATCTTGCCGGCGTGTGGTGGTTGATCCGCCGCAGGAAGCGAATTCCGAAAGTTTCGGAGGAGTGAATGCTGATCGATATCACGAAAGCTGTCGGCGGTTATCTGCACGAGGTGTTCATCGGCAACGTCGATTGGGGAATTCTGATCGGCTACGTGGCGCAGGCGATGTTCGCGATGCGCTTTGTGGTGCAGTGGATCGCTTCCGAGCGCTCTGGCAAAAGCGTGATACCGACCGCCTTCTGGGTGTTCTCGATCGGCGGGGGCTTGATGCTGCTCGGCTACGCGATGTATCGCAAAGACCCGGTATTCATCATCGGCCAGGCGTTCGGCGTGTTCGTCTATTTGCGAAATCTACAGTTCGTGCTGCGCGGCGGTAGGCAGGGCGCGGCGGCCTAACCCGCGGCTTTCATGGCCGCGAAACCCTGACCAAGATCCGCAATCAGATCGTCCGCGTCTTCTAGTCCGATGTGAAGCCGCAGCGTCGGTCCGCCCGGCGCCCATTTGGTAGCAGTGCGATATTCGGTGCAGTCGAACAGGATGATGAGGCTCTCGAAGCCGCCCCACGAGAACCCCATGCCGAAGAGCGTGAGCTTGTTCATAAAGGCGTGCACGGATTTTTCGGATGTCGGCTTGAGCACGATGCTGAACAGGCCGCAGGCGCCGGAAAAATCTCGTTGCCAGATTTTGTAGCCGGGGTCGCTTTCAAGAGCAGGATGGAGCACGCGTTGCACCTCCGGGCGCTGCACCAGCCAGCGTGCGACTTTCAGGCCCGACTGGTAATGCCGTTCGAGCCGGACGCTGAGTGTGCGCAGGCCGCGCAGCGCGAGATACATGTCGTCGGGGCCGACGCACAGGCCCATCGTGATGATGGTCTGCTTGAGCGCGGGGAATGTCTTGGCGTTAGCCGACACACAGCCGAACATGATGTCGGAATGTCCGCCGATATATTTGGTGCCGGCCTGGATCGAGAGGTCGACACCCTTCTCGAACGCGCGGAAATAGAGTGACGTCGCCCAGGTATTGTCCATCAGAACCAATGCGCCCTTCTCGTGCGCGACCTTGGCAATGGCCGGTATGTCCTGCATCTCGAAGCTTTGCGAGCCGGGCGCTTCAACAAACACCGCGCGCGTGTTCGGCCTGAACAGCTTGCCGATATCGGCGCCGACCAGTGGATCGTAGTAGGTGGTTGCAACGCCCACGCGCTTGAGCACGCCATTGCAGAAATGCCGGGTCGGCCGGTACACGCTGTCACTGACCAGCAGGTGGTCACCCGCGCTCACCGCCGAAATCAGTGCCGTCGAAATCGCCGTCAGGCCCGAGGGCAGCAGCGTGACGCCGGCGCAGGCCTCGCCCTCGAGCGCTATGAGGGCATTCTCCAACGCGTCCGAAGTCGGCGTGCCGCGACGGCCGTATTGATAGCGCGAGCGGTGGGCGACCTGATCCTCCGCGGTCGGATAGAGCACCGTGGAGGCGTGATAGACTGGCGGATTGACGAAGCCGTGGTACGCTTGGGCATCGCGGCCGGCGATGACCAAGCGGGTCGTGGGCTTGATCGGGAAGTTCGGCTTCTTCGCCATAGCCTTTCGCGCGCCCAAGCCGGATGTGGAACCTAGCCGCCGACTGCATATCGGCTGCATCAATGGCAAGCGTCAACCCCTTGACCTGTCGGTTCGGTCGTTCTGTGATGCCGATAGCTTGGGGTCAATGGGGCTTCGACATGAGACGCTTTGGCACGATACTTGCGCTTGCAGTTATCTTGGCCGCGCAGAGCGCGTCGGCGCAAACGCTACAGACGGTGAAGGATAGGGGCATTCTCAATTGCGGCGCCAACGGCACGTTGGCTGGTTTCGGGCTTCCCGACGCGCAAGGCAATTGGACCGGCCTCGACGTTGACGTGTGCCGCGCGGTCGCCGCAGCCATCTTCAACGATGCAAGCAAAGTGAAATTCGTGCCACTGTCCGCGAAGGATCGATTCACCGCTTTACAGTCCGGTGAAGTCGATCTGCTCGTCCGCAACACCACCTGGACGTTGTCGCGTGACACATCGCTCGGCTTGAATTTTACCGGCGTCGATTATTATGACGGCCAGGGCTTCATGGTGCACAAGGCGCTGAAAGTGAACTCGGCGCTTGAGCTCAACGGCGCCTCGGTCTGCGTGCAACAGGGCACCACTACCGAGCTCAATCTGGCCGATTTTTTCCGCGCGCACAACATGCAGCTCAAGAGCGTGACCTTCGCGACCGCGAACGAAGCGGTAAAGGCCTATGACGCCGGCCGCTGCGACGCCTACACCACTGATGCCTCCGGCCTGTACGCTGAGCGCCTACGGCTGTCCAATCCGAACGACCACATCGTGCTGCCCGAAATTATCTCCAAGGAACCGCTTGGCCCGGCGGTCCGTCATGGCGACGACCAGTGGTTCGACATCGTCAAGTGGGTGCTGTTCGCGATGCTCAACGCCGAGGAGCTCAACATCACGCAAAACAACGTCGATGAGATGGTGAAGTCGGGCAACCCGGAGATCAGGCGCTTCGTCGGCACCGAAGGCAATTACGGCGAGCAGCTCGGTCTGACCAAGGACTGGGCGGTGCGCATCATCAAGCTGGTGGGTAATTACGGCGAATCGTTCGAGCGCAATGTGGGGCAGGGCTCGCCGCTGAAGATCGACCGCGGTCTGAACAAGTTGTGGAGTAAAGGCGGTATCCAGTACGCGCCGCCGATCCGCTGATCGCGCGCTCAGGCCAGCGTACCACCGGCGGCAGCGCGGCCGACGAGGGGAAAATGTCGATTGACGCTGCGAGCCGGTCGGTGCCCGCGCCGGTTGCCTTCTACAACAATCCGAAGGTCCGTAGCGCCACCTATCAGATCGCTCTCAGTGCGCTTGTCGGTTTTCTGGTCTTCGAGGCTGCCAGCAATGCGGTCCACCACCTCGAGCGCGCACATATCGCGTCCGGATTTGGTTTTTGGAACAACGCGGCCGGCTTCGATATTAGCCAGGCGCTGATCGAATATAACTCGCAAGTCTCGACATACGGCCGCGCCTTCTGGGTCGGGCTACTCAACACGTTGGTGGTCGCCGGTCTCGGCATCGTGTTTGCCACGGTCCTCGGCTTCATCATCGGCATCGCGCAGCTGTCAACCAATTGGCTGGTCGCGCACACAGCCGGCGGGTACGTCGAGACTATCCGCAATATTCCGCTGCTTTTGCAATTGCTATTCTGGTACAACGCCGTGCTTAAGGCGCTACCGGATACGCGCGACAGCTATGCGTTCGGTGGGGCCTTCCTCAACAACCGTGGGCTGGTGCTCCCGAACCCGATCGGGGAAACGGGCGAGGGCGCCTTCGTCCTGACGGCTATCAGCTGCATTCTGGCGGCCTGGCTGTTTCGTGTTTGGGCCAAGCGTCGGCAGGCGCGCACCGGCGAGCAGGCGCCAGTCTTCGCGGTCGGCGCGGCGCTAATAATCCTGCCGGCAGTATTGTTCGTGCTGCTGCAAGGCCTGCCGTTCAGCTTCGACATGCCACAGCGTGGCCGGTTCAACATAACCGGCGGCCTCGAGGTGCTACCCGAATTCGCCGCCCTGCTGTTCGGCTTGTCGATCTACACCGCCGCCTTCATCGCCGAAGTGGTGCGCGCCGGCATCTTGGCGGTGTCGCGCGGACAGTCCGAGGCGGCCTATGCGCTCGGCTTGCGGCCGCGCGCAACGCTGCGGCTGATCGTGTTGCCGCAGGCGATGCGCGTAATCGTTCCGCCGCTCACTAGCCAGTACCTCAACCTGACCAAGAACTCCTCGCTGGCAGTTGCCATCGGCTATCCCGATCTGGTGCAGGTGTTCACGGGCACGGTGCTCAATCAGACCGGGCAGGCGGTCGAGGTCGTCGCCATTACCATGGCGGTCTATCTCACCATTAGTCTCGCGACGTCGCTGTTGATGAACATCTACAACAGCCAGATCGCTCTGGTGGAAAAGTGAGGCCGCGCGCATGACCACGATGGAAGGCGACCGTGGCATCACCGATATCAAGTTCGTCCGCGCCACCGCCATCGAGGCGCGGCCGGCACCGGTGCCGATGTCCGGCGCGCGGGGTTGGATGCGCGCCAATCTACTCTCGACGCCGTTTAACATCGTGCTGACGATTTTGATCGTCCTGTTGCTTGCCTGGGTGGCCGACGAGCTCGCCAAATTTCTGATCTTCAACGCGGTGTGGAGCGGTACTGATCGGAACGCCTGCCTTGAATCCATCCAGCACCGCGAGATCGGCGCCTGTTGGCCGTTCGTTTGGGAGCGCTGGTCTTATTTCGTCTACGGCTCTTATCCGATCCCGCAACGCTGGCGGGTCGATCTGTTTTTCGTCATGCTGGCGGTCGGCGTCGTGTGGTTGCTCTGGCTTGAAGCGCCGCGCCGCGACCTCGGCGTTGTCTATTCGTTCATTGTGCTGCCGGTAGTTTCCTACATTCTGCTGCATGGCTTCGAGCTCATCGGAATGCCGCTGGTCGACACCGTGCTGTGGGGCGGTGTGTTGGTCACTGTCGTGGTGGCGTCGGTCGGCATCGTGCTGTCATTGCCGCTCGGGATCCTGCTCGCGCTCGGGCGCCGCTCTCGCATGCCGACGATTAAGCTGTTCTCGGTGATGTTCATCGAGTTTGTACGCGGCGTGCCCCTCATCACCGTGCTATTTATGGCGAGCGTGATGCTGCCGCTGTTTGTGCCGGAGGCGTTCGAACCTGACAAATTGCTGCGTGCGCTGATCGGTATCGCGCTGTTCGCCTCGGCCTATATGGCAGAAGTGGTGCGGGCCGGCCTGCAGGCGATTCCCAAGGGCCAATTCGAAGGCGCCATGGCGGTGGGTCTGGGCTATTGGCAAATGATGCGACTGATCATCCTGCCGCAGGCACTGAAGATCACCATCCCCAATATCGTCAACACCTATATCGGCCTGTTCAAGGACACGACGCTGGTCTTCATCGTGGGAATTTTCGATTTCCTGCGCACAGTCGAGGTCGCGCGCATCGATCCAAAATGGGCGACGCCGGTGACCAGCACCACCGGCTATGTGGTCGCCGCCGTTTTCTATTTGGTGTTCTGCTACGGCATGTCCCGTTATGCCCGGGCAATGGAAGCTCGGCTCGCCAAGGGCGACAGTCGATGAACACCGACGGCAACAACACCCACCGAATCAAGCCGCCGCAGCTTTCCCACGACGTGGCGGTGGAGCTCATCGGCGTCAACAAATGGTTCGGCGAGTTTCATGTGCTGCGCGACATCAATCTGAAGGTGATGGGCTGCGAGCGCATCGTCATTTGCGGGCCGTCGGGCTCCGGCAAGTCAACAATGATCCGTTGCATCAACCGGCTGGAGGAGCACCAGCAGGGCCGCATCATTGTCGACGGCATCGAGCTCACCAGCGATCTCAAGAAGATCGACGAGGTGCGCCGCGATGTCGGCATGGTGTTTCAGCATTTCAATCTATTTCCACATCTGACTGTGTTGGACAATTGCACGCTGGCGCCGATCTGGGTGCGCAAAATGCCGAAGCAAGAGGCGGAAGACATCGCACTGCACTACCTCAACCGCGTCAAGATCCCGGAGCAGGCGAACAAATATCCGGGCCAGCTGTCCGGCGGCCAACAGCAAAGGGTGGCGATCGCGCGGGCGCTCTGCATGAACCCGAAGATCATGCTGTTCGACGAGCCGACCTCCGCACTCGACCCGGAAATGGTCAAGGAGGTGCTCGACACCATTGTGGCGCTGGCCCAGGACGGTATGACCATGCTGGTGGTAACTCACGAGATGGGCTTTGCCCGCGAGGTCGCGAGCCGCGTAGTGTTCATGGACATGGGGCAGATTGTCGAGGTCAACGTGCCGCACGAATTCTTCGCCCAGCCCCAGCACGAGCGGACCAAACTGTTCCTGGGCCAGATCTTGCGCTAGTGCACAAGCGGGCCTTGCGCCCGCTTCCAGGCATCGATGCCGCCTTCGACGTGGATAGTGGCGATCAGCCCGGCATCCTGCGCAGCCTGCACCGCCATTGCCGAACGTTCGCCATAGGCGCAATAAAAGATGATGCGTTTGTCGGTGGTGCGCGCGAGCTCGCGCAACATGCCGCCGGCGCGGATATTTTCGGACAGGTCTGGGTAGGGCGCGTGCAAAGAGCCGGGGATGATGCCGTGCTTGAGCCTCTCGCTTGTCTCGCGCAGATCGATGAAGGCGATATCAGGCCGCCCCACGAGTGCGATCGCCTGCGTTGCGCTGAGCGCCCAGCCGCGCTTCGCGACCTCCTGCTGCGCCAGGCCGATCTTCATGTTGGAGGGCACCGCAACATCCATCATTTTCGGATTGGGCAGCTTCAAGTTGGCCATCAAAGCGATATAGTCGTCGACCGACTTCACCTGCAGGCGCGGATTGTAGCGCTTCTCCTCGCCGATTGTAGAGACGGTGTCGCCCTTGTAGTCGTGCGCCGGGAAAACCATCGTTTCATCCGGCAGCCGCAACAGCTTGCCGAAAATTGATTCATATTGAGCGCGCGCATCGCCGTTCTGGAAATCGGTGCGGCCGGTGCCGCGGATCAACAGGGTGTCGCCCGTGAACACGCGGTCGTGCATCACGAAGCTGTAGGAATCATCGGTATGGCCCGGCGTGTAGAGAACGTCGAGGCTCAGGCCCTCGACGGTGAGCTTGTCGCCCTCCGACAGCCGCATCGAGACGACGTCGGCCTTGGTGTTCTCGCCCATCACGGTGATGCAGTGGGTGCGGTCGCGCAGCGCGCCGAGGCCGGTGATGTGGTCGGCGTGCAGGTGCGTGTCGACCGCCTTCACTAGCCGCAAGTCGAGCTCGCGAATCAATTGCAGATAGCGGTCCACCCTCTCCAGCACCGGATCGATGATCAGCGCCTCGCCGCCGGCGCGGCTGGCGAGCAGATAGCTGTAGGTACCGGACACACTGTCGAATAGTTGGCGGAAGATCATGGCGCGCCCCCATGCGAGCTTGGGCTCGCATGCAATGAATTATGAGCCGCCGATGGCGGCAATAATGCGGCCTAGCTTTTTTCCACCGGCAGGTCCGGTCTGCCACCCCATTCTGCCCACGAACCGTCGTAGATGCGAGGCAGCGGCTTGCCCAACGCCTCCAGGCCGAGCGCCAGCACGCAGGCGGTGACGCCGGAACCGCAACTCGTAATTATGGGCTTGCCGAGATCGACGCCGCGTTTGGCGAACGCTTGCGCGATTTTTTCGCGTGAAGCGAGTCGGCCGTCTTCAACGATATCGGTAAAGGGCACATTGAGAGCACCCGGCATATGGCCGGGCCGCAATCCCGGCCGCGGATCGAGCTCGGTACCGGCAAAGCGCCCGACCGAGCGTGCGTCCACCACCTGGGCGCTGCCGTCGTTGAGAGCCACCTGCACGTCGCTGATCATCGCCACCGCCCCGGTATCCAAGGTTGCATTGAACTTGCGCGGCGTGCGCTTGGGCGCGCCAGCTTCCGTCGGCCGGCCTTCGTTCTTCCAGGCCGGAAAGCCGCCGTCGAGGATGAAGACGTTCTTGACGCCGAAGATGCGGAACGTCCACCACACACGTGGTGCCGAATAGAGTCCGGTGGCGTCGTAGATCACAAGGGTGTCGGTCTCGCTGATGCCAAGGCGGCCAACCGCGTCAGCGAATTGCTTCGGCCCGGGTAGCATATGTGGCAGGTCGCAGAACTCGTCGGCGATCGCGTCGATATCGAAAAAAACCGCGCCTGGAATATGGGCGACGAGATAATCATCCTTTGCGTTGCGCTTTTGGTTCGGCAGATAATAGGAGGCGTCGACGACGACTAGGTTCGGATTGCCGAACTCGTCGGCGAGCCATTCGGTCGACTTCAGCCATTTGCTTCCGGATTTCGGCTCGCTCATCAGAGTTTGCTCCCTACATCAGCGTAATACGCACGCGTCGGTTCAGCTTGCCTTTCTTTTCGATCTGCGTGACGCGCACCTTGCCAATCTCCTTGGTCGCGCGCACATGAGTGCCGCCGCACGGCTGCAAATCGAAGCCGGCAATCTCGATCAGCCGCACGCGGCCTGTGCCCATCGGTGGCTTGACCGACATGGTCTTGACCAGGCCGGGATTGGCGGCGAGGTCCTCGTCGCTGATCCAACGGCTTGTGACCGCGGCGTCGCTTCCGATTATCTCGTTCACTTTCGCCGTGATCGCATCCTTGTCGAGGCCGGCCTCCGGAATGTCGAAGTCGAGCCGGCTCTCGCTCTCGCCGACCGCGCCGCCGGTCACCGCGTAAGGCAGCACCGCGGACAACAAATGCAGCGCAGTATGCATGCGCATGCGAGCATAGCGCTTATTCCAGTCAATCGTTGCCGTCACCCTATCGCCGACGGCGAGGGCAGGCGAGCCGGCCGCAGGGACGTGCGCGATCTCGGACTTTGCCGCGTCGATATAGATCGCTGTATCGATCGCGAGGCGGCAGCCGTCCGACGTCGTTAGCGTGCCGCTGTCGCCCGGCTGGCCGCCGGAGTTCGCATAGAACACGGTGCGGTCGAGCACGATGCCACCCTGCTCAGTAACCGACAGGACGCGCGCCTCGCAACTCTTCAGATAGGCGTCCGCGCGGAAAAGGCAGTCGGTCGGCATCAGATTCTCTCGAACGGGATCGGGATGCCCGATTTCCGCTCCAGCCATTCCGGTACCGGCAGATTCTTCGAGCGCAAGAAGGCTGGATTGAACAGCTTCGACTGGTAGCGCGTTCCGGAATCCGCGAGCACCGTCACAATTGTGTGACCGGGTCCGAGCTCCTTCGCAAATCGGATCGCGCCGGCGATGTTGATGCCAGACGAGCCACCGAGGCAGAGGCCTTCGTGCTCGAGCAGGTCAAACAGGATTGGCACGGCCTCCTCGTCCGGTATGAGATAGGACTTGTCTACCTTGATGTCGGCGACGATCGGCGTTTTGCGCCCGAGTCCGATGCCTTCAGTGATCGACCCGCCTTCGGTCGCTTTCACCTCGCCGTGCGCAAAAAGATTGTACATGCTGGCGCCGCGCGGGTCTGCGAGCCCAATCATGATGTCCTTTTTCTTTTCACGCAGAAAAGTCGACACCCCGGCGATAGTGCCACCGGTGCCAATGGCGCAGATGAAGGCGTCGATCGTGCCTTCGGTCTGCTGCCAAATTTCGGGACCGGTGCCGACGTAATGCGCCTTGCGGTTATCGAGATTGTTCCACTGATCGGCGAAGATGGCCCCGTTCTTCTCGCTCTTCTTGAGTTGTTCGGCCAACCGTCTGCCGACATGTTGGTAGTTGTTCGGATTGCTGAACGGGACAGCGGGAACTTCGATGAGCTCAGCGCCGCACAGGCGCAACAGGTCCTTCTTTTCCTGGCTCTGTGTTTGCGGGATGACGATGAGCGTGCGATAGTCGCGTGCGTCAGCCACAATCGCAAGACCGATGCCGGTATTTCCGGCGGTCGCTTCCACCACCAGGCCGCCGGGGTGCAACTCGCCGCGCTTCTCCGCCTCTAGGATCATCTGCAGGCCGGCACGGTCCTTCACCGAGCCGCCCGGATTCATGAACTCCGCCTTGCCGAGAATGGTGCAGCCGGTGGTTTCACTGGCGCGTCTGAGCTTGATCAACGGTGTGTGGCCGATGGCGTCAACAATGCCGTCGCAGATCTGCATGCCGGTTCCGGGTAACCGTTGGATAACTAAAGCCTAGTGGACCCCTTTAGGAGCCGCAAGGCCGCGAGACGGGGCGGCGTAGCGCACAGACAAGGGCGACATCAATTGATGACCCTCGACGCCAGCGGGCGCAAGCGGGCATCGATGTCGTAAGCGACGGCGAGTTCGGCAAATCGATCATCTGGGGGCAATATGTGCTGGAGCGCCTGAGCGGCTTCGAGCGCCGCCCAATCGAGCAGGAGGCCGCCATGCCGCTCAAGCGCGAGCGCTTCGCCGAATTCTACACGGAACTCGATGCCAGAGAGCCGATAGCAGCCGTCACGGTTTCGGGGCAGGTGAAACTGCAGCGCGAAATCGCAAGGCGGCGAGGACATGAAACCAGCCGAGGCTTTTTGCCAGTGGCGGCGCCGGCAACCGAGATCCCCGACCCCGGAACGAGTTCTATAAAAGCAATGAGGAGCTGCAGGTGGTGATAGCCGAGGCGATGCGCACCGAATACAAGATGAAGAAATACAAGATGATCTTATACAAGATGATTGTCGACGCCGTCTTGCTGTTGCAGCTCGAGACGTGCGCAACCGCCACCTACGACCGCATGGTACCGCCGGCGACCTTCAAAGGCCTTCGGCGCTGGCTGTCGCAACAGATTGATATCGCCAACCACGCCATCGAAGACCTGCCGGCCGACCGCGTCCGCTATCACGTGTGCTGGGACTCATGGCTGGCAGGCGTGGAAGATCGTCAAGCTCGCGCCCGGTCAGATGCTGGTCCCGGGCGTCATCAACCATGACACCAACGTCGCGAGAACATCATCGCCGGCACCGATTGCGGCTTTGCGCAGAGGCCGTCTATCGGCGTCGAAGCTGCAGACCATTGGCCGAAGAGGCCCGCTTGCGAGCAAGAGACTGTGGCCGTAGTCTTCGTTGATCGGTCGAAGAACCGGCGATCAGGGAGCGAGCGATCCATGAATATCAACGCCCAGTCGCGCGGCGGCCTTGCGATTCCGTTTGATCACGCGCGCCTTGACCGGCTGATGGATGAAGCCGGGATCGAACTGATACTGGCGACCTCCAAGCACAACGTGCAGTACCTGCTTGGCGGCCATCGTGCCAATTTCTTCGACTACATGGATGCGACCGGCGTCACCCGTTATCTGCCGGTGTTCGTATATCCTAAGGCCGTGCCGGAAAAGGCTGCTTATATAGGCCATCGCCTCGAGACCTTCCAGCATCAGACGAAGCCGTTGTGGACGCCGGAGACGCAGACCACTGCGAACGGTTCAGTGGAGGCAATGCAGAAGGCCTGCGACTACATCCGCAAGGCCGGATTGAAAACTAAGCGCATCGCCACCGAATTCGGCTTCCTGCCTTACGATGCCTCCAAGGTGTTGCGCGCCGCGTTCCCCGATGCCGATTGGGTTGACGCGCTGTTCGTGCTCGAGCGTCAGCGTTTAAAAAAATCGCCGGAGGAATTGAAGAATCTGAAATTCGCTTCTGAAGCTGTGATCGACGCGATGCTCGCAACGGTCACGCAAACGCCGCCCGGCACCAGCAAGGCCGACGTGGTCGAGACGCTGCGGCGCGAGGAGACGCTGCGCGGCCTTACTTTCGAATATTGTTTGATCACCTGCGGCACCAGCATGAACCGTGCGCCCTCCGAGCAGAAATGGGAGGAGGGCGAGATTATGTCGATCGACTCCGGCGGCAATTTACACGGCTATATCGGCGATGTCTGCCGTATGGCGATCCAGGGCGAGCCGGATGCCGAGCTCAACGAACTCCTCGTTGAGATCGAGAGCATCCAGCGCGCCGCGTTTAGGGCCATTCGCCCGGGCGCGCCCGGCCGCGAGGTGTATGCAGCCGTCGAGCCGTTGGTGATGAAGTCTAAGCACCACAATCATTTGGAATTCCTGGCGCATGGCATGGGTCTGGTCAGCCACGAGGCGCCACGGCTGACCGACCAGGGCCCAGTGCCTTATCCGGCCACGGATGCTGACTTGCCGTTGGAGCTCGGCTCCGTGGTGTCGGTGGAGACGACGCTCAAGCATCCAAGGCGCGGCTTCATCAAGCTCGAGGACACCGCAGTGGTAACCGAGCAGGGCCACGAGATTTACGGCGAGGGCGCGCGCGGCTGGAATAAGGCCGAGACCGCAGTCCGCGGCTAGGGCTTCTTTGCGCTTATCTGCTCTGCCAGCGCGCGCAACGCGTCCGCCACCTGAACGGTGTATTCAAATCCGCTTTCGAGTCGTGCCAGCGGGCCGGCGAGGCGCTTGAGATCACGCGCGGCATGTTCCCGAATTTGCGCGAGTGCCGGCAGGGATGCAATCAACTTGCCGGCCCGCATCACCGGTACGATCAACGGCTCACCCGGCTGTCTGTCGGTTTCCAGCGATAGGATATCACCGCGCATCCGGCCGTCAGCATCGTACGTGCGCCAGACTTGCTTGGCGCCCGGCCAAGTGGCCTTTCCCTCAGACAATTTGCGTTTCGGTCGGCCGGCATAGCTTTGCAACTTATAGGCGCAATCGAGCGCCGGCGCGTCGAGCGAAGCGGCGAGATTGACACCAATGCCGAAGCCGTCAATGGGCGTGCGGGCTTTCATCATGCCCTGCAGTATGTCCTCGTTGATGCCGCCGCTGACCAGAATGATGACTTCGCGTAGGCCGCCCTCGTCGAGAATGCGACGCACCTTGTGCGCATTGGTGATAAGATCGCCGCTGTCGATGCGTACACCGCGGATGGTAATGCCGTCGGCCTTCAGGCGAGGGGCCAGTTCGACCACTTTGCGTGCGCCTTGTTCGGTGTCGTAGGTATCAATCAGCAGGATCACGCCCTCGGGACGCGCGCGCGCGAAATTCTCGAAAGCCTGCGTCTCGTCGTCGTGCACTTGCACATAGGAATGCGCCATGGTGCCGACGATTGGAATGCCATACCGTTCGCCGGCAAGGACGTTGGCGGCGCCGGCAAAGCCGGCGATGTAGCTGGCACGTGCCGAAAACAATCCGGCTTCCGCGCCATGCGCAGTACGTAGGCCGAAATCGGAGAGGATTTTCCCCGGCGCGGCTAACACCATGCGCGCGGCCTTCGAGGCGACCAGCGTCTGATAGTGCAGAATGTTGATCAAGCGCGTCTCCACCAACTGGGCCTGCGGCAGCGGCGCGGTGATGCGGATGAGCGGTTCGCTCGGGAAACACACACTGCCCTCCGGAATTGCATGCACGTCGCCAGTGAATCGGAAGCCAGCGAGGTAATCGAATAGGCTCTGGTTGAAACGCCCGGTGCTTTTCAGCCAGTCGATCTCGGCATCGGAGAAATGTAGCGTCGTCAGGTAGTCGATGGCATCGGCAAGCCCGGCAGCGAGTAGGAACGAGCGTCGCGCCGGCAGCCGGCGCACGAAAAACTCGAACACCGCCTCGCCGTTCTCGCCGCGATCCAGGTAGGCCTGGATCATATTGAGTTCGTAGAGATCAGTGAGGAGGGGCGAGCTTGAGGGCGTCATGACGCCTCGTGACGGGCGGATGAAAAGGGCGGTGGAGGGAAAGAATGGCTCCCGGGCCGGCTCTCCGGACCGTGTAAATTCAATAGCTTACAGTGGCTAACGGATACAAGCGCGCGCATTCGAGCTGGAGCCGGCGCATCGGCTAACCAGTTGCGCTGACGTCAAGCGAAGCGCCGTCCCGCAGTAACTCATTACGGTCGGGAAGAGAACGACTGCCGGCGACGGAGTTCGCGGGTGTTGCCGGTTGGGCAATCCACAACAAAGGGCCCCGCTCGCGATCACTGTGTGGCAAAACTGCGGTTGTCCCCGTTTTTCACAACACAGAACTGACTCGCTAGGCCAAAAGTTCCAAAATTCTACAGCTCGTGCGGGATTCGCAAAACAAGAAACGAATTGCTCGAATTCACGCGACTCGGAACATTCATAGCGATGTTCATATTTTGGTCTTACTTCTGACCAACGCTAGCGCGAAACCCAACTATAAATTATCACGTCAGCGATGCTTCGCAGTGATGCATTGCTGCTTCGGGGGGACGAATGGGATGCTAGTTCTATGGGCACGGAGGCCTGAACATTCATTTGATCTCACATCGTGGATCCGGCAAGGCCTCCGCTTCTGTTTGAGTTTTTTTTCAATTAAGTCTGTGGCACGGCGGCCAGTATTTTACACCGGTCTACTCACATTGAGTGCAGTACTTGCAGCGGTGACTGCGGAGGTCCAACAGGTTGCCGCGCAGGATATTCCAAAGTCTCTACGGCCGACGGGCACCGAAGAAGCAATCAGGGCTACTAAGAACAATTGGACGGTTGGCGTCGTTGGCGGGCTCATCGATGGGACGTATATGCGTTTTGCGGTCGAGCTCGCGAGTGCGCTTGATGACGGCGATAATCTTCGCATTTTGCCTATCGTCTCATTTGGTGCTGCTTCCAATTTGGACGATTTGCTTTACCTGCGCGGCATTGACGTGGCGGTCACGCAATCAGACGTATTCGAATATTTTCGCACCGTCCGCAAGACACCCAACCTAAATAAGCGCGTTAGTTATGTGATTCGCCTGCCGGTCTCTGAAGTGCATGTTCTTGCTCGTGACGACATAGCGAGTATCGAGGATCTGCGCGGAAAGAAGGTCAACCTAGGACCGGACGGGAGCGCATCTAGTTTGACTGGCTCAATCATATTTCAACGTCTTGGGATTCCGATCCAACAAACAAATTTCAACAACGAGACCGCGTTTGCGAAGCTCAAAACGGGGGAACTGTCCGCTCTTATTCGCGTGGTGGGCAAGCCCGTCGATGCACTCGTAAAAATCCCGCCGAACTCTGGTTTACATTTGATCTCCGTTCCATTCTCTAAAAAATTCGCCGACTATTACACTCTCGGCGAATTTTCGAGCCAGGAATATCCAACGCTACTTTCTCCCGGGCAGCAGATCGATACGATTGCTGTTCCGGCAGTCCTCGCTGTCTTCAATTGGGATCCCAATAAAGACCGATATCGACGGGTGAGGCGTTTCGTCGAACGTTTATTCGATAATTGGAGCAAATTCCAGGAGCCTCCGTTCCATCCAAAATGGCGCGATGTCAATCTCGCGGCCACGGTTCCTGGTTGGACTCGCTTCAGCGTCGCAGAGGAGATGCTTCAACGCCTCGCAAAGAAGGACCTGACATCGCAGCAGGCACTTAAACGAGATTTCGCAACGTTTTTGGACCAATCAGGTTCGGACGCGCGGCGGCTGACAGATGCCGAACGTGAGAATCTGTTTCGCAACTTCATGTTATGGCGGCAGGCGCACACAAACGAGAATCATTGAAAGTGCAGGTTAGGGTAACCCCAGTCGCGGATGCCCAAAGGCGGGCTTCATGAGTAATCCAGTCAGCCGATTATCGCATACGGATCAGATCTCGGCCTATGCGCCTAAGCGTGTACGCGGGCTCGAGGTAGTAGGGATCAGACAAAGTCTGGCGCCGCAAAGATTGCAACTCGGCGATGAA
>Ga0207727_100027_pt1 | contig 17502 bp, 18 predicted proteins | sample LuqExpMetageno48_FD_187806 | JGI IMG/M metagenome (GOLD analysis project Ga0207727, IMG submission 187806) | Tropical forest soil microbial communities from Luquillo Experimental Forest, Puerto Rico - Sample 48 (SPAdes) | ecosystem: Environmental > Terrestrial > Soil > Tropical forest ...
AAGACCGGCTCGATGCCAGTGCCAGCTAGCTTCGCCAAGCGATAGGCGCGGACATCCTCAAGAAACAGATCGCCGAAGATGATTGCTCCGATGCCCTCGACCTTTGCCCTCGCCAGCGCCTGCGTCATGCGCGCCTCATAGATGTCATTTGGACACGGATACGGAATGCGGACGACGAGCGATGACAGGCTGGCGGCGGCAAGCTGTGCCCGCAGGATCTCCTCGCGCACACCATGCATACTAACGCGACCGAAGGTCTCGGTCACCGTGGTAAGCGCGCCGACGACGTCATAGGCACCGGAACAACGAGCCTCGTGCAACGACCAGGCGCTGTCCTTGCCGCTCGACCAGGCGATCAGCGCTTTCGGGCGGCGCATTTAGTCGTCCCCACTGCGGCGGCGCGGGCCGCGTTCGCGGCGTGCAGGCCTTTTCTCATCGCCCTCTTTCAGCGCGCCGATTCGGCGCAGCGCCGCTTCCGCCGCGCGCGTGCCCGATTCCCAGGCGCCAGCGACCGTGCCCCATTGTGTTTCATGCAGCGCTTCCCCGGCCAACCAGAGGCGGCCATCAAGTGGCTCCATCAGGATCCTACGCGCATCGGATTCATTCGGCGAGGCCGCCGACATGGCGCCGAGCACCCAGGGCTCCTCGTTCCAACGCGTGGCATAGCTGCGCTTGATCTTTTTCTTCACGTTAGATTCGAACAGCGAGGCGAGCCATTCGCTTGCGAAATCGATCATCGCCGGCTGACCCTGAGCAGAAAGCTCGCGGCCGAAATCGCCTGCCACCTCGACGAGGTGCAGGCTGGTACCCGATACATTTGCGAGCAGCGCGGCCGTGCGCGGTCCCAACACCTGCTCGAAAACCAGGTCGTCGCGTTGCAGGCCGAGTGGATTGCCCGGTATATCCAGCGCGATGTGGTCGAAGCTACCAAGCGACAGCTTAGCGGCAGCATCGAGCTGACGCTTCGGCAGCCGCGGAAAGAATTCGATCTTCTCCGAGGTCAGTACGTTGGTCGACACCGTCACAATAACCGCGCGTGGGATAATATTTCCCTTCGGCGTATGCACGGCCAGCTTGTTGCCCCAGACGATCGCGTCGACTGGCGTTTCTAGCTGTACCGGCAGGCCTGCAGCGAGCTTGGCAAGCAGTGCACCATAGCCCTGCCGGCAGAAGGCGTCGCTTTCTCGCTCCGCCGTGCGCGCGAGATCCGCCGCGGAGACGTCCTTGAGCTCCTTGCCAACGGCGAAGGGGCCGAGCATGAACTCGATCGTAGCCTGCCATTCGGCAAGGTCGCGTGGTAGCGCCGCAGCGGCCACTTCCGTCTTGGGCTTGGCGGTATCGGTGAAGGCACGATGCGCGCGCACCTGCGCAGCAAGAAAATTCTCGAGCTCGGAATCGCGGGCCTTGCGCGGCCCGACACGGACCGTTTGCCCGGCTGGCGCCGGATAGATGTCGAAGCCGCTAGCGAGTCGGCGCAGCGGATTGCTGTCGGGATTGTGGATCCAATGCGCGCCGAGATCGAACGGCACGCCGAAAATCTTGCTGTCGGTGACGCAACGGCCGCCGACGCGGTTACTCGCTTCGTAGAGCCGGAAGCTGCGGTTGGCGGCGGTCACGCGCCGCGCCGCCGCAATGCCGGCGGCACCCGCCCCAACGATCACCACGTCCACCTCGGCGGACTGCGCAACGGCAACCGCGGGCGAGGCGAACAACGCGCCTGATCCGGCCAGGAATGAGCGCCGACTAATGCTAGACATGGAATCCGAAAGCTTTCTTGACGAGGCCGCAGACTGTCCAAAGCCGAACAGCGCGGCAAATTTCATGGCTAAAATTTTATAACCCCGGCGCCGCCGGAATGAAAATGAACTAAATTGCAATAAGTCTTACATAAAATCAGGCGACAACAAGACCCGTGCGTTCTCGGGTGGATGGTTGATAGAATCGGGTGGTCTCTCGCCCGCTATCTGGAAAAGCCGGTTCGACATTTCGCCGTATTTAAAGTGGTCAGGTCAACATCTTGCCGGTCGGCGCGGCCGGCACTAGCTGTGACCGTATGATCGACGCCGCCGTCAAAGCGCTTGCGCAGTTGTTCATGCCTTGCTTGCGCGCCGTTCTGATGAAGGCGATCGGCCTAGCACTGCTGCTGATCGGGATCGTCGGCATCGTGCTTAATCGAATTTTTGCTACACTGGCGGCGACCGGTGCCCAGTGGGCCGAGCATGCTACTGGTGTCGCGCCGCACGCGGCTTGGGCGACGCTCGCTTGGGTGCTATCGATCATGGCGGGTCTGGGCATCATCACCGGCGCACTGTTCCTGATGCCGGCGGTGACCGCCTTTGTCGGCAGCTTCTTTGTCGACGAAGTAGCCGAGGCGATCGAGCGCGAGAGCTATCCGGGCGACTTGCCCGGACAAGCGCTGTCGTTCTGGCGCGCGCTCAGCGAAGGCTGCCAGTTCGCCTTGTTGTCGCTGCTGATCTATCTCTGCGCGCTGCCATTCGTGTGGTTCGCTGGACTGGGTGTGGTAGTCCTATTCTTGGCGAACTCCTATCTACTGGGCCGCATGTACTTCGAGCTCGCCGCAATGCGCTTCCATGCCGGGGCCGAGGCCAAGGCCATGCGCCAGGCGCACGCGGTCTATCTTTTTCTCGCCGGTATGGTGATCGCGCTGTTCGTGTCGATCCCTGTCGCCAACCTAGCGACGCCAATCTTCGCCATGGCCTATATGGTTCACGTCCATAAGCACGTGGCGGGCCGTGGCGCTGAGTTGATCCCGAAGACGTCCTAGGCGGTGACCGTCTTCCCCGGCCAGCCGCACAAATCAGCGATGATGCATTTCTCGCACAAGGGCTTGCGCGCGACACAGGTGTAGCGGCCGTGCAAGATCAGCCAGTGGTGCGCATGGTGCTTGTATTGCGCCGGCACCACCTGCTCGAGCTTCTGCTCGACCTCGAACGGATTCTTGCCGGGAGCCAGACCGGTTCGGTTGCAGACGCGGAAGATATGGGTATCGACGGCGATAGTCGGCTCTCCGAAGGCGATATTGAGCACAACGTTGGCGGTCTTACGGCCGACGCCCGGCAGCGCTTCCAGCGCCTCGCGCGAGGGCGGCACCTGCCCGCCGTGCTCGGACACCAGCAGCCGCGACAGCTCGACCAGGTTCTTGGCCTTGGTGCGGTAGAGCCCGATGGTTTTAATCATGTTGCGCACGCGCGCCTCGCCAAGCGCCGCCATCTTCTCAGGCGTGTCGGCGAGCTTGAACAGCGCCGGCGTCACCTTGTTGACGCCGGCATCGGTCGCCTGCGCCGACAACATCACCGCCACGAGCAGCGTGAAGGGGCTAATGTGCCGTAGCTCGCCCTTCGGCTCGGGGTTGGCGGCCTGGAAACGGCGGAACGCCTCCTCGACCTGCGCATTGATCCAGGGCGGGACCTCGCCGTGTGCCGCCTTGAGGTCGACCTTGGCACGCTTGGATGCGGGTTTTACCGCTTTGCCCTTGCGCGCCCTCGCCAAAGACTTGCGGGCCGACTTTTTCGCCATGACTGGGGCTGGGGTATAGTGACTAGCATGAGAAGTGACAACGCTGGCCTTGAACCAACTATTTTTTCCGCTGTGATCACGCCGCACCGCTCGCTCGGGCAGGTTGGGTTCATGGTGTTGATCGTCGTATTCGGCGTTGTCAGCTTCGTCTCAGGCATGGCCTTCCTGCTGATAGGGGCGTGGCCCGTGTTCGGCTTCTTCGGGCTCGACGTGCTGCTGTTGTACTGGGCGTTTCGGCTCAACTACCGCTACGCCGCGGAATACGAGCAGATTACGGTGACGCCAAGCGCGCTCAAGGTGCGCAAGGTCAGCCACCGCGGGCGGGCGCGCGAATGGGAACTCAATCCGCTTTGGGTCAAGCTCGACAAGGTGGTACACGAGGAATTCGGCATCGAGCGACTGCTCCTTGTGTCGCGCGGCAAGCAACTAGTAATCGCCAATTTTCTCGGGCCGAACGAGAAGGCGAGCTTTGCGCAGGCGCTGAGCCACGCGCTGAGCGAGGCCCGGCGCGGGGTGACGCGGACGACTTTCGGCTAGTCAGGAATCGGGTGGTTGCACCCGCGGTACCGGTCTAGATAAAGCGCATGATGAACATAACCCAGACGACCGCCCTCGCCGACCGACTCCCTGACCTAGCCCCGCTGTCAACCGCGGCGACGGACTACGACATCGTGCGCCGCGCTATAGCCCATATCCGCGGCAACTGGCGCGCGCAGCCCGAGATAGAAACCATCGCGCGTGCCGCCGGCGTCACGTCAAGCGATCTGCATCATTTGTTCCGGCGCTGGTGCGGGCTGACGCCGAAGGCGTTCCTGCAAGCGATCACGCTGCATCACGCCCGCAAGCTCTTGCGCTCCTCGGCAAGCGTGCTCGATACCGCCTATGAAGTTGGCTTGTCCGGGCCCGGACGACTGCATGATCTGTTTGTCACGCACGAAGCGATGTCGCCGGGCGAATGGAAGGCGGGCGGCGAAGGCCTCACCCTGTCCTACGGCTTCCATCCCTGCCCGTTCGGCATGGCGCTAGTGATGACGACGCCGCGCGGGCTTGCTGGGCTCGCGCTCGCCGATTTCGGCAAGGAACGGTCCGCGTTGCGCGACATGCGCGCGCGCTGGCCGAAGGCGCGCTGTGTTGAGAATTTCACAGCGACAGCGCCAACGGCGCGACGCATTTTTGATCCGGCGCTTTGGCGAAAGGATCAGCCGCTGCGCATGGTTCTAATCGGCACCGATTTCGAGGTGCGCGTGTGGGAGAAACTGCTTACCATTCCGATGGGTAAGCTCGACACCTATTCCGGCATCGCCGCCAAGCTCGGCGAGCCGAAAGCGGCGCGCGCCATCGGCGCGGCGGTCGGTAAGAACCCGATTTGCTTCGTAGTGCCGTGTCACCGCGTGATCGGCAAGAACGGCGACATCACGGGCTATCACTGGGGTGTGACGCGCAAGCGCGCGATGCTCGGCTGGGAAGCCGGCATGGCAGCCTGATTTACGCCGCGAGATCGAGTTTCGATGCGACCGTCGAATCGGCCTTGAGCCGATAGATCATCGGCACGCCGGTATCGAGGTTGAGCTTAATGATGCTCTCCGGCGTGTGCTTGTCGAGCACCATCACCAGCGCGCGCAGCGAATTGCCGTGCGCCGACACTAGCACGCGCTCGCTACGCATCACGTGCGGCAGGATCTCCGTCACGTAATAGGGCAGTGCCCGCGCCAGCGTGTCCTTAAGACTTTCGCCGCCAGGCGGCGCGATGTCATAGGAGCGGCGCCATTTGAGCACCTGCTCCTCGCCCCATTTCTTGCGCGCGTCGTCCTTGTTGAGGCCGACCAGATCGCCGTAGTCGCGCTCGTTCAGCGCCTGGTTCTTGATGACCGGAATATTCGTCTGCCCAAGCTCGGCTAGCATCAGATCGAGCGTACGCTGCGCACGCTTGAGCGCCGAGGTAAAGGCGATGTCGAACTTAAGCCCTTGTGCTTTCAGCTTACGCCCGGCCTCGCGCGCTTCCTTGACGCCCTGCTCAGTCAGGTCGACGTCGTGCCAGCCGGTGAACAGGTTCTTCAAATTCCAGTCGCTCTGGCCGTGACGCACGAGGACGAGGAGACGATCAGTCATCGTTTCTAGCTCCTGGCGCTGCAGCGGCGGCGCGCAACTTGCGGGCAACCCGTCCGGCGATGATGAAGCAGATCGCCGCCACCAAGTCCTTCATGCGCGTGATTTGTTCCAGTGTCATGAGGCACATGCTCAAAAATTTGCCAGGCCGAGTACGTCAGCCATCGAATAAAGCCCCGGTCTCTGCGCGCGTGCCCACAGCGCCGCATGCAGCGCACCCCGCGCGAAGATCATACGATCTTCGGCTTTGTGGGTGAGCTCGATACGCTCGGCAAGACCGGCGAAGATCACGCTGTGTTCGCCGACGACGGTACCGCCACGCAGCGTCGCAAAGCCGATGTCGCCCGCCTTGCGTGTGCCGGTGTGACCGTCGCGGCTTCGCACCGCGTGATTGTCAAGTTCGATGCCGCGACCTTCCGCGGCCGCGCGGCCGAGCATGAGCGCGGTGCCAGACGGCGCGTCGACCTTCTGATTGTGATGCATCTCGAGGATCTCGATGTCGAACGACTGGTCGAGCGTCTTCGCGACGCGACGCGTCAGCGCGGCCAGCAGATTGACTCCGAGGCTCATGTTGCCAGATTTCACTATCACCGCCGTCTTGGCGGCGTCCTTGATCTTGGCTTCGTCGGCCGCGCTTAAGCCGGTAGTGCCGATGATGTGCGCCTTGCCGCTCTTGCCCGCGAGGGTGGCGAAGGCGACCGTCGCCGACGGCGCGGTGAAGTCCACAATACCGTCGGCCTTGTCCATAAGTGGCGCGACGTCGCTGGAGAGCTTGACGCCATTCTCGCTGAGTCCGGCCAGTACGCCGGCATCCCAGCCGATCAGAGGCGAGCTCGGATCTTCCAGCGCGCCGACCAGTGCAAGACCCCGAACCTCTGTGATCGCCTTGACCAGCGTACGGCCCATTCGCCCGCCGGCGCCGGCGACAACGAGCCGCATGTCGGCCATGGCAGCACTCCAACGTTGGGCGTGGGTATAGCGCGGGAACTTGGAAAAGGCGACTAGGACCCATCGTAGTCCTTGATCGCGATGAAATCGGTATGCGGCGGCCTTCCTAAGCTGAAAATGGCCAAGGCTTGATCGCCAACATCGATGTGCGCAAATCAGGAAAGCTAAAAAGGATACGTCGCGGCGCTGCGGGACGATGAGCAAATACGACGTGCGGTACCTAATGCACGGTGGCAAGAGCGAGGAGGTTGAAGGAAAGGCCCACAACCGGATCGTCCTGATCGAATTCCCGACCCACGAGGCGGCGCGCACCTTTCCGTTACTTCTCAGTTGCCTGTGCGATCTCCGCGACGATGGCATCGGCGGCGGCTTTCGGATTGCCGGCTTCGACGATGGGGCGACCGACCACCAGATAATCGGCGCCGGCGTCGATCGCCTTCGCCGGCGTCATGATGCGCTTCTGATCGCCGGTCGCGCTGCCGGTGGGGCGGATGCCCGGCGTCACCAGCACCATGCCTGGCCCAACGATGCCGCGCAGGTTGGCCGCCTCCTCCGCCGAACAGATGAGACCATCGACGCCAGTATCGCGCGCTTGCGCGGCGCGCGCCGCCGCCAGCTCGCCGACACTCAAATCGTAGCCGGCGGCGGCGAGATCGGCATCGTCATAGGAGGTTAGCACGGTGACGGCGAGAATGCGCATAGTCGAACCCGTCTTGCCTTCCACCGCCGCCTTCATGGTCTGTGGATAGGCATGCACCGTGAGGAATGTGGCGCCGAGCTGCGCCACGCTCTCGACGCCCTTGTGCACTGTGTTGCCGATGTCGTGCAGCTTGAAATCGAGGAACACCTGCTTGCCGGCGGCGATTAGACCCGCCGCGAATGGCAGCCCGCCAGCGAAGGCAAGCTGATAGCCGATCTTGTAGAAGCCAACAGTCTCGCCGAGCTTCGCTACCATATTCTCCGCCGCCTTCACCGACGGAAGATCGAGCGCGACGATCAGGCGTTCGCGTGCATCCAGCGTCAAAGCATTGTCCTCACATCATTAGCTGCGCTATTTCGACGAGCCGCGCGAGCTCGGCACGGAATAAGTTGGCCATGCTACTGTCGATTATATTGTCCATATCGTCGAAGGCGTTGTCGGCATTCGGGACCGCCACCTGCTCGGGGATCACCAGCGCACCGCAGCCGAGCTCGAGGATTTGGCGCAGCGCCATCAACGAGCGCAGGCCGCCCGAGCGTCCAGGCGAGGCGGAAGCAATCGCGAACACGCGGCCTTTGAAAGCGCCATAGGTCGGGCCACCGCGCTCGCACACACGAGACACCCAGTCGATCGCGTTCTTGAGCATCGGCGTGATCGAGGCGCTGTATTCCGGGCTGGTGATGAACACGCCGTGATGGGCCATGATCATCTGCTTGAGCTTTAGCGCATTCGGCGGCGGGCCGACATTGGTCTCGAGATCGCCTTCGTACATGGGTAGCGGATAATCAGCGAGCGAGATGCACGTAACGTCGATGTCGAGCGCGGTAAGTTCCTTCGCCGCCAGCGCCGCTAGCCTCACGTTGTGCGAGCCCGTGCGGGTCGAGCCGGGGAAGACGAGGATCTTCAACGCAACCATCCGCGTACTCTAAAGACGTTGATGCCCGGCAAAGGCCGGGCACTACGATACGATAGCCTGCGATCGCCTATCGCCCGCGATAGACCCACACGCGTGCCGGCGGCAGGTTCAGCCAGATCAACTCGGACGCTACTACCCTGATGCCCGACAGCGCCTTGGGGATCGGCGGCACCATCGCATACGTGAATTGAACAAAGGGCGCGCCCGGGGCGAGCAGGCCCACAGCATCTGCCATTAGGCGCAGCCGGGTGCGCAGCGGCTTGGTGAGCAGCGGCAGTCCCGACACCACCGCCGCAGCGGGCTCGCGCACATATACTTCCACGATCCGGCGCAACCGATAGGCATCGCCCTGCACCACGGTCGCCTCGGGATAACGCGCGCGCAGCAGGCGGCAGAAATCGGGGTTGAATTCGACCAGGACCAGCCGCGACTGATCGATGCCGTGCTCGACAAGCGCCTCGGTCACCGGGCCGGTGCCCGGCCCCAATTCGATCACTGGACCGCTCGCGTCCGCATCGACGTAGCGCGCCATAGTGCGCGCCAGGGCCTTGCTCGACGGCATCACCGCGCCGGTCGAGAGCGGCTTTTCGATCCAGGAACGGATGAATTGCATCTCGTCATCGAGACGCAGAGGCTTTCTTTCGACGCGGACGACTGAAGGTGAGGACATGTTGCAGAGTCACGCGTGCGGGCGGCTTTTATTAGGCGAGGAACTTTTACGCCTATAGGGCGCCGGGCAGGCGGTCAAGATGGCTATCCAGAATGGCTGCGGCGATTTCCGAACGCATCGAGAAAATCCTTTACCCTACTGAAGAAACTCGCCGATTCAGGCTGGGTGTGTTCGGACGAGAGCTTTTCGAATTCCACCAGCAGCTCCCGCTGCCGTTTGGTCAAATTTTGCGGCGTTTCCACCGCTACCTGAACGTACATGTCGCCACTTTGTTTCGAGCGTAGCACCGGCATGCCCTTGCCGGACAGCCTGAAACGGCGGCCGACCTGGGTACCGCCGGGCACCTTGACCCGCACCTGGCTGCCGTCGATCGACGGTACCTCGAATTCTCCTCCGAGCGCCGCCGTCACCATCGAGATCGGCACACGACAGTGCAGGTCGGCGCCGTCGCGCTGGAAGAATTCGTGCGGGGTAAGCGAGAGGAAAATATAGAGGTCGCCCGTCGGCCCACCACGCAAGCCGGCCTCGCCTTCACCAGCGAGTCGAATGCGGGTTCCGTCCTCGACGCCTGCCGGGATGTTGACCGAAAGTGTCCGCTCGCGCGTGATCCGTCCTGCGCCGGCGCAGGAAGGGCACGGATTTTCGATTACCTGCCCCTGCCCGTGACAGGCCGGACACGTACGTTCGAGCGTGAAGAAACCCTGCGCATGCCTGACCTTGCCCGCGCCGCCGCAGGTGGCGCATGACTTCGGCTTGCTGCCGGCCTTGGCGCCGGTGCCGGAGCATGATTCGCAGGTCACCGAGGTCGGGATGCGGATCTGTGCGGTCTTTCCCGCGTAGGCTTCCTCGAGGCTGATCTCCATGTTGTAGCGAAGATCCGAGCCGCGCTCGCGCCCTTGCGTACGCCCACGCCGCCCGCCGCCCATACCAAACAGATCGTCGAAGATATCGGCAAAGCTGTGGGCGAAATCGGCGCCGAAGCCGTGGCCGCCGCCCATGCCGCCGTGCTCGAAGGCGGCGTGCCCAAAACGGTCATAGGCGGCCCGCTTGTCGCCGTCCTTGAGCACGTCATAGGCCTCGTTGATTTCCTTGAAGCGGTGCTCGCATTCGCCATCGCCGGGATTGCGGTCCGGATGATGCTGCATGGCGAGCTTGCGGAATGCCGATTTGAGCTCGGCCTCGCCGCAGGTGCGCGATACGCCCAGGACCTCATAGTAGTCGCGCTTGGACATGCCGATCCCGCTTCGATCAGAACGCTATAGCCGTACTTGATTCGGCCGCGCGCTGCTCGTCCCGAAATAGTCACCCCCGGGTTTGAACCCGGGGGTGATGCATTTTCCGATTGCCGATGAGTGCACGGCGGCCGCCTTAACCTTTAGGCGGACTTCTTGCTGTTCTTGTCGTCGACCTCGGTGAATTCCGCGTCGACCACGTCCTCTTTCTTCTCGCCCGAGGCGGCGCCGCCGGTGCCGGGCGCAGCCTGTGCTTCTTGCTGTGCCTTATACATGGCCTCGCCGAGCTTCATGGAGGCCTGCGCCAGCGCGTTGGTTTTCTGCTGGATTGCGTTCGAGTCATCGCCTTTCAGGGCCTCTTTGAGGTCCGCCATGGCATTCTCGATCGCAGTGCGCTCAGCGTTGCCGACCTTCGAGCCATGCTCGGCGAGTGCCTTCTCGGTGGAATGCACCAGCGCCTCGGCATGGTTCTTGGCTTCGACCGCGGCCTTGCGCTTCTTGTCCTCGTCGGCGTGCGCTTCCGCGTCCTTGACCATCTTCTCGATGTCGGCTTCGGACAAGCCGCCCGATGCCTGGATGCGGATCTGCTGCTCCTTGCTGGTCGCCTTGTCCTTGGCGGACACGTTGACAATGCCGTTGGCGTCGATGTCGAAGGAAACTTCGATCTGGGGCACGCCCCGTGGTGCCGGCGGAATGCCCACTAGGTCAAACTGGCCGAGCAGCTTGTTGTCGGACGCCATCTCGCGCTCGCCCTGGAAGACGCGAATGGTGACCGCATTCTGGTTATCCTCGGCGGTGGAGAAGACCTGGCTCTTCTTGGTCGGGATCGTGGTGTTGCGATCGATGATGCGGGTGAAGACGCCGCCCAGCGTCTCGATGCCGAGCGAAAGTGGGGTTACGTCGAGCAGCAACACGTCCTTGACATCGCCTTGGAGAACGCCTGCCTGGATGGCAGCGCCGACCGCAACGACTTCGTCCGGGTTGACGCCCTTGTGCGGCTCCTTGCCGAACAACTGCTTCACGACTTCCTGCACCTTCGGCATACGCGTCATGCCGCCGACCAGGACGACTTCGTTGATCTCCGCCGCCGACACGCTGGCGTCCTTCATCGCCTGGCGGCAGGGCTGGATAGTCTTCTGGATGAGCTCGTCGACCAGCGCCTCGAACTTAGCGCGGGTGAGCTTCATCGTCATATGCTTCGGACCAGAAGCATCCGCCGTAATAAACGGCAGGTTGATCTCGGTCTGGGTCGTCGACGATAGCTCGATCTTCGCCTTCTCGGCGGCTTCCTTGAGCCGTTGGAGCGCAAGCTTGTCGCGACGCAGGTCGATGCCCTGCTCCTTCTGGAATTCATCGGCGAGATAGTTGACTAGGCGCATGTCAAAGTCTTCGCCGCCCAGGAACGTGTCGCCGTTCGTCGACTTCACCTCGAATACGCCGTCGCCAATTTCCAGAATCGAAATATCGAAAGTGCCGCCGCCGAGGTCATAGACCGCGATGGTGCCGGTCTTCCGCTTGTCGAGCCCGTAGGCGAGCGCGGCCGCCGTTGGCTCGTTGATGATGCGCAGAACTTCGAGGCCCGCGATCCTGCCGGCATCCTTGGTGGCCTGACGCTGAGCGTCGTTGAAGTAGGCAGGAACGGTTATCACGGCTTGCTCGACCTTGCTGCCGAGATAGGCTTCTGCCGTTTCCTTCATCTTCTGCAGGATGAAGGCGGAGATCTGCGAGGGCGAATAGGTTTTGCCCTCGATCTCGACCCAAGCGTCGCCGTTCGATGCCTTGGTGATCTTGTAGGGGACAAGCTTCTTGTCCTTCTCGACCATCGGATCGTCGTAGCGCCGTCCGATTAGGCGCTTGACCGCGAAGATGGTCTTTTCCGGATTGGTGACCGCCTGGCGCTTAGCCGGTTGGCCGACCAGACGCTCGCCATCGTCACTGAAGGCGACGATCGAAGGCGTGGTGCGCATGCCTTCAGCATTCTCGATGACTTTAGGGTTTTTGCCTTCCATGACGGCGACGCACGAATTCGTGGTGCCGAGGTCGATGCCAATGACCTTTCCCATGGTTCTCCCTCTCAATTACGGCGAGCCGGTCGGGCCACTTGGCGCCCGAATGGGTTATGTCTGCGGCCCATTCCGCAGACCCCCGATCCAGCCCCCTGAACACGCTTTTTGCCGCATTTGCGCGGCTCAATGGCTCATATAGGAGGGCCACCCCGCCTCGCAAGTCAGCCGCTCACGAATTCGCGAGTCCCAGAAAGATGCGCAAACCATTGCCGCTCGGGCCTAGACCGGTTAGCCAGACCTTCGTCGCAAGATCAGGAAGGTTGATTACCTAATGTCCTTTCGCTCCCTGGCATTCGTTTTGGCACTCGGCGCCGGAATGCTGGCCGCCGCGCCCGGTTTCGCCGCTGGACCGGTGTTTCCGCCCGGCCTGCGCGTCGGGCTTGAGCCGCCCGGCGACCTCAGGCCGAGCTATCGTTTCCCCGGCTTCGAAGACCGCGACCGCAGCGTCGCTGTCGCCATCCTCGATCTGCCGGCGGCCGCCTTTCCCGAACTGAATAGAGCACTGCAAAGCGATGACCAAAAGGGGCTCGTCGACGTAAAGCGGGAGACCTTTCCGCTTCCTTGGGGCGCCGGCACGCTGCTTACCGCCCGCGGTCAGATCAATGACCAGAAGCTGCACAAATGGGTGCTCTTGGCGGCTGCGATCGACAAGGACCTGACGGTGATGATCAACGTCGAAGTGCCGGACGCCGCGACGACCGTCTATTCCGACGCAGTGATCCGCAAAGCCCTGGCCAGCGCTGTTGTGCGGCCGACCCCGATCGACGAGCAGCTCGGGCTGTTGCCGTTCAAGCTCAATGAACTCGCCGGGTTCCGCGTCAATAAGGTCTTGCCGGCCGGTGGCGTCATCATCACTGAGGGTCCGAACGACGACATGGGCGACCAGCCTTACATGATCGTCTCTGTCGGCTCCGGTTCGCCGGAGCAGCCGAATGATCGCGTCAATTTCGCACGCGATCTGTTGCTCTCGTCGCCACTCCGCAATCTCAGCCTGCAACAGGGCGACACGATGCGGATCAGTGGCATGCCAGGCTACGAGATCAGGGGGGAGGCCAAGTCGCCGACCGATAAACTGCTGTCGGTGGTGCAATGGGTACGCTTCGGCACCGGCGGATTTATGCGCATTGTCGGCGTCGGACCCAAGGACAATTGGGATTCGCTGTTTACCCGTTTCCGCGCGGTGCGCGACGGAATCGAGTCGCAGCAGCGCTGATCACTTTCCCGGAGGCGGATTGTCGTTGGCGGACGCCGGCGGCGATTTCGGCAGCGCCTTGACCACCGCCACCAGGGCCGGCCGCAGCACGCGGTCGCTGAGCATGTAGCCGGCCTGGATCACCTGCGCCACATGGCCGGGCGGCAGCTCGGCGCTCTCTATCTCGTACATTGCCTGGTGTACATTCGGATCGAATCGTTCGCCGGCCGGCGAGAATTTCTTCACGCCGTGCTTCTCGAGGACTTTCAAGAGTTCGCGCTCGGTGAGCTCAACGCCCTCGACAAGCGATTTCACCTTCGCGTCGCCCTGCTCGCGCAGTTCAGGGCCCAGTGTTTCGAAGGCGCGCTGCATGTTGTCGGCAACTTGAAGCACGTCACGCGCGAAGTTGGCGTTGCCGTAGAGTCGCGCGTCGGCCACCTCGCGCTCGGTGCGCTTACGCAGATTCTCCATCTCGGCGAGCGTGCGCAGGAGCTTGTCTTTGTATTCGGCGGCTTCGCGCGTGGCCTCAGCCAACGGGTCGGGCTGCTCGGCCGCGATCCCCGCTTCCGGCTTGTCCGTAGCCGTTTCGGCCTCGGCGACCGCAGTTTCCGCCTGGCGAGCGTTCGGCTCGTTCATCGTGCGTCATCCACTCAAATGGTGTTGCCCCGAGGATATCAGGTCTCGCGCACCAAAAATCAAGCTCATGCGGATAGCAGCCGGCTAACGATCCGTGCTGTGTAATCGACCATCGGAACGACCCGGGCATAGTTGAGCCGGGTGGGTCCGATCACCCCGATCACGCCCAGGATACTACCCTTGCTGTCGCGATAGGGCGCCACGATGGTCGAGGAACCAGACAGCGAAAACAGCTTGTTCTCCGAGCCGATGAAGATGCGCACGCCATCGCCCCGTTCGGCGCGGCCGAGCAGGTCGATCACCTCGCGCTTGGTCTCCAGTGCGTCGAACAGCGAGCGCACCCGCTCGAGATCTTCCAGAGCATGCAAATCCTCGAGCAGGTTGGCGTGGCCGCGCACGATGAGTTTGCGCTCATCGCTTTCCCCGCCCGACCAGCTGGCAAGCCCGGCCGCGATGATCTTCTGGGTGAGCTGGTCGAGTTCGGCCTGCCCTGCCACCAGCGCGGCCTCAATCCCGACGCGCAGCTCGGCCAGCGTTTTACCTCGGATGCGCGCGTTAATGAAATTTGCCGCCTCAACTAGGGCCGAGGTCGGCAAGCCGGCCGGCACACTGAGGACGCGGTTCTCCACCTGGCCGTCTTCCGCGACCAGCACCGCGAGCGCGCGCCCGGGCTCGAGCTGCACGAATTCGATATGTTTAAGCCGCGCATTAGACTGCGCGGTGACCACGACGCCGGCCGAATGCGTCAAGCCCGACAAGGTCTGCGACGCTTCGGTGAGCACGCTTTCCAGCGACTTGCCGTGGCCCGCCGCCGCCAACTGCGCCTCGAGCGAGCGGCGGTCGCTCTCGCTCAAGTCGCCGACCTGCATCAGTGCGTCGACGAAGAAGCGTAGGCCCAGTTCGGTCGGCAACCGTCCGGCCGAGGTATGCGGTGCGTAGATCAGTCCGAGCCGCTCGAGATCCGACATGACGTTGCGCACCGAGGCTGGCGACAGTGTGATCGGCAGGAGCCGCGCGAGGTTGCGCGAGCCCACCGGCTCGCCAGTGGCGAGATAGCTTTCGACGATCTGGCGGAAAATCTCCCGCGAACGCTCATTGAGGGCCGCAAGGCTCACTTGGTTCGCGCCGATCGGAATGTCGTGGGAAGCCACCGGAAACTCCTCGGTATCCAATTAAGAATGACGCATCGCGGCGGACTTGTTCAAGCCATGCATATGGTTATGGTGTGCGGCCAGCCAAAGAGAGAATTAGACCGATGCGGCCAAGTCGCCGGCAAGTCGATGAGCTGCGCGCTGTTTCGCTCGAGAGAGGTGTGGTTAAGCACGCCGAAGGGTCCTGTTTCGTGAAATTCGGCGATACTCATGTGCTGGTGACCGCCAGCCTAGAGGAGCGCTTACCGCTCTGGCTCAAGGGCCGGGGCCGCGGCTGGATCACCGCGGAATACGGCATGTTGCCGCGCGCCACCGCCGAGCGCACCCGCCGCGAGGCAAGCGCCGGCAAGCAGGGTGGCCGCACCGTGGAGATCCAGCGGTTGATCGGCCGCTCGCTGCGCTCAGTCGTCGATCTCGCAGCGCTGGGCGAACGGCAAATTACCATCGACTGCGACGTGATCCAGGCAGACGGCGGTACCCGCACCGCTTCGATTACTGGCGCCTGGGTGGCGCTTTCCGATTGCCTTACCTGGATGAAGAACCGCGACATGCTGCGCGCCGAAGTGCTACGCGACCACATCGCCGCCGTCTCCTGCGGCGTTTGCAAGGGAACGGCGGTGCTCGATCTCGATTATGCGGAGGATGCGGAAGCCGACACCGACGCCAATTTCGTGATGACCGGGTCGGGCAGTATCGTCGAAATTCAGGCCACCGCCGAAAAGATGCCATTTAGCGAAGACCAGTTTCAGGTGCTTCTGGCGCTGGCACGTAAGGGCATCGAGAAGCTAGTAAGCTTGCAGAAAATGGCCGTGATGTGAGCCGGAAACTCACTGGCTCCGTCGTCATCGCCACGCATAATCCAGGCAAGCTCAGGGAGATGCGCGAGCTGCTCGCATCCTATGGCATCGAGGCGCAGTCAGCCGGCGAGCTCGGTTTGGCCGAGCCGACGGAGACCGGCGGTACGTTCGCCGACAACGCGCGCATCAAGGCGATGACCGCGGCAAAGGCGAGCGACCGCGTGGCGTTCGCCGACGATTCTGGCCTGGTCGTCGATGCGCTCGGCGACGAGCCTGGTATACACTCCGCGCGCTGGGCGGGCCCCGACAAAGACTTCCGTTTAGCCATGAACAAGATCCAGACGCTGTTGATCGAGCGCGGTGCCCGATCGCCGCAACAGCGGCGTGCGCATTTCGTCGCCGTGCTATGCCTAGCCTGGCCGGACGGGCATGTGGAGCAGTTCGAAGGCCGCGTCGACGGCGTCGCGGTATGGCCGCCGCGAGGCGATAAGGGGTTCGGCTATGATCCGTTGTTCAAGCCCGATGGATTCGAGCGCACCTTCGGCGAGATGAGCTCCGAGGAAAAGCACGGGCTACCGCCTAAGGGCCAGAATCTCTCGCATCGCTCGCGCGCCTTCATGAAACTCGCGGCGGCCTGCTTGCGCTGAATTCGTAATTACAACTTTAATCAACTTTCACCAGCAAAAAACGCGTTACCGCTGGCTGCTGACCTGGCGCGCTCTATAATGGATAACATGAATTTAGCTGATCCCTTCGCGGTCTATGTGCACTGGCCGTTCTGCCTATCGAAGTGCCCGTATTGCGACTTCAACAGCCATGTGCGCCACAGCGGGATTGACGAGGCGCGCTTCGTGCGCGCGTTCAAGGCTGAGCTCGCATCGACCGCCGCGCGCATCGGCCGCCGCACGGTGTCGAGCATTTTTTTCGGCGGCGGCACTCCGTCGCTGATGCGGCCCGCTTCAGTGCAGGCGATTATCGACGCCATCGCCCTGCACTGGAGGGTAGTCGCAAACATTGAGGTGACGCTGGAAGCAAATCCGACCAGCGTGGAGACGGCGAACTTCCGCGGCTACCGCGCCGCCGGCGTCAATCGCGTGTCGCTCGGCGTGCAGTCGCTCGACGACGCTGCGTTGAAGGGGCTCGGGCGCCAGCACACGGTGCAGGAGGCGCTCGACGCGATTGCCATCGCGCGCGCGATCTTCGATCGCTATTCCTTTGACCTGATTTACGCGCGTCCGCGTCAGACGCTCGATGCCTGGGTAGCCGAACTCAAGCGTGCGATCGCGCACGCGGTCGATCACCTGTCGCTCTATCAGCTCACCATCGAGCCGGAGACACCCTTTGCCGGTCTACACCAAGCTGGCAAGCTCGCCGTACCCGACGATCACACCGCGCGCGACCTTTTCGATTTGACACAGGATATCTGCTGCGCCGCCGGCTTGCCCGCCTATGAAGTCTCGAACCATGCCCGACCGGGCGGCGAATGCCGGCACAATCTGATCTATTGGCGCGGTCACGAATATGCGGGCATCGGCCCGGGCGCTCATGGCC
>Ga0207727_100049_pt1 | contig 14726 bp, 10 predicted proteins | sample LuqExpMetageno48_FD_187806 | JGI IMG/M metagenome (GOLD analysis project Ga0207727, IMG submission 187806) | Tropical forest soil microbial communities from Luquillo Experimental Forest, Puerto Rico - Sample 48 (SPAdes) | ecosystem: Environmental > Terrestrial > Soil > Tropical forest ...
ACCAGCCACCGCCGCTTGAGCCGTATAACCTGTTCAAGAGCGATGCCGTGCTGTATGAGGCGGTCAAGCGCGAGGGAGCGGAGTGGGCCGACAACGAGCTGACCGCGCTCGGCGGGACGCTCGGCAAACCGGAGACCATCCAGCTCGGTTTTGACGCCAACCGGAACACGCCGGTCTTGCGGCCGCTTGATCGCTTCGGCCACCGCATCGACGAGGTGGATTTCCACCCCGCCTGGCACGCGCTAATGGCGATTGCTCTTAAGGCGGGTCTGCATTCGGGGCCGTGGGCGGTGCCGAAGCCCGGCGCGCACGTGGCGCGCGCCGCTGGCACATACATGTTCGGGCAGATCGAGGCGGGCGCCTACTGTCCGGTGGCTATGACCTATGGCTCCGTGCCGACCTTGCGCAGGCAGCCAAGGGTTGCGGCGGAATGGCTGCCGAAAATTTTCGGGCGCGACTACGACAAGCGCTTTATGCCGGTGCGTGAGAAATCTGCGGCGCTGGTCGGCATGGGCATGACCGAGAACCAGAGTGGCTCCGACCTGCGCACCAATACGACGCGGGCAGAGCCTGCCGCTGACGGCAGTTTCCGCCTCTCCGGGCACAAATGGTTTCTCTCGGCGCCGATGTGCGACGCTTTCCTAATTCTGGCGCAGGCGCCGAAAGGCCTGAGTTGCTTCCTCTTACCGCGCTGGACACCGGACGGCGAGCGCAACGCCATCCGCATTCTTCGTCTGAAGGACAAGCTCGGCAACCGCGCCAATGCCTCAAGCGAGGTGGAATTCGACCGAGCCTATGCGCAGCTGATCGGAGAGGAAGGGCGCGGCATTGCTATCATCATCGAGATGGCGAATTACACGCGACTGGACTGCTGCGTTGGCTCTTCAAGCTTGATGCGGCAGGCGGTGGCACAGGCGGTCCATCACACGCTCTACCGCACGGCCTTCCAGAAGAAGCTGATCGACCAGCCGCTGATGACGAACGTGTTGGCCGACCTGGCGCTTGAATGCGAGGCTGCGACCGTGTTGTCGATGCGACTCGCCCGCGCCTATGACGAGAACGACAAAGGAGCGACCGTATTCCGCCGTGTGTTGACGCCGGCGGCGAAGTTCTGGATCTGCAAGCGCGCGCCCTTCGTCACCTTTGAGGCGATGGAGGTGCTCGGCGGCTCCGGCTATATCGAAGAGAGCATCATGCCGCGGCTCTACCGCGAGGCACCGGTCAATTCGATCTGGGAAGGATCGGGCAATGTGATGTGTCTCGACGTGCTGCGCGCCTTCGAGCGCACGACGGAGGCAACCGAGGTGTTGCAGCAGGAGTTGGCGGATATCGGTGACGCGCGGCTGCAAAGTTTCGCCGGGCGTCTGCGCCAGCGCTTGCGCGCCGCCGACCGCAGCGACGAAACGCAGGCGCGGGTGCTAGTGCGCGATCTTGTATTGTCACTGCAAGGGGCGCTTCTGCTCAAGCACGCGCCGCCCGCGGTGGCCGACGCGTTCTGTGCCTCCCGACTAGCCGGCCAGGGCGCAACGGTGTTCGGAACGCTGCCACGCGGGCTCGACCTGCACGCAATTACAAAACGCGCCGCGCCGCTCAATTAAAGCTTGCCAAATTAAAGCTTGCCAAATACCGCGATGGCCAGCACTACCTGGGCGAGGAAGCCGACGCTGAAGGCAAGCGTACGTAATACCGGGACGCCCATCGTATAGACTAGGGCGTGCGCCAACCGCGCCCAGAAATATACTGCGCAGGCGATCGCCGTACTTTTGGTCGAATGTCCAAGCGAGTCGAGGATCAGTACCAGCGTGGCGAAGATGACGAGGTTCTCCACCGCGTTGGTGTGGGCGAAATAAAGCCGCTGCGCCCATGCTGATTGCGGCTTGTCGTTGCGCGAGGGATTGGCCATCGCGCCCATCAGCCCGCGCACAATGATGCGGTCGAGAATGTAAGGAATCCACATGACGCCGGTCAGGATGACCGTGAGCGTCAACCACATCAGTTCCCTGGACATCTCCATCCCCCCTTTGCTTTTCTGAAACCGAAAAAGATAAGCGATAGCGCGACGTTTGTCGCGGCCTAGGTCGATCGAGAGACTAGGCCGAGAAACAACGTCAGCTCTTTACCCGCACATAGGAGCCGGGCGTGTCCTCGATCGGCTCGAGCTTGCCGCCACCGACCGTGCGCGCCGGCACGGTGGCTGCGTCCTGGGACTTGAGCCATTCAAGCCAGTCGGGCCACCATGATCCTGGGTGCTCGCTCGCCTTGGCCAGCCAGGCATCGACGTCGCTACCGTCGGTCGTGTCGCCGGTCCAGTACCGATACTTCGGCTTGCCCGGAGGGTTGATTACCCCGGCGATGTGGCCGGAGTCCGCCAGCACATATTTTACCGACCCACCGAAGAATCTTGACCCGTACAGCACTGACTTCGCCGGCGCGATGTGGTCCTCGCGGGTGGCCAGATTGTAGACCGGTACGGTGACTTTCCCCAGGTCGATCTTGACGCCGCCGATCTCCATCGCGCCTTTACTGAGATTGTTGTCGAGGTAACAGTTGCGCAAATAGAACGAATGATTAGCCGGCGGCATGCGGGTGGAGTCCGAGTTCCAAAACAAAATGTCGAACGGGAAGGGCTGCTTGCCGCGCAGGTAGTTGTTGACGACATAAGGCCAAATCAGATCGTTGGAGCGCAGTAGGTTGAAGACCGTTGCCATGCTCGAGCCTTCCAGATAACCACGCTCTTTCATGCGCTCTTCGAGAGAGCGGATGCTTTCTTCGTCGACGAACACCAGTAGATCGCCAGCATAGGTGAAATCCACTTGCGCCGTGAAAAAGGTCGCCGAGCGCACCCGCTGCTCCTTTTGCGTTGCCGCCAGATAGGCCAGCGCGACCGCTAGCAGCGTGCCGCCGACGCAATAACCGATGGTGTTGACCTGGCGTTCCCCGGTAACCTCCTCGATCTTGTCGATCGCGGTGAGAATGCCCTCGCGCATGTACTGCTCGAAGCTCTTGTCGGCGAGCGAGGCGTCCGGGTTGACCCAGGAGATCACGAACACGGTGATGCCATTGTCGACGCACCACTTGATGAAGGATTTCTCCGGCGTCAGGTCGAGAATATAGAACTTGTTGATCCAGGGCGGCACGATCAGCAGCGGCACCTTGAACACCTCCACCGTCGTCGCTGCGTACTGGATGAGCTGCATCAGCTCGTTCTGGAATATCACTTTGCCGAGAGTAAGCGCGAGATTGCGGCCAACTTCGTACCTGCTCGGATCGGACTGACGGATCTTGAGATTTCCTTCGCCGGCCTTGATGTCCTCGCTCAGCATCTGCATGCCGCGCACGAGGTTCTCCGCGCTCGACGACAGCGTTTCGCGCAACAGTTCAGGATTAGTGAGCACAAAGTTCGAGGGCGCGATCGCATTTGCGATCTGCCGTACGTAGAATTCCGCCTTATGGCGCGTATGCTCGTCGATATCTATCGCTTCTTTCACCAGGCGGTTTGCCCACTGCACGGTCAGCAAATAGAGCTGTTTGAGGAAGTCAAAAAACTGGTTTTCCGTCCATTCCGGATCGGAGAAGCGCTTGTCCTTCGGATCAGGCACGATCACCGGCGCGGCGGGCTCTCCGGAAATACGCTTCACCGTGCTCGCCCACAGATCGAGGTAGGAGCGGCCGAGACTATTCTGCAATTCGACGGAACGCTGCGGATCGGCGAGCCAGTATTCCGACACCTGGCCGATGGTCTTGGCGACGTCGGCGACTTCGTCAGCGAACCCGCGTTTGATCTTGCCTTCCTCGCGCGGCTTCATGTAGGCGGCGAGCGCCTTGCCGCCTTCCTCTATGATGCGGGCGAGATTCCGTCCCAACGCCTCATAATCGATGCTCGAAAGCTTGGCCGATTCCGCACTGGCAACAGCCAACTTGATCGTCTCCATAGCAGGGATGACCGCCTTCGTTGATTCGTTGGTCGGCTTTTGCATTCGCAGTCCATCAGTCCTTGCCAGACAAATGGCGCAGACCGAGCCCTCCCTCAAACGGCGTTTCCAGGCACAGTTGCGCTTTTGTTATCTGGTGCTGACCATGTTCCGGTCATATTAGCCGTTTAGCAGGCGCTGATGTTATAATTCATTGAGGGCGCATGAGTTTCCGCTTCATTTCAAGACCTTGCATGGAGCGGGTCGGCAAAGCATCCATCTTGGCTGCCTTGGGCCTTGGTTTTGCCGTGGCGGCCTGCTCGCCGGGGCCGGTGATCGATGCGCTGCCCACCAGTTTGGGCCTGCCGGCAAACGCCCCAGCGCGGCCGACCGCGCCCTATCAGTACCCGGCGGTGCATGACATACCGCCGGCGCGCTCAACGACCCCGATCAGCGAAGAACAGCAGTATAAGCTTGAAAAAGAACTCACCGCCCTTCGCGACCGGCAGGAAGCCCTCGAAGTGACTGACAAAAAGACATCCGGGGCAGCGAAAAAGGCATCCGGGGCAACGAAAAAGAAACCGGCGGCGCCGAATACCAGTCAGGCCACTGGCGCGGCGGGCGACCCGTGATAAAAGCCTGCCGGGGTTAAAGGCCGGTGTGCCAAGGGCAGCCGACCTTAAGGTTTGATCCGATGGAAGAATTTTACCGCATCCGCCGCCTACCACCTTACGTGTTCGAGGAGGTGAACTTGGCCAAGGCGAAAGCTCGCAACGCGGGCGCGGACATCATTGATCTCGGCATGGGCAACCCGGATCTGCCGGCCCCCGCCCACGTGATCGAGAAGATGAAAGAGGTGCTCGGCAAACCGCGCACCGACCGCTATTCCGCCTCACGCGGCATTCCGGGCCTGCGCCGCGCACAGGCGGCCTATTACGGCCGCCGCTTCGGGGTGAAGCTAAATCCGGAAACCCAGATCGTGGCCACACTCGGCTCCAAGGAAGGCTTTGCCAACGTCGCGCAGGCGATCACCGCGCCGGGTGACGTCGTGCTGGTGCCCAATCCGAGCTATCCGATCCATGCCTTCGGCTTTCTGATGGCGGGCGGCACCATCCGTTCGGTGCCGTCGGACCCAACACCAAACTTCTTCCACACGCTCGAGCGCGCCATTATCCATTCAATCCCGAAACCGATCGCCGTCGTAGTCTGCTATCCGGCCAATCCAACCGCGTATGTCGCTACGATCGAGTTCTACAAGGACCTCGTCGCTTTCGCGAAAAAGCACGACATCCTTGTGTTGTCGGACCTCGCCTACGCGGAGGTGTATTTCGACGATAATCCGCCGCCGTCGCTGTTACAGGTGCCGGGCGCCTACGAGATCGCGGTTGAGTTCACCTCGATGTCGAAGACCTATTCGATGCCGGGCTGGCGCATCGGGTTCGCGGTCGGCAACGAGCGCATCATCGCCGCGCTGGCGCGTGTGAAGTCGTACCTTGACTACGGCGCGTTCACGCCGGTGCAAGTCGCGGCCACTGCCGCTCTGAATGGTCCCGACGACTGCATCAAGGAGATGCGCGAGACCTACAAACGCCGGCGCGATGTGCTGGTGGAAAGCTTCGGCCGCGCCGGTTGGCACGTGCCGTCGCCACGAGCCTCGATGTTCGCTTGGTCGCCGATCCCGGAGCCGTTCAAGGCGCTTGGCAGCGTGGAGTTCTCCAAGCTCTTGGTCGAGAAGGCCGATATTGCGGTGTCGCCCGGCATCGCCTTTGGCGAATATGGCGAAGGCCACGTGCGCATAGCTATGGTTGAGAACGAGCAGCGCATCCGGCAGGCCGCGCGCAACGTGCGCCGCTTCCTCGAAAACGCACCCGAACAACTCCACAACGTCGTACCGCTCGCCACGCGGCGCTAGCTTCCAATGGAGTCCTCATTGAAAGTAGGTGTCGCCGGTTTGGGCACGGTCGGCACCGCCTTGGTGGCCCAGATCGCGCGTCAGCAAGCCGCGCTCATAGCGCGCTGTGGGTGCGCGATCGAGGTCGTCGCGGTGACGGCGCGCTCGCGCGGAAAGGACCGCGGCATCGATCTCAAGAAAGTTAAATGGTTTTCCGATCCGGTGGCGCTGGCAAAGTCGGCCGAGATCGACGTCTTCGTCGAACTCATCGGCGGTTCCGGCGATCCCGCGAAGGCCATCGTCGAGGCGGCGCTTGCTTCGGGCAAGTCGGTGGTCACCGCCAACAAAGCGTTGTTGGCCAAGCATGGCGTCAAGCTTGCTGCGCTCGCCGAGAAGCGCCATGTTGCGCTGAATTTCGAAGCGGCGATCGGCGGCGCCATACCGATCGTAAAGACCTTGCGCGAAGGAATGGCCGGCAACTCCTTTGAGCGCATCTACGGCATCCTCAACGGCACTTGCAACTACATCCTCACTAGCATGGAGCGCGATAAGCTGCCGTTCGCCGAATGTTTGAAGGAGGCGCAGCGGCTCGGCTACGCCGAGGCCGATCCTTCCTTCGACATCGAGGGTCATGACACCGCGCAGAAGCTTGCGATTCTGGCGAGCCTCGCCTTCGGCAGCAAGGTTGACCAGAGTGCAATCTATGTCGAAGGCATTTCCTCGATTCAACCGGCTGATCTCGCCGCCGCCGACGAGCTTGGCTATCGCGTTAAGCTACTCGGCGTGGCGGTGAAAACGCCGAAAGGGATTGAGCAGCGCGTGCACCCGACCATGGTGCGAAAAGATTCGGCAATCGCCCAGGTGATGGGCGTGACCAATGCCGTCACCGTCGATGCCTCGGGCATCAATCCGCTGACTTTGGTCGGGCCAGGCGCCGGTGGCGCCGCCACCGCCTCGGCGGTGCTATCTGACATCGGCGACATAGCGCGCGGGGTGCGCACGGCGCCATTCGGATGCCCGACGGCGAGCCTTACCGACGTGCGGAAGGCACCCATGCAACGACATGAAGGCGGTTACTATATCCGGCTGCTGGCGCGAGATAAGCCCGGCACCGCGGCGACCATCGCCAAGCGCCTTGCCGAGCAAGAAATTTCGCTGGAATCCATTGTGCAACGTCATGCGCAGGGGGATTCGGACACCGCCGCCAAGGTCGGCTCGGTGCCCGTCATCCTCATTACCTATGCGACAACTGAGGATGCCGTGCGCAAGGCCCTTGCGGCGGTGGGCCGCGATAAAGTTATCTCAGGACGCCCACAAGTGATCCGGATCGAGAAGAATTGAACCCCCAGTGAGGGATAGTGCAATGTGGAGCGCAACAAATGTCGTCGCCGTACAACGAAGAGGCCAAGCACGTACTGGATCGCATCCTTTCGATCGAGATCGTGCGCGTGACCGAACGTGCGGCCGTTGCGGCGGCGCGCCTGCGCGGGCTTGGCAGCGAGAAAGAGGCCGACCAGGCTGCCGTTGATGCCATGCGGCGTGAGCTCGGAAAATTGACGATCGATGGAACCGTCGTCATCGGAGAGGGCGAGCGCGATGAAGCACCGATGCTCTTCATCGGCGAGAATGTCGGCACCGGGCGAGGTTCGAAAGTTGACATTGCTGTCGATCCGCTTGAAGGCACGACGCTCTGCGCCAAGAACATGCCGGGCGCGATCGCCACCATGGCGATGGCGGAGAGCGGCACGCTGCTCAACGCGCCCGATGTTTACATGGAGAAAATCGCGATCGGGCCGGGCTATCCCAAGGAATTAGTCGACCTTGACGAGCCGCCGGCCGAAAACATCGCGCGACTTGCCAAAGCCAAGGGCGTGAGGCCGGAAAATATCACCGCTCTCGTTCTGGACCGGCCGCGTCACGCCGATCTGATTGCGGCGGTGCGCAAGACCGGCGCCGCGGTGGCGCTGATCACCGACGGTGACGTCGCCGGCGTGATCCACACCTCCGACCCGGATTCGACGGGCATCGACATTTATATGGGGATTGGTGGCGCTCCGGAGGGTGTGCTGGCGGCAGCGGCGCTCGCCTGCGTCGGCGGGCAAATGCAGTGTCGGCTAGTACTCGATACTGAGGAAAAGCGGCAGCGCGCGGCCAAGATGGGCATTAAGGATCCGCGCAAGAAGTACAGCATTCCGGAAATGGTGAAGGGCGATTGCGTGTTCGCCGCCACCGGCGTCACCGACGGCAACCTATTAAGAGGTGTCAAGTTCCGCGGCAACATCATTGAGACGGAAACGATCGTGATGCGCTCGGTTACGGGCACGGTGCGCCGGATAAACGCGCAGCACCGCCAGCTCGAGAAATTCAGACTGAAATAGCAGCGGCATCTCGAACGACATCGAGGTTATATTCGATTTCTGCTACGGCGATTCCAACCACAAGCACGTAGGCACGCGCCGTCGGATAGCGACCGGTGAACGGCATTTTGGCACGTTTTCCACACGGAAATTGCCGGGTAGCTGCTTCCAGCCATAGCCTTAAGAAAGACGTGGATGGCCCGAACATGACCGTCCACTGCGGTGATATTGTTCGCCACTTGCGGGGGTAATCATGGCGGCATTGCCGGCAATGCAACTGAACAGCGCCGAGCGGTTTTTCCTCGGCGTCAAACGCTCGGCCACGGGGCGCGCCTGGCGCGACCGCCTGGATGAGCGCGGACAGGCACGCGCGCTTGCCATCGCGCAGCGCTACAGCTTGCCGGAGTTGCTGGCACGCGTGCTCGCAGGATTGGGCGTCGAGCCGGATGCAGCTCTGGCCTTTCTCGACCCGAGCATTAGGAACCTGATGCCCGATCCGCATGGCATCACCGATATGGAAGCCGCGAGCAAGCGAATCGCCGACGGCATCATGCGCGGTGAGAGCGTCGTGATCTTTGGCGACTACGATGTCGACGGCGCTACAGCCTCGGCGCTGCTTTGCCGCTACCTGCGCCACTGCGGCCTTGATCCGATCGTTCACATTCCCGACCGCATATTCGAAGGATACGGGCCGAATGTTGACGCCATTCGCTCCTTCGCCGAACGCGGGATGACGCTCCTGGTCACGGTCGACTGCGGCACCACCAGTCTTGAGGCACTCGCCGAAGCGAAACAGCTTGGCCTCGAAACCGTGGTGATCGACCATCATCAGGCCGACGAGGAATTGCCGCCTGCCAAGGCGATCGTCAATCCGAACCGCGCCGATGATCTTTCGGGCCTCTCCCATCTCGCGGCCGTGGGGCTTGTGTTCCTCACCCTGGTCGCGATCAGCCGAGAGCTACGCCAGCGCAATTTCTGGACCGGCATGCGGCCGGAGCCCGATCTCTTGTCTCTGCTGCACCTCGTCGCGCTCGGCACTGTCGCCGACGTGGTGCCGCTCAGAGGGCTGAATCGCGCGTTTGTCGCGAAAGGCCTGATCGCGCTGCGTCGGCGCGAGCACGTTGGCGCAACCGCGTTGATGGACGTGGCTCGGCTTGCCGGGCCGCCCCAGCCCTGGCACCTCGGCCACCTGCTCGGGCCGCGTATCAACGCTGGCGGCCGCATCGGCCGCGCCGATCTCGGTGTGCGGTTGCTGCTAGAGGAAGACGCAAGCGAAGCGGCACGCATCGCCGTCGAGCTCGACCGCCTCAACCGTGAGCGTCAGCAGATCGAGCTTGCCACCGTCGCGCAGGCGGAAGCCGAAGCGATGGCCGCACTCGGGCTCGAGGAGAAGGGCGGGGTCGTCGTCACCGCAGGGCCGGGCTGGCATCCCGGCGTGGTCGGATTGGTGGCAGCGCGGCTGAAGGAACGCTACGGCCGACCCGCCTTCGCCATTGCGCTCGAACCGGGAGGCACGGGGATGGGCTCTGGCCGTTCCATCGTAGGCGTCGATATCGGCCAGGCGGTGCGGCGCGCGGTGCACGAGGGCCTGCTGCTCAAGGGCGGCGGCCATGCTATGGCCGCCGGTGTGACGCTGCGGAAAGATGCTCTTTCAGCCTTCCGGGCCTACCTCGAGGACGCGCTTGGACCGGCGATTGAGGCGGCGAGCCGCGAGCGGGCGCTGTCGATCGACGGCGCGGTCAGCGGCGGCGCGGTCAATCCGACGCTGGTCGAGATGCTGGCGCGCGCGGGACCCTACGGCGCCGGCAATCCGGAACCGGTGTTCGCTCTGCCTGCGCATACGCTCGCTTACGCCGATCTGATAGGCGAAGAGCACGTGCGTGCGCGTTTCGAGTCCGGCGACGGCAAATTCGTGACGGCGATCGCCTTCCGCGCCGCCAGCCAGCCGCTCGGCAAGGCGCTCTTCGAAAATCGCCACCGGGCCATGCACGCCGCAGGCTGCTTTACGATCGATCGCTGGCAAGGCAAAGAGCGCGTTCAGATGCGGCTCATAGACGTTGCGTCTGCCTAGTGCTTGTCAATTTGCAGTCGCGATGGAACTATGCCGGGCGCGCTTAGAAACAGAAAAATCACGCGTCCTGGGGGAAATTCGACGTGCGCACACTGTGCAAAGCCGCGTGCGGCCTGTTTGCCTGCGTTTTAGCCACGAGCCCGATACAGGCGCAGTCCTATCCGGATCACGATATCACTTTCATCGTGGCGTTTGCTCCAGGCGGCATCGCCGACACACTGGCGCGCTTTGTAGGCAAAGGCTTGGGAGAGAAGCTTGGGCGCACGGTAATCGTGGAAAATCGGGGCGGTGCCGGTGGCAATATCGCTGCCGCGGCAGTCGCGCGCGCGGCGCCCGACGGCTATACGCTCTTGGTCACCACGACGGCAGTCGCGATCAACGAGACGCTCCGCCCCAACAGGGGTTATGCCGCGGACGATTTGAAGACGGTTGCGATTATAGCCTCAAGCCCGGAGTCACTAGTCACCAGCCCCCACAATCCGGTGGCCAACCTCGCCGAGTTTCTCAAAGCAAACAAAGGCAAGAACGTTACTTTTGCATCGGCTGGCGTCGGCAGCGGCTCACACATCGCCGCTGAATATTTCTTCAAGGAGATCGCCAAAATTCAGGTGACACACGTGCCGTTCCAAGGCGGCGCGCCCGCGATCACCGCCACCATTGGCAATCAGGTCGACATTATGGCGTCGACTTTGGGTGGCGGTGCGGCTGTGCAGATCACTAGCGGCAAGCTTAAAGGCTTGGGCATCGCGAGCGCCAAGCGCGCGGCTGTCACGCCGGATATACCAACCTATGCGGAAGCCGGCTTCCCCGTGTTCGAGGCCGCTTCCTGGGTCGGCGTGTTCGCACCAGCCAGAACTCCATCTTCCCTCATCACCAAGCTCAACGCCACCATCGAGGAAGTCGTGAAGGCGCCGGAGCTGCAACAGAAACTCACCTCCATCGGCTTCGATCCGATCGAAGGCTCGCCGACGCAGGCCGAGGGCTACTTCAGGGACGAAGTGGCGAAATGGGGCAAGATGGTCAAGACGCTCAGTCTGTCGATCAACTGAGTGCTAGCGCCGGCGCGCCCTGCGGCAGAACACTTCGTAGATCGTCGCGACGATGGCGCGCGCTTCTTCACTCGTGAGGCTGTAGTAGACCACTTTGCCTTCGCGTCGCGTCGAGACTAGTCCGTCCGCGCGCAGCCGCGCGAGTTGCTGCGAGACCGTGGGCTGGCGGAGGTTGAGTTCGCGCTCCAGTTCGCTTACCGACTTTTCGCCATCGCCGAGGATGCATAGGATTATCAGGCGGCTCTCGTGCGCCAGCGCCTTGAGGAAACCGCTCGCACGCTTGACGTTGCCGAACAAACGATCGAGATCGTAAGGCCTGTTGCGGGTTCCCAGGCGCTGTTCCATTGCAAAGCAATTCGGGTCTATGTTGAGAATAAAGTTTATATCACAGGACAAGAATATGTCGATGCGGCCGGTTAGCCGAAGCGGAAGGCGAGACTGTCAATCGAGCGCAGCTCGGTCAGAGCGCGCTGCAACAGGTTGCTGTCACCTTTGATGACGACTTAAGGATCACCGTCGACGAGACAGCGGAATTCCACATACTTGCACCTTCAACACAAGCGGATGCTTTGTTGGAGATCGCCGACGCGATGGGCGCTGATGCAGCCCATCTAGAGCATGAGATCGTTACATTTAAAACAGCCCACAATTTGCCGCAGAGCTCGCTGCGGTTGAAAACATCGGCGGAGAATCGTCGCTGCACTTCGCCCCAGTACGCCCCAGTACTCGCGTAGCCGTTCGAGCTCGATCGACGCAATGTTGCGTGTATGCACGTAGCCGATCGCCCCGCGATTGTCCGATTGCGCAGACAAGGCGAGTGAGTCAGGGCGGCACAACCACCGAATGCTGAGACAACAACGAATAATTTACTGTAGGCGTCACGAGTGAGTGCAACGAGGAAGCTCAGCTGATGTGTTTATGCAATCAGTGTTGTTAGACGGCCTCATGCTCGTGCGGGCGGCAAAACACCGCTGCGGAAATGGTGGTAGCGTTGCTGGCCACGACCGTTACGCCCCGCCCGCGGGCTGCCGTCAAAATTTCCGGTGCATAGCCCCACGCATTCGCTTATGACTTTGGCGCAAACCCAACCGGGGCGCCTTGATGGCCAAGCTCAATCTTTCCGTCGCCGTCCGCGACTACGACCGCACCCGCCCGCTCAGCGACGGGATTGTGCAAATCGATGGCGTCGATCCGGTCTTCATGGCGCTTGACCCAGAGGAGATCTTCTTCCGCGCCTTTCGCGGCGCCGAATTCGACATCTGCGAACTGTCGATGTCGAGCTTTACGTTGAAGACCGCGCAGGGCAACTGCCCTTATGTAGGCGTGCCGGCCTTCGTCTCGCGCGCCTTCCGCCACACGGCGATCTACGTCCGCACGGACCGCATCAAGAAGCCGGCCGACTTGAAGGGCAAAAAGGTTGGAGTGCCAGAATATCAGTTGACCGCGAATGTGTGGGCGCGTGCCATGCTCGAAGATGACCACGGCGTGAATCCGTCCGACATCCACTGGCTCAGGGGCGGACTCACCGATGTCGGGCGCCTGGAGAAAATCAACTTTACACTGCCGAAAGGGGTACAGCTCGACGACATCCCCGAAGGGCGGACCCTGTCGAGTATGCTGGAGGCCGGCGAGATTGATGCGTTTATCGGCCCGCGCGTGCCGCCGGGTTTTGGGCGCCACCCACATATTGGCTGGCTGTTCGCTGATCCGGTGGCGGTCGCCAAGGACTATTTCAAGCGAACCGGCATCTTCCCGATCATGCACCTCGTCGGCGTGCGCAAGACGCTGGTCGACCTGCATCCATGGCTGCCGGGCGCGGTGTTCAAGGCCTTCGAGCACGCCAAGAAGATTGCTCTGGAGAAGCTTTCCGATACGTCGTCGACCAAGGTGACGCTACCCTTCGTCGAGGAGCGCTTGATGGAAGCGCGCGCGCTGATGGGGGAGGACTTTTGGTCGTACGGGATCGCGCCTAACCGCAAGACGCTTGAGACCTTCTTTCGGCACCACCATGCGCAGGGGTTATCGCCGAGGTTGGTCACCGTTGAGGACGCGTTCCATCGCGGCACTTTCGAGACTTACAAGCTCTAGCGATGGTGACATTTACCAGCATCGCCGACGGCGCAAAGTGAAGGTGATCAAAGAGCTGGCCTAGGCGGAAAAGATCGCCGTCAAGGTCGGTATGCTCTTAAGCCTTCACCGGCTTCAGCCGAACGTGGATGTTCTTCTCCTGCGTGAAGGAGAGCATCTCTTCGAAGCATTCCTCGCGCCCCAGTCCCGACTGCTTGAAGCCGCCAAACGGCGCGCCGAGGAAATGCTTGCCGACCTCGTTGATCCACACGAAACCCGCTTCCACCGCCATTGCGGTCCGGTGCGCGGTGGAGAGATCGTTGGTCCAGATCGAGGCGGTGAGGCCGTATTCGACCTGGTTGACCTCCGCCAGCATCTTGGCCTCGTTGTTCCATTTGAAAACGCCGAGCACCGGCCCGAAGATCTCCTCGCGTGCGATGCGCATCGACATGTTGACGTTGGCGAACACCGTCGGCTCGACGTAAAAGCCCTTGGCCAGCAGCGGGTCGGACGGGGAGCCGCCGCCGGCGATCACGCGCGCGCCCTCCTGCTTTGCCGTCTCGATGTAGCTCATCACGCGGTCAAACTGCGTCTTGGAGATGATCGCGCCCATCGTCGTGGTCGGATCGGTGGGGATGCCCGGCTTGAAGTTCGAAATCTTGGCCTTTATGCGTTCGAGCACCGCGTCGTGAATCGTCTCGTGGATGAAGGCGCGACTAGTCGAGCCGCAGCTTTGGCCGCACCAGGTGAAGTTCATGCCGCCGACGACGGCGCCGGCGACTTCGTCCGGATCCGCGTCAGCGTACGCAATCAGGGCATTCTTCCCGCCAAGTTCGAGCATCGCGCGTTTGACCGTATCGGCCGCCGCTTTCATCACTGCGCGGCCGGTCGGCACGCTACCAATCAGCGCGATCATCGCCACCGCCGGGTGACTCGCAAGCCTTTGCCCGGCATCGCGCCCGCCGGGCACGACATTAAAGGCGCCCGGTGGCAACAGGCCGTCAATCAGTTCAGCAAGCCGCAGCGAAGAGAGCGGTGCTTGCTCGGGCGGTTTCACCACCACGGTATTGCCGGCGGCAAGTGGAGCGGCAGATTTGCCGGCACAGAACATGAGCGGATGATTGAACGGGATGATACGGCCGACGACGCCGAGTGGCTCGCGCACCGAGAAGTTGACGACGTCGGGACCCATCGGGATCGAGGCACCCTTCATCTCGGTGACGAAGCCGGCGAAGAATTCCATCTGCGCGGCGGCCACCATGGCGTCAGAGACCATTTCGCGCACTGGATTGCCGCAGTCGGCGGCGTCGATCATGGCGAGCTCGTTGGCGTTCTCGCGCAAAATCTGTGCGATGCGCCGCAGAATCTTAGCGCGCTCCA
>Ga0207727_100056_pt1 | contig 14217 bp, 13 predicted proteins | sample LuqExpMetageno48_FD_187806 | JGI IMG/M metagenome (GOLD analysis project Ga0207727, IMG submission 187806) | Tropical forest soil microbial communities from Luquillo Experimental Forest, Puerto Rico - Sample 48 (SPAdes) | ecosystem: Environmental > Terrestrial > Soil > Tropical forest ...
CCGGGCTCGCGCAGATCGACACGGCGGTCAAGGCGATGAAGCTCGGTGCCTTCGATTACATCGCTAAGCCGTTCGAGCCGGACGAACTGAAACTGGTGGTACAGCGTGCGCTGGAGCGCCGGCGCCTGCTGCAGGAAAATCTCAATCTCAAGACCGAGGTTAGTTCGAAATACCGGTTCGAGAACATCATCGGCTTGAGTGCGCAGATGCAAGCCGTCTACCGGCTCATCGCGCAATGCGCGCCAACCAGTTCGACCATCCTGGTCACCGGCGAAAGCGGCACCGGCAAGGAACTGATCGCCCGCGCGATCCACTACAACAGTCTGCGCAAGGACAAACCGTTCGTTCCGGTCGACTGCAACTCGTTGAGCGAAAACCTGCTAGAGAGCGAACTGTTCGGGCATGTCAAAGGCTCATTCACCGGTGCCATCGCCAACAAGAAAGGCATGTTCGAGGTCGCCAACAGCGGCACGCTGTTCCTCGACGAGATCGGCAATTTCTCCATGGCCACGCAGGCAAAGCTGCTGCGCGTGCTGCAGGAGCGCGAATACAAGCCGGTCGGCGACACCCGCACGCTGACGGCGAATTTCCGGCTGATCACCGCCACCAACAAGGACCTCAAGGTCATGGTGGCGGCGGGCACGTTCCGCGACGACCTTTACTATCGAATCAATATCTTCCCCATCCATGCGCCCGCGCTGCGCGACCGCAAGGAAGACATCCCTGCGCTCGCCTACCATTTCCTTAAGGTGTTCAGCACCGAGCTCGGCAAGAAGATCACCGACATTTCCGAGGGCGGGCTTAGCACGCTGGTCAACTACGGCTGGCCGGGCAACGTGCGCGAGCTGGAAAACGTGATGCACCGCGCCGCGATCCTTACCAGCGATCACATCATCCGCCAGGCGCACCTCGTCAATATTCTCGATCCGTCGCAGCCCCCGGCCGACGTGACGGTGCCGAGGACCGGCGACGAGCTCAAGCGCGCGAAGAAGGCCATGCGCGAAAAATCAGTTGAGGAAATAGAGAAGCAGTTCGTGCTCGAGGCGCTTAAGCGCAACAACTGGAACGTGACCAAAAGCGCTGAGGATACCGGCATGCAACGCCCAAACTTTCAGGCGCTGATGAAGAAATACACGATCCGTGTGCGCGACACCGCGGGCACCGGTGACCTGTCAGGCGAATAGTAGTTGTTTTAATGCGACCCCGGCGCGCGCTTTACTCGGCCGGCGCTTCTTCTTCCTCGAAATCTTCATAGCCGGTCATCATCGATTTGAAATGCGACATCCGCGTGTGGCCGAGCGTCCCGAGATAGACGTGCACCAGGACGTAGAAGACGAAGGCGATGAAGATTAGCACATGCACGGTGTCGATCACGCGCACGCCGCCGAAGAAATCGACCTGCGCGGCGAAACGTTTCACGTTCCACAGTAGGATACCGGTGTAGATTTGAATCGGCAGCAGCAGCATCACGACGATCTGATAGATCATGCTCTGCAGCGGATTGAATTTGCGGTAGATGGTGGGCTTAAACGGATTTGGTTCGCCGAGAAAGATGCCGAAGCCGTAGTAATAGGCCTGTTTCAGACTGCCGATGAAGTGCTTTTTCGGGTTCAGTTCCGAATGATAGGCCCTGATCCGGTCAGAAGTCAGATAAAACACCAACCACAGGCAGAAATTGGCGATCAGCACCACGGCGACGAAATTGTGCGCGTTGACGGCCGTGCGGAATGACACCACGTCGATCAGGCCGACATAACGGATCTGCATCCCGGTGAGAATCATGAGGACGAAGCCGACGGCGTTGATCCAATGCCAGATGCGAACCGGAAGCGGGTGAATGTAAACTCTCATGGTGCAGTTCCTGTTAGCGCTTCCCTGCCCGTCACGCCGTCTTGGGTCCGTCGCCGGGCGGCGGGCTAGCCTGAGCCCTGCCATGCGGATGATAAAGACCGAGGTACTTGAACAGCCATCCTAACGCCACATGGCCGACCGCAATGCCGACGCCGCCAAGAATGGCAAGGATCAGCAGGATGTCGAGAAGTTTGATCCTGGTAGCTCCGATCGCATAGAAGCCTTTCACCGCGCCGAGCGAGAATGGCGAGTCCAGCACATTTGCGTTGGCCTCATACCCGACGCGGCGGCCGTCCGGGCCCACCAGCGAAACGGTCACGCTCTGGAACGCTTGCGACCCCTTGCTATGACAGGTGTGGCAGTCGCTGATTGCTTTGCTCTTATCGGCAAGTCGATGCGCCTCCGGGCCCGTGACAACATCTAAGCGGCCGCGCAAAACGGTCTTGCCGGCGGCCGCGTCGCTCCGGTTGAGAGTTTGCAGCAAATTCCACAACGTCTGAGCATCGATTCCCTTGCTATCTGAACTGAGGCTCGCCTCGAACAGTGGCACGCCAATTTGCTCGGTCTGGCGCGCTTGGCCTTTGCTGTCGATCAGCATGAGATCGACTTTATGTTCTGCACCGGGAGCGTGGCAGACGGGACAGGACACAACCTCAAAATGCAGCGCGGCATTGGGCAACCATTTCTGATGTTCTTCCAGTACGCCGGCGTGACAACCGGCGCAGGCTGCTTCGGGGCCCTGGCTGAGCGCGGTCGCGGACGGGGACTTCACCTCATGCGCACTGTGGCAGCCGGCGCAAACCGGCGCGAAGCTGTCCTTCGAGTGCAGCAGCGACTGCGCATGTACGCTGCCCAAATAGGCGGCGTAAATCTCGCTGTGGCAGTTCTTACACGGCGTTTGTTCGAGCGTTGCCGCCGCGCCTTTTATGACCGCGTGTGGACTGTGGCAGTCGGTGCACACCGGTGCCTCTGGATTGCCCCTGCGCACCATCGCAGCGTGGATGCTGTTCTGCCATTGATCGAACTTGTCGGCATGACAGTTGCGGCAAACTTGCGTCATTTCGGTCGCGAAGCTGCGCGCGCTCTTGATTTCTCTTTTCTCCGGTGGATGCGCGGCGAGATTAACGTCGGAATGACAGCTGGTGCATCCATTGGCCGCATGCACGGATTTGCTGTACGGCTCAGCCGGCAACTGCAGCTTGAGGATGCTGCCGTCTTCAAGCTTCTTTTCCATGCCTGCGAAGCCGTGACACCCCAGGCACTTCTGGTCGGCTTGGGAGATCGCTTCATCCGCTGCAGCCGGCGGAGCTGGTAGTGCAAGTGCGAGAGCGAGTGCGCCAATGGCAAGATTGAAAGTGGTTAGGATTCTGCTCACGGTGCCGTTGCCGTTTCGCTTTCTATTCATGGCACCCTCGACTCAATCGCGTCGGGGGCTGCCAGGCCCCCGACGCTCACATTTGGTACATCTTGCATGCCGTTACTGCCGCCCGCCAGATTCTTCCTTGATCTAGCTCATGCAGCGCGGGCGTTGCCGGCTACCGCCCGAGTTCCAAGCCATGCCAAAGCGGCCAATCCGATGAACGGGAAGAATACAACGTAGACCAACCCGACCAGCGGCGCGGCGACGGTGAGCGCGACAGTGCGCAACACCAGAGCCGCATGTCTGATCACTGGGAACCTGGCGGCGGCGAGCCGGGCGAGCAGCACGGCCACGACCGCGAGCCCAACAAAGGGAAGCGCAATGATGTAGGCCAGCCCGAGGAAGGGCGCGGCGAAGAACAGCAGGATGTTCTTGAACGCGCTGCCGGCGGCTTCCGGGGCCGCGGTTTCAACCGGCGCGGCATTAGTGACGACGTAGAGCTTGGGCGCTCGCGCGACGGGCGCGGCGACAACTTCTTCCTCGACGAGGATTTTGCGTAATGCGGTCATGGCTCACTCCTATTTTTCTTGGCCTCAGCGAGGCCTGCAGTTTCTTTCTCGGCTATTGCCTCGCAAGGGGTGTGCCAGGAGTTCGACGGTCTGTAAATTGCTTCATCAATTCAATAAGTTAGATACAATTTGCGAGGCAGTTTTCCGCCCCGCATAAGGCATTGGAGTATAACTTTTTCGTACAAGGTCGCCTAGAAATGACGGAACAGTCAATATCCTCAAGCTTTTTCGGCACAATTCAACCGTATGTTTTTTCCATACATTGATCGTTTTGTGGGGCCGCTGCAGCTGCAATAAAAAAATTGGCCGGAGGGATATCCTCCGGCCGCAACCTTACCGTCGAGGCAAGGCCAAGTTGGCCATTTCGCATCAATCTTTTGTCCGGGCCATCACCGCCCGCCCCGCGAGCCAAGCCAAAGTAGCAAGCCCGAGGAACGGGAAGAGCACGACGTAAGCCAGTCCGATGAATGGCACGGCGAACACCATCGCGACGTGCTTCATCGTGATGGCAATGTTGCGCACCGCTTCGATCTTCATCGCCGCGCGCACCGTCAGCACGGCGAAGATGCCGAGACCGACGAAGGGGAACGCAATGATGTAGGCTAGTCCGATGAACGGGGCGGCAAAGAACAACAGGATGTTCTTTAGCGTGCTGTCCTTGCGGCCGGGCTCCGTTTTGGCCACCTCGACGGTCGCCGGCAACACTTGCGGCGACGGCGCGGCCAAGACATCGCGCGCACTGTCTTCGATCATTTCGGGTGACAGGGGCTTGTGCACGAAGCTCGCGACGCCGGCGGCCTTGGCACGGGCTTCCGCAGCATCCGACCCGTAGCCGGTGATGATAACCACGGGGGTCCAGGGCTTGCGGGCCTTGACCTGCTCGGCAACCTCAAGCCCACTCATGCCGGGCATGCGGATGTCGGTGTAAACGATGTCGTATTTTTCCTCGTTAAGCTTGCGCAGCGCCTCTTCGCCATTTTCGGCGGTGATGACGGCGTAGCCCTTCTTGGAAAGGACCCGATCGAAGCTCTTGCGAACGACCGGATCGTCGTCGACGACGAGGACTTTGCGTGATGCGTTCATGGCTTTCTCCTTCGAGTACTTGTTTGATGCGTATTTGCTGGTTCAGTGTTTGGTTGAGACGGCGCTCGCAGCCTCCTCTGGCAGCCGATGCAATGCCCATTTTTTTCGGGTAATGGCGCCGTCGGTAACGTTGATCACTTCTCGCGGGCCAACCGGCTTCGCGACGTAGTCGTAGGCGCCGAGACGGACGGCTTGCTTGGCGCTGTCCATGGTCGGATAGCCGGTGATGATCACCACTTCGCTATCCGGCCATTTCTGCTTGATAGTGCGCAGCACGGACATACCGTCTATGCCGGGCATGCGGACGTCGAGCAACACGACGTCAAAGGGGTTCTGCTCCATCGTGTGCAGCGCCTCTTCGCCGTCCCGCGCCAATGCGATGTTGCAGGACATCCCTTCCAGCGACCGCCGGTAGCTTGCGCGCACCGTTTCGTCATCATCGACGATCAGGATTCTGTTTTTATCGGTCATCTTCGCCACCCTGCTTACTCACACCGACTATTGAGCAAGCCTTGTGCCATCGGCTGCGCTGAAGTCGTTATCTCTTTATTTTCAGTAATTTACGCGTGATTCCCCGCATCCACATGACGGGACCGAAGTACAATTTTTCTATGCGCTCCTTAGCGACATGCTGAAAAAATCTCGCGTTTTCAAATCAATGTGCACTGCAACGGCTGCATAGGTTTTTCATCGCGAAGATGCGGCGAGTGAATTTGGAAATGAGCGCCCTACCTTGGTAGTGCCGGCGAGACAAAAAATCGCAGTCGAGAAACGGAACCGGGTAGTGCGAGATAAGGTCGTCGCTTTCCGCACATTCTGCGCTCTGCTAACGTTCATCCGCCAGCGGGGGATGTGATGTTAGGTAAACCCTCAAAGGAGAATCGGCGATGCGAAAGATCTTGGCCACCGGCGCCACATTATTGACGGCAGTTGCGATCATGGTGCTCGCATCCGGGCAATCGATGGCGAATCCGGCGATCGCGCAAAAGACCGGCAAGGCCTGCAACGCGTGTCACACCACCCCGCCGGCACTTAATGCCGCCGGCCAAAAATATAAAGCCCAAGGTAAATAATTTACGACGCGATTACACCGTCGGCTGACCGCCTGCGAGGCATCGGCTGACGGATTAAGAAGTATCGGCTGCGCCGGCACGTTACTGCCGGCGCGCATGCTGTTGTCTATGCGCGTATTAAGCGTCGAAGTGAAGACGATCAGCCACCATCTTGGGCGTCGCCGAAAACCACATCTGGTACAGCATAGTTAGAAACATGACGGCGAAAGACCCTGCTAGTATCGCGCCGGCTAGTATCTCCACGTACACAAACGGATGGAAGGCCTTGATCAGGTACCAGGACATCACGTCCACCATGATCGCGGCAAAGGGTGCCGCTACCACCAAGCACTTGAACCACACTGGCCTAACGTAGGCGTGGCTAAACATGATCCCAACCAAAAAGAATATGAAGGTCAGGCCAAACAGATGAATGTGCGACACGCGCACCAGCGTCGGGATCGCGGCACCGGTGTCCTTCTCTGTTACCTTCTTCAGGTTGTCGAAGCCATTGAGATTGGGCAGATGCGGGTTGCTGCCATCATGGCAGAGCATGCAGCGTTTCTCTAGCACTGGCGCGACCGACTTGTCATAGGGAGCGCGCGGGCCGCCCTCCGCCGCCCAGGCCAGCACGACGTTTCGTTCGTCCCCTGGCAACATAGCCGACATGGGTCCGCGAAGCGCTGCCTCCAAGCGTGAGCCTTTGCCGCTGCCGGAATAGGCAACGATCAGATCGTCCACCGAAAGGATGTATGGATTGCCGCCCGCCCGCCCGGCGTAAGTGAAGTAGACGTTGAGCAGGGCAAACAGATAGCCAATGCCGAGGACCAAAACCGCCGCCGTGTATAAGACGCGCTGGCTAAGCGGCAACTCCGAATAGTGGAGGTAATGCCGGTGCAGTGGCACTGTACTCATGGTGGGTCCTGGTTTACCGCTCGAGTTCTTTTTGGCGTCCACGGCTATCTCACTGGCTGGTTGGCGTAATAAGACGCGAGGCTTTCAATGATGGAGTCGCCGTAGGGCAGGCTCATGTTGTGCATCATCGAGTTTCCGCGCTTGCCGTCGCGATAGGAGCGCAAGGCAAGCGTCAGATAGTCCTTATCCTGCCCGGCGATGATCGGGATCGCCAAGGCGGGATTATCCCTTTCGCCGGCATGGCATCGATCACATTTGGTAGTGATCTCTTTGAGCAGCGTCTCGCCGCTCTCCGCCGGCTTTGATTTCTGCGTCGTATAGAACGCAACAATGTTGTCGATTTCCTGATCGCTGAGTTCGGCCACAAGCCGCGACATCAGCGGATGCTTGCGGGTTGTGCGATAGGCCTTGATCGCCTGCGTCAGGTATTCGGGGTCCTGAGCGGCGAGGGTAGGTGTCGCCGAGTCGGTGCTTACGCCATGCGAGCCGTGACATCCTCCGCACACGGCGGTGCGCGGTTCACCTTCGGCGGCATTGCCGGTTGGCGGGGCACTGCGTTCCGCCGGCATTTGCGACGCGAAGTACAAGGCCGCGCTCTCGATATCCAGACGGTTCATTCGGCGCAGCATCGGATCCATGGGCGCCGATTTACGCTCCCCTGTCAGATATTCGTGCGTGGCATTGACAAAATATACCGGTTGTTGGCCTGCGAGACTGGGCGTGCCGGGTGTTTTGCTGTTGCCGTTCTCACCGTGGCAATGTGTGCACGTCGCCGCGACCTTTTTGCCGTTTTCGTAGGCCGAGAACTGATCGGGCTTGGGCGCCTGGATCGGCCGCAGACTAGCGTAAAAGGTCGCGACCTGTCGCGTCTCGTCATCGCTCATGTTTGCTGCGACCTGCCGCAAGGCTGCGTGCGTGCGTGTACCCTCTTTGTATTCCTTCAACGCGGCCATAATGTACCGCCCGCGCTGTCCGGCGAGATTAGGGATGCCGGGAGCAGTGCCTTTGCCATCGAGCCCATGGCAACCCTTGCATTCCCGATCGGCTACGACCTTGCCCGCGCTGATGTCTGCGGCGCTTAGTTTCTCGGGTGTGCTTCCGTCGGAACACCCAATCAGTGCGACCGAGAGAAACATGACGAGCCAGAGTTGTTTCATGGAAGCCCCTTAGTGAAGCGTTGGTATTATTTTCATTGCGGTCAACCGCCGAACAAGTGATGGAAAAATCCGTTCATCACCATAACAAGCAGGGCGAGGCCTGCTCCCATCAGAGTGAAGCCCAGGATCTTCGAGCCGAGCGTCATCGGCCGTGACGGCGCGTCGACCAGGAATTTCTTGAGTTCGCCGTCGGCGACTAGGCGGTTATATTCGACCAGATGCTCCCGCTTGAATTCCTCGAGCGGCATCTTGCCGGTGAACATCAGAATATCGAGTGGGAATTTGTCAGGCCGCCAGTGATTGTTGAAGAAATGCACCGTGAACAGGAAGCCGGCCGCCAACACTGCTTCCTCGCCGTGGAAGATCGTCGCAATATTGAACACCCAGCCAGGCAAGTACGTAGCGGTCAGACCCTTGAACCAGAGCGTGGCACCACTGCCGCCGATGATGGCAACGCCCCAGAACGGCGCCCAGTAGTCGAACTTCTCCCAATAGGTCCAACGGTCGAGTTCCGGCTTCGGCGCCAACCCGAAAAACCATTTGAACATGCCGATCGCATCGTTGAGATCCGGCAAACTCGGCACCAGCGAATCCGGACCAAACCAACGGAAAGTCTTCCAGTTGCGGCCGATGCGCAGGAACACATAGACGATATGCCACAAAAAGATGGCAACGAAGCTAGCTGCGAAGAACCGATGTACGTTGCCGGTGACGCGCGGACCACCGAAGAAGTGGCTGATGACCGGCGCCCAGGTCGTATCGGCAAACAGCAAGGTCATGCCGGTGAGCACCAGCATAATCACGCAAATGGCGAAGGAGAGATGGGCGATACGCCAGATCGCGGGCCAGCGCCGGTAATAAACGACCTGCTTGCCGTTGCTGCCGTTGAGCGCTTGCGTGCTTACATGCGGGCGATTCTTGCCTTGCTGGTGATCGCGCAGTTCGCGGTAGTACCAAAGCGCCGAATGCGACCAGAAGAAAGTGAACACGCCACCGAGCAGTGCTAGCATGAATTTCGAGGCGAGCCATGTCAGCGGATAACGCGCAAAGTTCTTGTCGTTCGCGTGCGGCTGAAATGTCAAAAAGCCTGGTGTCGCGTCGAGGTGGCATTTCTGGCAAGTCTGCAACCGATTGTTCGGAGCCACGGACGACGCCGGATCATCGACGCGTTTGATCGCGTGACTGCCGTGGCAATCGAAGCACTTGGCGGTATAGGCGAAGCCCAGCGTATTTACCTGACCGTGGTAGGTTCCCAGATAGGATTTCAATTCTCCTTCATGGCAAGTCCCGCAGTTCTTGGTGATCAGGAGTCGCGTGGTGTCGAGCGCCGGATTTTGGATGTCGTGGGTGGTGTGGCAGTCCGAGCAGACTGCCGCTCTCGGATTGCCGTTGACCAACGTTTCCTGGCCGTGCACTGAGGTCTTATAGATCCCGAGTTCGCTCTTATGACAGGCGCCGCACGCGTACGGCAGATTGAGCCGCCACCAGTTAAAGTTCGGGCTGCCCTTCGGATAGACGTAATGCGCGTCATGGCAGTTGTAGCAGGTCGCGTTGGTATGCGACTGATCTTCCTTGTTCGGCTGCGCGTGGATCGACTTCATGTAGCGGTCGATCATCTGCACGACGCGGCTCAGCTTGGCGACTTCGTCCACCTTGTTCTCATCCTGCGCTTCCTCCAGGCGAGCCTGATGGCAGTTGACGCAGCCGACCTTCACCTCGATTTTTCCGTGCGGGATCTTGGTGATGTTGGTGTGGCACTCGACGCACTGCCGCTTGCCATGCACGCTGCCTTTGAAACGATCTATAAGAACAGGCGGCGGAGTTCCTGGCGCCGGCGCCGTCGGGGGCTGGAAGCCCTCAAGACCATGACAGCCGAGGCACATCTCCTGCGTGAGTTTGGGTGTCTGCTCGGCGTTCTGCTGATCGGTCGAGTCCTGCGCGCGCGCGTCCAACGCCCACAGACCTGACACCGCGATGAATAAAATGAAGCCGGCAACGAGCCACCTCAGGGGACGCGCGATGCGAGCCTCGACGCCAAGATCCTCAGCGGCGCTGATTTCATGCGAGACGGTCATGTCGCTTACCCAGGCTGCCCCGCTCGCAGATATACATCATTCATGGGAGATAAATCGACCGATTTCCGTCCCGGCTTATCCGTTGCCGGACAAAGATCATTTGATTGAAATCAAAAAACAAATGCCCGGAGAATTCTGCTAGCCGCAGGGTAGGCTCTCAGCCAAAAGTGGTATTAGGCGTAAGCCTCTTCCCAGGGCGGGAATAGGCGCACCAATATCGTCAGCAAGATCATTGGAACCGCTAGTACCATGCCCGCCGCCAGCAAGCCTTCGCGCCCGAAAAGCGGCGGAACATAATCGATCAATCCTTTTCCGGTCTTGGAAATCTCCTGCCCCCCGATGACGACATTGTAGCGCATCATAAACACTGCGAGCAGAACGAGGATCGCGCTTCCCGTAATGCCTGCGATCAGCGCGGTTCCGCTGGTTCCCCGCCAGATCAGGAAGGTGATGACTGCAAGGGGCAATAATGAGCCAATGCCGAACTGCAATATAAAGAAAGGAATGACGAGGGGTCCTTTGACGAACTCCATAATGACCTCGATGCCCTCACGTCCTCGATAAACCAGACTTAGGAATTCGACTCCCTCTATTACCAGCGTAAACATCATGAAGCCCCACAGCGCGTAGGCCATGACCTTCAAGCATGACACATCGACGGCAATCTTGCGGAACTTACAAGTCAACACGTAGAGGACAATCACCAACGCCGTGCCCGAGATGATCGCTGATAACAAAAATATTACCGGCATAAGGTCGGAAGACCACCATTCCCGCGACTTCAAAGAGCCGAACACAAAACCGACATATCCATGCAATCCGTGCGCGCCGGGAATGCCAATAACCGCCAGAGCGAATAACCATTTTCGGTCATAGCTCATTGCTTTTTCGGAAGTGTCATCGGATCCAAGAGACAATATGCGATAGAACCATCGCAATAGCCCCGGCCGTCGCGCCTGCTGCACGATTTGCGGGCGAAATACAAACCAAGTCTCCAGTATCAGCAGAAGGACATAGAAACCAGCCGCATAGCCAAAGACCGCGAATGCAGACGTCACGTGAGGCGTGATCATCGCGTTGAATGCGCGCTCCGGATGCCCAAGATGCAACAGCAAGGGCACGGGAACAGTAACCATGCAACTCAACGAGATGAGCAGCGCGAAATGCGAAACCGGCCGCAATTGCTTGAAGCCAAACACTTGATACAGGCTTGAGATGGTAAATGCCCCGGCGACCAATCCGGTGAGATACGGATAGACCACGATCAGGACGGTCCATGGCACGACAGTTTCATTCGGATAGACGTAGCCGCTGAACGTGGATGGGTGAAACAGCGCTTCCATTAGATCACGTCCTTATCTGTGCCGGTATAAAACACGTTCGGTGCATTGCCAGTCTCCGGCCTAAGCACTCGGACTCGATTATTTTGGATGAATTGGCTAATTGGGCTCTGCTTGTCATTGAGGTCGCCAAAAATGCGCGCGCCGGTTGGACAAACCTCAACGCAAGCCGGCCTCAGTCCCTTGGTGATACGGTGATAACACCAAGTGCACTTGTCGCTCACATTTCTGCGCTCATCGAAGAAGCGCGCGCCATACGGACAGGCCTGCACGCAATACTGACAACCGATGCAGTAGGTGTGATCGATTACGACCACGCCGTCGTCGGTCTTGTAAGTAGCGCCGGTCGGGCACACCTGCACGCAGGCCGGATGCGTGCAGTGATTGCAAAGCTTCGGCAGAAAAAAAGCTTTTTCGACATTCGCATCTTTATAGCGGTTGGAAAAACGATATTCCCCCTCTGCGTCTGAAGCCGCGATATTTATCGGGTCAGCCTGACTGTCGATTCGCGCGTTGTCCTCGCCTTGCAAAGTTACGTAGCGCTCGACCCAGGTCCGGAAGTGGTGTGGGTCAAGGGAAACGTCATTCTCAAGTTTACAGGCAACCACACAGCGTAGGCAGCCGATACATCGCTCAGCGTCGACGCCGAAGGCCCATCGATGCTTCGACCAGTCATACCCCGGGATCTCCGGCTTGTCGGCGGCGCCCGCGACCTGAGTAGCGCCTATTGCAGTGGATGATACGGCGCCGGCAGTGACGGCCGCTGCGCTGCACGCAACAGCGCTTCCGAGACAGCTCAAAAACTCGCGCCTAGTGTCACGCTTTTCGCTCTCGTTCATTGCAAGCACTCCCAACCCAAGCTCGATCCTCTTGCCTCATTTGCAAGTGGCCGCCGCGTAATAGGCCGCTACATTCTCTAGCTCCACATTGCTCAAACCCTTCACAATCCCGGCCATGATCGCGTTCTTGCGCGCGCCAGCGCCATAGCGTCGCAGCGCGCTGACGAGATAGGTCTGGGATTGCCCGACGAGATTTGGCCACGAAGGATTGGTGCTCTTTCCATTGGCGCCGTGGCAAGCAATGCACTTGGACGCGGTCGCATGGCCCGGCAAGCTCGCCTGCTTATCTGCGGTCAACGCGCTCTCGCATTTCAATTCGGTAGAGAAATAGGCGGCAAGGTTTGCAGCATCCTCTGCGGTTATCTTGGCGGCCGCGTTCATCATCGCGTCCTCGCGCGCGCCCGTGCTGTAAGCCTTCAGTGCGTCAATGACATAGCCGGCATTCTGGCTCGCGAGCGTGGGTCCCGGTAAGTTATTGCTCACCCCGTCGGTGCCATGACAGCCCGTGCAGGCGGCGGCTTCGAGCTTGCCCGCCGCCGCATCGCCGACCTGTGCCGTGGGCGCGGACACCAGATTGAGCCGCGGTGAATGCGGATTATGACAAACGGTGCACTGCTGCGTTGCGGCGTGATCCGCAACGATAATCTGCCGCTGCTGCAACGGCCTGCCGGTCATACGTTCATGGCAAAGCGTGCACAGTTGGCGTGAGTCGGTCGGTACTACCAACTTCAGGTTTTTGGGATGATCCGGACCGGTCGTCGCTGGCACATAATTGCTTTCAGGATCTCGCCCTCCGGCCGGTCCGTGGCAGACCTCACATTTTACAACCTTGCCAACGTCAATGCTGTTATGGACGCCATCAGTCCATTCTGCGGCCTGCTGCTCGTGACATGAGGTGCAATAGGCCGTGCCCTTATATTTCGGTTTCGCGGCAGCGATTTGAGCTACTGATTTTCCCCGATAGTGGCCAAATTCATAAAACGAATCGGTGGTGAAGAATTGTTTCGCGCCGTACGCGACCACAGCGAAGGTTACCATAAATAGCAACAGTCGAACGATGTGTCGCGGCATGCGTTGCCCACTCAAGGTTATCGATTAAAGATTCAAGATATAGCTTGGCCTTTCCCCACCCTAATCAGCCAACATTGATGTTGTTCTGATCGAATTATTTTTATGCGTGCATGCTGACCGTGTCAGCGATCAGGATATGATGCATTATTGTTAGGCAAGACAATTCCAAGCTTGATCCAAATCAATGCTTGAAACGATTTTGGGCAATCACGGCATCCGCCGCGAAGCCCAAGAAAATCGCAGACGTGAGCCCCCTGCAAACAGTGTCGCTCATCATAATCATATGCAGGTAAAACAATCACATTGCCCGGCTACACTGCTGCTCGCAACAGAAAGGCCCGCAAACAGAACGCCGGCCGTGCCAATAGATATCTATCCAAAACAAAATCGCGAACACAGACTTGGCGAGTTCGCTAAAATTGCGCACTAACGCATCGCCATGGGCGCCAGGTTGTTACCTTCGCGAGTTGAAGGAGCTCAGTTCGGGACAAAATTAGAACTTGTGACCGTTCGCTTCGTACTGCTTGCCCTTGGCGTTGCGCTCGCCGCCACCCGCCGGATTCACATGGCAGTAGCCGCAGGCCTTGCCCTCCTTCTGAGAATAGGCGGGCAACGCCGTCGCTGAACGCGGAGCCGTAACCAGCGCTGTGAACAATACAGCCGCCGCCAAGGCGGCCGACGCGCCAATGACAATGGATTTCGATTTCATAAGGAATTCCTCTCTATTTTCCTCACCTCGTATGAGAACCCCGCGATTAGCAAAGGCGCGCCGATTTAGGCGTTGATCGAAGTCAAGGGATGAGAGTTTTCAATGCCTTTTGCCGGACCCCAGCGCCGACCGATCGTCCACCAACGAACAAGTGTTATCCGCCGAACCGCTAACGAACGGGCATGACGACGGTCCG
>Ga0207727_100063_pt1 | contig 13866 bp, 17 predicted proteins | sample LuqExpMetageno48_FD_187806 | JGI IMG/M metagenome (GOLD analysis project Ga0207727, IMG submission 187806) | Tropical forest soil microbial communities from Luquillo Experimental Forest, Puerto Rico - Sample 48 (SPAdes) | ecosystem: Environmental > Terrestrial > Soil > Tropical forest ...
AAGCCGAGAACGTGCGCAAGATGTTGCTGGCCATGGTCAACGACGTGCGCGTCGTGATGGTGAAGCTAGCGGACCGGCTGCATAACATGCGCACGCTGGAGTATTTGCCGGTAGCGAAGCAGCAGCAAGCTGTACTGGATGCGGCCGCGGTAGCGGCACACCGAACGCGCCTTCCGACTGGCGCTTCCGCGGCAGCGGCACGGTGTCAGGCTCGGGTGCCACCGTGGCAAACTGAGCCGGACCCTGGGTGATGCCAACTTTGTCTTTTGCATTACGTGGCACCGAGGACGCCATCGGCGAAGGCATTTCGGCCGCGACTTCGACGGGAAGCTCTGGCGCCAACAGCGGCACGGTGCTCATTGGGAATGAACCCGTGGCCTGCACCCATCTGGCTTCAAAGGCCGCGGCGCCGTCTGGCAGCTGATCGAGATTAGCGAGCGCCAGTGCCCGCGGCCCAGGCGCGCTGGCACGCAGATGCGGATTGCTGGCCAAAGTGTTGCTGACAACCCAAGTGGCCGTGACCGTGACCACCACGCCGGACGTACCGACGGTAAGCAAGGCCCCGAGGCCGAGGGTGGCGCTGCGAGCGAGATAGCGAAAGGCCCGAACAATCCGGCGATAGTCGACGAGAAAGAAAATACGATCGTCGAAGGTACGAACGTCGTAGACCGCTGCGGCCGCGCTCGCCATACTCTACGCCACACGAACTCGATTCACGTTGACGCCACAGCCCGGCGCGCCGCCTCCGGCGCGCTGGCCAGTCCTCGGTCTCGTGAAGAAGTCTTTGTGTTCCCAGTGCCCGTCCGCCGCCTCACGACATGTCAGGCAGCGGACAAACTATGCAGGGAGTACGGTTAAGCGGCTGTAAATACTGATGGTCTTTATGGAGACCGCCGCTAGTCCTCCCCTGCTAGCCCCCTTGCAGGAGGTCAGCCCGCCTCATCACCTAACTGAGTGCCGAGAGAACCTCAAGCCGCGCGTCAGCCTGCCCGAGCGAGTTTTGCCCACGACGACCGGCTGCCCGGTTCCTTGTCGAATTGGCAGGGCGACGCTTTATTACACGACTTGGCGCCCCAAAAAACTGGCGCTCCCGAATGGCTTTAGTGCGGCGTGTGCTACCAAGCGCGGCACGACGCAGAGCGCTGGCCGCGCGGCTCCCGCCCAAGTGGTGATATAAACGGCAGCGCACCGAGACACGCAGGCTCACTGTGCTGCTGACCGCAATCAGCGCTGTTGCGCGATGCTATCCAGCACCTCCGCTTCGAATGGCCCTTTGAGCTTCGGTTGACCGGACACGAAGACGAAATCTTTCGTAGATAGCATGACTGAAGCCCCCGCCGGGGCCGGTTGCGTTTGGCCATCGCTGGCAACGAGGTCGGCCATATTCACTGCCTGGCCGCGTCCGCCAGCAGTCCGAACACCGTGAACACGAGGGGTTTGCGTTCGAGATTATAGGTTTCCGCGTCGCGCGCGGCGCTGTTGACCTTCTCCCAGATCTCGGCTGTACGCGCCATTTGCGGCATGGCCGGCGTTCCAATGGAAAGCCGTGCGGAGAGCCAGTCGTTCACCAGCTCCATAAAAGCGGCGAGCGTCTGCGGCTCGTTGCCAGCAAGTGCATCGCCCAGAGCATGCAAGGCACTCGGATCGGGTTCGGGGAGCTGCGCGAACAAATCGAGCACCCGCTGACGCAGCGCTAGCGCGGGACCGCCAAGGAGTGACAATGCGCGCGCGACGCTACCGTCGGCGGCTGCCGCCGCTTCCTTCAAGTCCGCGTCGCCGGTACTGCTCCCGGTCGTGGCCGCGACCGCACACGCGACGTCCTCCGCCGAGAGCGGACGCAGATCGAGCCGGCGGCAGCGTGAGCGGATGGTCGGCAGCAGACGGCCGGGCGCGTCGCTGATCAAAAGCAATATAGAGCGGGCCGGAGGCTCCTCAAGAATCTTGAGCAACGCGTTGAAGCCTTGCGGATATTGCAGTTCGTCGGCCTTATCGACGATGGCGATGCGCCAGCCACCCTCGCCTGCGGTCGAGCCGAAAAAGGGCACGGCGCGGCGTACGTCGTCGACGCGGATCACGGTGTAAAGCTTGCCGGTCTGCTCGTTGACAACACGCTCGAGCACCAGGAGATCGCCTTGTGCCTGAGCGGCCACGCGGCGCGCGACCGGGTGGCCGGCATCGACCTCAAGCGAGGTCGCGTTCTGCACTTTCGACGCCTGCGGTTCAGGATACGCCAGCACGAAGCGCGCGAAGCGAAAGGCGAGCGTCGCTTTGCCGATGCCAGGTGCCCCCCCAATCAGCCAAGCGTGTGGCGTGCGCCCGCTCTTGTAGGCCTCCAGCAGCGCGCGCTCGGGCTGGGCATGGCCGAACAACACGGTGGTTTCGCGTGGACTCTTAACCTCGACCTCGCTGTTTCTGTCTTCGTCGCTCACGGTGCCGCGGCTTCCCTGATGCGCAGTTCGGGTTGCAGGCGCGCGTCGACCGTGTCCCAGATGCGCTTGGCAACAATGTCGCGCGGTGCACGGCCGTCGATCACTACACAGCGCTTGGGTTCGCTTTCTGCCAGAGCGAGATAGGCGCGGCGCAACGCTTCGTGAAAATCGACCGACTCCGCTTCGAAGCGGTCGGTCGAGCTGCCACCGCGTCGCCGCTTGGCGCGCGCTAGGCCAACATTGGCTGGCACATCGAGCAGGAAGGTCAAATCCGGCATGGCGGCGCCTACCGTGACGCGCTCGAGGCTGCGGATCAGCACGGCGTCCACCTTGCCGAGCGCGCCTTGATAGACACGAGTGGAATCGATGAAGCGGTCGCAGATCACCCATTTACCGGCAAGCAGCGCCGGCCGGATGGTCTTGCGCACGTGATCATCGCGCGCGGCGGCGAAGAGGATCGCTTCCGTTTCCGCTCCAAGCGGTTTAGCGATTCCGGAGAGAAGGATGTGGCGGATTATCTCAGCCCCGGCCGAGCCCCCCGGCTCGCGCGTGAGCACGACCCCGATGTCCAAATGTTCAAGGTGCTTGGCGAGCAGCGCCGCATGGGTCGACTTGCCGCTGCCTTCGCCGCCCTCGAAGGTGATGAAACGTCCGCGCATCTAGCCCTGTTTCGGCCCGACAAGAAACTTATAGCCGCTCGGCCCCGGCGCGGAATAGCGCAATCACCATTTCGGTTACGGCATCAATAGCGCGCTGGGAAAGATTTCCTTTGGCCACGCTTTCGGCGGCTTTCAGCGGCACTTGCAGGACCAGCTTGTCGTCGCGCCAAACCTTCAGCACGCCGATCTGCTGGTCCTGCGCTACCGGCGCTGGCACTGGGCCCTGATAGGCGATGCGTGCGACCAGCTTTTCGCCGCCGCTTTTCGGCACCATCATCTGCACTAGGCCCGCGGCTTTCAGTGGGACTGAGCCCGAGGCTCCGCCATAAACCTTGGCGGAGCCGATGATTTGTCCTTCGGCGAACAAGTTGCGGTGTTCGAAGCTGCGGAAGCCCCACTCTAGCAGTTTCTTGGCCTCGTCGCCGCGCTCTTTGGCGCTCTTCTCGCCGTTGACCACGACGATCAGCCGCAGGCCGTCCTGCACCGCCGACCCGACCAAGCCATAGCCGGCTTCGTTGGTGAAGCCGGTCTTCAAGCCGTCGGCGCCGTTGACCATGGCGAGCAACGGATTGCGGTTCGGCTGGCGGATGCGGTTCCAGGTGTAATCAACTTGGCCGAAGATTTTATAGAGGTCGGGATATTCCAGGATGATGTCGCGGGCGAGCATGGCGAGCTCCCGCGTCGTTACCTTGGTCCCGGGATTGGGCAGCCCGTTCGAATTGGCAAAGGTCGACTTCTGCAAACCGATCTCGCGCGCCCGCTTGGTGAGCGTCGCTGCGAATTCGTCCTCATTGCTGGAGATGCCTTCGGCGAGCACGATACAGGCATCATTGCCGGAGACGATAATCATGCCGTGCAGCAGATCGTCGACGGAGATCTTGCTGTTGAGCGCGGCGAACATGGTCGAGCCGTGAGAAGGTGCGCCGCCTTTGCGCCAGGCGTTCTCGCTCACAATGTATTGGTCGGTCAACTTGATACGACCTTCCCTGATTTCGTGGAACACGTATTCGGCTGTCATCAGCTTGGCGAGACTTGCCGGAAAGATCAGCTTGTCAGGGTCATGTTCGTACAACACGCCGCCGTTCTCCGCATCGATTAGGATGGCGTGCGGGGCGTTGATGAGCGGTTCGTCCTTGTTGCGCAGCGGCTCTTTTCTCTGAGCAACCGGCGCGGCAACGGGTTTGGCCGGCTTTACCGCGTGCCGCGGTGCTGCGATAGCGAACGCGCCGGCGGCGACCAGCAGGGCTGCCACCGCGGACATCTGTGCCAACGCGTTAGACCGAAGCGCCATTGTCCAAAATCACTTGCCGCCCGTACGGGCTCTCCCGCGACCGGCGGATCGGCGGCGATGTGACGGGAATCTGGGGCTCAGTAAAGGCCACGGCCGCTCATGAAACCCGAACGCGCGCCATCATAGCGTACTGGGGCATAAGCGGAAACCGGCGACTCCCCAGCCTCAGCCCGGGGCGTGTAGGCCGGCGCGGCTTGCGAACGGCTCGCGGCCGCAAGCTCCATGTTCTGCACGCCCGGCGCGGACTGCGCCGGTACCTCGCGGGCGGCCTCGCCCAACCGATAGGGCCGGTTCGGCGGTGACGGAACATGTGTCATCGGCCGCGCGTCGAAATAGGTCGGCACGTAGTGGTTGCCGGAGGCGACGCGCACTGGCGAGGTTACTCCTGGCGCGGTCTCACGCAAGGTCGCCTCGAGTTTGCGATCGTCTGAGCCTTCAAGCGGCGCACGCCCGACATATTCGACCTTCACCCTAGTGACGCCGTTGCCATAGAAGCCTAGCAACTTGGCTGTGCGCACCGACACGTCGATCAGGCGGTTGCCGACATAGGGTCCGCGGTCGTTAACGCGCACCACGACCGACCGGTGGTTGGTGAGGTTGGTGACCCGCACGTAGGACGGCAGCGGCAGCGTCGGGTGCGCGGCCGACAACGAATTCGTGTCGAAGATCTCGCCGTTCGCAGTATAACGGCCGTGGAAGTCGTCACCATACCAGGAGGCCAGGCCGACGGCATTGTAATTCACGTCTTCCTGTGGGACGTATTCGCGGCCAGCGACTGTATAGGGCCTGCCAACGCGGTAGACTCCGCCGCCTTTTGGTACTGGCTCGCCTGGCTCAACCACGCGGGCGCTGGCAGAGACGCCGTATCGCGGATCAATGCGGCTCGACATATTGTTGGAGCAGTGTGCAAGCGCCAGGCACCCTGCAGTGAGTCCCGCAAAGCGCGCAAAGCGGACGAAACCGCTGTTGCCCCCGTTTTCGCCCATCCGCCTCTCGTCCCCGGGTGCGAAGCGTCAAATTACCTTAAGCTCGCGGTTTGCGGAACCGCCCCAAAGCTCAAGTGGTAAATACTTGGTTCAACTCCCCAGTGGAACTGAGATACACCCGGCTCCGTGTGCCCGCAAGTCAAAAGCTAAAACTATCCGGGTAGTAAGCCTGTGCCGCACCAACCGGTTAAATCCGCACCATTTCGTAGGGTGCGGATTTTAGTAATTCCGTTCCGGCTTTACCGGCGACCCATGGCCTTTTATGGCCCTTTTATGGTGTCGACATCCACTATGACCGGCATGCCGGCCTCCCAAGACTGGTGCGTTAAACCGCTCAGCCACCCTTCCTGGGACTTAACAAATCACTGCCGGCGGAATTAGCAGTCAAACGGCCAACTCCTCCCGGAATGACGGTTACGACGACGGTGAATTGGCCCGGCAATGACAGCGATACAAAGCCGATCAAGGAAATACTAACGCCGTGTGTTGCCCTGGCTTTGCTTTCCCGCATAGTCAGTTCCTGCGCGAAAACTGCCCCGCGGAATCTTTAGGCAATTGTTTGCCGGTGCTCTTCCAGGCGCCGCAACAATGATGTCTTCGTGTTCATACTTGCGAATTTTATTGCGCAAACATCGTATCGAAATTCCCAGAACACTCGCTGACCTCGTTCGATTCCCACCGTAACAAATGAGCGTGTGAAGAATGAGCGCACGTTCGACCTCGTCGAGCGTGTGACCGACGAGGCCTGGAATAACCTCATCCACATGATCAACCTCGATCATTGACTTTTTTTGTGCGTGCAACACTGTTGGTCTCCGGTCCCGGAAATAGCTGCTCGCAGCTCCGCGGATCGCTTCTGATAAATCCTCCTGACGGTAAAAAATAATACGGTTAAGTAAGTCTTAATGCCACCTGCTGAGGGAATCCGCCCTGTAATTTCAAAGACTAGCGCCGCATGGGGCTAGCTGAATTGTCGCTTCCGCCGCTTTTCACATCCCTAGCCATATCAAGACACGCGGCAAGCTCAGTGTAAGTTGGCTCAAACCACTTTATCGACTCGACACATTTGATCCGGTCTGTGGCGGTAAATGAAGACCACTCACGAGCGAGCTTGTCGCGCGTGTTTTGCTCGCTCGCAAGGCAGCTCTTAAGTCGCTCCTCTGATTGCGCGACGTAACCTGCTGAGGCTGCGCCACGACAACTCGCCGTCACATCCCAATTGGGTAAGCCGTCAGCGACGGTGACGTAAACCGCGATCGGCACTGCAAGATGCGGAATAATCATCTCAACACCTCTGCGCTAACACTGTGAAGGCCGCTTCAACGGTTAGCCAATTTGGGCGTCGCGCGTGAAGCGGCCAACCATGCAAGCTACAAACGCAGCCACCAGCCGGTTGGTTTCCGCCCATCGCATAGCAGCCCTCAATTTCGATATCGCAGTCGCGACACGAAGCTCCCGTGCGGTCAAATGCACGGGAGCTTTTTGAATGTCTGCTTTTCACCGGACGCCTACCAGCGACGATAGTACCCGCGATATGCCCCGTATGGCCCTGGCGCAGCGCGATATGCCCAGCCGTTCCAGCCAACAGGCCCGCCCCACCCGAAACCACGACGCCAAGCGTACCCGCACCAATACCAGCCGGGCCCCGACCACCCGCCCTGATACCAGCAATAACGTCGCCCGCCCCAAACATATTGGGCCTTCTCCACGAGGTTAACGTCCGCAAGCGCGCTGCGGATCCCACTGTCGGGAGCGACTGGCGCCGCTACGGAATTTGCTGAACTGCCCGTGATCAGTGCAGCGGCGGTGACTAGCATAAATCCAAGTTTGCGCATCGTCGTCTTCTCCTTGTTATCGCCCATCGGATTAGATCGTATGAGTCCTGAATCCGGTGTGACATTGCCGTTCATGTCCTGTTTATCGATCGCAGTCGTGCCCCGCTAGTAGGGGCACTGTTTCTTAGCGTCTGCTTTCAGAACTTGATCATGTCAATCTTAGTCAAGGTCATCCTGCCACCGAAGGCAGGCGCGTTGGCTAGATGCCATGCCGTATATTGTTCCGTGTAAAGCGTATTCAGGTTGGGCGACGACATACCATCGACCGGGACCGCGACGTTAAATCCGCGGAGCGCGGCCTCGCTGGCGGTATAAAACACTCCGCCGTTGGCCAGTGTGCCCACGACGATCAGGCTCGTGATGCCCTTATCCTTGAGTATCTTCTCGAGGTCGGTGTTGATGAACTTGTCGGCACCAGATTTCACGACCGGTTCGCCGCTCTTCGGTGCAAGCCCTTCCACGATGTCTTTTCCCCGGGGACCGAGCGAGTATATGACTGTCACGCCCTTGGCCCGCGCTTCGCCAAGAAGCTTCACCAGGGGCACGATGGTGTCGACACAGCGTGGCCGCTCCTTTTCATTGCAGGTTTCCTTGACCATGTCGATCACGAGGAGGGCATAGGTCTTGCTGTCGACGATTACCGGCCTGAGTGTGGGCGCCGGCGGCGCCTTCACGCTCGCCCACTCGTCGATGATCGAAGCCGCATGCAACGTGGACACGCCAAGGCCGACAGCGACGGCCAGTCCTAATGCTAATAGCCATTTATCGCGCTTCATGTCTTCCTCGCTATTCTCGCCCCTTTCAGTTCGAAGAAGTAAGGGCTTCGCGAGTAGAACCAAGTACCGCTTGACGAAAAGTTGGAGGTGTTCAGGTTTCGTTGCGGTACCGCAACGTATTGCCACATTCGACAATGACGGTACTCTGTGGTCGTTGGCTCCACGCCGCCAACCTAAGGAAAAACATTATGTCGAAAGAAATGGCTACTCCGGCTGAGAGCGCCATTCCGTCAATTCGTGGCGTGCAAAAAGGGGGCGCCCAAGCCGGGTTCTGGGCGCTTACTGTCGGCAGCTTGGGCGTGGTCTACGGGGACATCGGGACGAGCCCACTCTACGCTTTTCGCGAAGCGATTACAGCGGCCGGCGGCTCTACCCAAGCAGTAACCTCGGATGCCGTTTTGAGTGTCGTATCACTAATCTTGTGGGCGTTAATATTAATTGTCACAGTCAAATACGTGTTGATCCTGCTGCGTGCCGACAACAATGGTGAGGGGGGAACGCTAGCGCTGATGGCTCTTGCGCAGCGTGCGCTTGGACGGGGAGCCGGCATTGTCTTCTTGTTTGGTGTGATAAGCGCATCATTGTTTTACGGCGATGCTGTCATCACGCCAGCAATCTCCGTTCTCTCGGCAATTGAAGGATTGAAGCTGGCGACGCCGACAGTAGAGCCGTACATCGTACTGCTGACAATCGTTATCCTCACCATTTTATTTATAGCACAATCTAAGGGTACCGCCAAAGTTGCGGCGTTGTTTGGTCCCATTATGACCCTTTGGTTCGTTTTTATTGCGCTGCCAGGAATTTTTCACATCGCAAATGATCCAGGCATTCTGGCGGCAATTAATCCGGTCTACGGAGTCAACTTTCTTCTCACCCACGGTAAGATCGGATTTCTGACACTAGGTGCGGTATTTCTAGCGGTCACGGGCGCCGAGGCTCTTTATGCGGACCTTGGCCACTTTGGTAAGCGGCCAATTCAATCTGCTTGGCTAGCACTCGTTCTGCCATCGCTAGCCCTCAATTACCTCGGCCAAGGCGCGATGGTGCTCACAAATTCAGCGGCTATCGAAAATCCTTTTTTTCTTATGTACCCGAGTTGGGCACTTTTGCCCATGGTCGCGCTTGCAACTGCCGCAACGATTATCGCCAGCCAAGCTGTGATAACAGGGGCTTACTCAATAAGCCGCCAGGCAATTCAACTTGGGCTGTTACCACGCTTGGAAATCCGTCACACCTCGGAATCTCTTGAAGGACAGATTTATATGCCTCGTGTGAATGCCTTCTTGGCATTTGCAGTCATTCTCTTGGTCGGCCTTTTCCGATCATCGGATGCTCTTGCCTCAGCCTACGGAATTGCTGTGTCCGGAACAATGGTTGTAACCGCGTTAATGGCCTTTATCGTTATTTGGCGGGGTTTGCATTGGTCTTTGGCAGCTGCCGTTTTTATGATCGTCCCATTCGTGATTATTGACAGCACCTTCTTCGTAGCAAATTCAATGAAGATCCTTTCAGGAGGATGGGTACCTCTTGCATTCGCGTGTGTCGCAATCACTGTTATGTACACCTGGCGTCGAGGATCACGCGTTCTGTTTAATAAAACTCGAAGGCTAGAGCTTCCTCTCGAAGGTTTGGTGAAAGCTTTAGAAGCTAAGCCACCGATCCGAATACCCGGGACGGCCGTGTTTCTTACTAGCGACCCGGAGAGTTGCCCGACAGCACTTCTACATAGCCTCAAGCATTATAAGGTTCTGCATGAGAAAAACGTCATCTTGACCGTGCAATCTGGCGACACTCCGCGCATTCCTGTAGAGGAGCGTGTTCAAATCGAGAAAATCAGCGACACTTTTTCTAAGGTTCGATTGCGCTTCGGATTTATGGAAACGCCAAACATTCCGAAGGCATTGGCGATTGCCCGCGGCCTCGGTTGGCAGTTTGACATTATGTCCACTTCCTTTTTCCTATCGCGCCGATCTCTCAAGCCTGCAGAACGCTCGGGGATGCCGCGCTGGCAGGACCATCTCTTCATCATGCTTACGCGCACAGCTAACGACGCCACCGACTATTTCCGTATTCCCACTGGCCGCGTAGTGGAGATTGGTACGCAAATTGCCGTATGAAAAGAACCGCACGACGCGTGTTTACACGTACCGTCGTAACTAACCACATAAATTAGATATCCATCTGGCAAATGTCGGCTGAACAGTGAGAATTGATTATGCTGTTCGGTGCGGAAAGACGAATTGTCTGCTGCTCTCTGCTCGCCGCCGCACTCCTTGGCTCGGCTGACGTCCGCGCCGAGAAACCAGCCGCTGCGCAGATGCAGCACTGGCCGGCCGAAAAAATCCTGCCCGCTGAGCCCGGCCGCAAAGCCTGCTGGCGCCGCGTCTACGATGCAAAACATCTCGCCACCCATCCGCGGCAGAAGGTCACGCAGCTGACATTTTTCCTGCGTGTTTCGGGCTATGATGCTGGCGGCGCCTATGTCTTCAAAAACCCGGACCACATTTACTACAATTTCGCCCTTTCGCTAAAACGCCGCGGCGACAAGCGCACGCTGGCGACCAGCGGCGATTGCCTTGGGGAGAAGACCATAGACTGCTCGGTCGATTGCGACCGCGGCGGTGTTACGATCGACAGATCGTCGAGCAGCGACGGTCTGTCGATCAGCCTTAACGTCCGCGGTATCGCCTTCGGCGGCGACTGCGACACGACGACCGGAACCTGGCTCAGGCCCGGCGCCAACGACAAGGTCTTTAACCTTGATCCGGCCCCGATGGAGGTATGCAAGATGCTTGAAAAGGAACAGCTCGGGGGCTGGAACGTTGAGTGATGGGTCATCGCTTGGACCATCACAGTCTACGGCTGCCGCAGGATGATCGGCTTTCAGAACTTGATCATATCGGATGTGGTCACTGTGATGTTCGGAGAAATAATCGGCCCAGTGGCTAACTGCCAAGCCGTGAATTGCTCCGCATAAGTGGTAACCGCAGTGGTCAGATCAAGCGGCACGATAACCTTAAAGCCCTTCAACGCCGCCTCGCTCGACGTCTCCAGAACAGCGCCATTTGAAGCCAGTCCGGTCACGATGATGGTTGTAATGCCGCGATCTTTGAGGATTTTTTCCAGATCAGTATTGAGAAACTTATCAGTCCCCGACTGCATGAACATGTCGTTTGCAGTGGGAGTGAGTTCGTCGACAATAGCGGTCTTCGGCACAGAGGGAATGCTAGTGTAGATGACCATCACACCCTTCGCACGGGCCTCGGTGGCCAGTTTATTAACAGCCGGAAGCATTGACGGACAGCGGGTATAGCGTTCCGGGTTGCAGAATGGTTTGACGAGGTCGAAGATTAGCAGCGCGGTCGTTTTCGCATCGACCGTTACCGGCTTCAGCGCTGGTGCCGGGGGCACTTGCACGCTCGCCCATTCATCGATGATCGAAGCCGCATGCAACGTGGACGGACCAAGGTCGACGGCGACGGCCAGTCCTAATGCTAATAGCCACTTCTCGCGCTTCATGTCTTCCTCCCCATTCACTCCCATTCGCCCCCTTCTTCATCATAGAAAAACCTCGTGCCTTCGCTACCAGTAGCACTACCAGAGGGCTCGAAGGCCGATCAAATACAAAATCTCCCTTCCCAATTCGTCGGAATAAAGCGAACTTTCTTTTGGCTTGTTTGGCAGTACATCGGTTTGGCCAGTCCCAACCGATACAAATCTTATCAAAGTATTCGTGTCATTGGAGATTTTCATGAGATCGACGGACCGCATACTCGAACCTGTTGAGCGTCTCTCTGAAATCCTTTTTGGGTTGATCATGGCGCTAACCATAACTGGCGCAGTTAGCGTCGCTACGGCGGACCGTTTTCAGATCCGCACCATGGTGATCGCTGCGCTCGGGTGCAATCTAGCGTGGGGGATCATCGATGCCGGAATGTACCTGATGACCCGGATTGGCGAACGCGGGCGCAACGCCTTGGCAATGAAGGCCGTACGTGAGACACCGGATCCTAAAGACGCTCATCGGATAATTGCAAACGAACTACCGACGCTGCTCGCGTCAATTTTTCAGCCAATGCAACTTGAATTGATACGCGAAAGAATTGTCCAGATGTCCTCCTCTGAAATGCACCAAAAGCTGATGGGGCGCGACTACCTAGGTGCATTGGGCATTTGCATGATTGTCGTCCTGTCAACCTTTCCGGTTGTTATTCCATTTATTGTTATTGAAGATCCCAGATTGGCGCTGAGAACCTCCAATGCAATCGCCGTCATATTGTTATTCACCTGTGGATTTCTTTTCGCGCGCTATGCCGGGCTTCGGCCATGGGCAACAGGCGTCATCATGGTGGCCATCGGCATTGCACAGGTAGGTATTGCGATAGCCCTCGGCGGATGAAATTCGCGCGTATCGATTTTGACACACGCATCGTACATGGCTCTCCTCGAGAGGCTAGTTTAGGGCAAACCAGATCTTCGCTACAAAGGTGGTGCTACACCAACTCGAAGTCAGGCCCTCGGGATTCGTGACGGGATTGATGACTCCGCCGGGCCTTGCGTTCGGATCGCCGGTTAGAACAAAACAATTCTCTCTCGAGAGATTGGTGTCGTAATAGCGGAGGTCGAGATTGAAGATCTTGCGGGTGAAAGTCACGCCAGCCTGCCAATTGAGATAGGCGGGCAATGCAAAGCCGCCGAACTCTTGCGACTGATTGCCGAACCAGGAATAGCCGGCACCGCCGGTAAACGATACTGCGATGTCCGGTGGAAGTAGCCGGCTCGGCACCTCAAGGCCCACACCGCCGGCCGCATACCAGCTCCAGGCGCCGGTGTTGGAGACGTTTGGCGAATAAGCAAATCCACCGGCGACGCGGACGTACTCGGATATTCGCTTGTCGGCACGGATCGCCGTTTCCCAATAATCAACGCTCGGGCTAACCGATGTCTCGCCGGGATAGAGGTAGTAGGTTACGCCGAGATCGAAATTGATGTCTGCAATCTTCCGGCGCACACCTCCGCTCATCGTGATTTCGGCGGCGGGTTGGGTTGGCAGCTTGACGCTCGCTATTGCAACGCCGGCGTAGAACTGAGCGAATGTCGCTTCGGCGGCGGCGCCAACGGCCGGCTTGTGATCGGACAATGTCGTCCCGCGATAGATGTAGTCGGTCGCAAACCCACCACGGACTTCGAATTGAAACTGGTTGGTCGAGCGTTCCGATACATCGGGCCTGCCTTCTGGCGCAGACCAGCCACGGCCGCCAAGATTTATTGTGCCGCCGGAGTTGTCCATGGACGCTTGTCCCCAAGCCGAGCCGCCAGGGATCAGTGCGAACGACAGTGTGGCGGCCACGACCACCGCAAGTGCACGGGAACTGTTCCATTCGGTCGTTTGCAAATTTGGCTCCCGTTTCGATCCTCTGACGAGTCGCGCACAACTTGCGCCATTGGTGACCGATAACCGGATGCTTGTGCTTCTTCAGCCGCAATGCAAGCGTGACAACTTGCGAAATGTAATAGCCTGTGACTACCACAGCACTGTCGTCAAATAAGTACCAGCGCGCTCCGCCAAGCGCTTTAGCGGTCTCATGGTTGAAGACGGATTCTTATTTCACTTGCCCCGTACCAAACGGGCGCCCGCGAGCAGCGCCTTGGGGATTAGCTTGGCGGTTGTGCGGTTAATGACCAGCCCAATATTGGACAGCGGCTGAACCGGTATGCTCGCGGCGTCGGCGCCGTCGAGAACTTGACCCGCAATCGTGCCCGCCAGTTGATAGGCCTCCATTAGGCTTGTCCCGTAGCTCAGGTCGCCCCCGTCATCAACGAACTCGTGCCATTGGTAGATCGCTTTAATATTATTGCTTTGCGCGGCTTTGACTACGTCCTGACGATA
>Ga0207727_100081_pt1 | contig 11941 bp, 8 predicted proteins | sample LuqExpMetageno48_FD_187806 | JGI IMG/M metagenome (GOLD analysis project Ga0207727, IMG submission 187806) | Tropical forest soil microbial communities from Luquillo Experimental Forest, Puerto Rico - Sample 48 (SPAdes) | ecosystem: Environmental > Terrestrial > Soil > Tropical forest ...
CAAAAGAACAATGGCATCCGCATCGACCATCTGCTGCTGTCGCCGCAAGCCACCGACAGTCTGGTCGACGCCGGCATCGACCGCCATGTGCGCGGATGGGACAAGCCGTCAGACCACGCTCCCGTTTATGTCGATCTGTCGATCGAAAGCCGGTAGTGCACCTATTCCCGACGCGTCTGCAGCCAGCGCTTCAAATACATTGCCGCCATGGCCTTCTCGTCTTCAGTCGCCTGCTGGAAGGCGCTGTCGTAAAGCCGGTTGATCCAAGCCTGGTCGCTGGCGGCACCGTCTTTGGCGTTGTCCTTGGCGAGCGTAAGCCACATCAGCCCGCGCGCCGCCTGCCGCGGCACGTGGTCGCCTGCAAACAGCATGGCCCCCAGCATTGCCTGCGACTGGCACAGACCTTTCTGCGCGGAGAGCCCAAACCAACGGGCCGCCTGGCGGGGGTCATGCGGGGCGCCGACGCCATCTAGATAGAGACGTGCGAGATAATACTGGGCCTCGGGATCGCCGAAATACGAGGCCGCATACCCAAACATTTCGCGTGCCCGGTCGGGATCACGCTTGACCGCTGTATTCGGGATGCCTTCGAGATAGTAATGGCCTAGCGCCACGAACGCATTTGCCACAAAGCGCGCCTGCGGTTCGTCCGGATTGTCCTCGGCATGGCCGTTGGCAATCTGTCGGAAATATTCAAAGGCCTTAAGGTCGTCGTGGGTAACGCCATCGCCTTCGGCATACATGCGGCCGAGCTTCCATTGCGCCACGGCATGTCCGTTCTCGGCGGCATATTCAAGCGAGACCACTGCCTTTTGTTTTTCGCCGAGCTTGAGCCACTGGGCACCGGAACGGAACGCCTCAGTGGCGTTGGCGGGGGCCGAGGCCCGCGGAACGTTCGGCACATCGACCGGCGGCCGCAGCGGTGCGTCATCGGAGTGCTCCGGCGCTTTGACCAACGGCGCGAGAGGGGCAGATACAGGAGCGGACAGGGCGTCCTCACTCTTAGTGCCGTCGAACGCCATTGCGGGCGCCGCCATCAGGCCGGAGCCGACCACCACCATGCGCAACAGGGCTTTAGCTGTCCGCATAGCACGCTTTCTCGCCCGCCCCGCCCGGATGGGTAACCGCGCCATTGACGGCTGGTCCCACCTGCTGAGTGTATTTCCACAAATAGCCCGAGCCGTATTCGCTCTCGCGCGGCTTCCACTGCGCCATGCGCTTTGAAAGCTCGTCGGCGGAAAGCTTCACGTTTAGGCTACCCTTGTCGGCATCGATCTCGATGATTTCGCCATCGCGGATCACGCCGATTGGCCCGCCGACCGCCGCTTCCGGTCCGACATGGCCGACGCAAAAGCCGCGGGTGGCACCCGAGAAGCGCCCGTCGGTGATCAGCGCGACCTTGGCGCCCATGCCCTGGCCGTAGAGGGCTGCGGTGGTGGACAACATCTCGCGCATGCCGGGGCCGCCCTTCGGGCCCTCGTAGCGGATCACCAGCACGTCACCTTCTTTATACTTGCGGTTCTTGACAGCGTCGAAGCAGGCCTCCTCACTATCGAAGCAGCGCGCCGGACCTGAGAACTGCGGACTGCCGGTCATGCCGGCGACCTTAACGATGGCGCCTTCTGGAGCAAGGTTACCTCTCAGCCCGACAACACCCCCGGTCTTCAGCAGAGGCTTATCGGCCGGACGCACGACGTCCTGATCCGGATTCCATTTCACGGTTTTGAGGTTCTCGGCGATGGTGCGCCCGGTGACGGTGGGGCAGTCGCCGTGCATGTAACCGTGATCGAGCAAGGTCTTCATCAAAAGCGGCACGCCGCCAGCTTCAAACATATCCTTGGCGACATAACGACCGCCCGGCTTCAAATCCGCGATATAGGGCGTCTTTTTGAAAATCTCGGCGACGTCGAAGAGCGTGAACTCGATGCCGCATTCATGCGCGATCGCCGGCAGGTGCAGCGCCGCATTGGTCGAGCCACCGGTTGCAGCCACCACAGCCGCGGCGTTCTCCAGCGCTTTGCGAGTGACGATATCGCGCGGGCGGATGTTCTTGACAATCAGATCCATGATCATCTCGCCGGCAAGCATGCAGAACTTGTCCCGAATCTCGTAAGGGGCTGGGGCCCCGGCCGAATAGGGCAGCGCAAGGCCGATCGCCTCCGACACAGTCGCCATGGTGTTGGCGGTGAACTGCGCGCCACAGGCGCCCGCTGACGGACAGGCGTTCTCTTCGAGCGTCTGCAAGTCCTCGTCGGACATCTCGCCGACCGAGTGCTTGCCGACGGCCTCGTAGACGTCTTGCACGGTGACTTCTCTGCCCTTGAACGTGCCAGGCAGAATTGATCCACCGTAGATGTAGATTGAAGGCACGTTGAGCCGGCACATCGCCATCATCATGCCGGGCTGCGACTTGTCGCAGCCCGCAACGCCGATGAGCGCGTCGTAGGCATGGCCGCGCACGGTGAGTTCGACTGAATCTGCGATCACCTCGCGCGAGGGCAGCGAGGCCTTCATACCTGCATGGCCCATGGCAATGCCGTCGGTAACGGTGATGGTGCAAAATTCGCGCGGCGTTCCACCGACCGCTGCAACTCCCTTCTTGACCGCCTGCGCCTGGCGCATCAGCGCGATATTGCAGGGGGCGGCCTCGTTCCAGCAGGTGGCGACGCCAACGAACGGCTGGTGGATCTGTTCCCGCGACAGACCCATAGCGTAATAAAAGGCCCGATGTGGCGCGCGATCCGGTCCTTCGGTGGCATGCCGGCTCGGCAGTTTCGCCTTCAGATTGGGTTTGGCGTCCATAACCTTGTCGTGCGCCCTGACCGCCGTCGCAAAATCCCAGCGGACCTACTTCCGAGGGCTGCTGGCCGGCAAAAAGCCCGAAGCCTGCGCCTTTACCCAGCGTGCCTTATGTCGCGAACGGGTATGGCTAAATAGCGGCATCACTGAATCATTGCGGCCCAAGATTTAAATGGTAATGAATGTGTTGCCCGCAGGTCACATATGTGACTGGGTCCGGGCCAATGCAAATTTTGCTGCCTGTCGCTTTCTGTTCTATTTCGCGATGTCGCAGAGTGCCTATTGGGCCCGCCGGAAGCTACAGCGCCTCGACCTGCACCACGCCCGGCACCGCCTTAATCGCGCTGGCGATCTGCGGCGAGACCTTGAACCGGCCCGGCAGCTTGATCTCGACCTCGGTGCCCTGCTCTAAGAGCAGCACCATGCTCACTTCGCCATCGCGGTTGGTCGCTCCCGCACGCGGGACCGTTTCCAACCGCTTGGCAACGCCTTCAAGCGGCGCGGCGCTGCGCAGGAACACGCGGAGGCCCGTGTTGAGGTTGGCAGCGGCGGCATGGAGCGGCTCGACTGATTGTATGCGCGCGCGCACCTCGTCGCCCTGCACTTCGGCAGACAGGAACAGCAGCACGGCGGTGCCCGGCTCGAGCAGGTGGCGATGCTCGGCGAGCCCTTCCGAGAAGATCACCGCCTCATAGGCTCCGGTCGGATCGGACAGTCCGATGATACCCATCTTGCTGCCGGTGCGGGTGCGTCGCTCCTGGCGAGAGACAACTGTACCAGCGACACGCCCGGCGGTAGTCCCGGCCTTCACCGCACGCGCGAATTCGGCCCAAGGCTGCACGCGCAGCTTCTTGAGCGCGGAGGCGTAATCATCGAGTGGATGCCCGGAGAGGAAGAAACCGATCGCCTCGTATTCGCGGCGCAGCCGCTCGGCCGGCAGCCACGGTTCTCTCTGCGGGAACGCGATCGGCTCGCGATGGCCGTTGCTGCCGAACAACTCATTCTGCCCGATCCTCGCAGCATCATGCGCGCGCTGCGCGCGAGCCAGGATGGCATCAACTGCGGGGAGGACGCATGCGCGGTTAATCTCGAATTCATCGAAGGCGCCAGCCGCGGCCAGGCTCTCAAGCACGCGCTTGTTGACGGCCCGCGGATTGATGTGGTCGGCGAAGTCCGCGAGATCGGCGAATTTGCGGCTGTCACGCCCCGCAATGATGGCTTCCACCGCCTGCTTGCCGACACCTTTGAGCGCCGCTAGCGCGTAGATGATTGTGTTGCCGTCGACCTCGAAATCGACGCCGGAGCGGTTGACCGAGGGTGGCTCGACCTTGATGCCGATCCGCTCTGCCTCGGCGCGAAATTCGGCGAGCTTGTCGGTATTGCCCATATCAAGCGTCATCGAGGCGGCAAGGAACTCGACCGGATAATTCGCCTTCATGTACGCGGTCTGGTAGGCGACTAGCGCATAGGCCGCGGCGTGGCTTTTGTTGAAGCCGTATTCGGCGAAACGTTCGAGCAGATCGAAGATGGCGTCGGCTTGGTAGCGGTCGATGCCGTTCTTAATCGCGCCTTCGACGAAGATTGCGCGCTGCGCCTGCATTTCCTGCCTGATCTTCTTGCCCATCGCACGGCGCAGCAGGTCGGCCTGGCCGAGCGTGTAGCCGGCGAGGATCTGCGCTGCCTGCATCACCTGTTCCTGATAGACAATGACACCGAAGGTTTCCTTCAGCACCGTTTCAAGCTTGGGATGGATGTAGTCCGGCTGCTCCGCGCCGTGCTTACGCGCGCAATAGGTCGGGATATTTGCCATCGGCCCGGGCCGGTAGAGCGCGACTAGCGCGATGATGTCCTCGAAACGGTCAGGCCGCACATCGAGCAGCGCCCGCCGCATGCCCGAACTTTCCAGTTGGAACACGCCGACCGCTTCCGCGCGCGCTAGCAGATCGTAGGTCTTCTTGTCGTCGAGCGGCAGATTGGTGAGATCGATGTCGATGCCGCGCCGCTTGACGAGCTCCACCGCCCGTTCCAACACAGTCAGCGTCTTCAGGCCGAGGAAGTCGAATTTGACCAGCCCCGCCTGCTCCACCCATTTCATGTTGAACTGGGTGACGGGTATGTCGGATTTCGGATCGCGATAGAGCGGCACCAGTTCGGACAATGGTCTGTCGCCGATTACGATGCCGGCGGCATGGGTCGAGGCGTGGCGAGTGAGACCTTCCAGCTTCTGCGCAATGTCGAAGGCGCGTTCGACCACCGGATTGCTGTCGCGCTCTGCCTGCAGCTTGGGCTCGGCTTCGATGGCTGTTTTCAGTGAGATCGGCGCCGCCGGATTCTGAGGCACCAGCTTGCAGAGCTTGTCGACCTGCCCATAGGGCATCTGCAGCACGCGGCCGACGTCGCGCAACACGCCGCGCGCCTGAAGCGTGCCGAAGGTGATGATCTGCGCCACCTGGTCGCGGCCGTAGCGCTCCTGCACGTAGCGGATCACTTCGTCGCGGCGGTCCTGGCAGAAATCGATGTCAAAATCGGGCATCGATACGCGCTCGGGATTGAGAAAGCGCTCGAACAGCAGCCCGAAACGGATCGGGTCGAGATCGGTAATGGTGAGCGCGTAGGACACGAGCGAGCCGGCGCCCGAACCGCGGCCAGGGCCAACCGGGATTCCCTTCGATTTGGCGTGCTGTATAAAATCCGAAACGATGAGGAAGTAGCCCGGATATTTCATACGCGTGATAACGTCGAGCTCGAACTCGAGCCGCTCGCGGTATCCCTGTTCGGTGTGACCAGCCGCCACTCCGGCGGTGGCAAGCCTGCGCGCAAGACCGGTTTCCGCGCGCTTACGCAACTCAGTCGCCTCGTCGACCACGCTATCGCCGACCGAAAAGCGCGGCAGGATCGGCTGATGCGTGCGTGGGCGAAAGGCGCAACGCTCGGCTATCTCCACGGTCGAGGCTAGTGCCTCCGGCAGATCGGCAAACAGTTCGCGCATCTCGGCGCGCGTCTTGAAGCGATGCTCGGCATTGAGCTGACGGCGGTCGCCTTCAGCGATGAGGCGGCCTTCGGCAATACAGATGAGCGCGTCGTGTGCCTCATGATCGGTGGCTTCCGCGAAATACGGCTCGTTGCTGGCGACCAGCGGAATGCCCTTGTCATAAGCGAGATCGATCAGTAGCGGCTCGTTGAGGCGCTCGTTGGCGGTGCCGTGGCGCTGTAACTCGATGTAAAGGCGGTCGCTGAAGAGACGCTGCAGCGCTTCGAGCCGAGCGGCGGCGAGCTGGCTTTGTCCGGCGGCAATAGCGCTATCGAGCGGGCCCCCCGGTCCGCCGGTCAGCGCAATGATGCCGTCCGTCTCGCCTTCAAACCATTCGAGCTTAAGGCGCGGCGGCTCGTTCGGCGGGGTGTCAAGGAAGGCGCGCGACGATAGGCGCATCAGGCTGCGATAGCCGCCTTGGCGCGCTGCTAAGAGAACGATGCGCTCGCGCGGCACAGGCACGTTGCCGTTGTGCGGGCCGTGATCGCTGTCGCCGAAATCGATCGCCAGCGCGCAGCCAACCATTGGCTGGATGCCCGCGGCGGCCATTTTTTCCGAAAATTCCAGAACACCGAACATGTTGTCGGTATCGGTGAGCGCGAGCGCGGCCTGCTTGTCCCTCTTGGCGAGTTCGGCCAGCCGCGCAATGGGGAGCGCGCCTTCCAGCAGCGAATAGGACGAATGGACGTGCAAGTGCACAAAATCGAGTGCCGCCACGGGGTGATTCCTTGCTTCCCCCCAGAGTGGGGACAGCGCGGCGCGGTGTCCACCGCCCGACGCCAGTGAGCCAAAGCTTTCCCCGTCATCCTGGCGCGGTAGCTATAGATTCCCCAGCACCTGCGACCAAATGGCGATCATGCCGATGAACAACGCAAGCGAAGTCAGCGCGGCGGCTTCTTGGATCATGATCTTGAACATGCTCCCTCCTGTGAACGAAAAGAGAACATAGTTCATGTTCTGTTCTTGAGTCAAGCGGCAACGGCGGGACGGACAATTCGCCTGGAACAAGTACATTATTTGCCTGCAACAACTACGCGTGCGAGTTACGAAAATTGACTCTAACCAGGCACGTGTTTCTTTGCCCGCCCAACACCACGCTTTGCCGGGTCCTAGCCTTAGTCGCTTGATTGTCCTCGCCTTGGTAATTCGCGTTCTAGTCGGCGATCGTGGATCAGCATTCTTCCGGCGCTACTTTGACTGATTTCGATTGACGACGGCCGTTCAGCCCTCGATGAGCGTCATGTCGCTGCCGCGTTAGTCAAGCTCCACGACCTGCCCTTCCCGCAACGTCACCCGCCGGTCCATTCGGTCGGCGAGCTCCATGTTGTGGGTAGCAATGATGGTGGCGAGCCGCGAGGCGCGCACCAGCTGCGTGAGCGCGCTGAACACGTGATCGGCAGTGTGCAGGTCGAGATTGCCGGTCGGCTCGTCGGCCAACAAGATGCGCGGCGCGTTGGCGACCGCGCGCGCGATGGCAACGCGCTGCTGCTCGCCGCCGGAAAGCTCCGCCGGTCGATGATTGAGCCGGTCGCGTAAGCCGAGATAGCTCAATAATTCAACCGCCCGCTCTCGTGCCTCGCCGCGCTTAAGCCCGCGGATCATCTGCGGCAACAGCACGTTCTCCAAGGCGGTGAATTCCGGCAGCAGATGGTGCGACTGGTAGACGAAGCCGATTTCCACTCGGCGGATGCGGGTGCGCTCGTGATCCGGCAGGATTGCGGTCGCCCGCCCGTCGATATAGACGTCGCCGTGATCGGGATGCTCGAGCAGACCGGCGATGTGCAGCAGCGTCGACTTGCCGGCGCCTGAAGGCGCCAGCAGCGCCACCGACTGCCCCGGCCAGATAGCGAGTTCGGCGCCGTTGAGCACATGCAGCGCTTCGTCGCCTTGCCGGTAGGTGCGCTCGATTGCATGGAGGAACAGTACGGGGGTGTCCTCCGCCTGCTCCTTCACCTCCACTGCCTCCACTGCCGCCACCATGGTCTCACTCATAGCGCAGCGCCTCCACTGGATCGAGACGCGCCGCACGCCAGGACGGATAGAGCGTGGCAAGGAACGACAACACAAGCGCCATGACGACCACAGCGCTGGTTTCCGCTGCGTTCATGTCGGCGGGCAAATGCGAGAGAAAATAGAGCTCTGGCGAGAACAGCTCGGTGTTAGTGAGCCAGGAAAGGAACTGGCGGATGCTCTCGATATTGAGGCAGACCACCACGCCGAGCAGGAAGCCGACCAGCGTGCCTACTACGCCGATCGAGGCGCCAGTGATCAGGAACACGCGCAGGATGGCACCCTGCGTTGCGCCCATCGAGCGCAGGATCGCGATGTCCTGGCCCTTGTCCTTCACCAACATGATCAGGCCGGACACGATATTGAGCGCCGCCACAAGCACGATTAGCGTCAAGATCAAGAACATCACGTTACGTTCGACCTGCAGCGCGTTGAAGAACGTCGCGTTGCGCTGACGCCAGTCGATCATGAAGATGGGCCGTTGCGCGGCGTCCTGCACCGCCTTCCGATAGCGATCAACACGATCAGGATCGTCGATATAGACCTCGATTGCAGTGACATCGCCAGCACGATTGAAATAGGCTTGCGCTTCTTTCAGCGGCATGAACACGAAGGCGTTGTCATATTCCGACATGCCGATCTCGAAGACCGCCGCAATCTTGTAGACCTTGATGCGCGGGGTGGTACCCATCGGGGTAACCGCACCGCGCGGCGCCACTAGCGTGATGTTGTCGCCCGCGCGCAAAGAAAGCTGATCGGCAAGTCGGCGGCCGATCACCACGCCTTGTCCCTCATCGAAGCCGTCGAGCGTGCCCTGCTTGATATTGTTGATGATCGACGGCAGGCCTTCGAGATCCTTCAGTCTTATGCCACGTACCAGGACGCCGCCGGCATTGAACGGCGAGGAGGCAAGCGCCTGGCCCTCCACGATCGGCGCGGCAAGCCTAATGCCCTTGACGCCGCTGATGCGGGCAGCGACCTCCTCCCAGTCGGTGAGCGGTTTTTCCAGCGGCTGAATCAGCAGGTGTCCGTTGAGGCCCAAAATCTTGTCGAGCAGCTCCTTGCGGAAGCCGTTCATCACTGCCATCACGATGATAAGCGTGGCCACGCCGAGCATGATGCCGAGGAAGGAGAACCCAGCGATCACCGAGATGAATCCCTCCTTGCGCCGCGCGCGCAAATAGCGCAGCGACAGCATCCACTCGAACGAGGAGAAGGGCCGCGTCCCGTTGGGCTCGGTCATCGAAGATTGGTTCCCGGTCCGGGATTTTCACACGATTCTGGCGGTTTCAAGCCCTTCCGACGGCCAAAGTCCTTGGCCGCACACAGGATTCTTGCCGCGGACCCGGACTACTTGGACAGCAAATCGAGCGCCGCTGCCGGGCTCATGGTGTCACGCGACCCGTCGTCGCGACGTTTAACCTCGACTTTGCCTTCGGCAAGTCCCTTGGGACCAATCAGCACCTGCCACGGGATACCGATAAGGTCGGCGGTAGCGAATTTTCCTCCGGCGCGCTCGTCACGGTCGTCGTATAGCACCTCGACGCCTTTCGCGGAGAGGTCCTTGTAGAGCCGCATGCAGACGCCGTCGGCGTCGGCCGAGCCTTGCTTGAGGTTGAGGATCGCCACCTTGAACGGCGCAACCGGCTCAGGCCAGATGATGCCGGCATCGTCATGCGAGGCTTCGATGATGGCGGCGACCAGCCGCGACGGCCCGATGCCGTAGGAACCCATGTGCACAGGTACCTCTTTGCCATCGCCGGTGGCGACCAGCGCCTTCATCGGTTCGGAATATTTGGTGCCGAAATAGAAAATGTGGCCGACCTCGATGCCGCGCGCGGAGACCTGCGCGCCGGCAGGAAGTTTGGCGAAGGCGTTCGCGTCGTGCATTTCCGAGGTCGCGGCGTATTGCGACGTCCATTTGTCGACGATCGCCTGCAGGTTGGCGACGTCGTCGAAATTCACGTCCGCGCCTGGTACCGTCATATCGAGATAGTCTTTGTGGCAAAACACTTCCGACTCGCCGGTCTGCGCCAGGATTATGAATTCGTGGCTCAGGTTGCCACCGATCGGCCCTGATTCCGCGCGCATCGGAACTGATTTTAGACCCAAGCGCGTGAATGTCCGCAGGTAGGCGACGAACATCTTGTTGTAGGAATGCTGCGCACCGGCCTGATCAATATCGAACGAGTAGGCATCCTTCATCAGGAATTCGCGGCCACGCATCAACCCGAAACGCGGTCGCACCTCGTCGCGGAATTTCCACTGAATGTGATAGAGGTTGAGTGGCAGATCCTTGTACGATCGCACATAGGAGCGGAAGATCTCGGTGATCATCTCCTCGTTGGTCGGGCCGTAAAGCATCTCGCGTTCGTGCCGGTCCTTGATGCGCAGCATCTCCTTGCCGTAGGCCTCATAGCGGCCGCTCTCGCGCCACAAGTCGGCGGACTGGATGGTCGGCATCAGAAGCTCGATTGCGCCCGAGCGGTCCTGCTCCTCGCGCACGATCCGGCAGATCTTCTGCAGTACACGAAAGCCGAGCGGCAGGAAGGCATAGATGCCGGCCGCCTCCTGCCGCATCATACCGGCGCGCAGCATCAACCGGTGCGAGACGATATCGGCCTCCTTCGGCGTTTCGCGCAGGATCGGCAGGAAGTAACGGGACAGGCGCATAGAATTGCTTGAGATTCGAGGACGGACCGGCCCCGGGTAAGCGGATCGAAGCCAGTCGTTTGGTCTCTTGTTGTTGAGCGTTGGCCTGTATCGTCCTATTGCTGAAAAATCAACGCTCTAAAGGCATATCTCGCCCTTAATACCCATTTCCTCTTTAGATCCAATGTGCAGCATTTTTCCAAACTTGGGACTAAACTTGGGACCAAGCTTCAGTGCAAATTCCCTGCTGTTGACGCGCTTGATCTCAGCGGAGTGAAGCCCGATGGCACACACTTGTCCGTGTGGCCAACGCGTAGGCGCGAGCCACGCAGCCGTCGTCACCACCGGGGCCATCCGGGCGGAATGCGAGGTTTTCCAAGGCATCGGGCTTCCCATGTGAGCTTTACGAACACGTCGCGGAGACTCGCCGGTCGCCTCGTTGATGTAAGGCACTCGATAAATCCAATTCTTATCAGCGAGGATCACATTGCCTGATCAGCATGGCATTGATTCGGGTGAGTTGCTGTCGAACCTGTGGCCTCGTCATCGGCTAGCAACTTCTCCTTGAACCGACCCTCTAACTCCTCAAGGCGCCGCTCGATCTGCTGTAGCTGTTGTTGCTCAGCCTGCACGCGCGTTGTCGGTGATGCTCGGGGCATCCTGTGTTCTCCTTGATTGTGATGATCCTGTCTGGCCGGCCCTCCCTCGCATCAGCGACCTCGGAATCGCTGAACACTCGGCGAAGCACACGCTCGACTCGTTCGAAGTCAACGTAGCGAACGCCCCACTGCTCTATCGCCGAGCCAAAACGACCATGCTTAATGACCTCGTGCGCCCAATTGTGGGTCCGCAGACAAAGCCGAGCAATTCCGCCGCAACGCACTCAGCCGTCAGGCTTGATCCAAACCTTGGCCGTTAAAACGCTGATCCACCCACGCGTCCTTCTGCTTCCACCTGTGAATCTTTCGACAGGCCGGGCAACGGAATGGCACTTCTATGTAAGAGGATAACGACTCGAACACTATCGTTTCCGTAGTCAGTCCGGTTTTAACCGGTACTCTTAGTATCGGGCAGCTGGTCATAATATCGGCCATTGCGTGTCCCCCGACGCGCAACCACCAAGCGTGGTATCCTGATAATGCCACGATGACAGGCCATTCGCTAGTGCAGCAAGTCATTGGTGGCACGCTGAGATTTTTCGCGCTTACTGTGAATGAGATATCGCGGTCCTCGAGATTATGGCGGGTTTCTTGCCCGCATTCATGGAACTGTTACATTTCGGCGGGGCTTAATGCTTGGCTTGGGGGGAGATTTATGCAGCCGAAGAGACCGGCTCTTGAGAGCCTGTCAAATGAGGCTCTTTGCAAGTTGCGCGATGAAATCGCCGCACTGCTTGAGAGCCGCGCCGAACAATTACGGAAGGAACTTGAGCGACTAACTGGCGGCACT
>Ga0207727_100085_pt1 | contig 11763 bp, 10 predicted proteins | sample LuqExpMetageno48_FD_187806 | JGI IMG/M metagenome (GOLD analysis project Ga0207727, IMG submission 187806) | Tropical forest soil microbial communities from Luquillo Experimental Forest, Puerto Rico - Sample 48 (SPAdes) | ecosystem: Environmental > Terrestrial > Soil > Tropical forest ...
CCCGCCACCAAAACGCCGCGCCTGGGATCGCCCGGCTTGCGCCGCACCATCAGCCGCCGCAACGATCGGTCCGGTTTTGCTCGCGGCACGCCGAAAATCTCCTCAAATCCATGCTAAATACAGTTCGCGCTTGCTCTTTTAGCCCCGGATGCTCTACTTCGCGAATAATCCCCTGGATTTTGTTAAGCGATGCCCAACAAGCGTACCATTCTGATTGTCGACGACGATGCGGAGCTGCGTGACGCACTGGTCGAGCAACTGGCGCTGCACGAGGAGTTTGACGCTATTGCGGTGGACAGTGGGACCAAGGGCGTGCAGGCGGCCAAGAGCGGCCAGATCGACCTAGTGATCATGGATGTTGGCCTACCGGACGTCGATGGGCGTGAGGCGGTGCGTATCCTGCGCAAGAACGGCTTCAAGGCGCCGGTCATCATGCTGACCGGACATGATACCGATTCGGACACCATTCTCGGGCTCGAATCCGGAGCCAACGATTACGTCAGCAAGCCATTCCGCTTCGCTGTCCTGCTTGCGCGCATTCGCGCGCAACTGCGCCAGCATGAAGCAAGCGAGGACGCCGTCTTCACCATCGGGCCCTACACCTTTCGCCCGAGCTCGAAACTCCTGCTTAACCCGAAGGGTAGCAAGGTGCGGCTGACCGAAAAGGAAACCGCCATCCTGCGTTATCTGTATCGTGCGGCGCATAAGCCGGTGTCGCGCGACACGCTGTTGCAGGAGGTGTGGGGCTACAATTCCGGCGTCACCACGCACACGTTGGAGACGCACATCTACCGGCTGCGCCAAAAGATTGAGAAGGACGCAGCTGCACCGGCGATCCTAGTGACGGAAGCCGGCGGCTACAAGCTGGTGCCGTGAGCGCGATGTAGCGCCTATGGCCCTGGAGGACGACATCGCTTTTTTCGAACAGGTGCCGACCTTTGCGGTGCTCGGCCGGCAGGCGCTCCGCATCCTCGCGATTGGCGCGGAGACGCGTAACCTGCACAGCGGCGCGGTGCTGTTCTATGCCGGCGAGCTCGCCGACGGCGGCTACGTCGTGCAAGAAGGCTCGCTGGTGCTGGAGCCGAATTCGCCGATGGAAGGCAAGCAGGTGACGGCCGGGCCCGGCACGTTGATCGGCGAATTGGCCTTGCTGACGGATATGGTGTGCCCGGCAACCGCCATCGCCAAGGAGCCCACAGTGGTGATCCGTATTTCGCGCAGCCTGTTCCGGAAAACGCTCGAAGGCTATCCGGTTGCTGCGGAGCAATTGCGCGAAATGGTAGCTGACCGGATCGATAGCTGGACCCACGAGCTTGGTAGCGTGAAGAATGCGCTGAAAAAGATCGACTAGATTTCCAGCGTCGCGGTCACCGGCACGTGATCCGACGGGTGCACGGCGCCACGGTAATTCTTAGCGATCTCGATGGCTGAGACACGGTCGGCTAGCGCGTCCGAGGTCCAGACGTGATCGAGGCGGCGACCGCGGTCGCTGGTTTTCCAGTTGTCCACTGCGCGATAGCTCCACCATGTATAGAGCTTCTCGGGCTCAGGTTTGAGCACGCGCATGGAGTCGATCCATTGCCCGGCACCACGCGCGGCGTTCAGCTTTTCGCATTCGATCGGCGTGTGGGAGACAACCTTGATCATCTGCTTGTGGTTCCAGACGTCGTGCTCGAGTGGTGCGACGTTGAGGTCGCCAACCAAGATGGCGCGCTGCGACCTTTCTGGCCGCAAGCCGGGATGTGCGCGCATTTCGTCGAGGAAATTGAGCTTGTGCTGGAATTTCGGATTGATTGCCGGGTCCGGCTCATCGCCGCCGGCCGGGACGTAGAAATTATGCAACGTGATCGGGTCGCCTAAGCCGGCGCGTTCGCCTAGCATCACCGAGATGTGTCGGCAGTCCGTCTTGCCGCAGAAGATCTGCATGTCGGTTATCTCGAACGGGAAACGCGAGATAACGGCGACGCCGTGATAGCCCTTTTGGCCGTTGAGCGCGGCGTACTCGTAGCCGAGCCGTTTGAAACGCTTGAGCGGGAATGCGTCATCGGGGCATTTAGTTTCCTGCAGGCACAGCAGATCAGGCCGCGCGCTCTTGAGGAAGCGAGCGACGAGGTCGATCCGCAGGCGGACGGAGTTGATGTTCCATGTGCTGACTTTAAGCGGCATGCAATGAGTCATGGCGTAGCCAGTGGGAAATTCAATGTCACGGCCGGACTTGTCCAGGCCATCCATCCCTTTTCCAACAGCGAGCGCTAGTTGTGATAATTTGTGTAGTCGATCTTGAACATCGATGGGTCGGGGCGTCGGCTGGTGTCAAGGTTGTACACCGCGACTGTGGTGTCATAGCCCTGCGGATCGGTGACCGTCCACTGCTTGAGCTGCATGTCCTTGGCGCCGAACATGATCATTAGCCGACTGGTGCCGACGATGCCGTTCTTCTCCTCGACAACCACGGTGTTGAACATGTCGTCGGCAGAGACGGCGAGCAGCTTGGTGTCACGCATTAGGTCGACATGGTCGGAAAGCAGGAAGCGCAGCGGCGTCTGCGACAGCGGATAGACATCCTGCGTGGCCAGGCGCCGGTCGCGCACGACGACCGATTGGCCGTCGGCAATCAGCTCGATCGGGCTGGGGTCGTCGTATTCGAAACGGACTCGGCCGGGCTTGACAATATGGAACTCGCCCGCCGTCCGGCGCCCGTCGGGGCCGACCTGGACGAAGCGGCCCGACAAGATCTGTGTGTTGGAAAGGTAATTATTGACCCGGTCGATAATGCTACGCTGCTCGGGACTGAAAGAGCTGCTGAAACTAGGGCGACCGAGCAAGGTGGCGAACGGATTGAAGACCGGATTCGGCTTTTGCCGTTGTGGGGCCTGTCCGACGGTGCCCCGCGCCGTCGGGGCGGGCGTCGCAATCGATCCGGTTGCTTGCTGTTGGCGCGGGGTTGGCATTGTCACGTTCTGTGCCTGCGCCGGCACGACAATCAGATAGACGAACAAGGCCGTCATCGCCGCCGTCGCATATCGCGCCATGAATTGTCCGGTCATTCAGTCCCCGCTTCGGAGCCCGCTGCTGTAGAGGCAGCATGTGGCGATTTCACGGCTCGAATATTCGCTTATTCGAGACAGGTCTAATAACGATCGTCGGTCGGATTTTCCGGAATCAGAATCTCGCGCTTGCCGGCATGGTTGGGCTGGCCGACGATGCCTTCCTGTTCCATCCGTTCCATGATGGTGGCGGCGCGGTTGTAGCCGATCTGCAGGCGGCGTTGGATGTAGGAGGTCGAAGCCTTGCGGTCGCGTTTAACGATGGCGACAGCTTGCTGATAGAGGTCGCTGCCTTCGGTTAGCCCCATGCCGGTCGAGTCGAACACCGCGCCATCCTCGTCTTCTTCCGGATCGCCGGCGGTGACTTCCTCGAGATATTCCGGCTGGCCCTGCGACTTGAGGTGGCGCACAACCTTCTCGACCTCGTCGTCCGACACGAATGGACCGTGTACGCGGCTGATGCGCCCGCCCCCTGCCATGTACAGCATGTCGCCCTGGCCGAGCAGCTGCTCGGCGCCTTGCTCGCCCAGGATGGTGCGGCTGTCGATCTTCGACGTAACCTGGAAGGAGATGCGGGTCGGGAAGTTCGCCTTGATGGTACCGGTGATGACGTCGACCGACGGGCGCTGCGTGGCAAGGATCACATGGATGCCGGCGGCGCGCGCCATTTGCGCCAGGCGCTGGATGGCACCTTCGATATCCTTGCCGGCGACCATCATCAGGTCGGCCATCTCGTCGACGATCACCACTAGGTAGGGCAGCAGGTCAAACTCGAGCTCCTCCTTCTCGTAGATCGCTTCTCCGGTACTCTTGTCATAGCCGGTGTGAACGATGCGGGTGAGACGCTCGCCTTTCGTCATCGCTTCGGCAAGCCGCGCGTTGTAGCCGTCGACGTTCCGGACCCCCAGCTTGGACATTTTCTTGTAACGCTCTTCCATCTCGCGCACCGCCCATTTGAGTGCGACGACCGCCTTCTTCGGATCCGTGACCACGGGTGTCAGCAGATGCGGGATGCCGTCATAGACGGAGAGCTCGAGCATCTTGGGATCAACCATGATTAGCCGGCACTGGTCGGGGCGTAGCCGGTAGACCAGCGACAGGATCATAGTGTTGATGGCAACCGACTTGCCGGAGCCCGTCGTGCCAGCGATCAGGAGATGCGGCATGCGCGCGAGATCGACAATCACAGATTCACCGCCGATGGTCTTGCCGAGGCAAAGCGCGAGCTTAGCGGAGCTCTCGTTGTAATCACTGCCGCTGAGCAATTCGCGCAAGTAGACTTTCTCGCGAGTTGGATTGGGTAGCTCGATGCCGATGGCGTTGCGGCCGGGCACTACGGCGACGCGCGCTGATACCGCGCTCATCGAGCGAGCGATGTCGTCGGCGAGGCCAATGACACGCGACGACTTGATGCCGGGCGCCGGCTCTAGCTCGTACAGCGTGACGACCGGGCCGGGATGCGTGTTGATGATTTCGCCGCGGACGCCGAAGTCGCCGAGCACGCTTTCCAGAGCCACGGCATTGGCGTCGATGAGGTCCTTCGATAGCGTGGTGCGTTCGGAGGACCGTGGCGCGGCCAAGAAGCTGAGCGACGGTAATACGTACCCATTGGCGGAGCGGCGCGCTGGCACACGTGCGCGGCGCTTGGGCGCGGGTTGCGCCACATCTTGCCCCTCCTCGTCGGCGACGGCTGGCTCGATCAGCGCCGCCTGGCTATCGAAGTGCGGCTCCTGCCGCCCACCCGCTGGGGCGGGGAGCGGCCTGCGCACGGCGCCACGAATGAACCGGCTCGCGCAGGCCTGCCAGCTCAACAGCGCGTGCGCGATCATGCCGAGCCAGGCCGAGGCGCGGTCGTCTTCGACGTCGTCCTCTTCCTCGATCTCTTCGATGAAGGTGCGCCGCGTCGGCCGCGCATCGCGCGGCCGCGCGCCCAGCCCGACGGCCAAGGCGATCGTGGCGGCGGCACTGATGCCGAAAAACATCGACGCGATGAACAATGTCGTGCCGGCCAGCGGACCGAACATTAGCGCCGGTATCCGCAACACGGCGTCGCCGAACACGCCGCCTAAGCCGGTCGGCAGCGGCCAGGAGCCAATGCGCGGCAGCGTCGAGGCGAAAGCGGCGAAGAGAAACGTGGCAAGGATCCACAACAGGCTACGCCATTTGGTGCCAAGCGGGCGATGTGAAAGAAGGCGCCAGCCGAGTAGTATTTCAGGCGGCAGCAACATAACCGCTGCAAGCCCCAGCAACTGCATTGCCAGGTCAGAGAAGATTGCGCCCGGAAATCCCAGCAGATTGTGCATCGGTGTCTGCGCGGCGTGGCTCAACGACGGGTCCTGCACCGACCAAGTGGCAAGCGCGATCGCCGCCAGCAGCGCCACGGTGGTCAGCGCCAGGCCTGCTATTTCGCTCAGGCGCCGCCGTAGGATGTCGCGGAAGTGCTCGGAGACGAAAGCAATGGCGTCGAGGCTGCGATCGATCGCTGGCATGCTTCTCTAAGCCTTCTTTCGTTGGCGCATGACCTTGTCCGAAAACCGGCATCCGCTTTTCGAGGTCATGCGCTAAGCAAGCACCGCAACAAGGCGGTGCAGCGCGTCCGCCGTAGTCGCCTTGTCCTGGACCATGGCAACGCGGATGTAGTCCGCGCCGGGATTGCTGCCGTCAGCCTGCTCGCGTGCGAGATAGCGGCCGGGTACGACGCGCACGCCAGCCTCCTTCCATAGCCGCTTAGTGACCGCCTCGCTGCCGCCGTATTGCGAAACGTCCAGCCAAAGAAAAAATCCCCCGGCAGGCCGGTTGTAGTTGTAGCGGTCGCCAATGATTTGATCGGCGAGATCGAATTTGGCGGAATAGAGCTTGCGGTTCTCCTGCACGTGCGTTTCGTCGCCGTAGGCGGCAACGGCAACGCGCTGCAGCGGCGCCGGAACCTGCGGCGCGGCGATGTTACGCAGCTCGAGGAAGGCCGTAAGAAAACGGCGGTCGCCGGCGGCGAAGCCGACGCGCAGGCCGGGCAGATTTGAGCGCTTGGACAGCGAGTGGAAGACGACGGTGTTGGCGAAATCGGGCCCGGAAGCTTCCAGCATGCCGGCTGGCGCATGATGGCTATAGATCTCGCAATAACATTCGTCGGCGAACACCAGGAAACCGAAGCGGCGGGCGAGTGCGGCGAGCTTACCGAGATAGCTGAGGCTTGCCACCGCGCCTTGCGGATTCGACGGCGACGCGATGTAGAAAGCAACAGTGCGCGCAAGCAATGCGTCGTCGAGCACGTCGAGGTCGGGCAAGAAACCGCTTTGCTTGCGCGCCGGCAGATAGACCAACTCGCAGTCGGCGGCGAGCGCGCCAGCAGCATAGGCGGCGTAGAACGGATTAGGAATCAGCACCGCGGGCTTGCCAGAGCGGCGCGCCCTCCAGCGCTTGGCGGCGATGGCCGCGAGGAACAACCCTTCGCGCGTCCCACTGAGCACCAACACTTCGGTTTCAGAGTCGACCGGCCGCGCCAGATTATAACGGCGGTTCAACCACTGCGCGACCGTGCGGCGAAATACGTCGGTGCCCTTGTTGGCTGGATAGCGGCCGAACTCATTGAAATGGGCGGTGAGCTCCGGGCCGACGAAAGCGGGGATCGGATGCTGCGGTTCCCCGACCGACAGGTTGATCGGCGGCTTACCCGGCTCGATGCCGGCGATGAGCTCGTTCAGCCGCACGAACGGCGAGCGTCCCTCGACCGCGGGGGCAGGATTGTTGGAAGGCTCGCGCTTGGCGGTCGTCATCGGCATGCGGTTACACGAACAGACGCAAAGGCCTGCGGCACATCGTTCGATAAAATAGATATGGCTAGGTTAAGACCCAATTAACCATCGGCGCGGAAACGGCGGCCGGTCGAGCTGGTGTTAAAGAGCCGCCCCCCTGGCGCACGTCACGGAGGGATGCAAATCGGCGAACCCATCAAGTTTTCGTACTGGGGCCTGACCTTCGCGACGGTCTCATTAATCGGCACCAGCACCCCCTGATCGATGCTTTCGCGCAAAACTACCGCCGCCTCGCCATCCGATCTGGTCATGAAGAACTAATGGAGAGGCCCCCGGCTCTCATGAGCCGGGGGCCTCAACGGAAGGGACAGTGCCGGGTTTCCGCCCCTACCGCTAGCGTGTTACTGGACAGCCTCGCCGTGCAACGCAAGATCGAGACCTTCGCGTTCCACCTCGTCGGTGACACGCACGCCAATGATCGCGTCAATGATCTTGAGAATGATCAGCGAGACGATGGCGTCGTAGGCTATAACGATCACGATGCCTTTGATCTGATTGATCATCTGGCCCGGGTTGCCTTCGATAAGGCCGGCGGTGCCGCCATACTCGGCGATTGCAAATACGCCGGTGAGCAGCGCGCCGACCATGCCGCCGACCGCGTGGACGCCAAAGCAATCAAGCGCGTCATCCACGCCGTGCATCTTTTTCAGGCCGGTGACGCCCCAGTAGCAGAAGACGCCAGCGGCGACGCCGATGACCATCGAGCCGATCGGACCGACATAACCCGAGGCCGGAGTGATGGCGACGAGGCCAGCGACCGCGCCGGAGGCGATACCAATGACGGTCGCCTTGCCGCGATGGGCCCATTCCACCAGCATCCAGGTGAAGGCGGCGACGGCGGTGGCGATCTGCGTCACGGCCATTGCCATACCAGCCTGCATTCCGGCGCTGACCGCCGAACCAGCGTTGAAGCCGAACCAGCCGACCCAAAGTAGGGCGGCGCCGATGAAAGTGAGCACCATGTTGTGTGCCGGTCCGGTGTCCTTGCGCTTGCCGAGGACGATGGCGCACATTAAACCGGCGACGCCCGCGTTGATGTGTACGACCGTGCCGCCGGCGAAGTCGAGCACCTTAAACATCGCGTCGTTGTTGCCGTTGGACATGAACCCGTCGGCGCCCCAGACCCAGTGCGCAATCGGCGCGTAGACGAGGATTGCCCACAGTCCCATGAACCATAGCATCGCCGAGAACTTCATGCGCTCGGCGAAGGCGCCAGCGATCAGCGCGGGAGTGATGATCGCAAAAGTCATCTGGAAACACATGTACACGGTTTCAGGAATCGTCACGGCGAGACTGTTCGGATTACCGATGCCGGTGGAGATGTCACTCAAGATGCCTTGTAAGAAGACGCGACTGAGTCCGCCGATAAAGGGCGAGCCAGGGGTGAACGCCAGGCTGTAGGTGAGTATCGAGTAGACGATCGTCACCAGACAGGTCACGGCGAAGCTCGTCATCACCGTGTCGCCGACGTTCTTCTTGCGCACCATGCCGGCGTAGAAGAGGCCTAGGCCAGGGATGGTCATCATCAGAACTAATGCGACCGAGGTGAGCATCCACGCGGTGTCGCCCGAGTTAGGTGTACATTTCTCGAGCACCGCCTTCTTTGGATCCGGATCGTTGACGCATGCCGGTGGCGGCGCAGCCGGCGTCGCTGGTGCTGCGGCGGCGGGAGCTGCGGGCGCTGCCGCGGGCGCTTGAGCGTAGGAGGCGTCGAACGCTGCCACGCTCAAAAACAAGCTGAGGACAACCCCGAAGGCGAGAGCCAAGAGTCCCGCACGGGGGGATTTCATTAACGTCATGGTCTTACTCCTGTCCGTATTGTTTGCGGTGCGGGTCACTAGATCGCCGCCGCGTCGGTTTCGCCGGTGCGGATCCGCACGGCATGATCCAGAGCGAAGACGAAGATCTTGCCATCGCCGATTTGGCCGGTTTTGGCGGCTCCCGCGATGGCGCCGATAACCTTGTCGACCTGGTTGGAGGGCACCGCCACTTCCAATTTGACTTTTGGCAGGAAGCTCACAGCATATTCGGCCCCACGGTAGATTTCCGTGTGTCCCTTTTGACGCCCGTAGCCCTTGACCTCTGTGACAGTCAGCCCCTGCACCCCGATCGAGGTCAGGGCGTCGCGGACCTCGTCGAGTTTGAAAGGCTTGATAATGGCCATGACGATTTTCATGGATCGATCCCCGCTTGAGCCCGTTTTCTCCGTTACGCAGTGCGGGCGGGTTCACTGAGCCAGACCCCGCAAAGACACTTCGCGGGGCAGACCGAACCAATAGAATCAAACAGCGTGCCAGATGCCGGAATGAGGCCTATCCTGCGGAATTCATGAACGAATTTTTGCGCCTAAGGCAGGAGTTGGATGAGTTTCGAGGGCTCCCGCCCAAACTCGCGGCAACGCACAAAATGGCTGCATAAAAATTAGGCGGGGCTGGTTCGAGCTACTGCAAGGCCTCACCATGCTGGGTGACGTCGAGCCCCATGACTTCGTCTTCCTGGCGCACGCGGAGGGGGACAATGGCGCTAATGATTTTTAGCACGACGTAAGTGAGCGTACCCGACCACAGCAAGGTCACGACGATTCCGCAGAGCTGAGCCAGCACCTGATGAGGATTGCCTTCCAGCAGTCCGGACACGCCGCGGGGCGTTTCGGGAGTGGCCGACAAAGCGCCGACCGCGAGCACGCCGGCGAGGAAAGTTCCGGTAAGGCCGCCGACTCCATGTACCCCGAACACGTCGAGCGAGTCGTCGTAGCCCAGTCTGAGTTTGAGCCAGGTGCAGGCCCAGAAGCAGATGCCGCCGGCGATCACACCGATCAGCACGCCTTGCATAGGCAGTACGAACCCAGAAGCGGGCGTGATGGTGCCGAGACCCGCCACATTACAAATCCCCGGCTCTTGTTTGGATGCTAAAGCGCGTCGGCGTCGGTCTCGCCGGTGCGGATGCGCACGGCTTGTTCGACCGGCGTGACGAAGATTTTCCCGTCACCGATCTGTCCGGTCTTGGCGGCCGATGCGATCGCCTCCATCGCGCGCTCGAGTTGCTCGGTGGCGACCGCGACTTCAATCCGCACTTTGGGCAGGAAATTCACGGCGTATTCGGCGCCGCGATAAATTTCCATGTGCCCCTTCTGCCGTCCGTAGCCCTTCACTTCGCACACCGTCATGCCGTGGACGCCGATACGGCTAAGAGCGTCGCGCACCTCGTCAAGCTTGAACGGTTTGATGACTGCAATGACCATTTTCATGATTTTCCTTCCCGGCGGCATCGTTGCCCGGCTCACCGAACCGGGGCCGGGCGGCTCGGATTGTCACGCGCGTGGGGCGACCAAAATCCCGGTGGCGTCGGACGGCCCCTATGGCGCAGCCTACCGGCCGGCGGCACAAAAATTAAGCGGCTTTCTTGCTGCATCCAAAGGCAATCGTCACGAAAAACGGCACTTCCCGGCAAATTCGCTGTCCTAATTGCCGGCTGCTGCGCCCAGATCTCGGATAACACCGGGCAAATTGGACCTACGGTTCACGCCGCTCGCGCACCAAGCCTTCTTGCGCCACCGAGGCGACCAGCGTGCCATCACGCTTGAATATAAGTCCGCGCGAGAAGCCGCGAGAGCCTCGTAGATTGGGGCTATCCTGCGCATAAAGCAGCCAATCGTCGGCGCGGAACGGCCGGTGCAACCACAGTGCATGATCGAGGCTCGCCCCCATGAATTGCTTTTCAAACAGCGTATGGCCGTGCGGAATCAGCGCGGTGTCGAGCAGTGTCATGTCGGAGGCGTATGCCAGCACGCACTGATGCAATGCTGGATCGTCGGGTAGCTGGCCGGTGGTCTTGATCCACATGTGGAATTTGCCGTCGGGATATTTTTTGCCGAGATAGCGATCGAACTCCACCGGCCGTAGTTCGATCGGACGCTCGCGTTCATAGTAGCGGCGCACCGGATCGGGCATTGAGGGCAAAATCTTGTCGCGCACTTCGGATTCGCTCGGCAGTTTTTCCGGAGCAGGAACTTCCGGCATCTTGGCCTGGTGTGCGAGGCCAGGTTCGTCAGCGTGGAACGATACCAGCATGGAGAAAATTGGGTGGCCGTGTTGGCGCGCAGTGACACGCCGCGTGGTGAAACTCTTGCCGTCCCTAATGCGGTCCACGTCGTAGATGATCGGTACCCTGGGATCGCCCGGCAGTAGGAAGTAGGCATGCATGGAATGCGGGGGCCGGGTAACGTCGACCGTGCGCACCGCGGCGACTAGCGCCTGGCCGATCACCTGGCCGCCGAACACGCGCTGCCAGCCTACTTGCGGCGAGCGGCCGCGGAACAGATTTACCTCCAGCGGCTCGAGATCAAGAATTTCGAGTAGATCCTGGACGGCGGAAGTCATGGGGCGGGCCAGCGGACCCCAATCTGCTATGCTGAGCCTCGTTTGACAAGTAATCGGATTCATGATTCCCCGAGATGGAAGTTCGTTGACGGCGGTTCATAAGCGATTGATTATCGGCCATGGATCAAACGATGAAAAAAGCAAAGCTTGCTGCCCTCATTTGCGCCTTCACCTTTCTAATAGCGCACGATTCTTCCGCCGCAATCAGGTTCAAGCGCTTCCCGCATTGCCCCGAGGGCTTAGTGACCAAGAAGACCTGTGAATGTCACGCAGGCTCATCAGGCCGTTATCATTTTTGTCATGCCGGGTATCATTGCGATACCACGAACGGTCAGTGCAATTAGCGGTGATGTCAAAGCCTATCAACAGCTGTCATGTTGATCGTCAGCGTTGTCCCCGCGCCGAACTGATGCGCCACGCGCATTAGCATCAGCAACAAACAAAAACCCCGGCGCAATGGCCGGAGTTTGGATCGGACGCTGATCGAACTATGCGGGGATAGCCCTCTTCTTCCTGCGCCAACCA
>Ga0207727_100120_pt1 | contig 10120 bp, 9 predicted proteins | sample LuqExpMetageno48_FD_187806 | JGI IMG/M metagenome (GOLD analysis project Ga0207727, IMG submission 187806) | Tropical forest soil microbial communities from Luquillo Experimental Forest, Puerto Rico - Sample 48 (SPAdes) | ecosystem: Environmental > Terrestrial > Soil > Tropical forest ...
CCCGACCAATTGGCGCGCGATATGATCGCCGGCGGGCTGGAAACCTATCTATCCACTGTTGATCTCAACAAGCTGCCGGCCTTGTTTGCCGGCCGCAAATTCGACGCCACGCTGTTGGCGGATTTTCCCGCCGGTATCGATCCGTGCGGCGAGAACGGCGAATTCCATTCCTGTGTAGTGGCGGGCCCGATGTTCACGCGGCGGATCGAGGTGAAGGTCGGGGACACCGTCGAGCGCGACGCTTTCGCTTATGCGGACTTGCTACCGGTTTAGACGCGCAGCATACCGCCGGTCTTCCTTCTGACCTCAGCGATGATCTTCTGCCCGAGCGCGTCGATTTCGGCGTCGGTCATCGTCTTCTCGCGCGGCTGTATGGTGACAGCGATGGCAATCGATTTCTTGCCAGGATCGATGCCCTTACCTTCATAAACGTCGAACACCGTGACGTTGATGATCAGCTTCTTGTCGATGCTCTGCGCGGCGCGCACGATGTCCGAAGCGTTTACACCGCGGTCGACGACAAAAGCAAAATCGCGCTCGACCGGCTGGAATGGCGATAACTCGAGAGCGGGTTTCGCCCGCGTCGCTTTGGCCTTCGGCTCGGGGATCTTCTCGAGGATTACCTCGCACGCCGCCAGCGGGCCTTCCGCATTGAGCGCTTCGACCGCGCGCGGGTGCAGTTCGCCGAACGAGCCGAGCACGGTGTGTGGGCCGATCTGGATGGTGCCTGAGCGGCCGGGATGGAACCAGGCCGGCCCACCCGGCACCACCTGCAGCGCCTGCATGGGCGCGCCGGCGGCCGATAACACGGCGAAGGCGTCGGCCTTGGCGTCGAAAGCGTCGACCGGCGCTACCTTGCTTGACCAATGGCGGCCGATGCCGGAACCCTTAGCGAGCGCGCGGCGTAGGCTGGCGGCGGCGGTAAACTGGTCCTCGGGTTTGTCGCCCTTGAAGATTTGCCCGACCTCGAACAGCGCGACATCCGGGTAACCGCGGTGGGCGTTGCGTTGCGCCGCCATCACCAGTCCGGGGATGAGGCTCGGCCGCATGTCGGAGAGTTCGGCGGCGATCGGATTGACGAGCGCGAGTGGTGCGCTGCCGCCGCCGAACAATTCGGCTTCGCGCTTCGAGACAAACGACCAGGTGACGGCTTCGGTGAGACCGCGTGCGGCAAGCGCGCGCCTCGCCTTGCGTGTGCGGTTCTGGATCGGCGTGAGTACCGACTTGCGCGCGTCGGCGCCGCGCGGAAATGGAGTCGACGGCACCTTGTCGACGCCGACGATGCGCACCAGCTCCTCGACGATGTCAGCGCGGCCGTGCACGTCCGGCCGCCATGACGGTACCGCCACCTTCACAACCTCGTTCTGGCCAGCGGCCAAGAAGCCGAGCTTCTCCAGGACGCGGCGCACCTCGGGTAACGACAGCTTCATTCCCGTAAGGCGCGGCAATTCAGTAAGCGGGAAGTCGATGATGGTTTCCTTCGGCAAAGGATCCCCGGCCACCACGACCTCCGACGGCGTGCCGCCGCAAAGCTCCATCACCATCTGTGTCGCGAGCTCAAGGCCGGGCAGCATGAAATTCGGATCGACGCCGCGCTCGAAACGATAGCGCGCGTCGGAATTGATCGCGAGCTTGCGCCCGGTGTCCGCAATGTTGAGCGGGTCCCACAGAGCCGACTCGATCAGCACGTCGGTGGTCGCCTCCGAGCAGCCGGTAGCTTCGCCGCCGATGACGCCAGCCAGCGACTCGACGCCCTTGTCGTCGGCGATCACGCACATCGCCGCATCAAGTTCGTAGGTCTTGCCGTCGAGCGCAAGCAGTGTCTCGCCGCGTCTGGCGCGGCGGACGGTAAGGTTGCCGCGCACCTTGGCCGCGTCGAACACGTGCAGCGGGCGGCCACGGTCGAAGGTGATAAAATTGGTTATGTCGACCAACGCGTTGATGGGTCGCAGTCCGATCGCGGTTAGCCGCTTCTCCAGCCAATTCGGCGAGACGCCGTTCTTGACGCCCTTCACCAAACGCAAGCTGAACGCGGGGCAAAGTGGATGGGTCTGGCCGAAGTCGAGCGTCACTTTCACCGGGCAAGGGAACGTGCCCTTCACAGGCTTGGGCGGACGGTCCTTGAAGTCGCCGATGTCTGTTGCACCAAGATCGCGCGCGATGCCAGAAACGCCGGTGCAATCCGGTCGGTTAGGCGTGAGATTAATCTCGATCACCGGGTCGCCGAGCTTTGCCCATTCGGTATAGGACTTGCCGACCGGTGCGTCGGGCGGCAATTCGATGATGCCTTCGTGGTCGTCGGCGATCATCAACTCGGCCGCCGAGCACAACATGCCGCGACTTTCCACGCCGCGGATAGTCCCGACCGCAAGTGTTATGTTCTTGCCGGGGATGAAAGTGCCGGGCGCGGAGAACACGCCCTTCATGCCGGCGCGCGCGTTGGGCGCGCCGCACACGACCTGGATCGGTTTGCCGTCGCCGATGTCGACCATGCAGACGCGCAGGCGGTCGGCGTTGGGATGCTTCTCGGCTGAGAGCACGTTGGCTATGACGAACGGTTTGAGCAGTGCCGCGTGGTCCTCCACGTTCTCGACATCGAGCCCGATCATGGTGAGCGTGTCGACGATCTCAGGCAGCGAAGCCGTCGTGTCGAGATGCTCCTTCAGCCAGGGCAGCGTGAATTTCACGGGCTCAATCCTCCCGCAAGCGTCGGGAAGTCGAGCGGCCGGAAGCCATAGTGCGACAGCCAGCGCACATCCGCCTCGAAGAATGCGCGCAGGTCCGGCATGCCGTATTTCAGCATGGCGATGCGGTCGATCCCCATGCCCCAGGCGAAGCCCTGGTACTCTTCCGGGTCGAGCCGGCAATTACTTAGCACGTTCGGGTGCACCATGCCGCAGCCGAGGATTTCCAGCCAATCCTCGCCTTCTCCGAAACGAATCTCGCCCTTGTCGCGCTTGCACTGGATGTCGACTTCCAGTGACGGCTCGGTGAAGGGGAAGAATGACGGGCGGAAACGCATCTTGACGCTGTCGACCTCGAAGAACGCCATGCAGAATTCGTGCAGAATCCATTTCAGGTGGCCGAGGTGCGAGCCTTTATCGATGACGAGACCCTCGACCTGATGGAACATCGGCGTATGTGTTTGGTCCGAATCGCTGCGATAGGTGCGGCCTGGGCATATGACGCGGATCGGTGGCTTCTGCCGCAACATGGTGCGCACCTGCACCGGCGAGGTGTGCGTGCGCAGCAAGAGGCGCGAGCCGTCCGGCTTGGCCGGGAAGTAGAACGTGTCGTGCATGTCCCGCGCCGGATGGCCTTCCGGGAAATTCAACTTGGTGAAGTTGTAGTCGTCGGTCTCGATGTCGGGACCTTCCGCCACAGCGAAGCCCATGTCGGCGAAGATGGCGGTGAGCTCCTCGGTCACCTGGCTAATCGGATGCACGCGGCCGATTTCCGCCGGCGCTTCGCGCACCGGCAGCGTGACGTCTACGGTTTCAGCATTGAGACGGGTATCGAGCGCGGTGGCGTCGAGCGCATCCTTGCGCGCAGCGATGGCGGCGCTGACGCGATCCTTGAGACCGTTGATCGCCGGACCCTGCACCTTGCGCTCGTCGGGCGTCATCTTGCCGAGCGTCTTGAGCAGCGCCGACACCGAGCCGCTCTTGCCGAGCGCGGCCACGCGTACCTGCTCGAGGGCCGCCCCGTCCTTTGCCGAAGCGACGGCGGCGAGCAGATCCGTTTCCAGTTGCGAGATGTCGGACATCGATGCCGACCTCAGCTCAGGCCGGCAGCGCAGCCTTGGCCTTCTCCACGATCGCCTGGAATGCCGTCGGCTCGCGGATCGCGAGATCCGACAGCACCTTGCGGTCGACGGCGAAGCCGGCCTTGGCCAAGCCGGCGATGAACTTCGAGTAGTTCAGGCCGAACGGTCGCACCGCGGCATTCAGGCGTTGAATCCATAGCGCGCGGAACGTGCGTTTGCGCCGCTTGCGGTCGCGGAAGGCGTACTGGCTGGCCTTCTCCACCGCCTGCTTGGCGATGCGGATTGTGTTCTTGCGCCGCCCGTAATAGCCCTTGGCGGCCTTGAGGACTTTCTTGTGCTTGGCGTGTGCGGCGACGCCACGTTTGACGCGGGCCATGGACATGCTCCTTCTAGGAAAACAGAACGTGCGATTGCTTGACCGGACGGCTGCAACGGCGCGGCCGGAGAATACGATCAGCCGTACGGCAGAAAATATTTCTTGATGTTGTCGCCGTCGGTCTTGAACAGCACCTTGGTGCCGCGATGCTCGCGGATCTGCTTGGTCGTCCGCTTGATCATGCCGTGCCGTTTGCCGGATTGCTGGAATTTGACCTTCCCGCTGGCGGTGATCTTGAAGCGCTTCTTAGCACCCGATTTGGTCTTCAACTTGGGCATTTGGCTCTCCTTATCGGCACGGCGGCGTAAGGCCTTTACCGGCCAGAAATGCTCGTAGAATCACATCTTTTGAGCGGATACTCGGAATCGAGCATTAATCGCCGCCACGGCAGCCCTGACTGGCCGGGCGGCGAGAGGGCGGCGTTATGGCAGAGGCGGGCGGGCCTTGCAACCGCCCAAGCTAGCCACCCGATCGGTGCGTTATTCAGCGTGGTGCTAGCAGCATCACCATCTGGCGGCCTTCGAAGCGCGGCTCCGACTCGATCTTGGCGATCATGGCGGTGTCGGCTTTCACACGGTCGAGCAATTTGTAGCCGAGCTCTTGGTGCGCCATTTCGCGGCCGCGGAAGCGCAAGGTGATCTTGACCTTGTCTCCATCTTCGAAGAAGCGCTTCATCGAGCGCATCTTAACGTCGTAATCGTGATCGTCGATCATCGGCCGGAGCTTGAGCTCCTTGATCTCGACAACTTTCTGCTTTTTGCGGGCTTCGGCGGCTTTTTTTTGCGCCTGGAATTTGTACTTGCCGTAATCCAGGATTTTGCAGACGGGTGGCGTCGAATTGGGGGCGATCTCGACCAGATCTAGCCCGGCGGCCTGCGCCATATCTAGCGCCGTCTGGATTGGTGTGGGGCCATGATTGTGGCCAGTGGCATCGATCAGCTGAACCTCGCGGACGCGGATCTCCTCGTTGATGCGCGGGCCGTCCTTCTGGGCGGGCAGCGCGGACTTCATCGGACGACGAATGGCTATTTTCTCCTCATTCTGTTGCGGCGGACCTCGGCGCAACGCGCGCGCTTTGGCTGGTGAAACATTGGTAGAAACGGGGAATAAGTCAACGTGGTTCCGGCGCGCGCGCTTACCGAATCGAGCGGAATTACGATCAAATTATTCAGATTCCTCTAATTTTGTGGCAAAGGCGGCACCAGTTCACGCGCTTTGCGGCGCTGGGTAATCTGCCCAAGCCTTTCGCCGGCGAAGGCGCGCGGTTCGCCGACTGGCGGCCGCCTTCGCCGCGATGACGACGCGGGTACCGGATTGCAGCAGCGCCAACTCGTCCCATAATGCCGGCGCCAGCTGCACGATGGTGGTGCCGGCGAGCGATCGCGGGACCGCGGCCGGACTCATACCGCCCCTATTGCGCGGGGGCCGCCTTGCGGCGAGAAGGTATGGGTGCGTTCATTCTGCACTGTGACCTAACCGCGCATGAGCGAAGCCGGCGTGACCTCATTGATAATAAAATCAGAATCGTTTGCGGCGGAACGGACCATCGCCGTACGCGCGCGTGAGGGCAAAAGCCCCGGCCTGTTCTGGCTCGGCGGGTTCAAGTCCGACATGAAGGGCACCAAGATCCAGGCGCTCGACGTCTGGGCGGCAGAACAAGGCCGCGCCTGCGTGTGCTTTGACTATTCCGGCCACGGCGAGTCGGGCGGCGATTTCAAGCAAGGCACGATAGGACAATGGCTTGAAGAAAGCGCAGCCGTTTACCGCAAATTTGCCCTTGACCCGCAGGTAGTTGTCGGTTCGTCGATGGGCGGCTGGCTTGCGCTGTTGCTGGCGCGCGAACTGCGCAAGCTCAAGGACGCGGCACCGATCGTCGGCATGGTGTTGATAGCGCCGGCAGTGGATTTCACCGAGGAGCTGATGTGGAAGCAGTTCTCGCCGGCCATCAAGCAGGAAATCTGCGAGAAGGGATTCTGGTTGCGGCCTTCGCAATACGGGGAAGAGGCCTATCCGATTACCAAGAGCCTGATTGAAGACGGCCGGCGGCATCTGCTGCTCGGCGGCCTGATCGAGATCGGCTGTCCGGTGCACATCCTGCAGGGCGTGCAGGATCCGGACGTGCCCTGGCGGCACGCGGTCGAGCTGGTGTCGCGCTTTGCCCGCGACGACATCGTGTTGACGTTGATCAAGGATGGCGATCACCGGCTGTCACGGCCGGAAGATATCGAGCGGCTCATCGCGGCGGTGAAAGAATTCTAGGCGAGCGCGGCGGCCCATTCTTCGTTGACTGTCGTGTCGCTATCGGTTCTTCGCAGCGCTGCGAATTGTTCGCGCGGCAATAACCGGCTCAGCGCCCACACCGCGGCGCCGCGCACCAGCGGCGAGGCGTCGTGAAGCAGACGTTCGGCCTCGAGCGCCAGGGTAGCATCGCCGGAATTGCCGATGCCGATAAGTACGTTGCGCACGAAACGGTCACGTCCGGTGCGCTTGATCGCGGTCTTGGCGAAAAGCGTACGGAATTGCGCATCGTTGAGACGGGCAAGTTCGGCGAGCGCCGGCGCGCGCAAGGTCTCACGCGCGGCAAGCTTCGCTTCGCGGCCTTGCACCGCGAATTTGTTCCAGGGACAGTGGGCGAGACAATCGTCGCAGCCGTAGATGCGGTTGCCCATCGCCGCGCGGAATTCGCGCGGGATCGGTCCCTGGTGCTCAATTGTGAGATAGGAAATGCAACGCCGCGCATCGAGGCGATAAGGCTCGGGGAAAGCGGCAGTCGGGCACACATCGAGACAGGCGCGGCAGGTGCCACAATTGTCTTCGCTCGCGTCATCCGCCGGTAGCTCGAGCGTGGTGAAGATCGAGCCGAGAAAAAGCCACGAACCGAACTGACGCGACACCAGATTGGTATGCTTGCCCTGCCAGCCAAGCCCAGCTTTGGCGGCGAGCGGCTTTTCCATCACCGCCGCAGTGTCGACGAATACCCTTACGTCGCCGCCGGCGTTGTCGGCGAGCCAGCGCGCCAGCTGCTTGAGCCGCGACTTGATCAGGTCGTGATAGTCGTCGCCTTTTGCGTAGGTCGAAATGGCACCGCGGTCGCGCAGTTGAAGAATTGCCAGCGGATCTTCATGCGGTGTGTAGTTCAGGCCGAGCATGATCACCGATCGCACGGCTGGCCACAACGCGGCGGGCGACGCGCGTCGTTCAACGGTTGTCGCCATCCACACCATGTCGCCATAGGCTCCGTCAGCGATGAAACGTTCGAGCCGTGCTTTGGCCTCCGGCACCGCGTCCGGCTTGGTGACGCCCACGATGTCGAAGCCGCAGGTCCTTGCGCGCTCGGTCAACGCTTTCCTGATTTCGCTCGGATCGCTCAAAAATCGAGATTGGCATAGCTCGCCGATGGCGGCAGCCCCGCGAGTGTGTCGGCCAGAATCGCGCGAAACGCGGGCCGCGACTTCACCCGTGCGTACCAGTTTTTGGCGATCTCGTCTGCGCTCCACGGTACATCGCCCAGATAGTCAACCGATGACAGATGCGCGGCGGCCGCCAGATCGGCAAGGCTCAGCCGCTCACCGGCAAGCCAATCGCGCGTGCGCACCAGCCAGCCGATATACGCCAGATGATAGCGGATATTGTGGCGGGCGGCGCGCATCGCCTCAGTGTCAGGCGGCCCGCCGCCCTGTTCCAGCGTCATATGGCGCTTGAACACCCGCTCGCTAACCAGAGGCCCGCTCACCTCGGAATAAAATTTTTCGTTGAACCAGCTCGCCAGCCTCCGTACTTCGACGCGCTCGCCGGGTGAGGCCGGCAACAGGCGATGGATGTCGTCGCCCGGCCTGTGTGTCTCCTCGATATATTCCGCGATGATCGAGGCGCCCGGAACCGCCGGCTGGCCGTCCGCGACCAGCACCGGAATTTGCCCCGCCGGATTGAGTTCGAGGAATTTCTCGCGACGCTCCCAAAACCGTTCTTCCACCTGCCGCGCCTTGATGCGGTATTCGCCGAAGATTAGCCGCACGTAGCGCGAGAGCGGACAAAGCGTTTGATGAAATAGCGTCAGCATGGGCTTCCAGTCCGAAAGCGACCGCGGCGGGAATCGTTGACAGCACTATAGAAAGCCGCTTTCCGATCGCAAATTCCACAGGACTTATGCCTTTTTGATTTGCCTGAATGGCAGCTTTGCTCCAAAAGCGCGTAATTCCTCACGGCGTTAAGTCTCCCCCGGAGCCGCTCATGCATTTTGATGCCCTCAAGGCGACGATCCTGGGCCTCATCTCGGCCCACCTCGATGTGTTCAAGGCGGCGGTGCTGGGCGTGATCGAGGGCTTAACCGAATTCTTGCCGGTTTCGTCGACCGGCCATCTGCTGCTGATGGAACACTTCTTCGGTTGGGGCGACGACGCCTTCGGCAAGTCTTTCGCAATCCTGATCCAGTTGGGCGCAATCCTGGCGCTCTTGAGCATTTATTTCGGCCGTTTGTGGGCGCTGGCGACCTCGATGTTCACAGAATGGGCGGCGGCGCGCTTCGTGATCGGTGTGCTGCTTGCCTTCCTGCCGGCGGCGGTGATCGGCGCGCTGGCGGCGAGCTACATCAAATCACACATGTTCGACGTGCGGGTGGTCTGCATCATGTTCATCGTCGGCGGTTTTATTCTAATGGCCGTCGATCGGATGAACTTGAAGCCGCGCTATTTCGAGTCAACCGAGTTCTCGCTGCCGATGTATCTGGCCATCGGCGTGTGCCAATGCCTGGCGATGATTCCCGGGGTGTCGCGCTCAGGTGCGACCATCGTCGGCGCCATGATGTTCGGCGCTGACCGGCGCTCGGCGGCCGAATTCTCATTCTGGCTGGCGATGCCAACGATGGTCGGCGCCTTCGCGTATGAAGCTTTCAAGAGCCGTGCCGAGCTTGCCGCTGGCAACGTTTTCATCATTGCCGTCGGCTTCGTCTTTTCATTCATCTTCGGCTGGATCGTGGTGAAGACGTTCTTGCACTACGTGCAGCACCACACCTTCGCGGTGTTCGCATGGTGGCGCATCATCGTCGGCACCGCCGGCATCTACGCGATTTACATCCTGCACCAGTAGCTAGGCCATGCGGCTGCGGAACTGGCCGGTCTTGCGGAAGCGCCAGAGATAAGATGGCACAATCGCCTCCATAAGCTCTGGCTCGATGCCGATCCCTTGCAGCGTGCGGCCTTCCGACTTGGCGGCTTCCGACACGACATTATCGTTGCGCAGCAATTCCACCTGATCCGGGGTTAACATGGGCGTCGGCATGTATTGCAAGAACGTCGCGTGCAGCTTGGCGAGGAAGAATGGCAACGGCACCAGCAGCCGCTTGCGCTCGATGGTCGCCAGCATGAATTGCAGGAGCTCCTTGAACGTGCGCACTTCCGGTCCGCCCAATTCGTAGATGGCGGGCTTCACTTTCCCGTCGACGGCATCCGCGAGCGCCGTGGCGACGTCGCCAACAAACACGGGCTGAAAACGCGTCTGGCCGCCGCCGATCAGCGGCAATACCGGCGAGATCCGTGCGAGTCCGGCAAAACGGTTGAAAAAATCGTCCTCCGGACCGAACACGATCGAGGGCCGCATGATCACGGCTGATGGCTGGGCGGCGAGCACCAGACGTTCGGCTGCCCCCTTGGAGCGGGAGTAAACGCTGCGCGATTGCTCGTCGGCGCCGATCGCCGAGACGTGCACCAGCCGGGCGCCATGTGCGTTCGCCGCAAGGGCCACCCGCTCGGCGCCGGAGCTGTGCACGGTGCCGAAACTCTGCTTTCCGCGCTCGAACAGGATACCGACCAGATTGACCAGCACATCGGCGTCGCGCGCCGCCGCGTCCACTGACACGGCATTGCGCAGATTGGCCTGGACGGCATGGATCTGTCCGACCCGGCCGAGTGGCTGCAAGTGTCCGGCGAGTTCCGGCCGGCGCACTGCTACCCGGATGCGATACTGCCGTTTGGCCAGAGCAC
>Ga0207727_100126_pt1 | contig 9904 bp, 10 predicted proteins | sample LuqExpMetageno48_FD_187806 | JGI IMG/M metagenome (GOLD analysis project Ga0207727, IMG submission 187806) | Tropical forest soil microbial communities from Luquillo Experimental Forest, Puerto Rico - Sample 48 (SPAdes) | ecosystem: Environmental > Terrestrial > Soil > Tropical forest ...
GTCTAGGAAAATTGAAATCTATTCAGAAACATTTTTGGACAATGGGTACGCGCCTTTGCCGGAATACGAGGAGCCGGCGATTGGTCCATCAACTCGTCCGGATCTTGCGGCCCGCTTTCCGCTCATTCTAACCAGCACGAAGCACCCACTTTTCTGCGAGAGCCAACACCGTGGTTTGCCCAGTCTGCGCAAGCACGCGCGGTATCCAGAGATTGAACTCCATCCTCACACGGCCGAGGTTCGAGGCATTGCCGCTGGCGATTGGGTGGCAATCGAGACCCCGGAGGGAAGTGTCCGCGCTCGCGTTCGCATCAACAAAAGTCTCGATGCTCGTGTCGTATGCGGCCAGCACGGCTGGTGGCAGGCGTGCAAAGAAATTGACGAGCAAGGCTATAACGCGTTCAGTCCCAATGGAGCCAACCTCAATCTGCTTATCGGCTGCGAAGCTCGTGACCCCATCAGCGGCACGGCGCCACACCGGGCTTATCTGTGCGAGGTCCGACGCATCGAGTGCGCGGCCCATCATCCCCGCCACCTGGGCGAGGACCAGAGGCGCGAGGGTGTAACGTGACCATCCGTGCCCGGGGGCCGAGAAGTGACAAATTGTCGTCGGATCGGACCAATGGTCCGCGAAGGATTGTTACCCGGACCGGTGATCCGCAGCGGCCTACGTTAGCGAATTCTACACGGCGGTGAAGACCGCCTATACTTTCCCTGGCTGATACAGGGAGTCGGAGCGGCGAAATGGGCCATATGAGCGCGATCGGGGAGCCCCGCTACATCAAGCTCAACGAACGCGACAATGTCGCGATCGTCGTAAATGATTTAGGCCTGCCTCCCGGCTCGCGCTTTTCCTGCGGTCTCGAACTGAAAGCCTTCGTGCCCCAAGGCCACAAGACGGCACTTGTCGACATCGCCGAAGGCGAACCGATCCTGCGCTACGGCGAGACCATCGGCTACGCCCTTTCAGCGATCATGGCCGGCGAATGGGTGGACGAGGCGCGCATCCGCATGCCTGAGGCCCCGCCGCTCGATCAACTCGAAATGTCGACCGCCATTCCCGCATCCCTGCCGCCGCTCGAAGGCTTCACCTTCGAGGGCTATCGCAATTCTGACGGGTCTGTCGGCACGAAGAACATTCTCGGGATCAGCACGTCAGTTCAATGCGTGAAGGGCACACTCGAATATGCAGTTAAGCGGATCCGCGCCGAGTTGTTGCCGAAATATCCCAATGTCGACGGCATCGTGCCGCTGACGCACGCCTATGGCTGCGGCGTCGCGATCAACGCGCCCGACGCGATCGTGCCGATCCGCACTCTGCAGAATCTCACGCTCAATCCGAATTTCGGCGGCGAGGTCATGGTGGTCGGGCTCGGCTGCGAGAAATTGGCGCCGGAGCGTCTCGTGCCGGAAGGTGCCGCCGACGCAATTGTGCGTATGCAGGACGAATCATTCGAAGGTTTTGGCGCCATCGTCGACGGCATCATGAGCATGGCCGTCGCACGACTTGCGGAGCTGAACAAGCGGAAGCGGGAGACCTGCCCCGCGTCCGACCTCGTGATCGGCCTTCAATGCGGCGGCTCCGACGCCTTTTCCGGCGTGACCGCCAATCCCGCAGTCGGTTTCGCTTCTGATCTGCTGGTGCGCGCCGGCGCGACCGTTATGTTCTCGGAAGTAACTGAGGTGCGCGACGCCATCAACCTGCTGACGCGCCGCGCGGCAAACGAAGAAGTCGGCCGCGCGCTCGTACGCGAGATGGATTGGTACGACCGATATCTCTCGCGCGGCGGCGCTGATCGCTCGGCCAATACCACGCCCGGCAATAAGAAGGGCGGTCTTGCTAACATTGTCGAGAAATCGCTCGGCTCAATCGTGAAGTCCGGATCGAGCGCTATTTCCGGTGTGCTGTCGCCGGGCGAAAAGGCACGCCAGAAGGGGCTACTCTTCGCGGCAACCCCGGCAAGCGATTTCATCTGTGGTACGTTGCAGCTTGCTTCGGGCATGACGCTGCAGGTGTTCACGACCGGCCGCGGAACGCCTTACGGACTAGCGGCAGCGCCCGTAATCAAAGTGGCTACACGCACCGAGCTGGCGCGTCGCTGGAACGACCTGATCGACTTCGACGCCGGCCGCATCGCGACTGGCGAAATGACGATCGAGCAAGCGGGCTGGCAATTATTCCGTCTCATTCTTGACGTCGCGAGCGGGCGCGTGAAGCCGTGGTCGGACCGCTGGGGCTTGTTCAATGACCTCACGCTATTTAATCCGGCGCCGGTGACGTAACACCAACGAAAGAGGCCCGGGTGGCGCGATTCGGACCATTGGTCCGCACGGACTGTCGGCCTCGCAATGGCGATGGACGTTTTTCTAGATTTGGAGCGGCAATGCGATTTCGATTCCCGGCGCTGGTGGCAATCTTACTTATGGGTGGGGTCGCACAAGCTGCAGAGTTCGTGGGTATTCCTAGGGTCGTTGACGGCGACACACTTGAGATCGGTGCGGTCAAGGTTCGTCTCCAAGGCATTGATGCGCCTGAGACTGATCAGATCTGCCTCAATGCGAGTGGCGGTCACTGGACTTGTGGAATTGATGCTCGCGACCGCCTCGCGGCACATATCGCAGGCCACGAAATCAAATGCGTCTCAAATGGCACCGACGTCTACAAACGAGAACTCGGTTTGTGCAGCCTCGCCGGTGAGGACCTGAATGGTTGGATGGTTCGAGAAGGCTGGGCGCTCGCTTATGTGAAGTACTCGTCTGCATATACTCGTGCCGAGGACGATGCGCGGGCGCGCCAACGCGGTCTCTGGCAAGGCGCATTCATTGCGCCATGGGATTGGCGCCATCGCAACAACAAAACGGTCATCCTCGGGGCGTTGAGCGTTCCGATCAATGCGCAATCAATGTTGTTGCCCGTTCCGTCGACCGAGGGCGCCCCGTCACCAGATTGCGTAATCAAGGGCAATATTAATCGCAACGGAGAGCGAATCTACCACATGCCCAAGCAACAGTTTTATGCTAAAGTAAAAATGGATGGTGCCGGCAAGCGATGGTTCTGCACGCCGGAGGAAGCTGAGGCCGCGGGCTGGCGTCGAGCGCTCAGGTAAAGAACCGCTGGGATGTTCCCGCGACGTCCGGCCAGGAATACGTGACCTTACCTCGAGATGTTTTGCTTCGGTTTGCTGATGAAGCCGAAATAGAAGCACAGAAAGAATAGAATAAAATGTACAATGGCCCGTTGGCCGCTGATCTCAGGTGTCTCAACAGAAACGGTCCCGGCGTGTGGCAATACAATCGGAAGCGATACGCCGGTGAGCCACAGATACCAACACGTTCCGGAGCTAATAAAGAATGCGCCTGCGAGAAACTTCCGCACCTCGCGATACCTGATCGCGACATAGAGGATCGCGAGAGCATAGAGAACAATGAAGACAACGAGCCAGATCGGCAACGCCAAGATCCACATCGGCAACATGCTTACAATCTCCCTCGGAGCCGACTAGCAATAAATCCTATTAGTAGCAGCGCTACTCCAAGAATTGCACTTGCAAGATCGAGATAGTGCCCAATGCTGTTTGGCAAACCCCATCCCATAGCTGGGAAAATGTGAAACGCTTCGGCAACGTGCATTAGAAAGACGATAAGCAAACAAGCCGAGCCAACCATCAGTAAGAGCCGCCCGCCCGTTTTCACTTTATCCGCCTTTCGGGGATAAGTGCTCGAATGCGCCCCAAGATTGTTCGGGTCAGGGATCTTGCTGGACCCAACCTCCCAATCCATTGCCGCCTCCGGCTTTTTGTGGTGGCAAGCAATAGCGCATCATCTGCCATTTGATTGGCACTCAGGAAGCCTCAGCAGATCCATGGCGTTTTGCAGCCACAAATGAGCGATTTGCGCTTAAGCGCAGGTTAAAATTCGGCTATGAGCGCGCGGCTCTCGTGAAGAGCGGGACACCCGATATTGATGGTCGCAGCGATTACAATTCGCCATCAGCGCGCCGGAAGCTTGACAGCGAATTGCGAGCCTCTCCGGCACATGCGTCCTTTCGAATCCTGCCAAAGCAGTTCTGTTTCGTGCAGATGCCCGAGCGCGCGAGCGATCGCGTTGAAATTGTAATTCGAAAACTGCTCCGCTATTTCCGTGTAATAGAGAGGTGACGCATCCAAGGCGGTGATGATCTCGTGAGCCAACGTCTCCACCGTGTCCGCATCGCCCGCCTGCATGGCCCGATCCTGCTTGCCTTTGACATAGTCGGCGATCTTGGCCGTGTCCGCGTAGGCGTAAGTGATGCGCTCGTAGCCCTCGCGTGGCACGTCTTCCGGGATCGTCGCATCGACGCCCACTTTTGCTCCGGTCGGCACGACGCCGGGCGGCATCGGGCGCAGGCTCGGATCGAGCGGTTTTGCGCGCGCATTGCTCACGATCATCACGTCGCGGTCGCCCTGCACGCGCGTGGCGATCGCCCATTCAACGTCCATCGGATTGTTCACGTCGATGTCATCGTCGACAACGACGACATGTTTCAGGTCCATCACCGACAGCGCGGCTAACAACGCGTTCTTGCCCTCGCCGGACTGCTTCTTGATCGAAATGACCGCGTGCCAGAACGCGCAGCCCCCGAGCGTCACATTGATATCCTTGACCTGCACACCGGCCGTCTTCAGTGCCTGCCGAATCGCCGTGTACCGCGTCGGTGCGGCAAGCCACGTGTTCTCCCACGGCATGTGCAGCGAATAGTAGAAGGCGTCCTTCCGCCGATGCACGGCCTTGATACGCACAAGCGGATTCCAATGCACCCCGCCCATCAGCCGGGTGAACTCGCCAAATCTCCCCTCAGGCCACGTCCAGCCCGTCGGCAAGATTTCGCCTTCGAGCACGATCTCCGCATCGGCGATGTACGGCATGTCGATGGTCTGGCATGGCGCAAGCTCCACTGACTCGCCGCGAATGCCGCCGGCGATCGCCATCTCATCGACGCCGAGCGGCGCGCGGTAGCCCGCGCCGGCGATCTCGATCGGGTGCGTCCCAATACTGATCGAAATTGGGCACGGCCTGTTCGCCTTGTAAGCGCGGTCGGCGAACAGCCGCATGTTGTTCGGGGTGACCAGGTCGATTCCGGTGAGGTTTTTCTCCTTGATGATGAAGCGATAGATGCCGCTGTTCATGCCAAGTTCGGGATCGCGTGCGATCACTACGCCCGCGGTAATCATCGGACCGCCGTCGTAGATCGACGACATCGGAATCGGCAGATCGAACAAATCGACGTCGTCGCCGATCTGACTCACTTCCCGTGTCGGCGACGTGTCGAGTATTTTCGGCGCAATCGGATGGTCTATGCCGTTCTTTAGTCTCGCTTCGATCTCGCGGTAGCTAGTGCAGCCCATGGCCATGATCGCGCGTTCGCGTGAGCGGATGATGCCGGACACGACGGGAGTTTTGTAGCCGATCACGTTGTGAAAACAGAGCGCTTTGTCGGATTGATCGACCAGCGTCGCGATGTGACGGATGTCAACGGGCTGATGCAGATCGATGAGTTCTCCCGCGCCGCGCAGCCGATCAAGAAACTGGCGGAAATTCTCTTTCATTCGATCCTCCGAAGCTACAACGGCTGCTTAGAGCGGCGCTGCCGCTTGATACAAATAAAATTTGAGCTGCGGCAAGTGCGGAAGTTCAGCTTACTCTTTCTCCAATCCCACTGTTTCAAGGATTGGTGTCCAACGCGCGGTCTCCTCTTTGAGATATTGGCCCGTCCGCTCCGGGCCGAAATCCCGCACGGGGGTGAATCCTGCGGTGTCGAGCCGCTGGCGGAAAACTTTGTCATCGAGCGCGTCGCGCGTCGCCGAAGCAAGCGTCTCGATCGCGATCTTAGGAGTCTCCGCGGGAACAAAAATGCCGACGAACAGCTGCGCGATCAGATCCGGATAACCCTCTTCCCCCGAGGTCGGGATATCCGGCGCGGCATCGATGCGGCGATCGGTGGCGACCGCGAGAATCCGCACCTTGCCCTCTTTATGCATCGCCAGCATCGTCGGCGTCACGTTCACCGTCATGATCGGAATGTGGCCGCCGAGCAGGTCAGCATAACCCGCGGCCGCGCCTTTGTACGGCACGTGTACAAGGTCCGGCAGTCCGGCGAGCTTTTTATAGAGTTCTCCGCATAGATGCGACATCGTGCCCGCGCCTGCCGAGCCGTACGATAACTTGCCCGAATTGGATTTCACGTAGGCGGCAAGCCCTTTGAGGTCTTTCGCCGGCACGGAAGGATGCACGATCACCGCGGCGACGGAGATGGCGATGCCGCCGATCGCCACAAAATCTTTTACCGGATCGAAGGTGGGCTGGTTCGTCAGCGCCGGAGTGAGCACGAGGTCGCTGGTGCTGCCGAGCAGTAGCGTGTAGCCGTCGGGCGCAGCATGCGCCACCAGCGCGGTGCCGATCCTGCCGCCGCCGCCGCCCTGGTTCTCCGACGTAATGACAAAACCTTTGTGAACGCGCTGCCACTCGGCCCAGTCGCGGCCGACTACATCGAGCACGCCGCCGGCCGAGCGCGGAATGATCAGCCGGATGGGGCGCGTCGGATATTTGTGTTGTGCGCTGAGATTTGTCGCAGGCCCCACAAACGCAACACACCCCAGCCCCAGCTGAAGAAACCGACGCCTGTCCATCCAAATTGCCCTGCAGGCACGCACTGCGCCGTATGCTATCGGCGACGCGGCGGGCCGTCCATGGCCGGATTCGCCACGGCTTTAGGCAACTGCTTGATGATTGTGCCAGCTCCATCGACCGCAGCTTCAATCAATTGCTCGCGAACTCGGCCCTCGCGGCACAGCGACTGCGATCGCGAGCTGCCAGAGCGGATACAGGCCAAACTCTACTGAGACGCTAGCTCGCGCGCCAAGGCAGATCGGCGGGTGTTTCCACGAATGCCCAGGTGCCGACGCCGAGTTTCTCGGGAAAAGGAGCGAAGACGACGCGCTCGCGCCGCACAAACGCCAGCCCATATTCGTGCAGCCTGCGCCGCAAGTGTTCGAGCGAACGCACTCGGATGGCATAGACGCCAATGAACGGGGGCGGCAGGTCCGGCCCGTCCGGCAGTATGCCGCGCATCGTTTGTCGTGAGGTCAGTTGAACCCGCCCGCGATTGAGCTGGATACTGTGGCCGTACGCGTTGGACTTCGACGGGCGCCCGACGAAGCGCGCATAACGGGTCGCCGCTTCGTCCGGATCGGCCGTCTCGATCACCACGTCTAGCAGCCCCAGCGCGCCGTTCGGGTGATCGAGCCAGCGCGGCTGCCAGACCGTGTTCTCGGTGCGGTGGTGCAGCATCTGGATGCGCCCCTCCGCCATTTCGCCCGACTCGACACGAACAACCGTAAACGCCGCAACATCCCTGCCCGCCTGCGTCGTCACCGGACGCTGCATGGAGACCAGCGGGCGCGTGCGGAAGCCTTCCCGCTGCAGCCGTGCGTGCGCGGCCCCCGCCTCGTGTACCGCAAAGGCGACGAGATGCACGCCCGGGAAGCGCTCGATCGATTTTTCCAGTTCATGAGCGAGGGACGTGTCCGCAGTCTTGAACAGGCACTCGACATACCCCCGCGACAGCATGGCGCAAATGTTACCGGTGCCCGTCGGCTTTTCCCTGCCAGTGCCGTCCGGATTCACCTGCATGGAGACTGGCGTGGGGGTGAAGCCTGTGCGCGCCAGCGCGTCCGCAGCCGCTTTCGGATCACGCACGAAGTGCCCGACGTGGTCGAGAAAAATCTCACCGCTCTCGGGAAGCTGGCGGGCGATTTCGTCTTCTCCGGCCGTGTCGGAAAGCATGCTGTCCTGTTCGCATCCCCGGGGATGGCGAGATTGGCTATCACCCGATATCTATAGTCCGGTTTCGAAGGTCATTCTTAGAAGTCATCCCGGTCAACATATCACCAGTCACGTAGTGAGCATTCATTCTACAACCGGCAGCCAATCGGGCGAGACTGTACGCAAGGCGACGGTCCTGACGCCCACGCCTGCCCTTTCATTTGCGCACGTCTGCAAGCACTTCCAGCGTGACGGGCAGCCATCTCTCGAAGTCCTGCGCGACGTGGGCTTCGACGTGCCAGACGGCAAAATCGTCGCGATCCTTGGCGCGTCTGGCTCCGGCAAGAGCACGCTCTTGAACATAGCCGCTGGGCTGATCCTGCCAGATCGGGGCCAGGTTTCGGTCATGGGCCAGCCGACCTCGGGCCACGTCGATTGGTCCTGCGTCGGCTACATGTTTCAGGACGACCGGCTGCTGCCATGGCGCGTGAGCGTCTCGAACGTGGCGCTTGCGCTAGAGGCAGGGTCGATGCGCAAGCAGGAGCGGCTGCGGCGCGCAAACGACGCTCTCCAATTCGTGGGTTTATCCGAGTTTGCCCAGGCTTATCCGCATCAGCTCTCGGGTGGTATGCGCAGCCGCACCGCATTGGCGCGCAGCATCGTCACCGAACCAAATATCCTGCTGATGGACGAGCCGTTCTCGCGGCTGGATGCGCAGACGCGGAGCGCGCTGCACCGCGAATTGTTACAAATCCATACGAGCCGAAAAATGTCTATCCTGTTCGTCACACACGATGTCGAAGAGGCCGTGACGCTCGCCTCCCGCATTGTGGTGCTGTCGCCCCGGCCTGGCCACGTGAAGCGGATCGTAGACGTAGATGAAGTGCAGACGGATATCGAGTCGCCGCAGGCGCGCTCGCTTGTGATTGAACTCAGAAATATAATAGCCGGATTGGCAGAGGACGAGGACGCACACGCGTGATCAAACGCATCTTTTCGGGACTGCTTGCCCTCGTTGCGCTTGCAGCCGTTGCTTTTCCTTCCTCCGCGCAGGAAAAGATCAAAGTTGGTTACTGGACGAGCGGCTTCAGCGTCGGCTTCGGCGCGGTTCTGGAGGCCGGCAAATTTCTGCAGGCGCAAGGCCTCGACCCCGAATTCGTCAAGTTCAGCGATGTGAACGGACCTACCAAGGCGCTGCTCACGCACTCGATCGATATCGCCTTCGCCGCACCCGCGAGCGGTGCCTTTACGCTCGGAGTAGAAAAAGCGCCTGTCGAGGTGATCCTGTCAACGCAAGTGGCCGAAGCAACCTTCGTCGCGAAAGACGGTTCTCCGCTGAAGGGCTTGTCTGATCTTCGAGGCATGAAAGTCGGCATGTCGCCGGTCGGCAGCGCGACATATGCCATCGCCGCGGCGGTGCTGAAGAACAATTACGGTTTTTCACCGAGCGACTTCACACCCATCCCGGGCAACGAAGGCCGGCTCGTACAGTTTCTTGAGCGCGGCGACATCGATGCCGCGTCGCTCCGCGCCGTCACCATCGCCTCGGTCCCCGACTTAAAATTACAGGTTCTCGGGAACATGGTCGACGAGTGGAAGAGGATGACAAAAACAGACACCGTTCCGGTGCTTGGCGTGACCATCGTGCACAAGGATTTCGCCCAAGCGCATCCGGAGGCGGTTGTGAAGTTCGTCCGCGGGATGATCGCCACGACCGAGTTCGGCGCGGCCGAGCCGCAAAACGCGGCCGACATCCTGCGACAAGCCGCAAATTTGGACGCGAAGGACGCAACTGCCTACGCTCGGCTATGGAAGCAAATTTATGAGGCGCGATTCGAGCCGGCGGACGTCGCCACGCTGAAGAAAATGGCCGAGATCTTCCTCGAGGCGAAGCTGGTCGAATCGCCGGTGCCGGACAGCCTCTTCAATCCGGCGCCGTACCAGAGAGCAAAGCAGCAGTAGTGCCCAGCGCCGATCCGAACCGAGGCGCTGCAGCGCGGCTCAGCGACGCGCTGCAGCGCCTTGTCCTTTTCTGCCTGGTGATCCTCGCCTGGTGGGCGGCGTCGTTGTCGCTGCCGGTCTACGTCATGCCGAGCCCCGCGCG
>Ga0207727_100162_pt1 | contig 8975 bp, 5 predicted proteins | sample LuqExpMetageno48_FD_187806 | JGI IMG/M metagenome (GOLD analysis project Ga0207727, IMG submission 187806) | Tropical forest soil microbial communities from Luquillo Experimental Forest, Puerto Rico - Sample 48 (SPAdes) | ecosystem: Environmental > Terrestrial > Soil > Tropical forest ...
GAGGAGCTCTACACCGGCACCGGTTTCCCGCGCGTTTTCTACCTGCGTTATCACGGCTACCGCAAATACTTCCCGCTCTGGGCGCTGGCGCGTTATCGGACGCTGAAGGGCAGTGTGCGACGATTTGAGTTTGGGATGTAGCGAGCGCCGCACAGCCGTCATATCCGCGAAAGCGGGGTATCCATTGAAGGAGCTGAATCGTTTGCCTTCTCGGACCATGACGGGCTTCGGGAAAAGAAAATGCCCGGCGTGATGCCGGGCATTTTCATTTGAACTTCCTGAAACCTACTCCGCCGCTTCCATCGGCTGGGGCGCTTCCTTGGCGCGCGCCTTCTCCTCGCGGATCTCCGAAAGCTTTTCCTGCACGTGCCGTGAGAAGACGTATTGCGCCGGGCGCTGGTTCGACATGTCGACCTCCGGCGCCATCGCCCCGTCCGTCTTCACGCCCTTGCGTAGTTTGAACAGCTTCAACGGATGGCTGATCGAATCGTTGACGGCAGTCGCCTCGAAGCCGGAGTGTACCATGCAGTCGGCGCACTTCTCGTAATGGCCGACGCCGTAGGAATCCCAATCGGTGCCTTCCATCAGTTCCTTGAAGGTCTTGGCATAGCCTTCGCCGACGAGGTAGCAGGGCCGCTGCCAGCCAAATACCGTGCGCGTTGGGTTTCCCCACGGTGTGCAGTGATAGGTCTGATTACCGGCGAGGAAATCGAGGAAAAGGTCGGACTGGCTGAACGACCACTTCTTGCCGCCGTTTCCGCGTTTGAAGATGTCGCGGAAGATCTGCTTCGTCGTCTGCCGGTTGAGAAAGTGCTGTTGGTCGGGTGCGCGCTCGTAGGCGTAGCCCGGCGACACGGTGATGCCGTCGACGCCCATTTCCATCACGCGATCGAAGAACTTGGCCATCCGCTCCGGATCGGCGTTGTTGAACAGAGTGCAATTGATATTGCAGCGAAAGCCTCTGGATTTAGCTTCCTTGATCGCGGCGACCGCGCGCTCGTAGGTGCCTTCCTGGCAGACCGACCGGTCGTGTGTCTCCTTGTCGCCGTCGAGATGCACCGACCACACGAAATACGGACTCGGTGTGTAGTCCTTCATGCGCTTTTCCATCAGCAGCGCATTGGTGCAGAGATAGACGAACTTCTTGCGATCGATGATGCCCTTGACGATCCGCGGCAATTCCTTGTGCAGCAGCGGCTCGCCGCCGGCGATCGACACGACCGGCGCGCCGCATTCGTCGACCGCGCCGAGCGCGTCCTCGACCGAAATGCGCTGGTTCAGGATTTCGTCGGGATAATCGATCTTGCCGCAGCCCGCGCAGGCGAGATTGCACCGGAACAAGGGCTCCAGCATCAACACCAGCGGATAGCGTTTGCGGCCTGCGAGACGCTGACGAACGACGTAGCTACCCACAATCAACTTTTGCAAGAGAGGAATGCCCAAGGCTACCGTCCTTACCTATTTTACTTGCGTTCTTAACATCCAGAAGCTCGACCGGAACGCGGAATTCCATATTCTCCTCACGTCCCGCCAGAGCCGAAACCTGTTCCACCGGCCCGAACTTGCGCAGGGCCTCGATCGCATCCATCACCATCACTTCCGGCGCCGATGCGCCGGCCGTAATGCCGACCGCCTCGACCGCCTCGACCCATTCGGCTCTGATCTCGGAGCCGTTGGCGATCAGGTAGGTCGGCACGCCCGCCTCCAATCCGATCTCGCGCAGGCGATTCGAGTTGGAGCTATTCGCCGCGCCGACGACGAAGATCACATCGACCTGCTGGCTCAGTTCACGCAAGGCCATCTGGCGATTTTGTGTCGCATAGCAGATGTCCTCTGTCCCCGGGCCCACGACGTCGGAGAATTTCCGGAACAGCGCGGCGATGATGCCTTTGGTGTCGTCCACGCTGAGCGTTGTCTGGGTGACATACGCGATCGGCGTGTCCGGTGCGAGTTCGAGCGCGTCGACGTCCATTTCGCGCTGAACAAGAAGTACCTCGCCGGGAATCTGCCCGAGGGTGCCTTCCACCTCCGGATGACCGGCATGGCCGATTAGTACGACCGTGCGACCCTTTCGAAGATAATGGCGGCCTTGAGTGTGGACCTTCGAGACAAGCGGACACGTGGCGTTGAGGACATGCAGGCCGCGCTCCTGCGCTTCGAGTTCGACCTTCTTCGCCACGCCGTGCGCGCTGAAGATGGTGATGCCGTCGGGCGGCACTTCCGTCAGGTCCTCGACAAACTTCGCGCCGCGCGCCTTCAGCGCGTCGACGACCCATTTATTGTGCACGATCTCGTGCCGCACGTAGACCGGCGGGCCATACTTCTCCAACGCGCGCTCGACGATTTCGATCGCGCGCACCACTCCCGCGCAGAAGCCGCGCGGCTGAGCGAGAACGACCCTCATACGGCCCCTCCGTTCACGCCGCGCAGCACGCGGTCGGCGCGAGCCCCGACCGGCAACAGAGGTTGCAGGCCAGGCGCGACATTGAGCGCCTCGAACACCTTGGCCACGATGCCGTTGGCATCGAGCCCGGCGCGCGCGTACATCGCGGTCGGGGAATCCTGATCAATGAACATGTCAGGCAGGATCATCGAACGCACCTTGAAGCCGGGCTGCTCGAGCGCGCCCTGTTCGGCGAGAAGCTGAAGGACCTGCGCACCAAAACCGCCGATCGCCGCTTCTTCGATGGTGATCAGCAGTTCGTGGTTACGCGCAAGACGCAGGATTAAATCGGAATCCAGCGGTTTTGCAAAGCGGGCATCCGCGACTGTGGTTGACATTCCCTGTGCCGCGAGCATGTCCGCCGCCTTCATGCATTCGGGTAAACGGGCGCCGAATGATAGCAGGGCGATCGTCGAGCCTTCGCGCACGATGCGCCCTTTGCCGATCTCGAGCGGGCTGCCCTGCTCGGGCAGCGGGAGGCCCAAGCCGTCGCCGCGCGGATAGCGGAAGGCGGACGGCCGGTCGTCGATCTGCGCGGCGGTGGCGACCATGTGCGCGAGTTCGACCTCGTCGGCTGCGGCCATGATCACGAAGCCCGGCAGGCAGCCAAGATAGGTCACGTCAAACGAGCCGGCATGCGTCGGTCCGTCGGCTCCGACGAGGCCTGCACGGTCCATCGCAAAGCGGACCGGCAGGCGCTGAATCGCCACATCGTGCACGACCTGGTCGTATGCACGCTGCAGGAACGTGGAATAGATGGCGCAGAACGGCTTGAAGCCTTGGGTCGCCAATCCTGCCGCGAACGTCACAGCGTGCTGCTCGGCAATACCGACATCGAATGCTCGTTGTGGAAAGGATTTTGCAAAAATGTCGATCCCCGTGCCGCTCGGCATTGCGGCAGTGATGCCGACGATACGATCGTCCTTTTGCGCCTCTTTCACCAAATAGGTGCCGAACACCTTGGTGTAGGAAGGCGCAGTCGACGTCGATTTCGTCTGCTTTCCAGTCGCAACGTCGAACTTGACCACGCCGTGATACTTGTCGGCGGAATTTTCAGCCGGCGCGTAGCCTTTCCCCTTCTGCGTACGCACGTGAACGAGGATGGGCCCCTCTTTCGCGTCACGCACATTCCGCAGGATCGGCACGAGCTGGTTGACGTCGTGTCCGTCGACCACGCCGACGTAATAGAAGCCGAGCTCTTCAAAGAGCGTTCCGCCCGTCACTAATCCGCGCGCCAATTCTTCCGCGCGCAGCGCGCGTTCTTTCAGGAATGGCGGTAGATGCTCGGCAACCTGTTTGCCGATGTCTCGCAGCTGCATGTACGCGGGGCTCGACAGCAATCGTGTCAGATAGGACGACATCGCCCCGACCGGCGGCGCGATCGACATTTCGTTGTCGTTAAGGATGACGATCAGACGCCGCCCGTGCGCGCCGGCATTGTTCATGGCTTCATACGCCATGCCGGCCGAGATCGCGCCGTCGCCGATCACGCAGATCACGTTGTGGTCTTCGCCGGCGAGGTCGCGCGCGACCGCCATGCCGAGCCCGGCGGAAATCGATGTTGAAGAATGCGCGGCGCCGAAGCAGTCGTACTCGCTCTCGGCGCGCTTGGTGAAGCCGGAAAGACCGCCGACCTGCCGCAAGGTGCGGATACGGTCGCGGCGCCCGGTCAAAATCTTGTGCGGGTAAGCCTGATGCCCAACGTCCCAGATTAGCTTGTCACGAGGGGTGTCGAAGACGTAGTGCAACGCCACGGTGAGTTCGATCACGCCCAGGCTCGCCCCGAGATGGCCACCCGTGACTGCGACGGTGTTGACTGTCTCGCTCCGGAGTTCATCGGCAACTTGCTGCAGTTGGTCAGGTTGGAGTCGACGTAAGTCGGCGGGAGTCTGCAACGTGTCCAGAAGCGGGCAGGTCTGGGTGGCAGACAATGAATGTGCTGCTGTCATGCGGAACTCACCCTTACTGAAGGAAGCGCGCGGTGGGGCGGATTGAGGCCCTTTTCGTAGCGCTTCAGCGGCCTGCCCCCCACGGGCATGTCATTCATTCGCCTCGAAAAGGCATTCGATGACGGATAATTAGCGCCGCTTGCAATAGTTCCCGGCCCGCGGCCCGCGGTTTCGGCCGCGCTCTAATCACAAGCGTAGCGCGTAAAATGGTGTTTATCTCCTGATGCTTAAAACAGCAGTTGCCCGTCTGGTTGGATTTTGTACGCGATTTCCGTGGCTTGTGATTGCCGTGGTGATGGTGAGCGCGATCCTTTCGAGCGTTTATGCGGCCAGCCATTTCGCGATCGACACGGACATCAACAAGCTCATTTCCAAGGACCTGCCCTGGCGGCAGCGGGAGGCTGCCTTCGAGCGTGAATTTCCCGGCAATTTCCAGTCCACTTTGGCGGTTGTCGATGCGCCGACGCCGGAATTGGCTTCCGCAGCAGCGCGAGAGTTGACGAGTCACCTTCAGAATCGGCCGGACCTGTTCAAGTCCGTAGAGGATCTGGCCGGCAATAAGTTCTTCACCCGCAACGGTCTTCTGTTCCGCCCGGCAGCGGAAGTGATGCAGTTCACGCAAGGTCTCGCTCAAGCCGCGCCGATTATCGATGTCCTCGCCAGCGACCAGAGCCTGCGCGGCCTCGCGTCCGCGCTCGGGCTCGGGCTCACCGGCGTTCAGCAGGGCAAACTCACGCTGGATGCCATGCAGCGGCCCATGAGTATGGCCGCCAATACGATCGAGCAGGGGCTCGCGGGCAAGCCGGCGTTCTTTTCCTGGCAGGAGTTGCTGACCGGCGAGAAACCTGCAGCAAGTCAGCTTCGCCATTTCATCGAAACCGAACCGGTGCTCGACTTCTCCCAGCTCGAGCCCGGCCGCGCCTCCAGCACGGCAACTCGGGAGGCCGCTAGAGACCTGCATCTCGCCGAACGGTTTGGAGCGCGCGTGCGCCTTACCGGCTTGGTCCCGATGGGCGACGAGGAATTCTCGACGCTGCAAGAAGGCGCCTGGGTTAACACCATCGGCACGGTGGCGATCGTGCTGGTGATCCTGTGGCTGGCGCTGAAGTCGAAGCGGATCATCCTCGCCGTCTTCCTCAATCTGTTCGCGGGGCTCGCCATCACAGCCGCGCTCGGCATCCTGATGGTCGACGCGCTGAACATGATCTCGGTCGCGTTCGCCGTGCTGTTCGTCGGTCTCGGAGTCGATTTCGGAATCCAGTTCTCTGTCAAATACCGCGCCGAGCGGCACGATTGTCCGGATTTGAAGGAATCCCTCGTCCGGGCTGCGAACGACATCGGCGTACCACTAACCCTCGCCGCTGCCGCGGTCGCCGCCGGCTTTCTGTCATTTCTGCCGACCGACTATCTCGGTCTCTCTGAACTCGGCCAGATCGCCGGCGTCGGCATGATCATTGCCTACCTGACCAGCATGACGCTGCTCCCGGCGCTGATCATGATCATGAAGCCGGAAGGCGAACCCGAGCCGGTCGGCTATAGCCAACTCGCACCCCTTGACGATTTTCTGCAGCGGCACCGCATCGCCGTGGTTGCGGGCACTGTCGGCGTCGCGCTAATCGGGCTGCCGCTCTTGTACTGGCTGAGCTTCGATTTCGATCCGATTCATCTGCGCAACCCGCACACCGAAGCCGTCGCGACCCTGCTCGACGTCCAGACCGATCCGAACATCGGCGTCAATGCGCTCAGTGTGGTCGTGCCGACGCTCGCGGACGCGGCCCCCGTCGCCGCCGACCTGGAGAAGATGCCCGAGGTCGGCCGTACGATGACGTTTCTGAGCTTCGTGCCGCAGGGACAGGACGAGAAGCTCGCCGACATCAAAGCGCTCGACAAGGCGATCGGAGAATCCTTGCGTGAGCCAGGCGAAGGTGAGCCGCCGACCGATGCGGAGAACGTCGACGCATTGACGAAGCTCGCCGCCCGCCTCGACCGCCTGGCCGGCACGACGCAAGGCCCGGGCGCGACAGCGGCACGCAAGCTTGCGACGGCGGTTTCCGCACTTGCAAAAGCGCCCGAAACGTTGCGCGAACGCGTTGCCGCGGCCTTGCTCGTTCCGTTAAAGGTCAACCTCAATCAACTTGCCGACTTCCTGCAAGCCTCGCCGGTTAGCGAGGAAAACCTGCCGCCGCATCTGAAGGCGCAATGGGTGACGGCGGACGGCAAAGCGCGCGTGCAAGTCTTCCCCAAAGGCAATCCGAACGACACCGCCGTTCTGCGTCAGTTTGCGCGCGCCGTCAGCGGCGCCTATCCGAACGCGACAGGCGGGCCGATCTCAATTCTGGAATCCGGCGAGACCGTCGTATCGGCTTTCGTCCACGCGGGCATTTACGCGTTGATCTCCATCGCGATCCTGCTCTGGATTGTGCTGCGCCGGCTCACCGACGTGCTGCTGACGCTCGTCCCATTATTGCTCGCGGGTATCTTGACGCTCGAACTCTGCGTCCTCGTCGGTATGCCGCTCAACTTCGCCAACATCATTGCACTGCCGCTGCTGCTCGGCGTGGGCGTCGCGTTCAAGATCTACTACATCATGGCGTGGCGCGCGGGCGCGACCAAGCTCTTGCAATCGAGCCTGACACGCGCGGTGATCTGGAGCGCGCTGGCGACCGCGACCGCCTTCGGCAGTCTGTGCCTGTCGAGTCATCCAGGCACGTCGAGCATGGGCACACTGCTGGCATTGTCGCTCGTGTGCACGATGGGCGCCGCAGTGCTGTTCCAGCCTGCGCTGATGGGCGCACCGCGCGAGATCGACGACAGCTCAATGTCGACGGAGCACCTCTGAGCAAACACGGGCCGGCGTCTCTTTTGCGACGGCCGCGGTGATGCCAGCCTTTGGCTTGCCGGAAGCTGCCATGGCTGTAGTGCCGCTGACGCGATGCCAATCTTCGCCGCCGCACAGGAAGCCGAGCACGCATCCTTCGACCCGCAACTTATCCGGGGCGGTGAGGCTGATCCGCCCGTCGTAAGTGCGGCCGTCCTCCGAATTGTAAATCTGTCCGTTCCAGGTCGCCTGCGCGCCGGCGCGGGGAGACATGCCGAGCAGGATCGGCATGCCCAATGTCGAGCGGTTGCGGAGTGCGGAATTTGGGTTTTTTGAATCGACGCCGCCCGGTTTCTGCTCCCAGGCGACAAGACCCCAATAGTGACCACCGCAATCGACAATACGGATGATCGCTTCGCCTTTGGCGATCATCCACTCGCCTGCGGGCGATGGCGCGGCCAAGACGGCCGACGCCGTGAGCATTGCGATGCCGACGCCGGCCCCAAAAGCGGCTGGACTTCGCTTTCGCGCACGCATTCCGATCACCTGCGTGGGTAAGGCCCCAATCTAACGAATGTTCAACCTGCCCAAAGGTTCAGGCGTGAACTTCGCCTGCTTAAAGGCCACGACGGAACCGGACGGGGTGATCGCTGGTTCGTGTCCCGACGCTCTAAGGCGGAGCAAACGAAAGCGGCGAAAAGCTCTTATGTTACAGACCGTTGATCATTGGGTACCTCCGGCCCCGGTGCCGCGCGAGCGGCAACTTGGGACGCTGGCTCTCATCCGCGTGCTCGCCTCTAACCCGCTGGAGGCCTGGACGGTGGCGCATTTCGAGCAGCCAGTTGTCGCAGGAGGCTTGCCGTTCGCGCGCGCGCTGGTGGTCAGCGAGCCTGGGGCGATCCGCCGCGTCCTGCTGGAAAATGCCGAAAACTACCGCAAGGACTGGATGCAGCGGCGCATCCTATCCGCCGGCCTCGCCGACGGACTCTTGAGCGCGGAAGGACGCCGCTGGCGCGTCCAGCGTCGGGCACTCGCCCCCCTGTTCGCCCGCCGCAGCGTGATTGGCTTTGCGCCCGAAGTCGTAACAGCCACGGAGGCGCTCGTCGTCCGGCTGCGGCAGCAATGCGGCCAGACAATCGACGTCATGGCCGAGATCACGCGCTTCACGTTGTCGGTGCTGGAGCGCACGATCTTTTCCGATGGAATCGGCGCCGGCAGGGAAGACATCCGTATCGCGATGCAGCGTTATTTCGAGGCGGCGAGCCGGATCGATCCATTCGACGTGCTCAATCTGCCGGACTTCGTGCCGCGGCCGACACGGTTGCACGTACGCGCGAGCCTGCATTTTTTCGACGAGACGGTCGACAGCCTGATCGCGGCGCGCCGACGGCGCAGGGCGGAAAATCCGGATTGCTTGCCGCGCGATCTGCTCACTCTGTTGCTGGACGCGCGTGATCCCGAAACTGGCGAAGGCTTGAGCGAAGCCGAAGTGCGCGCGAATGTGCTGACCTTCATCTCCGCCGGTCACGAGACGACGGCGAATTGCCTGACTTGGTCGCTGTACCTCCTGTCGCAGGCGCCTGAATGGTGCGAGCGCGTGCACGCCGAGGCGGAACGTGAATTGGACAACGGTGATGTGAGTACCTTGGCCGACCGCCTGCCGGTGACGCGGGCGGTCGTCGACGAGGCGAACCGGCTCTATCCGCCCATCAGCGCGATCAGCCGCGTTTCTCTCGGGTCCGATACGCTGGCGGACCATGACATC
>Ga0207727_100163_pt1 | contig 8970 bp, 8 predicted proteins | sample LuqExpMetageno48_FD_187806 | JGI IMG/M metagenome (GOLD analysis project Ga0207727, IMG submission 187806) | Tropical forest soil microbial communities from Luquillo Experimental Forest, Puerto Rico - Sample 48 (SPAdes) | ecosystem: Environmental > Terrestrial > Soil > Tropical forest ...
CACGAATTCTGGATAACGATCGACGTCACCGACCAGCTCGAACATTTCGTTCGCGGCGTGTCGGACGCGGCGGCGAGTCTTAAATTCCGGCATCAGCGCGTCTGCCGCGCGGCTTTCAATTTCGCGAAATCGTCGCCGGCGTGGTGCGACGAACGCGTCAGCGGCGAGGCGGCAACCATAGAGAAGCCTTTGGCATAAGCGATCGTTTCCAGCGCCTTGAACTCGTCCGGCGGCACGAAGCGCGCGACGGGGGCGTGTTTGCGCGTCGGCTGCAGATACTGGCCGATGGTGAGGAAATCGACGTCGGCCGAGCGCAGGTCGTCCATCACCTGCAGCACTTCGTTCCGCGTCTCGCCCAAGCCCACCATGATGCCCGACTTCGTGAACATCGCCGGGTCGAACTCTTTAACGCGCTGTAGGAGCCGCAGCGAATGGAAATAACGCGCGCCGGGCCGCACGGTGAGATACAGCGACGGCACCGTTTCCAGATTGTGATTGAACACGTCCGGCTTCGCGGCAACGACGGTCTCGAGCGCGCCGTCCTTGCGCAGGAAGTCGGGTGTCAGCACTTCGATGGTCGTCGACGGGCAGCGCTGGCGGATGGCCGCGATCGTCTGCGCGAAATGGTCAGCGCCGCCGTCGGCGAGATCGTCGCGGTCGACCGAGGTGACGACGACATGCGAAAGGCCGAGCTTCGCCGTCGCCTCGCACACCTGCACCGGCTCGTCCGGATCGAGCGCGCCCGGCAGCCCGGTCTTCACGTTGCAAAACGCGCAAGCGCGCGTGCACGTGTCGCCCAGGATCATGAAGGTGGCGTGCTTCTTCTCCCAGCACTCGCCGATATTGGGACAACCGGCCTCCTCGCACACCGTGTGCAGCTTGTTCGCGCGCACGATCGCATGCGTGTCGGCGTAGCCCTTCGACACCGGCGCCTTCACGCGAATCCAGTCCGGCTTCGGCGGGCTCACCGAATCCGGCCGGTGCGCCTTTTCCGGATGGCGCGGGGCATTGACGAGGTCGAGAACGACGGTCATGCGCGATACTTACGGGGCGTAAAGCGAGGCTGCAAGACGCATCACCGGCCCCGGATCGCACGCCAGATCAGCAGGAAAACGATGGCTCCGATGGTGGCGCTCACCAGTGACCCGGTAAAACCCTGCTGCGGCGTAAGCCCGACCGCCTCGAAGATCACTCCGCCAAGAACGCCGCCGATCAGCCCGACTGCGATGTTGCCGAGGAAGCCGCCACGGCTGCCGAGCAGAGCATTGGCGAGCCACCCAGCGAGCAGACCAATGACGATCCACGCGAGGACGCCCATGACCGCTCACGCCTTCGGCGTCAGACGGTTGCTCGGCGTCGAATTGGAAATCCCGGTCTCCTCCTCGGTCATATCGACTGCCACGTCGCTGAACAACGGCGTCGACAGGTAGCGCTCGCCCGTGTCGGGCAGCATCGCGAGGATGGTCGAGCCGGGCGCGGCCTTTTTGGCGACCTGCAGCGCGCCCGCGAACGTTGCGCCGGAGGTGATGCCGACGAAGATGCCCTCCTTCTGCGCCAGCGCCTTGGCGCAGGCCATCGCTTCCGGCCCGGCCACGGTGAGGATTTCGTCGTAGCCCTTCTCGTCCATGACCTCGGCGGTGATGCGCGGGATGAAGTCGGGTGTCCAACCCTGCATCGGATGCGGCTTGAACGCCGGATGCGGTTTCGCCGGCGAGCCGTCGGAATGGCGCTCCTGCGCCGCGCCACTCGTGAGCAGCGCCGCGTCCGTCGGCTCGCAGACGACGATCTTCGTCTCCGGCCGTTCCTTGCGCAGCACGCGCGACACGCCGGTGAGCGTCCCGCCGGTGCCGTAGCCGGTCACCCAATAGTCGAGCCGTTCGCCTTTGAAGTCGTCGACGATCTCGCGCGCCGTCGTGCGCGAATGCATCTCCGGATTGGCCTCGTTCTCGAACTGCCGCGTCAGGAACCAGCCGTGCGTCTTGGCCAATTCCTGCGCCTTGTTGACCATGCCGAAGGCGCGTTCCGCCGCCGGCGTAAGCACGACCTTGGCGCCGAGGAAGCGCATCAATTTCCGCCGCTCCACCGAGAAGGTCTCCGCCATGGTGACGACAAGCGGATAGCCTTTTGCCGCGCACACCATCGCGAGCCCGATGCCGGTGTTGCCGGAGGTCGCCTCGACGACCGTCTGGCCGGGCTTGAGCTCGCCGGATTTCTCCGCCGCTTCGATCACGCCGAGTGCGAGGCGGTCCTTCACCGAGCCGAGCGGATTGAAGGCTTCGACTTTGACGTAGAGGTTGATGCCTGCAGGCGCCAAGCGATTGATCTTGACCGCCGGTGTGCGGCCGACGGTCTCGAGGATGTTCGCGTACCTGGGCATCGTCGCTCCTCCGATCAGCTACATATTCAACACGCGGCCGTAAGCGTCGAGCACCGCTTCCTTCATCATCTCCGACAAGGTCGGGTGCGGGAAGATGGTGTGCATCAGTTCTTCTTCCGTCGTCTCCAGATTCATCGCGACGACGTAACCCTGGATCAGTTCGGTTACTTCTGCACCGACCATGTGCGCGCCCAGAAGCTGACCGGTCTTCTTGTCGAAGATCACCTTCACCAGGCCCTGATCCTCGCCGAGCGCGATCGCCTTGCCGTTGCCCACGAAGGGAAAGCGGCCGACGCGGATGTCGAGCTTCTTCTCTTTCGCCGCCTGCTCGGTCAGGCCGACCGAAGCGACCTGCGGGAAACAATAGGTGCAGCCCGGGATCATCGACTTGTTCATCGGATGCGGATTGAGCCCCTTGATCGCCTCGATGCAGACGACGCCCTCGTGCTCGGCTTTGTGTGCGAGCATCGGCGGACCGGCGACGTCGCCGATGGCGTAGATGCCCGGCACGTTCGTCTTGCAATAGCCGTCGATCTTGATCGCGCCGCGGTCGGTTGCGACGCCCAGCTTTTCCAGTCCGAGATTTTCAATGTTGCCGACGACGCCGACGGCCGAGATCACGCGCTCGGCCGTGATCTGCTGCGTCTTGCCCTCGCTTTCGACAGTCGCGGTGACGCTGTCGGCCTTCTTGTCGAGCTTGGTCACCTTGGCGTTGGTGAGAATCTTGATACCCTGCTTCTCGAAGCTCTTGCGCGCAAACGCCTGGATCTCGTGATCCTCGACCGGCAGGATCTGCGGCAGCACTTCGACGACGGTCACCTCCGCGCCGAGCGTGCGATAGAACGACGCAAATTCGATGCCGATCGCACCCGAGCCGACGACGAGCAGCGACTTCGGAATTGCCGGCGGCACCATCGCCTCAAAATAGGTCCATACCAGCTTCTTGTCGGGCTCCAGGCCCGGCAGCACGCGCGGCCGCGCGCCGGTCGCGACGATGATGTGCTTGGCCTGATACTGTCCTGGACCGAGCGCGCCTTTCAGCGCCTCGGTCTTCGACGGCTTCACGGTGATCTTGCCGGGCGCGTCGATCGTCGCATCGCCCCAGATCACCGAGACCTTGTTCTTCTTCATCAGGAAGCCGACGCCGTCGTTCAGCCGCTTCGACACTCCGCGCGAGCGCTTCACGACCGCGGTGGGGTCGTAGCCGACATTGTCGGCCTTCAACCCGTAATCCTTCGCGTGCTGCATGTAGTGATAAATCTCGGCCGAGCGCAGCAGCGCCTTGGTCGGGATGCAGCCCCAGTTGAGGCAGATGCCGCCGAGATAATCGCGCTCGACGATCGCCGTTTTAAAGCCGAGCTGCGCCGCGCGAATGGCGGTGACGTAGCCGCCCGGGCCGGAGCCGATGATGATGACGTCGAAATTGGTGTCAGCCATGAATGCACGCTCGCCTTACTTTGCAGTCATGGCCGGGCTTGTCCCGGCCATCCACGTCTTTCCAAATTGAGCCGCCGCCAAGACGTGGATGCCCGGCACAAGGCCGGGCATGACGAGAAACTAGACCACCATCATCAACGGGTTCTCGATCAAGGTCTTGAACGCGGTCAAAAGCTGCGCGCCGAGCGCGCCGTCGATCGGCCGATGGTCGCAGGACAAAGTCACGCTCATCAGCATTGCAATCTCGATCTTGCCGTTACGCACGACCGCGCGCTCCTCGCCGGTCCCCACCGCCAAGATTGACGACTGCGGCGGATTGATCACCGCGGTGAAGTCCTTGATGCCGTACATGCCGAGGTTCGACACCGACGTGGTACCGCCCTGGTATTCGTGCGGCTTCAATTTCTTCGCCCGTGCGCGCGCCGAGAGTTCGCGCATCTCGTTCGAAATAGCGGAGAGCGATTTTAATTCCGCCTGGCGGATGATCGGCGTGATCAGTCCGAACGGCAACGCGACCGCGACTCCCACGTCGGAATGCTTGTGGCGGAGGATCGCGCTCTCGGTCCAACTCACATTCGCTTCCGGCACGCGCTGCAAAGCGAGCGCGAGCGCCTTGATGACGAAGTCGTTGACCGAGACTTTGTAGGCGGGCGTGCCATCCTTGTCATTCGGCGCCAGCGCGTTGATCTCCTCGCGCACGGCCGTAAGCTTTCCGATGTCGCAATCGACGGTGAGATAGAACACCGGCATCGACTGCGCCGCGGCCGTCAGGCGCTGCGCAATGGTGCGGCGCATGGAGTCGTGCGGGATCAGTTCGTAGGAACCTTCCTCGTACAGCGCGAGCACCTGTTGGTCCGACATCGCGGGCGTGACCGCCGGGGCAGAGGCCGCAGCCGGAGCGGCGGGCGCGCGCAATCCCTTGCCGGACTTCGCGGCGTCGACGTCGCGCGCGATCACGCGCCCGTGCGGACCTGAGCCTTGCACACGGGAAAGATCGATCCCGGCTTCTTTGGCGAAGCGTCGCGCGAGTGGCGAGGCAAAGACGCGGCCGCCCGCGGCTATACCTCGGCCTTCGTCCTTCGAGACAGCGCTTCGCGGCTCCTCAGGACGAGGGGCAGGTGTTTGCGGGGGCTGAGCAGTCGGCGCAGCGGGTGTCTTCTTCGCTTCTGCTTTTGGCTCCTGCGGCTTTGCCGCACCCGCACTCGCCGCAGCCGCCTTCACGTCCTCGCCTTCGCCGGCGAGCACTGCGATCGGCGAATTCACCGGCACGTCCTGTGTGCCTTCCGGCACCAAAATCTTAGCGATGGTGCCCTCGTCCACCGCCTCGTATTCCATCGTCGCCTTGTCGGTCTCGATCTCGGCGATCACGTCGCCGGATTTGACCGTGTCGCCTTCCTTCTTCAGCCACTTGGCGAGATTGCCCTTCTCCATCGTGGGCGACAGCGCGGGCATGAGGATTTGCGTGGGCATGGGCGGCTACGACCGGTAGCAGGCGGCTTTCGCCGCCTGGACGACTTCCGTGACGGACGGTAGCGCGAGTTTTTCCAAATTCGCGGCGTAAGGCATCGGCACGTCCTTGCCGGCAACGCGGGCGACCGGCGCGTCGAGGTAATCGAACGCCTGTTCCATCAGCCGCGCGGCGATCTCGGCCCCAACTCCCGATTGCGCCCAGCCTTCCTCGACCGTGACGCAGCGGCCGGTCTTCTTCACCGACTCGATAACCGTCTCGATGTCCATTGGCCGGATCGTGCGCAGATCGATGATTTCCGCCTCGATCCCCTCGCCGGCCAATTCCTCCGCCGCCTTCATCGCGTAGGACATGCTCATCGACCAGGCGACGATGGTCACGTCCTTACCGCTGCGCGCGATCTTCGCCTTGCCGATCGGCAGAACGAAGTCATCGAGCTTCGGCACCGGCGAGGAATGGCCGTACAGAATTTCGTTTTCCAAAAAGATGACCGGATTGGGATCGCGGATCGCCGCCTTCAGCAGGCCCTTTGCGTCGGCCGCATTCGACGGAGCGATCACCTTCAGACCCGGAACGTGCGAGTACCAGGCCGAATAATCCTGGCTGTGCTGCGCGGCGACGCGGGCGGCCGCGCCATTCGGCCCGCGGAAGACGATCGAGCAGCCCATCTGCCCGCCGGACATATACAAAGTCTTGGCGGCGGAATTGATCACATGATCGATCGCCTGCATGGCGAAATTCCAGGTCATGAATTCGACGACCGGCTTGAGCCCCGCCAGCGCTGCGCCGACACCAAGACCGGCAAAACCGTGCTCGGTGATCGGGGTGTCGATCACGCGCCTGTCGCCGAACTCCTGCAGCAGGCCCTGCGTGACCTTGTAGGCGCCCTGATATTCGGCGACCTCCTCGCCCATCACGAAGACGTCCTTGTCGCGGCGCATCTCCTCGGCCATGGCGTCGCGCAAGGCTTCGCGCATCGTCATGGTGACCATCTCGGTGCCTTCCGGAATGTCCGGATCGGCCGCGCCCTTGGTCTCCGGAGCTGATGGAGCCTTCGTCTCCTTCGGCGCCGGCGTTTCGGGCGCCTTAGCTGCGGGAATCGCCGGCGGCGGCGCGGACTCGGCCGACTTCGCCTGCTGCGACGGCTTGACCTTGCTCAGCGCCGCCTTGTCCTCGCCTTCGCCGAGAATGACGGCGATGGGCGTGTTCACCGCGACATCGGCGGTGCCTTCCGGCACGAGGATCTTGCCGAGCGTGCCTTCGTCGGCGGCCTCGACCTCCATCGTGGCTTTGTCGGTCTCGATCTCGGCGATGACGTCGCCGGACTTGATCGTGTCACCCTCTTTCTTGAGCCACTTGGAAAGGTTGCCCTTTTCCATCGTGGGCGACAGCGCGGGCATCAAGACTTCGGTCGGCATGAACAGGCTTTCCGGGCGGGTCAGCGGTATACGTCGGTGTAAAGCTCGGACACGTCCGGCTCGGGGTCGTGGGTGGCGAATTCGGCAGACTCGTTGATCAGGTCACGCACCTCGCCGTCGATCGCCTTCAACTCGTCTTCCCGGGCGATCTTCTTCTCGAGGATGCGGTGTCGCGCCATGTCGATGGGGTCGTGCGTGGTGCGGACCTTCTCGACCTCTTCCCGGGTGCGGTACTTGGCCGGGTCGGACATCGAATGTCCACGGTACCGATATGTCAGCATCTCCAGGATGAACGGCCCCTTACCGCTGCGGCACCACTCCGCCGCGCGATCACCGGCGGATTTCACCGCACGGACATCCATGCCGTCGACCTGCTCGCCGGGGATGTTGAAGGATGCGCCACGTTTAGACAGGTTCACCTGCGCGGAAGCTCGCGTGATTGACGTGCCCATCGCATAGCGATTGTTTTCGATGACGTAGATGATCGGCAGCTTCCAGAGCTCCGCCATATTGAAGCTCTCGTACACCTGCCCCTGGTTGGCGGCGCCATCGCCGAAATACGTGAAGGAGACGTTGTCGTTGCCGCGGTAGCGGTTGGCGAAGGCAAGGCCGGTCCCGAGCGGCACCTGGGCGCCGACGATTCCATGTCCGCCAAAGAAGCCCTTCTCGACGCTGAACATGTGCATCGACCCGCCCTTACCCTTGGAATAGCCGTGTGCACGTCCCGTCAACTCAGCCATGACGCCTTTAGGCTCCATGCCCGTCGCGATCATATGGCCGTGGTCACGGTAACCGGTAATGACCTGGTCGCCGTCCTTCATCACCATTTGCATGCCGACGACAACTGCTTCCTGGCCGATGTAGAGATGGCAGAACCCGCCGATCAGCCCCATTCCGTAGAGCTGACCCGCCTTCTCCTCGAAGCGGCGGATCGTCAGCATCATGCGGTACGCATCGAGCTCCTCTCGCTTACTGAAATCCGCAACGGGCCCGGAGGGCCGCTCGTCCACGATCTGATTGCTCTGGGCGACCGCCATAAGAACTCCTCGGCGTCAGGGGCACAGGTGTTCCCATAGCCGAAATCGCCGACCTGCGGAAGCGCGGCACGGCACACGTCCGCGATGCGCGGAAAGCTCAGCCGGCACGTCGCGAAGCGGCCAAATCGCTTTGTGCTGAGGCGATTACCGGACGGGCTGTAGAAGTAGGATGAGGTCGCGTGGGTCGGTCAGCCCGTTCAACGCACGCGCGCGCTCATCCAGCATGTCTGGATCGATCGCATCCGTGCGGAGCAACGCGACCCGGCGCTCCCATAAGGCGTGCTCGGCCTTCACCTCACCGAGTTCGTGTTGCATGGCGGCGAGTTGCTGTTCGAGGTCCTGTTGCGCGCGTAGGCCGTGGCGGCCGGTGAAGGCGTTCACGCCGAAATAGCCGATGTACAGCGCCGCGAACGCGTACAAGACAATAGCCGTGAGAATCGCGCGGCGGCGGCGGTGGGAGACCATGGCGCGCCAAGATGCAGCGCCGGCGTTAAAGGCGATTTAATTCCATTCGACTGGAAGGCTTAGATCCGGGATCTGATCTCGTTGAGCAGGAAATTGCCGAGCCGTTTGGCGCGATTGCGCAGCACGCGCAGCGCACCGTGGTCAACGAAATAGGTCAGCAGGATCGAGTCGCGCGTCTTGATCCGGTTATGCACCGGGTCGGCCGAGTGCCAGGTGTCGTCGCCGACCGCAAAGGCGTAGCCAGTGTTAGGCGCAAAGCGCATCTGCGCTCTCTTCGGCATCGAGCCATCCGGCAGCTTCTCATGGAAGATGGTGCCGATGTCGACGTTGGCGTCGTCCTTCGGCAGATAGAGCTGGACTGTGATGCCCTTCCAATTCGTGTCAGTGTGCGGGGTGATCAAATAGCCGGGTATGTCGCGGGTGAGGATCGGGATCGGGTACATGCGAGTCTCAGCGAAGTCCTTACCGAAGCGCTTCGACAGGCCCGGCGCCAGCCGGCGCATGAAGGCCTGTTTAACCTCCTCCGAGCACAGCGCACGACCAACTACGTCCCACGGCGCGCGTTTTTCGGCCGGCAAATTGCGGATGTATTCCGGGAATAGATCAATCTTCACGCGCGTATGCGTGCCGTCGTCGAGATCATGGCCTTTGCTGCGGCCATGCATCGGCCTGTAGTCGCGCGATTCTGGCATCAGCCTCAGGATCTGTGCGTATATGTCATCCGGGAATACGCAGTCGAATTCGAGGTGATAAAACGGCTTGTCGACC
>Ga0207727_100182_pt1 | contig 8606 bp, 5 predicted proteins | sample LuqExpMetageno48_FD_187806 | JGI IMG/M metagenome (GOLD analysis project Ga0207727, IMG submission 187806) | Tropical forest soil microbial communities from Luquillo Experimental Forest, Puerto Rico - Sample 48 (SPAdes) | ecosystem: Environmental > Terrestrial > Soil > Tropical forest ...
TTTGACCCGCTGGTCAAGATCACTGGACGCACGATCACCCAATCGAGCTTGCTCCTGCGGACGATGCGTTCCTGTACGTCCTTGTCGTCATAGACGCGCCCCAGCAGCAGATGAAGAGCCACGTTATAAAGAAACCCGCCACTGCCGCGACTGTCGCCCGCCCCGAAGCCCGAAACGCAGATCAATCGCTTGACTCGAGCCTTCTGCATCGCGGTGACGAGCACTTGGGTCGCCTTCGAGAAAAGCCGCGTCGGTTCGAAGATGATTTCAGGCCCGGCCGAAACGCCAAGCGACTGGGTGACGGCATCGATGCCGGTCAGCGCGCGGTTCACCGTAGCCATCTCGAGCGCGTCGCCGGCCATTTTTTCGAGTTTGGGGTGATTGACAGGTATTCTTCGGGCCGAGCGCGCCAGGGCACGTACCGAATGTCCCGCTTCGAGGGCGGCCTTCACGGTCTCAAGGCCAACCCCTCTGCTGGCGCCGATGATCAGAACTGTCGCCACGCCGTCAATGCTCTTGTCGGACCCGTCACTCATCGTCATGTGCGATCTAGGCAGCCGCACCGCAAGATGGACGCGTGGCTTGGACGAGCGCTCCCCCGCTGAGTGTGCGTGGGGATCTTTGGCGCTTGGGCCCTCACCGCCTCCTGTGCGGCGATGCAACCCCTGGTTCCCGGCGACACAGCCAGCTACCGAGGCGACGCGACTTGCGTCGTTGTCCCGTGGCCGAGGACATTGCGTGCCTGTTTCCGCAGTGCCAGGTATGAGTCCTTCCACGCCCCCTCGCGCGGCGTCGTGTGCGCCAGCCTCGAAACGACCGCTTCGAGCGCGGCAATCCGTTCGTTTGCATCCTGGAGTGCAACGAGCGCCTCGGCGTGATCCCAGGCGCTCACCAGCTCGACCTTGCGATCCTGGCATACGCCGACGCAGTTCTGTGGCGCCTCGAGACGGCCGCAGCCGATGCACTGCCATGCGACAATCGTGTTCGGGATCTCCGGCGGTTTTGCGTCAGTCGACACCATCGTCGTCACCTATGTTTTCGTCGCTGTGCGATGATGCTCACGCTCGCGCCCGTCCGAGTCGCACCGACGTGCGTGATGCTGGGGCGGCCGAAGGTGCCCCTTTTAAAAATATCAACTGACTGCGCACGGGCCGGCGTCACAGACCCCGGTATACTTAGTAGTTCGCCATGAAAAGAGGCACATCTTATGGCGGCCAAAGTTTGAGTTGCCGGCGATAGCCGTATTCTCGCACCTTCGTATTCCACCTTCGTATAGTTTTACGTGAAAGTCCTATACTCGGAGGCTACCTCCGTATGCTGGCGCGACCACCCAGTTGCGCTCTAGTTTTTCCCTGCTGAAGACAAAAACCGAAGTGTAGGGATCCACGTCATGACAAATACAAGTGAGCGCGCAACTACAACGATGACGGCCGTATTTGTAGGCCTGTTGATCCTGAACGGCATCTCTTTCTGAAACGAGCCGCGGCGGTGCGGATATTACTTCGGCTCGTTGCCCCTCAGTACAGTCGCCTAAAGATCGGCTTCTTCCTAAATTCACTCATCCGGTGAATGCCCTTGATGGGAGGATGCGATGCGTAAGTTGTTACCGTTCGGCCTACGACTTACTGGTATTGCCGCCACTAGACATTCCGGCAGTCTGGTAATCGTCCCTGTTTTGGCAGTGATGTTCGCCTTTCCTGCGAGCGCGCAGATCAGCTCTGATTCCAAGACCCAAAGCACTGGCACTGCCGGTGCCGCCGTCCTCATCAACATCGACAAAACCAAACAAAAAATGACGATTTTTTTGGATGGAGCGAAAAAATATGATTGGCCAGTATCAACTGGTCGAGCAGGATATTCAACTCCATCAGGAACTTATACTGCCACCTCTATGAACGAAGTCTGGTACAGCAAAGAGTGGGACAACTCCCCCATGCCACATTCTATTTTCTTCATGAAGGATGGTCATGCCATCCATGGCAGCTATGAGGTGAAGACCCTCGGCAAACCAGTCTCGCATGGCTGCGTGCGTATCTCGCCTGAGAATGCCACCACGCTTTATGCGCTGGTGGAGAAGAATGGCTTAGAGAATACGGAGGTTGTACTGACCGGCGTTACTCCTGGCGGCGAGTTTAAGGTGGCGAGGCCGGCAGCACCCCGTTACGGTCAAGCGGGTCCGGGCTGGTACGAGTCCAACAATTACTATGGTCAGCCCCAGTGGGGCGGTGGCTTTTTCGGGCGCTCGTTTAGCGGTCCCTATTACAATGGATCTCAGGGCTACTACAGACCGGCACCACCGCGCGGATATTGAAGGCTAGCCACGCGTGTCGTCCGGGTCAGCGTCACCGCCCTTTCTGCGCCATGCGTCACGTGAGCGCCGTTCGAGGTCGGCAAAGGCTTGGTCACGTAGCTGCTGCGCTTTTTCGAGCGAAACGTCGCGGCGAGCGAACGGGTCGCTACTTCCCGGCAGGCGCAGGAAGAAGAAAGCTGCGGCTGTCTGATCAAGCGTTAACCGGAACAAAGAAAAACCCCGGCCAAAATGTGCCGGGGTTTTGCTTTCAGCCTGGCGGTAAAAGCACCTCCATCAACTCAACGGGGAGAGGGAGGGCGCTTTGCCTGCACCGCTAGCTCCGAGATTGGCACGCCGGCGTCGATCTTTGCCTGCCGCGCCACTTCGTTCTCCGCAATGCGCCGCGCCCGCTGCAGCACTTCGGTCGCGCGCTCGCGCGGGATGAAGCACACGCCGGTCTCGTCGGCGAGCACCAGGTCGCCGGGATTGATCGCGACGCCGCAGATAGTTACCAGCTTGTTCACCGCTACCGTCTTCACCCGCCACTTGCCTGTGATTGGGCTTACGCTGCGCGACCAGATCGCGTAGCCGATGCTGCGCGAATGATCGACGTCGCGCACCGCGCCGTCGACGATGGCGCCGAGCTCGCCCTGGCGGTGGCCGATGGTGGCCGACATGCCGCCCATATTGGAGACCTCGTTAACGCCCTGCAGCACCAGGATGTCGCCAGGCTCCGCCAAATTGTGCGCCTCGATTTCCGCCATCCCGGAAACGCCGCCCGCGACCGCTTCCGGCACGCCGCCGGTCGCGGCAACGTTCATCACCGTCAGAGCGCGCCCGACCAGCCGCGCCTCCGGATCGATCGGCTTGAGCACGCTCGCCGGCATCACGCCGACGACGCCAAGCTCGTCCATGGCGTCTGATGACATACCAGTGAGGTCGGGTAGAGCGCGAAAGCCTGCGATGATGTCAGGAGGAATGATCGGCAATTCGAGCCTGCCGATAGCGTCAGCGGGGAGTATTCCGAGCGGCTTTTTCATGTCTGCAACGCTAGCGGCCAAACGGCGATTTGCAAATCTTTCAGACCGAATGGTTGGCATGCGGGTAGCGCCGTCAGATCAGGCCAAGGCATGGGCAATCAAACTGGCGTTTGTTTCAAGAACGACTCTTGCGACTGCTGTTATGTACCCCGGTTATCGGCTTGGAGTTACCGCCATGCTTGAACCGTGCGCGGTTGCTTTATTCGTCGCGCCAGCCCGCTGCGAGTGCTCATCCCCCGGGTTCTTGCGTCTCTGGCCCCGAGCCGGTGCCGGCGTCTATAAGGTCTCGACCTTCAGGCGGATGATTCGATGCTCCTTGCCGGCCCGGGCGGTTACAGCTTTACAGTCGCGCTCGCCGACGAGAAGGCCACCGCGCGGCTTGCCGGCGGTATTGCTGCCGCGCTCCTGCCCGGCGACTTGATCACGCTGTCGGGCGACCTCGGCGCCGGCAAAACCACTTTCGCGCGCGCGCTGATCCGCTATCTCGCTGGCAACGACGACATCGAAGTGCCGAGCCCGAGCTTCACCCTGATGCAAGGCTACGAGCTGCCGTGCTTCGCGCTGGTGCATGCCGATCTCTATCGGCTGTCCGGGCCGGCCGAGCTCGTCGAGCTTGGCTTAGACGACATCGCGCCCGACACCGTGACGCTGCTGGAATGGCCGGATCGTGCCGCCGGCTTCCTGCCGCCCGAGCGGCTCGACATTGCGTTGACCTTGTCGCCGCTCGAGAACGCAACCTACCGCAACGCGCGCATAACCGGTTACGGGACGATGGCCACGCGCGCCGAACGCATGGCGACGATCCGCGACTTCCTCGCCGCCAACGGCTTTGCCGAAGCCGCGCGTCAACACATGCAGGGCGATGCTTCCACCCGCGCCTACGAACGACTTCTGCTCGACGGTGCGAGCTGTATTTTGATGAACTCGCCGAAGCGGCCGGACGGACCCCCGGTGCGCAACGGCAAGTCGTATAGCCAGATCGCGCATCTCGCCGAGAGCGTGACACCGTTCATTGCGATGACGCAGGCGTTGCGCGCGCGGGGTCTGTCTGCGCCGGCGATCTTCGCCGCGGACCCTGAGGCCGGCTTGCTAGTGATCGAGGATCTCGGCACCGAGCTGGTGGTCGCCGGCGATCCGCCCGCCCCAATCGAAGAACGCTACGAGGTGGCGACCGACCTTCTGGCGACTCTGCATGGCGTCGCCCTCCCCGATGTGCTGCCGGTCGAGCCGGGCGTCGACTACCGGCTGCCGCGCTACGACATGCAGGCGTTGCTGATCGAGGTCGAGCTCTTGCTCGACTGGTACCTGCCGATGCTGGAGGCGCCCGTAACCGGCGTGCGGCGCGACGCCTATGTCGCCCTCTGGCGCGACGCGCTGCAGCCGGTGCTGCACCTGCCGCCGACCTGGGTGCTGCGCGACTATCATTCGCCCAATCTGCTGTGGCTGCCGCAGCGTGAGGGTATCGCGCGCGTCGGCCTCCTCGATTTCCAGGACGCCATGATGGGGTCCGCCGCCTACGATCTCGCCTCGCTCGGACAGGACGCGCGCGTAGACGTGCCGGAGATGATGGAGATCGCACTCTTATCGCGCTACACGCGCGCGCGGCGTGCCGCGGATCCGAAGTTCGACGCGCCGGGCTTCGCCAAGGCCTACGCGACGCTCGCCGCCCAGCGCGCCTCCAAGATCCTTGGCATCTTCGCCCGACTCGACCAGCGCGACGGCAAGTCGCAATACTTACGTCATATCCCGCGCGTATTGAGCTACTTGCAGCGTTCGCTCGCGCATCCGGCGCTGACCGCCTTGGCGGCGTGGTATCGCGCTAATGTGCCGGCCCTGAAGACACTACCATGAACAGCGCGCCCGATGCGCCAAAACGCGCGATGGTGCTCGCCGCCGGACTCGGCACGCGCATGCACCCCCTCACCGACCGCATGCCGAAGCCCCTCGTCGCGGTCGCCGGCAAGCCGCTCATCGACCACGTGCTAGACCGTCTGGCGGAAGCCGGTGTTGAACGCGCGGTAATCAACGTGCATCACTTCGCCGAGCAAATCGAGAAACATCTCGCCTCGCGCACGAAACCAAAGATCGTGATCTCCGACGAGCGCGGCTTCTTGCTCGGCACCGGTGGCGGCGTGGTGAAGGCCCTGTCGCACTTGGGTGACGCGCCGTTCTTCCACATCAACTCCGACACCATCTGGATCGACAGCGTGAAGCCTAACCTCGCGCGGCTTGCCGCAGCCTTCGATGCCGTCGCGATGGACGCGCTGTTGCTGCTCGCGCCGTCGACCGGCAGCATCGGCTATGCCGGCCGCGGCGACTACGCAATGGCCGCCGACGGGCGGCTGCGCCGCCGCGCTGAGCGCGAGGTGGCACCCTTCGTCTTCGCCGGCGCGGCGATCCTGTCGCCCGCTCTCTTTGTCGGCGCACCGACCGGCGAATTCAGGCTCACCCAGCTGTTCGACCGCGCCGCCGCCGCGGGCCGCCTACACGGGTTGCGCCTCGAGGGCTTGTGGATGCACGTCGGTACGCCCGAGGCCATAACGGAGGCAGAACAGGCCATTGTAAGAGCCAGCACCGCCTAGTTTCGTGTCACACCGATGTATGCTGCACGCATGAGTCCCCGCGTCTTCAACATTCCCGCTTCGGCGCCATTTCTGCGCGTGCTGATCGATGCGCTGCGCGCCGGCAAACTCGTGCCCGGCTTTCCGGCGCACCGAGATCCGCTCGAGCTTGCCCGCGCCACGCTCTACTTGCCGACCCGGCGCGCCTGCCGCCTTGCGCGCAAGGTTTTCTTCGACATCGGCGCCGACGCCGTCATCCTGCCGCACATCGTGGCGCTCGGCGAACTCGACGAAGACGAGCTGATCTTCGCACAGGCAGCGACCGGCGAGCTTGCGGAAACCGCGCTCAGGCTGCCGGACGCGCTGGCGCCGTTCGAACGGCGGCTGCTGCTCGCCCAGCTGATCATGACCTGGGTCAAGTCGCCGGAACTACATGGCGCCGCCGGCACGCCGCTCGTCGCCAGCACACCGGCGGCGGCGATGGCGCTCGCCGATGATCTGGCGCGGTTGAGCGACGACATGATCACGCGCAGTGTCGGCTGGGAAAAGATCGACGACCTGGTGCGCGAAGAGCAGCCCGATCTCGATCAGTACTGGCAGCTTTCGCTGCGCCTGCTGCAGGTGCTGCGCGAGCAGTGGCCACGCATTCTTGACGAGCGCGGCGTCATTGAGCCAGCGGAGCGGCGCGACCGGCTAATCGCAGCGGAGCAGGCACGACTCGCGCGCTCTGACGCGCCGGCTATCGCCGCCGGTTCGACCGGCTCGATGCCGGCGACCGCCATGCTGCTCGAGACGATCGCCAAACATCCGCGTGGCGCACTAGTGCTGCCCGGACTCGACACGGCACTCGATCAAGCTTCGTGGCAGGCGCTGTCCGGCGACGAGAAGCGCGTGCCGGCCTTCGGCCACGCGCAATTCGCCATGCAGGCGCTGCTCAAGCGCATCGGAATCACGCGCGCGCAGGTGACGCAGCTCGAAGAGTCCTCGCCGCGCGAGGCCTTCGTGTCGGAAGTCCTGCGCCCCGCCGACACGACGGACCGTTGGCACACCGCGCGCAAGAGCTTAGAAGCGGCGGCCGATCAGGCTGCGACGGCGATGATGGTTATTGAGGCGGCCAACGACGAGCAGGAAGCCCTCGCCGTGGCGATCGTGCTGCGCGAGGCGGCGGAGACCGATGGCAAGACCGCCGCGCTGGTCACACCCGACCGGGCGCTGTCCGCGCGCGTGTTGGCCGCGCTCGCGCGCTGGAAGGTGCCCGTCGACGACTCGGGCGGCGATCCGCTCAGCGATACCGGCGCCGGTGTGTTCGCGCGCCTCACTGCGGAAGTCGCGCTCGGCGCTGCCGAGCCCGTGCCGCTGCTCGCTTTGCTCAAGCACCCGCTGCTGCGGCTCGGCGCGCCCGCCAACGCGCACTTGCGCACGGTAGCCGCGCTCGAGCGCGCGGTGCTGCGGGGACCGCGCCCCAAGACCGGCATCGCCGGGCTATTACATGCGCTCGCAACCTTTCGCGCGGAGCGCGATAGCCTGCACCCGCGCGACCCACGCCGCCTGGTGAGCAACGGCGATCTCGCCGCCGCGGAAGCTCTCGTCAAGGCGCTGGGCGAAGCACTAGCACCGCTCACGACCGCCGCGTCGTCACTTCCGCTTGCCCGATTTGCCGAACGTCATCGCGACTGCGTCATCAGACTCGTAAGCGATACCACAAATGAAAGCGTGGTGTTCACCGGCAAGGATGGCGAGACGCTGGCGCTCGCCTTCGAGGAAGCTGTGAACGCCCATGCTGCCAACGAGCTCAAGGTATCGGCCGACGACTATCCCGAGCTGTTCCACGCCGCGCTCGCCGCACGCATTGTGCGCATGCCCGAGCGGGAGGGTGTCCGCATCCGCATCTTCGGGCCGCTCGAAGCGCGTCTGCAATTGATCGACCTCATCGTGCTGGGCGGGCTGAACGAAGCGACTTGGCCGCCCGACGTGCGCAGCGATCCCTGGCTCAGCCGTCCGATGCGGCTCGCGCTCGGGCTCGATCTGCCGGAGCGGCGCGTCGGCCTTGCCGCTCACGATTTCGCGCAGGCACTCGGCGCCAAGGAGGTCGTTCTCACGCGCGCCGTCAAGAGCAACGGTGCGCCGACGGTCGCCTCGCGTTTCCTTCAACGGATCGCGGCGCTTGCTGGTCCACAGCGCTGGAAGGAAATATGCCAGCGCGGCGCGCCCTATCTCGCCTGGGCCGAGGCACTCGACGCACCGCCCGCCAAGCCGCAGCCGGTCGCGCGGCCGCAGCCGTCGCCGCCGCTCGAAGCGCGCCCGAACAAATTGTCGGTCACCGACATCGAGAACTGGCTGCGCGATCCCTATACGATCTACGCCAAATACGTGCTTGACCTGCACCCGCTCGAAGCGGTCGATACGCCTCCAGGCGCCGCCGACCGCGGCAGCGTGATCCATGAAGCAATCGGCAATTTCACCAGGCGCTTTGCCGCCGTGCTTCCCGCCCATCCGGAAAAGGAATTGATCGCGCTCGGCCGGCAAAGCTTTGCGCATTTGGAAGACTATCCGGAAGCCAATGCGTTCTGGTGGCCACGCTTCCTACGCATCGTCGCATGGTTCACTGACTGGGAACGCAGGCGGCGGCCCGCCCTCGCCTCGGTGCATGCCGAAATCCGTGGCGAGCTGAAAATCTTGCTCGGCTGCACGACCTTCTCGTTGTCGGCGCGCGCC
>Ga0207727_100191_pt1 | contig 8421 bp, 8 predicted proteins | sample LuqExpMetageno48_FD_187806 | JGI IMG/M metagenome (GOLD analysis project Ga0207727, IMG submission 187806) | Tropical forest soil microbial communities from Luquillo Experimental Forest, Puerto Rico - Sample 48 (SPAdes) | ecosystem: Environmental > Terrestrial > Soil > Tropical forest ...
TTGCGCAGCGAAAACGCGGGACTAGAGTGCGGGCATGACCTACCGCGCGCCAGTCTCCGACATCGCCATCGCCCTGAAATCCGCCGGTCTCGATTCCGCCCTGCAAGACGGCCTCTACGGGGAACTCGACCAAGACACTGTCGATGCGGTGCTGGAGGAAGCCGGCCGCTTCGCGACCGATGTGCTCGCGCCGCTTAACCGGGTCGGCGACAAGTTCGGCACGCCGTTCAAGGAGGGCGCGGTCACGACGCCGCCGGGCTGGAAGGAGGCCTACACCTCCTGGGCGGCCGCCGGCTGGAACGGGCTCGCCTCACCGTCGGACTGGGGTGGCCATGGATTGCCGCACGCGGTCAACGCCGCCTGCATCGAGATGTGGAATTCCGCGTCGATGGCCTTCGGCATCGGGCCGGTGTTGACGATGGCGGCGATCGACGCGCTGCACGCCTTCGGCACGCGCGACCTGCAGGAGCGCTATCTTGGCAAGCTCGTCAGCGGCGAATGGATGGGCACGATGCAACTCACCGAGCCGCAGGCGGGCTCCGACGTCGGCGCCTTGCGCACACGCGCGGTGCGCGCCGCGGACGGCAGCTACCGCATCACGGGCTCGAAGATCTTCATCACCTACGGCGAGCACGACCTCACCGACAACATCATCCATTTCGTGCTCGCGCGACTGCCGGATGCGCCGGCGGGCACGAAAGGCATTTCGCTCTTCCTCATTCCCAAATTCCTGCCGGACGGCGCGCGCAACGACGTGCGCGCGCATTCGGTCGAGCACAAACTTGGCATCCACGCCTCGCCAACCTGCACGATGATGTACGGCGACAAAGGTGGCGCGGTCGGCTGGTTGATCGGCGAAGAGCACAAGGGTATGGCCGCGATGTTCACGATGATGAACCGCGCCCGTCTCGCCGTCGGACTGCAGGGCGTCGCCATCGCCGAGCGCGCGACGCAACAGGCGGTCGCCTATGCGCGCGAACGCAAGCAGGGCCCGGGCGGCACGATCGTGCATTACCCCGACGTCAAGCGCATGCTGCTGACCATGCGCGCTTTGACCGGCGCCGCGCGCGCGATCGCGTATCAGACCGGCGTCGCGCTCGACCGATCGATCCGGGAGAAGGACGAGACTGCGCGCAAACGCGCGCATGAGCGCGCCTCGCTCTTGACGCCCGTCGCGAAAGCGTTCTCCACCGACATCGGCATCGAGGTGGCCTCGCTCGGCGTGCAGGTGCACGGCGGCATGGGCTATGTCGAGGAAACCGGCGCCGCGCAGCACTATCGCGACGCGCGCATCGCCGCGATCTACGAAGGCACCAACGGCATCCAGGCTCTCGATCTCGCCACCCGCAAGGTGCCGCTCGACGGCGGCAACACGGTCGCGCGCTACATCGGCGAATTGCGCCGCAGCGCCGATGCGGTGGAGACGAGTAACCTGCCTGGATTCGGCGAGACCGTATCGCGTCTCGGCGAAACGATCGGGGCGCTCGAGCGCGCGACGGATTGGATTTTGATCCACAAAGGCTCCGACGCGGTGCTCGCGAGCGCGACGCCTTATTTGCGGCTGTTCGGCACGGCGGCGGGCGGATGCCTGCTCGCCGAGCAGGCGCTCGCGGCAGCGCGCCAGAATGGCGACGGCGCAGGGCGCATCGCGCTCACGCGCTTCTTCGCCGAGAACATCTGCACCCATGCGTCCGGCCTCGAACGCGCCGTGACCGAGGGCGCCGACAGCATCCTGCAGGCTGAAGCGGCGCTCGCCGAGTAATGTGCCGCGCGCGCCACCCGGGGGCAGCAGATGCCGAAGTTTCTCGAAAGCGCGACCATCCTCGAAGTGAAGGACGTGGTCGCGAGCGAGATATTCTACCGCGAAAAGCTCGGCTTCCGGCCCGGCGTCTTCTTCGGCGACCCACCCACCTTCTGCATCACGAGCCGGGACAAGGTCACCGTCTTTTTCGACAAGACGCGCACCTCGCCATGCGCGACGCCGCTCAATCAGCGTTGGGCGCTGTACATCTACATCGACGACGTCGACGCGGGTGCGGCTGAACTGGCAGCACGCCGCGTCGTCTTCGATCGCGCCATCGAAGACCAGGATTACGGCTGCCGTGACTTCGACGTGCGCGAACCGGACGGCCATCTGATCGGCATTGGGCAAAAACTGGCGAAAGGCTGACGCCATGTCGTTGCAAGGCAAGACATTGTTCATCACCGGCGCGTCGCGCGGGATCGGACTCGCCATCGCGCTGAGAGCAGCAGCCGACGGCGCCAACATCGCGATTGCCGCGAAGACGGTCGAGCCGCATCCAAAGCTCGAAGGCACCATCCACACCGCCGCTGCTGAAATCGAGACAGCGGGCGGCCGCGCGCTGCCTCTCGTCGTTGACGTGCGCGACGATCAAAGCGTCAAGGACGCGCTCAACAAGACGGCGCAGGCCTTCGGCGGCATCGACATCGTCGTCAACAATGCGAGTGCGATCCAACTCAGCTCCGTCGCGCAGACCGATATGCGCCGCTTCGATTTGATGCATCAGATCAACGCGCGCGCCACCTTCATGGTGTCGAAATTCGCCCTGCCCTACCTCACCAAATCGCCGCTGGCGCATATCCTGATGCTGTCGCCGCCGCTCGACATGCAGACGAAATGGTTCGCGCCGCACACCGCCTATTCGATGGCGAAGTTCGGCATGAGCCTCGTCGTGCTCGGCCTTGCCGGCGAGTTGCGCGGCAAGGTCGCTGTCAACGCGCTGTGGCCGCGCACGACGATCGCCACCGCCGCAATTAAAAACCTGCTCGGCGGCGACGCGATTATGCGCATGTCGCGTAAACCTGACATTCTCGCCGACGCCGCGCATCGCATCTTCCAGAAGCCCGTGAGCTTCAGCGGCAATTTCCTGATTGACGACACGTTCCTGGCTGGCGAGGGCGTGACCGATTTCGACCGCTACCGCGCCGATCCGAGCCAGCCGTTGCAGGTCGATTTCTTCGTGCCAGATACGATGCCGCCGCCGCCGGGCGTCAACCTCGGCAAGTTCGGGTGACGCTCACCACAGCGCGGGCACATTGAACGAGTAGGTCACGCCGATGCCGCCGGCGAACTGATCGGGCGTGCCGCGCAAACTCACCAGCGGAGAATTGGCGACGGCACCCACGAGCCGCTGATATTCGACGTAGGTGTAGGTCGCCCATTGCGGTGACCATTCATAGCGCACCTGTCCTCCCACGCCCCATGATGTGACGCCGCCGCTCGTGCTGTAGACCGGCAGGCCCGAGGTTGCAGACTGCGCGGCGGTCACGTCGAAATACGGGGACACCGCCTTCTCGCTCTGAACGGCCAGGCGCGGGCCGGCGGAAAACGTCAGAGCGGGCGTGGCGCGATAGACAGCGTCGACCAGAATGTCGGAGACGAGCCCGGTATGGCCGCCGATGCCTTGCCGCAGTTCGCCGTAAGCGCGCAGCCAGGGAAGCACCCAGTATTCGGCGAAGGCGCCGAGTTCGAGCGCCCAGTCGACGTCACCCAAACCGCGCAAATTCGCGTCGCTGCTCTCTTTGCGTTCGTAGCGCAGCCTGCCGACCGGGCCCATGCGGAATGAGCCCGTATCGAGGATGCCGAAGCCAAAACTTTCGCGCGGGCTGTGAAATCGCGCCGGCGTACCCGCCTGGCGCACGTCGACCAGAGGGAAAGGTCGAAAGACGTAGCGGGTGGCGCCGTCATAGGCCGGGACAGCGGCGCCTTCGGCCCCGATGCTGACGGTCCATGCCTTCGGATCGTCGGCATGAGCCACACCGGCGAACGCCAACGCCAGAATGGCCGTCACCAGCGCCGTTACACCCCGCATCGCCCCTCACCGCTTCCGCACGCCACGCTCGAAATCCGTAGCACAGCGCTAAGCCGGCAACCTCCCGAAAGTAGGCACATTTCGACCGAACGGCGCGATACAGTAACCGGTGTGGCGTTTATACATCAACGGCGGCGGGTGCCTTGCGCTCCTGCCGCCGCTCGCGCCGGCGCGACAGCGCCTGCGGGACCGCATCGATCACCTCGCGCACCCAGTAGGCGCCCTGTACCAGTGCCCGCCCGAGCCGCCCGCCGGCCCAGACGAGTTCGTAGGGCGAAAACAGCCGCCAGGTCTGGTCCGCGTCGAGGATGCCGCGCGCGACCAAGCCGCCGGCCATCGCGGTCGTGTTGAGGCCATGGCCGCCGAACCCGCTGGCGAGCCAAAGCCCACGCTCCAATTCGCCGACCTGTGGCATGCGATGCACCGTGCGGCCCAAAGTACCGCGCCAAACCGAAGCGGGCTCGACGTTCTCCAACGCCGGAAAATTGCGCTTGATGTCGCCCAGCAGGCTGCGCGCAAAGCGGCGTGGATCCGCCTCCCACACGCGCATGCGACCCGACCACTGCAACCGGCTGTCGTCGACGATGCGATAGTGATTATCGGCATGGTCGCCGTCGCTGACGGCGCCGCGCCAGCGAATCACGTCTTTCAGATTTGCAATCGGCTTGGTGACGAGCACAAACGTCGAGACCGGCATCAAGGTCTCGGCGATTTGCGGCATCAGTGCGCCGAGATGCACATTCCCGGCAAGCACGACGGTATCGGCGCGCAGCCGTCCTTGCGGCGTTACGATGCGCTTACGCACGCCGGCCGGATCGAACGCCGTCGCAGGAGTGTCTTCAAAAATGCGCACTCCCGTCGCTTCGGCCGCTGCGGCAAGGCCCAATATGTAATTGAGCGGATGAATGTGAAACGCATTCGGCACATGCATCGCGTCGAAGTACCGCCGGTTCGGCAATACCTCGCGCACCTGGTCATTCGGCCAGAATTCCGCCTTCGCGCCGATCCAGCGCAAGCTCTCCACCCGCGCCCTTAAGCGCGCGCTATCGTCGGTCTTGGAAACGTAAAGCCAGCCCGACACCGGCGCGACGCCGGGCATCCCGGTGTCCTCGATCGTGCGGCGGACATAGGCAACGCCCTGCTCCGACAAGGCCCAAAGTTCTTTCGTGCGATCGAGGCCGACGCGCTCGACCGTGTCGGCGACGTCCTCGGCAAATCCGGGCAGCACGAAACCAGTGTTAAGTCCAGATGCCGCCCACCCGACGCGATGCGCTTCCAACACGGCGACCGACCAGCCGCGCTTCGCCACTTCATAGGCGACGGTAAGCCCCGCGAGCCCCGCCCCGATCACACAGACGTCGACGTCGAGGTCGAAATTCAGCCGTGCCCGCTCGCACGACGGGACGCGTGTTGTCTCATACCAATTCCCCGTCGGGTCGTTCATCGGCTTTAAGTCCGGCCTGTTCGAAGAGGCCGCATGCTAGACTCCCTCGGATTCGAAAGCGACCGGCGAACGCTCTATGGTAGGCGCGAGCCGAAGCCCGGGTTACCGCCATGCGACGCCTGATCCTCTTCCGCCACGCGAAAGCCGAACGCTCGCAACCGGGTGAGCCGGACCGTACGCGTGCACTGATCGAGCGCGGTCGCAAGGACGCGACCCGCATAGGCAGCTACATGGCGAACCACGCTCTGATACCCGACCGCGTCTTCGTCTCGCCTGCCACTCGCACCCAGCAAACCTGGAAATCTGCTTCGGAGGCCTTTCGACCCGCGCCCGGCGCGACGACGGTGGACCGTCTCTACGACGCAACCGAGCACGCGATTTTCGCTTCGATCAAAGATGCGCCGGCCGCGGCGCACACGCTCTTGGTGATCGGGCACAATCCGGGTTTGCACGAGCTCGCGCGGCTGCTGATCGCGTCCGGCGACATCGAGGCCCGCGAGCAGTTGACGGAAAAGCTCCCGACCTCCGGACTGGTCATCATCGATTTCGCGGTAGATAGCTGGGCCAGGCTGCATCCGCATTCCGGCCGGCTGGAGCGCTTCGTGACGCCGCAATCGCTCGAGGCGGATGCTTAGGCGGGAAGTGGCAACCGAACAAACCGGAGTTCGTTAGCACTGCGTCAGGGACGGGCGTGGCAGAGGTCCGTTTTGTGCGATGCCAGAGACGAGCCGACGCATGCGCACCCTTTACATCCTCATCCCGCTGTTCGCTCTACTCGCGGCGGCAATCTGGTTTGCGGGCACCACCTGGATCCACCTCGGCGGCGCGATGTGCCGTCAAGATGAGGGCGACGACGATCCGCGCGACTGAGTCGTGGATAGTGTCAGGAACCAATTTACGTATCCCGGACGCAACTCTATGATTTCACTGCGTCTTGTGTGTCGGGGGTACGTAAGTAGGGAACGTACCTATAAACCTGCCGGGGGCCGAAATGTGGAACCAAGTCTACAATCCGCTTAACAATTCCGTCTTGTCGACGATGGCGGCTGCGCTGCCAGTGGTCACACTCCTTGTGTTAATCGCCTCGAATAAAGTGAAGGCGCATATTGCCGCAGTCATCGCGCTGATCGTCGCCAATCTCGTCGCGATCGTCATCTTCACGATGCCGTCCAGCATGTCGCTACGCGCGACCGTACTCGGCGCGGTGACCGGCTTCTTTCCGATCGGTTGGATCGTACTCAACGTCATCTTCCTCTACCGACTGACGGTGGAGAGAGGCGTATTCGAGACATTGCAGACGACGATCGGCGGCGTCACCGAGGATCGCCGTTTGCAACTCCTGCTCATCGCCTTCTGCTTCGGTGCGTTTTTCGAAGGCGCGTCCGGCTTCGGTACGCCTGTCGCAGTCACGGGAGCGATCCTGATCGGCCTCGGCTTCTCGCCGCTCGCCGCATCCGGCCTCTCGCTGATCGCCAACACCGCGCCCGTCGCCTACGGCGCGCTCGGCACGCCGATCGCGGGCCTTTCGAGCGTCACCGGCATCGATCCCTTCCTGCTCGGCGCAATGGTCGGGCGTCAGTTGCCGTTCTTCTCGTTGATCGTTCCGTTCTGGCTGATCTGGGCCTTCGCCGGCTTCAAGGGGATGAAGGAAATCTGGCCGGCGATCATCGTCACAGGCGTGTCGTTCGCGATCCCGCAATTCCTGATTTCGAACTTCGTGAATCCGTGGATCGTCGACATAGGCGCGTCGCTGATCTCGATGGCGTGCCTGATCGGCTTCCTCAAAATCTGGCAACCCAAGAAGCTCTGGTTCTCGCCGGCGCTGCGGACGCATGACGATTCCGCCAGTACGATGCCTCCGAAAGTCACGTCGACTAAGAAGTACACGACCGGCGAAGTCTGGCTGTCGCTGCTGCCGTGGATCATCGTCTGCGCCGTTCTCCTGTTGTGGGGCACGAACTGGTTCAAGGGCGTGGTCAATCCGTGGGCGACCTGGAACTATCCGGTCCCCGAACTGCACAACATGATCAACAAGGTTGCTCCGGTCGCAGCCAAACCCACGCCGGAAGGTGCGGTGTTCGCCTTCACCTGGCTGTCCTATACCGGCTCGGGCATGCTGATCGCGGCGATCATCTCCGGCCTCCTGCTCGGCTTCTCGCCGGTGCGGCTGGTGACGGAGTACGCCAAGACTATAAGGGTCTGCGCCTATTCGCTGCTCACGATCTCGGCGATGCTGGCGATCGGCACGCTCACCCGCCTGTCCGGCATCGACGCGACGCTCGGTCTCGCCTTCGCCAGCGCCGGCGTGCTCTATCCCTTCTTCGGCACGCTGCTCGGCTGGTTGGGCGTCGCGCTGACCGGATCGGACACCGCCTCGAACGTGCTATTCGGCAACCTGCAGAAGATCACGTCCGAGCAGTTGGGCCTGTCGCCCATCCTCATGGGCGCCGCAAACTCATCCGGCGGTGTGATGGGCAAGATGATCGACGCGCAGTCGATCGTCGTCGCATCCACTGCGACCAACTGGTTCGGACACGAAGGCTCGATTTTGCGTTTCGTGTTCTTCCACTCGATCTCGCTCGCCTGCCTCGTCGGCTTGCTGGTGATGGCGCAGGCCTACCTCGTGCCGTGGATGATCGTGCACTGAGACTCGCAGTACTACGCGAAAAGAAGCCCTGCATAGCAAGATGCAGGGCTTCTTCGTTTTAGAAAAAGACGCGTCGACTTGCCCTTAGAGTTGTAAATTTCAGCCGCGACCGCGCCGTTTGGCTCAAAGCAGAGCCGACGCATTCGGGCAAAACGGCGGTGGCGCTTCCGTCTTGCGGGTCGTCCGCGTCATCCAATCCTCGCACGCGTCGACGGCCGCGCAATCATCACATGTCGTCACCGCGCCGAAGCGCGCGATACCCGACGGCCATGCGGCCGGGACAAGCGTCTTGTCCGCCACAGACGCGGCGCGGGTGCGAGCATCGGATGCGAGCGAGAAGAACATCGGTCTTTTCTTCGGCGCGAACATTTCGCGGCAGAGTGGCCGAATGTGCAGAACTTGCATTGACCCAGCGCAACCGTACAAACACCTACGTAGCTTCACGTAGCGCAACTCTTGCGCTCGGCCGCCGTCGAAAAACATTGTCCCGGCGGGAA
>Ga0207727_100195_pt1 | contig 8354 bp, 6 predicted proteins | sample LuqExpMetageno48_FD_187806 | JGI IMG/M metagenome (GOLD analysis project Ga0207727, IMG submission 187806) | Tropical forest soil microbial communities from Luquillo Experimental Forest, Puerto Rico - Sample 48 (SPAdes) | ecosystem: Environmental > Terrestrial > Soil > Tropical forest ...
CCCCTGTCCTTTCCTAAAATACCATCCGTCTTGGGTTCGCATCGTAAGGCAGAAAATCATTGCATCATTGAAAGCGATATTCGCGATCCTGCACGCGCTCGGAATGCTCGTTGACGAGTGATCTTCAGTCCCCGCCCAATGCAGCAACTGAATCAGCGAACCTCGTGCGTCGCAACTGAACGACTTTTTCAACACAATCTTGCCACAAGCAGACATTTTGGCACGACTGGCCGATGGATTGACTTTCGAATTTGAATTTTTGACCTGCCATATTCTGCCCCCGATCCGGGCCTAGGCCATTCGAGGTGAGATGGGTCTTAAGAGGGGGGCCGATGGCGGGCTTATTCCGACATATTGCGCGAACAGCTAAGTTCCTCGGCTTGTCTGCACTTGCAGTGACATTGCTAGCGAGTGGCGTGTGCGCGCAGACGGGTTCGACACCACTGACTGGAAAGCTTTCGCCGCAGGCGAACACCGCGACGCATGGCAGCGATACTAAGGCCTCGGCGCAGCCTGCCGACCCGCGGATCAACACAACGGAAATCGTCAACCGCCTGGATCAGGAGTTGGGGATTGATCTCCAGACAACGACTGGCGGCTGGCAACGCGAATTGGATCGACTGGAAAGCGAACTTGGCCGTCAACGTCTGCGATATTCGGAGCTCAATGAGTTCCGCAATCGATTGCAGCGACTCCGCTCCCAGGTTGAGGATACTTGGAGCCGACTTCAGCCACGGCTCAAGGCTGACAAAGCGCAGATGAATCTGCTTGGTCCTGCTCCGGCCGCGGGTCAGCCACCCGAGCCCGAACAAGCCGCGCTTACCCGCGCCGAATTAAATTATCACTCAAGTCTTCTGTCGGGGGGCAAAGCGGCGGTTGATTCGACTAATCTTCGCATTGACAACCTACTGAACACGATTCAGGACATCCGCCGAAAGAACTTTGCTTCCATTCTGTTTCAACCAATTCCCGGAGTTTACGCTTACGAGACCTGGGCGCACTTACAGGAATATGTGTCGTCGGCGACCAGGAAAATCCGCGAGTTGATCACAAATTGGTGGCGCGATGTTCGAGATCCTAGTGATATCGGATACATCGTCATTGAAGCGCTGCTACTCTCTTTCCTTCTCGGCTTTGTGAGCTGGAGAGGAATTCGCAGATTACGTCGCTGGGAAGAAACCACCGAGCCGCCATCCTGGCGGCGGGCGTCCTCGGCGGCCGGGGTGGTCTTTTTCCGTGCGCTTCCGATCGTAGCCCCGATCTCCTTTCTGTATGGCATGATCGCCTACACGCAGGACGTGCCTGAGCCTGTTGATTGGCTGTTCTATTCTATTGCCCAATCCATAGTGATTGTCTTCACGGTTGGGGCGCTTGCCAGCACGGTATTTGCACCCAGAGCACCGCAATGGCGGCTCGTTGCGACTTCGGATGCGGGAGCGGTGCGTCTGTGCTGCCTCGTCATCTTGCTCGCCTTCATCTATAGCGTTACCACGCTGCTTTACCTGACCACTCGGCTAATCCAAGCGCCGTTTGCGCTGACGATCGCCGTTGCGTTGCCTTCCAGTCTCCTCATAGCCGGTCTCGTTGTTGCGCTTCTCCGGACTCCTTTCGGGGCGACGAAGGAGACTGCACCGCCACGCTTATTCAAACTTATTCGAATGGTGGTTTGGGCCATTGTTGCTGCAATTGTCGTGTGCGCGGTCGCCGGTTATTTGCCATTGGCTCGCTTTCTGGGGCAGCAATTGATCGTAACAGGATCGATCCTCGCACTCGTGTACCTTCTGCTGTTGTGCATTGATGGTTTCGCGCAAGGACTGAGTGACGATGGCACAATTGTGGGCGGCTGGCTCAAGAAAAGCGCTGGGCTGGAGCGCGCACGCCGCGAACAACTGGCCTTGCCCATCAGCTTATTCTTGAAATTTGCCGTGCTGGTCATGTCGGTGCCGCTGATCATGCTGCAATGGGGCTACAGCTGGCCAGACATTCAAGAATGGTATCGGCAGCTGTTTTTTGGACTTCACATCGGAAACACCGAGGTAACCATCGCCGCCTTGTTGGCCTCGATACTTGTGTTCGGGATCGGCTACGCGGCGGCTCGGCTGTTTCAAGGCTGGCTCGACGCGCGGGTTTTACTGCCGGCTGGCATTTCCGGCGGCGTACGGAACTCGATCCGCACCGGGATCGGCTATACCGGGATTGTGATCGCGGCTTTGGCGGCTTTCTCCTACGCCGGCTTCAACCTTTCCGGCATTGCTATCATCGCCGGCGCATTATCCGTTGGCATCGGTTTTGGCCTGCAAAACCTCGTCAACAATTTTATCTCCGGTCTCATCCTGCTGGTGGAACGTCCTATTAGCGTCGGAGACTTGGTGGTCGTCGGCGGCGAGGAAGGTTGCGTGCGCAAAATCAGCGTACGCTCGACGGAACTGGAAACATTCGACGGCGCGAATGTTCTCATTCCAAACTCTTACTTCATCTCGGAAAAGGTGAAGAACTGGACGTTCCGGAACAAGGTTCGCCGTGTTGCGATTCCGATTGGCGTCGCATACGGCAGTGACCCGCGTCAGGTCCAGGCCGTACTGCTGACGGTGGCTGGGGGCAATCGAGACGTTCTAAAAACACCCGAACCAGTGGTGACGTTGGACGAATTCTCCCCCGCAAGCATTAATTTTACTCTTTACACGTTTGTTGGTGACATCAACAAAGCTGGGAGCGTTCGCACGCAGTTATCGATGGCAGTCCTTGATGCCTTCGCCGAGGCCGGCATCGAGATCCCCTATGGGCAAACGGACGTCGCCGTTCGGAAAATGGATTGGTTGCACGACATCATTGGGGAATTTACGTCGCTGCCTGGAGAGAGACGCGCGGGAAACGGCAGCCCCACTCGTCCAATCTTGGCGAAGTAAAGCGCTTCGGTGCGGAAAGGGCGAGGTCGGGCATCCACCGCCCCATCTCCGCTTTGGTCCACGTGATGTCCGCTTTACCCCCGATTCTGTGGAAAAACTCCGGCAGTAAATCGAAGTCGAGAGGGGCTGAACTGACGACGCGGTGGCTTGCTGAGCGAGGCTGTCTTCAAGCCGGCTGGAAGCTCGGCACCGGTATCGGCCCATCGCGTTATTTCGCTGCCCCGCAGCAATTAAGTCGCCTTCGGGATAAAGCACCGAGGGCGCCGGCTGGATCTACAAGATCAAGCTCGCCGAGCCTTCCGAACTCGATACGCTTTTGGATCGGGAAGCTTATCTCGCTTACGTGCAGGAGCAAGGTTGATGCGCCACCCATCAAACTGAGGAGATTTCATATGCGATCTGACATTGTCCCAGGGGCCATTTTCCCCGACTACGAACTTTCCGATCACACGGCGAAACGTCGGAAGCTCTCCGAGCTGCAAGGCCAGCATCCGATGGTGCTCGTCCTCAGCCGCGGCGGTTTCTGCCCCAAGGACCGCAGACAGGCTGAAGGGCTTCTTGAACTGTATCGCGAGATGGAGATTGGCTATTGCCGGCTTGTCACGATCAGTACCGACAACATCATTGAGACGAACGAATATCGCAGCGGTGTCGGCGCTCACTGGCCTTTCCTCTCGGACACGAGGCGTATCGTCCAAAAAGATCTCGACATCGCCGAATATACGGATCCGGCCCACAATCCGATGATCCCCCATGTGATTGTCCTCGAGCCCGGCCTTGTCATTTACAAAATCTACAATGGCTACTGGTACTTCGGCCGGCCCACTCTGGAAGAACTCCGCCAGGATCTACGTGCTGTTACCAAGAAATGCCGGCCAGACTGGGACATCACAACGCCCGAACTCAAGGCGGCGTGGCAGCAAGGCCGCAAGGACCTCTTCTATCCGTACGGCAAAACCTACGCCCAAACTATCGATGAACAGGATTAGGAGCGCTGTCCGTCGCGGCGCGCCTGCAGGAGCAATCCTTTTCGGCGGAAGCGGCATCGCCCCTTGAAAACCCACGCACAAGGAATTTCCCGCGATGAGGATCTAAATGGCGCAACTGCTCTCGGTGAACGTCGGTCTGCCGCGCGACGTCCAATGGAAAGGGAGGACCGTGTACACGGCCGTGTGGAAGGACGCGGTCCGCGGTCGCCGCAAAGTCGGGAGGCTGAACATCGACGGTGATGGCCAGGGAGATTTGCAGGGTCACGGCGGCGAGCACCGGGCCGTGCTCGTCTATCAGATCGATTCCTACCGCTATTGGGAAAGAGAGCTCGGGCGAAAGGACTTCGTGTTTGGACAATTCGGCGACAACTTCACGGTGGACGGATTGCCGGACGATGAGGTCTGCATTGGCGACCGTTATCGGATTGGCAGCGCGCTGTTCGAAGTGACGCAGCCACGAGTCACCTGCTACCGGGTTGGGATTCGAATGGACGAGCCGCGGATGGCCGCCCTGCTGGTGGAGCATCACCGGCCCGGGTTCTACTTCCGTGTGCTGGAAACCGGCGATGTCGCGGCCGGGGATGAGATCGTGAAAGTCGGCGATGGTCCGGAGCGCATGAGCGTCGCCGAGGCCGATGCCCTGCTCTATCTGACCGGTCATTCCCGCGCTCAATTGGAGCGCGCCTTGCGCATCCCGGCGCTGCCCGCCGGTTGGCGGGGCTCGTTCCAAGCGCTGCTGCAGCAAGGACCTGGGCAGGCGAAAGGAAATCCCGGCCTCGCGGTCGTCAGCCCGCCACCTGCGTGGACGGGATTTCGCCCCATGCGGGTGTCGCGGATCGAACGGGAGAGTGCCAGCGTGTTTTCCCTGGTCCTCGTGCCCACCGACGGTGAACCCCTGGCGGCGGCGTTGCCCGGGCAATTCGTGGTTCTGAGGCTTCAAGTGCAGTCCGGCGCGCCGCCGATATTGCGGAGTTACTCGCTGTCGAACTCGCCGGGCAGCGGGCATTATCGCGTGACCATCAAGCAAGAAAAAAACGGCCTCGCCAGTACCTATCTGCGCACGCGCATAAAGCCGGGGAGCAGCTTGGAGGTGAGCGCGCCCCGCGGCAGCTTCACGCTCTGTGCAGGCACCGAGCCGGTGGTGCTGTTGAGCGCGGGAGTTGGCGTGACGCCGGTGTTGGCGATGCTGCACGCCCTGGCGGCCGGGAAGTCGAGCCGCCCGGTTTGGTGGCTTCACGGAGCACGCAATCGCGAGGAGCATCCATTCCGGGAGGAGTCGCGTGCTCTGCTACAACAATTGCAGCACGGCCACAGCTACGTTCAGTACAGCAGGCCAGGGCCAGCCGACCGAAGGGGTGTCGATTTCGACGCTGCCGGGCACCTCGCTGTTTCCGCCTTCGACCAGTTCGGCGTTCCGCGTGAAGGCCAATTCTATCTGTGCGGCCCTGCGGCCTTCTTGCGGGAGCTGACCGCCGGCTTAGCGGCGTGGGGTGTGGCTGCTGATCATATTCATACCGAGATATTTGGCACGCTTGATTCCATCACACCGGGGATGAAAGCCGAAATGCATTCTCCGCATTTGCCTGCGGAACCAGCGGGTTTCGGGCCGCAAGTTTCCTTCGCGCGGAGCGGACTCACGTTGCCTTGGAATGCAAAATATCAGAGCCTACTCGAACTTGCGGAAGCATGCGATGTGCCTGTGAGGTGGTCCTGTCGAACCGGGGTCTGCCACACCTGCGAAACGGCGCTGATTGGCGGCGACGTGGAGTACGACCCTGAGCCGCTGGATCCGCCCGCACAGGGAGACGCGCTTATTTGCTGCTCCCGACCTCGGGGCGAGGTGATCCTCGACCTATGATGGACGGACTCCCGCCTCGCGATTCTGTAATCCTGCCAATTGGGGGTGCCTGTGATGGTGACGACGTTTCCATGCACCCTGCGCGTCACCGAGCACTGGCGGCTGCGCAAGATTTAGCAGAGCAGTATACCCATTGGCTTCATGCTGCGCCACGATTCGAATGTTGCCCCATGGCCGCAATTTATCTCCATCGCAGTAGTCCCGACGAGCTTGGGGAATAGGGCGAGTAGGATTGTGGTGGAAAATTTTTCAAAACTTGGCCTAGCCCTCTTTGCCTTCCTCATTCTGGCGGTTTCGGTTAGCGCGGAAACTGCACCGTGCCAGCGTGTCACGTATGAGCACAGCGAATACACAGTGTGCGAGGTGGACCTGCGACGACAGTCCGTCAGGCTGTTCTGGAAAAAACCGGACGGACACCCTTACGGATATCCTTCCTCGTTGCCGCGGGCGCTTGGTAACCACTCGGGGCACCTCCTTTTCGCGACAAACGGTGGCATGTACCATCCCGACAACTCCCCGGTCGGCTTGTACGTCGAGGGGGGTCGGGAGCTAGTGCGTGCCAACACGAGCGCGGGTCCCGGTAACTTCCACATGAGACCAAACGGCGTGTTTTACGTGACCGGAGACGTCGCTGGCGTCCTGGAAACCCGCTCGTTCATTAAGCGAAAGCCTCAAGTAGACTTCGCCACCCAGTCGGGGCCGATGCTGGTCATAGACGGGAAAGTGCATACTCGCTTCGCTCGATATGGCGGATCAAGAAAATACCGAGCCGGTGTCGGAAGCCGCGACCCTAATTCAGTCGTGTTCGCCGTATCGGAATCAGAAGTTTCGTTTGGCGAGTTCGCGCGTCTCTTCCGGGATAAGCTTCGGTGCAAGGACGCTCTGTTTTTGGACGGCGGTAGTGCGACCAGCTTTTATTCCCCCATGCTGGGGCGGAACAGCAACTTGCTGCCACTGGGTCCCATAATCGGCGTATACGGACCGGATTGACACGGCTTCCTGGGACTTTTGATGAGGTGGAGATGCGTCGACACACTTAGAGATTATGCCCAGCTGTGGATCGACGACAAAGCTTTGAATCAACCTATCCGAAGGGACTCGACCACGTTAAATGTGGAGCTCGGGTTTTATTCGTTCAGCGAGGCAGCTGCGGCCTGGCGAGCAACAAGATGAGTTTACTGATTTTGAAAAGTATTGCTTGGTGGGCAAAAGCAATCGAACTGCTCGTTGAACGTCTGCTATTGGGTCCCGAAAGCGAGCTAATTGCTGCGAGCCAGCGAAATAACGCGATGGGTCTAAAAGCGACATTGCTTTGGGTCGGGCAATATCCGCTTATCCCTCAAGAGCAGACATTCGCTAGGAGATTAAGGACTGCGGCTTCGTGCCTAAGCGAGCACTGGTCGAAGGAGAGCCTCATTCGGCCTTGGTCAAGGATGTTGTGATGGTCGCCGGGAACGCCAGCCGAATTTCCATGTCATGGATTTGAGCGATAGCATCGGCGAGTGCCGCCTTTGGCGCAAGCCTGAATGAAACCGTCACCGTCGGAAGCTCCTTGACACCGGGAACTCTTGCTTTTTGGTGGTCGACATCAACGATTGCTTGATCGCTATTTAGCTGCGTATCCACACTGACGTCCTCAAGAACAGGAAGTTTGCGCATTTGCGCGTCAATCACCGGCGCGTAGCGGCGCAGATCGTCGAGATTACCGAATTGGAGCTTGTACCGGTAAACAAGACTCTGGTGCATCATGCTGCCAGAGAAGAAGCTGCTGAAGTAATATCCGCCAGCGAGGAGAAAGAGTAACACTCCGGTGAGCACGAAACGCTTCATTTGAAGCGGGAAATAGGTGATCAACCAACTCACGACGGAGACGGTGATAATAGAACTGAGCGGTCCAACGACGATAAAGCCCAGCAAGCCGCAAAGGTTACCCGACGATGGGCCGCTACAGGCGAAATGCACTCCCCACGAAGTGCCCAACCAGAATGCCACGAACGCGCAAATCAACAGTGCAACGACATAAAGACCGAGTGGAAAACGGTTCTCCCCTCGGGATGTCTTTTTGCAATGCCGGCTATAGAAAATTACAGCGGGAACAATCCCCGGGGCGCATAATATAGCTAGCCATCCGAATAGCTCGGCTGACATGCATGTTTACTCCGCGTCAGCTTGAGGCGCTACAGAGTCGCGTAGCCTCATTGTCGGCAACAGACAGGATCGTAGCGGCTCAAACTAATCCTCTGGAAGGGGCAAGAAAAAGACTTCAATCGCCTCTCATTCACATGCCGTCAATGTCTGATTCGGGTCAATCGCGTCGATTTGGCGATATGGTGGTAGGTCCGCGGCAACCTAATAAGGCAGTATCCGAACGCCAGCCTTGGGGGCGTAGCGATGCCAATGGTCGCGCGTGTTGCCTTGGGGCCGGCGATTGTTACGGAGCAACAGCATGGCGGATGAGCACTCGGAACCGGGCGGCATGAAGGTTCTCAGGCTTTATGCCGACGCCTTAGGAGAAAGTCGATTTGAGACCACGACGATGCCCATGGCGCTCAAAGAGTTCGCGCCCCCCGCGGCTCCATTCCGTGTTAGCGACCCCCAACC
>Ga0207727_100224_pt1 | contig 7837 bp, 9 predicted proteins | sample LuqExpMetageno48_FD_187806 | JGI IMG/M metagenome (GOLD analysis project Ga0207727, IMG submission 187806) | Tropical forest soil microbial communities from Luquillo Experimental Forest, Puerto Rico - Sample 48 (SPAdes) | ecosystem: Environmental > Terrestrial > Soil > Tropical forest ...
CCATCGTTCGCCATGTTGAATCAGACCTCCGCTGATTTGAGAATCCCCAACGAGTCACGCCTTCAGAGACTTGGTATTAGATGTCATTTCTTCCGGCGTGAATGAAACCTGGAAGTCGAAATTGAAATCGCTTCCCAGCGACGACAGCCATTTGAAGCTCCAGCCTATGCGTTTGCGATAGGCTTCGAGCTTTGCCAAAGGCGCGCGAAAGATCGCGACCATCATCACGTCACGTTGGTTCAAATGCACGATTATCGAGTTGAAAACATCGGCCCAATCTGGACAGCCGGCAGTAGATGATGAGCTCTATGCTCGCGTCATCGACCTCCTCAACACCGATTACAATTATCTCGATCTGGTGCCGAAAGGGCGCGACAAAGGCGGCCGTGGCCCCTCTGGGTGCGCCGGCACGCCGAATACGAGACGGCGCCCAAGGAGCGTAGGCTCCTGCTGCGATTGATTTTGTCGATAAGCCAGCAGCGGCCTATTGCTCAGCGCGTCGGCACCGGCTTCTCGCCGCGGTAGTCGTAGAAGCCGCGCTGCGTCTTGCGGCCGAGCCAGCCCGCCTCGACGTATTTCACCAGCAGCGGGCACGGCCGGTATTTCGAATCGGCCAGCCCCTCGTGCAGCACCTGCATGACCGAGAGACAGGTGTCGAGACCGATGAAATCGGCGAGCTCCAGCGGCCCCATCGGGTGGTGCGCGCCGAGACGCATTGCGGTGTCGATCGCCTCTACATTGCCGACGCCCTCGTAGAGCGTGTAGACCGCCTCGTTGATCATCGGCAGCAAAATTCGGTTGACGATGAAGGCGGGGAAGTCCTCCGACACCGCGATCGTCTTGCCGAGCTTCTTGATAAACGCCTTACTGCTCTCGAACGTGCTGTCGTCCGTGGCAATACCGCGGATCAACTCGACCAGCTCCATCAGCGGCACTGGATTCATGAAATGAATGCCAATGAAGCGCTCGGGCCGGTCGGTCGACGCGGCCAGCCGCGTGATCGAAATCGATGACGTGTTGGTAGCGACGATTGCCTCGGGCTTCAGCGAGGCGCAGAGATCGGAAAAGATCTTCCGCTTAATCTCTTCCTTCTCGGTGGCCGTCTCGATCACCAGATCACAACCCGCCAGCGCGTCGTATTTCTCCGCGGGCTTGATACGCGAGAGTGCGTTCTTGCGGTCGTCCTCAGTGATTGTCTTCTTGCTGACCTGACGCGCCATATTGCCGTTGATGGTTGCCAACGCGGCCTTGACGCGGTCAGACGAAACATCGCTTAGCAACACGGAAAAACCCGCCAACGCAGAGACATGGGCGATGCCGTTGCCCATCTGCCCGGCGCCGATCACCCCAATGTTTTGAATATTCAACGCCATGATTTCATCCGATTACTGGAAAGTCCGGTTCCTGCGTCGGTTTCGCTTCGTTCTACGTGCCCTTATTTTTACGCCGAACTGTACGATGGCACCACCCGCGCAACAGCTAATTTGCACCGGTGGTCAACCCTTCACCTTTTCGAGTTCTGCCGCCAATTCCGGCAGCGCTTGATAGAGATCGGCAACTAAACCATAGTCGGCAACCTGGAAGATCGGCGCCTCCTCGTCCTTGTTGATAGCAACAATCACTTTGGAGTCTTTCATCCCTGCGAGATGCTGGATCGCACCCGAAATTCCTACAGCGATGTAGAGTTCGGGCGCCACCACCTTGCCGGTCTGCCCGACCTGCCAGTCATTCGGCGCGTAACCAGCGTCGACTGCAGCACGTGAGGCACCGACCGCGGCGCCCAGTTTGTCGGCCACCGGCTCGATGTATTTAGCGAAGTTCTCGCGGCTCTGCATCGCGCGTCCGCCGGAGATGATGATCTTGGCGGAGGTAAGCTCGGGCCGTTCTGATTTCGACAATTGCTCACCGACAAAAGTAGAAAGTCCTGGATCGGCCGGCGGCACCGCGTTCTCCACACTCGCTGAACCGCCGTTGTCGGTCGCCTGGAAGGTCGAGGTGCGCACGGTGATAACCTTCTTCGGATCGGTCGACTTCACCGTTTGGATGGCGTTGCCGGCATAGATCGGCCGCTCGAACGTGTCGGGCGTGACGACCTTGATGATGTCGGAGATCTGCATGACGTCGAGCAGTGCGGCGACGCGCGGCATCACGTTCTTGCCGTTGGTCGTCGCCGGCGCGACGATCGCGTCGTAGCTGCCGGCGAGCGAAACGATCAGCGCGGCGAGCGGTTCGGCCAGGCGGTGTTCGTAGGCCGCCGCATCGGCCAGCACCACTTTCTTCACCCCATCAAGCTTGGCCGCGGCGTCGGCGACCGCCTCGCAGTCCTTGCCCGCGACCAGCACGTGAACCTCGGCCCCAATGGCCTTGGCCGCGGTGAGTGCCTTGTTGGTCGAGTCCTTGAGCGTCTTGTTGTCGTGCTCGGCCATCAAAAGAGTGGCCATCACAGCACCCCCGCTTCATTCTTGAGCTTGCTCACCAGATCGGCCACCGAACTAACCTTGACGCCGGACTTGCGTCCCGGCGGCTCAGTCGTTTTTAACACCTGCAGGCGCAGCTTGATGTCGGCGCCGTAGTCAGCCGGTGTCTTCTCCACGATCGGCTTCTTCTTCGCCTTCATGATGTTGGGCAGGCTGGCGTAACGCGGCTCATTCAGGCGCAGATCGGTGGTGACGATCACTGGTGCTTTCAGCTTAAGTGTCTGCAAGCCGCCATCGACCTCGCGGGTCACCGTCACGCTGTCGTCTTCGATCACGATCTTGGAGGCGAAGGTGCCCTGCGCCCAGCCGAGCAAGGCTGCGAGCATCTGTCCGGTCTGGTTACAATCGTCGTCGATTGCTTGTTTTCCGAGGATGACGATGCCTGGCTTCTCAGCCTCGATGATGCCTTTCAGGATCTTCGCAACCGCAAGTGGCTCAATGGCGCCCTCGGCCTTGACCAGGATACCGCGGTCGGCGCCCATGGCGAGTGCGGTGCGGATGGTTTCCGAGGCCTGCGCCGGTCCGATCGATACCGCCACGATTTCGGTCGCCTTGCCACCTTCCTTCAGCCGGATCGCCTCTTCGACGGCGATCTCGTCGAACGGATTCATCGACATTTTGATGTTGGCGAGTTCAACGCCGGAACCATCCGGTTTGACGCGGATCTTGACGTTGAAATCAACAACCCGTTTCACGGGCACTAGAATCTTCATGAACCCCATCCGGAAGGGCTATTGAGAGCGGGCCGGAAGCTAATGGCCGCGCCGTCTGCATGTCAACGTGTATGCTGCGCCGCACGCGCCTCCATTGAGCGAAGTCAAGACGTCCAAGTTAGCGGTTCTGACCGGGCGCCCACAGTATGTCGGCTGTCCCCTTGTCGTTGGCATAGCGGCCGGCAACGAATAGATAATCCGACAGCCGATTGACGTATTTGAGGGAGGGCTCCGACACCCCCTCTCCCGGCTTATCCTTGAGAGCGACCATAATCCGCTCTGCGCGGCGGCAGACGGTGCGAGCGAGATGCAGATAGGCCGAAGCGGGGCTACCGCCGGGTAGAATGAAGGATTTCAATGGTTCAAGCTGGACGTTGAGCCGGTCGATTTCGGCCTCCAACCACGCGACCTGGGCATCGGTGACGGTCAACCGAGCGCCGCCTGGACCCTTTTCGGCTAGACAGAGGTCCGCCTCCACGTCGAACAGGTCATTCTGAATGCGACGGAGCGCGGCATCGAAATCCGCATCGCGGGCCGTATGCAGGCGGACCAGGCCAATCACTGCATTAGCCTCGTCCAGCGAGCCATAGGCCTCCACCCGCAGGTCATACTTTTTGCGGCGGGCTCCGCTGCCGAGCGATGTCGTACCATCGTCGCCGGTTCGGGTGTAGATGCGGTTGAGGACCACCATTCTGGGTACCTTTTGCTACCGTTCGAGTTCAGGCTAGTCTCTAGCCTATTTGTGGTCTGCCATAAACCTTAGGGAACTCCATACGCACCTAGCGCCGTTGCCGGTCTGTTGTTGTCACCGATTTCCTCCCAAGCTTGCGAATTCAATGCCTTCGCGCTGGTACGGGCCTCGGCGCAGACTATCGAAGCGGCCGGGCCGGTGACGGAGGAACCGTCCACAAAGAAGAAAAATGAAAAAGGCCGAATGCATGCGCTCGGCGGTCGGCCTCGAGCCGACCCTGCCAAAGCCGAAGAAGATCAACAAGCGCTAGCGCTTTAGCGCCCCATCGCCCAGATCGTCGCCATGATCACAATGATGGCGACGAATTGCAGCAGCACGCGCAGCCGCATGAGCTCCTGCGAGCGGTTGGGCGAGCCGCCACGCATCATGTTAAGGAGGCCGAGCAGCAGCACGATCGACACGGCAACGATTGCGGCCGGCACGAGGTACGTCGACATAAATCCCGACATGGGTGGTGCCTTCTGGCAACGGAGGCGGCGTGCGGTCAACTGGCGCGAAATCACAATTCGCACTGACGATTTAATTGTAGCCGCACGCGGGTCTGACGAGATCGCTCCTGCAGCTCGAACGGTACCTGCACGCCCTCATGGACGCCGGCGAGCTTCCAGCGCACCCAACAGACGCGCCCGGCCCGCAGAATAAAAAAGTGCAGCCGGGCGTCAGTCGCCCTGGATGGTCTGGATTACGCTCGACATCGGGCGCGCCGTATCCAAACCGCCGCCCATCTCCTTGAGCACGGCCTCCTTGTATTCCGGCAGCGGGTTGACTGGCGTCTTTCCGACTACTTGCACGACCTTATAGCCGCCCGCCTTGAGCTGTTTGAACAGCTCCGGCACCGCTTCGGAGGTCGCATGCTGGAAGTCATGCATCAGGATAATGCCTTTGCCGTGCTTCCCCAGCTTGGCCATCACCGACTTGATGACCTCCTCCGGCTTGCGCATTTTGAAGTCGAACGAGTCCATATCAGTGGAGAAAATGGCGACGTTGCGTTCGCCGACATATTTCACCATTTCCGGCGGGTGACGGAGCGCCGGGAAGCGGAAGAACGGTCCGACCGGCTGATTGCCGAGCGCTACGCTCACCGCCGCGATGCCCATCTCGATCTCGGCCTTGGCTTGGTCGTCCGTCAGCTTCGACAGATCCTTGTGCGACCAGGTGTGGGAGCCGATGGTATGGCCGGCCTTGGCGACTTCCTTGAGCAACTCGGGGTGGTAACCAGCGTGCTTGCCGATGGGGAAGAACATTGCCTTGGTGCAGTTTTCGGCGAGCGCCTTCAGCACGCGCTCGGTGTTGCCCGGCCAGGGGCCGTCGTCGAAAGTGAGCACTATCTCCTTGTCGCGCAGGAAGTCATAGACCTTGAAGTGCTCGAACCCAAAGCCCGGGCCGCCGGTGGTGTCGATCTGCACGATGCGCTCGACGCCAAGCGCATTCGGATTTTCACACTTGGCCTGCGTGGGAGCCGGCGCAGGGGCCGGGGGTGGCGAAGCCGCAGCGGCGGGAGCCGGGGCATTCTGCGCCCAGGCAGCGGTGGCCGCCGCCCACATTGAGATCGCAAGAGCTATCGCCAAAGCACTACGCATCAGCTTCTCCATACCCGTAAGTGGCTCAAATTGGAATCGGTATAAATATACATCGCGGCTTTAACCCTTTAAGTCAACGCGGCCGCCGAAAAGCCCCATGTTTCGAGGGTTTATGGCGGCAATTGGTCGCCTCATGCCGGCAACCTGCGTAGGTTGTCGGGGCCTGGAATAGCTCCTATCTAGAATAATAGTTCCATGTGGAGCTTCGAATGCCTGCGCTCGCTTCCTCTGCCAAATTGTCGCGGCCCCTGGTGCTGCTTTCCGCCGCAGCCGGGCTCATTGTAGCAGGTACGCTGGGGCTGTGGGCCCATTATGGGACAACAGTATTCTTCGAAATGGTACGCGCTGGTTGGGCTTTGTGCTTTTGACCCTATTAAGAGTGAAATGACTGCCCGAGCGTCGCACATCCTGCTGATCCTCTCCGCCTTTCTCTCTGGCCTGGTGCTCTTCTTCGGCGTTGTTCTTTTCGTCGGCCAAAACGCGGGAACAGGACCCGCTGTTTCGGCGATCGGCGGCCCGTTCAATCTGATCGACCAGAACGGCAAGCCCATCACTGATCAGGAAATGAAGGGGCGCCCATTTCTGGTCTTCTTCGGTTACACGCACTGCCCCGATATCTGCCCGGCCACGTTGTTTGAAGTGTCGGAGGTGATGCGAGCGCTGGGCAAGGACGCCGATAAAGCCGGAGCGCTATTTATCACCGTCGATCCCGAGCGCGACACGCCGGCGGCGATGAAGGATTACCTCTCGAGCTTCGATCCGCACCTTCAAGGCGCGACCGGCGACCTCAAGTCAGTGGAGGCCGCCGAGAAGGCTTACCGGGTCTATGCGAAGAAGGTGTCCGGCGAAAACGGCGAGTACAGCATGGACCATACCGCGTTGGTATATCTGATGGACAAACAGGGCCGCTTCGTAGCGCCGTTCAAGCTCAACCGTAAGCCCGAGGAATCGGCTGCCGATCTGCGGCGCTATTTATAGCCCCCTGACGATTTCTTAGCGCGATTGAAGTCCCGCTGCTGTGTGCAGGGGTCGCGTGGCATTCCTCGGATACTTTTCTGCCGATACTTAGGGAAAGAGATCGGGTGGGTCCATCGAGTGGACGATCTCGCGGCTCCCCACTTAGACATCAGCAACTTGCCATTACGGGTCCTCTCGCAAATCGATCGGAACATCTGAGCCGGCTTTGCTCGGCGCTCCCCTGAAACGCCGTCATGTGCCGCGGCGTTTGCGGCCGCGGCCACACCGGCCACCAGAGTGCGCCAGCCGTCAGACGTGAAGCGGCTGCAGCAGCAGGCAAAAATTCACCAGATTAAAACGGTCATCGGAGGGCCGCCGCTTCGCGACGCGGCTGTTCGTGGCAGTAGTTCGCCGCGTATTTTTCCGCGAGCTTCTGCAGTTCCGCGCCGTAGCTGTTGCGGTCGACGCCGGTCCATTGCCGCGCCAAATCTGCGAAGGTGACCGGACGGTGCAATCTGCGCATCACTACCTGCACATCGTCCTGTACTTGACGCGTGCGCTTGGCAACCGGATTGGGGACTCGTGTGGTCGAATACATCAGGACATGTTGCAGGTGCGCCAGCACGCCGGTAGCCGCGTCCTTGAAGCGCTCGCCCGGCCGGCCGGAGATCGTGGCGCCGACGCCGGCGAAATTATTGTCCCCTGGCACCACCGAAGCGGGCACGCCGTCAGGACGGCGGAAGGTAAGAAAATTGGTCTCGATCAGCATCTGGAAGAACGCGTAGTCCCAGCGCACGCCGATGCATTCCTCCGGCGAGCGTGCCACGCATTGGCCGATACGCTGATAGAGCACAGCGAGATTGGTAAAACGCGCCTCGATCGTGCGCGGCGGATTGTGCGCCGCGTTGTGTGTTTCCACGAATTCCATCAGCGCACTGGGCGCCACACATTTCGGCACTGGGTTGTCGACGCTGGCGATGATGGGCGGCAGCGTGCCAGCATGGACCGCTGCACACGGCAGCAGTAATAACGCCAGCAGCAAAGTTCCACGTTTCATGAATGCCCCCAGCCAACCGAGTACTTGACACTGATTCGGGTTAATTTTTTGCAGCAATTTTGGAACCGCCGCTCAGACGCGGAGCAGGTGGTGTAATCGGCCGGCGACTTTGTGGATGGCTAGATGTTCAGTCCCAGCGTATGATGGCACAGATTTGCACGCTGTCGACAAGGATGGGACATGGGCCAGGTTCTACACGGGAGCGCCAGCACGACGCAGGCTGTCCGTCGAGCGATACACCATAGTCAAGAGAGCATAAGGGCTCTGGCCCGACGTCATGGGATCAACCCGAAGACCGTCAT
>Ga0207727_100227_pt1 | contig 7801 bp, 6 predicted proteins | sample LuqExpMetageno48_FD_187806 | JGI IMG/M metagenome (GOLD analysis project Ga0207727, IMG submission 187806) | Tropical forest soil microbial communities from Luquillo Experimental Forest, Puerto Rico - Sample 48 (SPAdes) | ecosystem: Environmental > Terrestrial > Soil > Tropical forest ...
TGTTCAATCGGCTGCTGTGGCGGCCGCTCTATGCCTTCGGCGAGCGCCGCGTCGAGATCGGCGCGGGAGGCGTGCGGAAGCTGTGCCAGCACCTTGCCGCTCGCCGGGTTGATAACGTCCTCGGTCTTGCGGCCGCTGCCGGAAAGCCACTGGCCGTCGATGTAAAGGGCAAGATCGGTGTACATGCGCGGGACCCCTACTGAACTGGAAGGAATTGGCGGTGGCTTAGCATTTTGCGCCGAGTGGGGCCAATGACCCGGGTCAAGAGCCGAAATACGCGCCGCCGTTGGTATGGATGGTCTGCCCGGTGATGTAGCGCGCGGCTCCCGTGCAGAGGAACACGACCATGCCGGCGACGTCCTCCGGCCTGCCGCGCTCGCCAGTGATCGTCGAGTGCGTCAAATGATGCTGCGGCTCAGGCGAGTCCTTTGGGCGCGGCGTGCCGATGAGCCCCGGCACGACGCAATTCACGGTGATGCCGCTCTCCGCGAGATCGTTCGCCAGCGCCCGGGTGAAACCCACGAGGCCCGCCTTCGCGCTCACCACATGCGCGCGGTTTTTCGCGCCGGTATGGGCGCTCATACCGCCGATGTTGACTACGCGGCCTGCGCCGCTCGCCTTCAGCGCCGTCAGGCATGCCTTCACGCAATGGAACGGCGCGTCGAGCGTGAGGTCCATGACCGTGCGCCAGTCCTCGTAGCTCATTTGATCGAACGGCTTTTCCGCGCGCAGCGCCGCGTTGTTGATCAGACAGTCGATACGGCCAAATGCGGCGAGCGCGGCTTCCGCCATTGCCGCGACCGCCTTTGGATCGGCGACGTCGCCGACATGCACCGCCGCGCGCGCGCCAAGCGCCGCGACTTCGCGCGCGACGGTGTCGGCTTCCGCCTCGTTCGAGCGCACGTTGATCAGCACGTTCGCGCCTTCGCGCGCGAGTGCATGCGCGATGGCGCGGCCGATATTGCGCCCTCCGCCGGTGACGACCGCGGCTTTGCCGGCGAGTTGCTTCCCTTCCATGTCGTGCCCCTTACCCGCGCAAAGCGGTCAAATCGACCGGTTTGTTGAAGAGCGCCTTGAGCAGCGCGAGCGCCTTGACGCTGCGCGCCTCGTCCCAGCCGCCGTGCATCGCGTTGCGCACAAATTTCTGCTCGATCTCTTCGCGCGTCAGCGGCTCCTGCGCGCCGCCGCGGAAATGCGGCTGCCGCTCCTCGACGACGCGGCCGTCGTTCAGCGTGGCGCGGATGTGGCCGGTGAAGATGTCCGGATACGGATTGTTTGGATCGATCTCGTAGCGGACCTTTGCAGCCAGCGCGCGCACGCGTTCGTCGCGCACGGCTTCTTCGGTGAAGCTGTCGAGCCCGACGCCGTCGTGCACAAAGCCGCTGGCGAGGAGGAAGGGCGTGGCGAATTTAGCTGCGTAGCCATTCGGCGGGCGCTGCTTGGCCGCGAGCGGCTCCCACAGCCGGTGCACGGTGCCTTCGCCGACCTCGCAGACGATCTCCTCGATGTCGTCGGCCTTGATGCCCTGTGCGGCAAGCCGGCGCGCGCAATCGATGTAAGGATGCGCCATCGTCCCGCACGGATACGGCTTGAACGCGAGCGTTTCGATCACCCAGCGCGCGCCGAAGTCGTCGAGCGCCTTGACGTCGTCCGGAATCTTGTTGGCGAACCCGTGGAAGAGGCCGTGCACGCCTTCGAAAACCGTGCGCGGTCCGGAGAAACCGCCGCGCGCGAGCAACGCGGCGCGATAGCCGGATTGCGCAGCCCAGCCGGCGTGCAGGCGCTTCGTCCAGGTGCCCTCGGCGAGATACTCGATGAGGCCGGAGGCGAAGCTGCCGACAATGCCGAGCGCGTCGACAGTCTGCTTCTCGTTGAGCCCGAGCGCTGCGCATACGCCGGCGGCGGCGCCCATCGCGCCGAAGATCGCGGTCGGGTGAAAGCCGGCCTTGTGCACGGCCTTCGGGACGACGGTCGAGAGCCGGCACATCACCTCGCTGCCGATCGCGATGCCAAGCAACGCGGAGGCGCCGTCGCGATTGTGCCGCTCGCAGGCAGCAAGTACCGCCGGCACGATCACCGCCCCTGCGTGCACCGGACCGCCTTCGAACGTGTCGTCGAAATCCTCGCCGTGCGCGGCCGTGCCGTTAACGAAGGCCGCGCCCGCGGCAGTGAGCGTGCGCGCATGCCCGATCGCAGTGCAGGGCCCGTCGTCCTCGAGCCCGGCGAGCGAGCTCTGGACGTAGTCCTCGTTGCGGGCGACGACGCATAGGCCTGCGACGTCGATCAGCAGGTTGTCGGACACAGACCGCACGCCGGGCGGTAGGTCGGATGACTTAAGCGCGACTATGCGCGCGGCAAGCTGCTCGGCGACCGAGATTTTAGGGAGTTGTGCGTCCATGTTGCCTTAGGTTCTGAAGCGGACCGTGCCGAAGCCGGGAATCTTGTTCACCGCGATCACCACGCTGAAGGTGATGATCAGCATGCCGATCCCGATCACCGAAATCGCGCCGAGGTCGCCGCTCTCGTTGAGATCGTAGATTAGCACCGAGAGCACCTTCGTCTCCGAGGTGAACAGGATAATGGCGGCGGAAAGCTCGCGCATCACACCGACGAAGATAAAGCACCAAGTGGCGATCACGCCGGTGCGCAACAGCGGCGCCGTGATCTGCCAGAGCGAGCGCAGGCGCGTCGCGCCTAGGATGCGGCTCGCGTCCTCCAGTTCCGGATGGATCGTGCGCATCGCCGCCTGTAATTGCTGGAAGGCCGATGGCAGCGCGATGGTGACGAAGGCGATCATCAGAATCCAGAGCGTGCCGTAGAGCACGAAGGGCGGCCGCGTATAACTCAGGAATAGACCGACGCCGAGCACGATGCCGGGGATCGCGATCGGAGCGGTGGCAAGGAAGCCGAGCACGCGCCAGCCGGTGACCGCCTGCCGCGCGGTGACGTAGGAGATGACCAGCGCGATCACGGTGCCGATCGTCGCCGCCGCGGTGCCGAGAATGACTGTGTTCTTCAAGGCGAGCGATGCGGAGGAAAGTTCGAACAGCACGAACTGCACGTTGTGCAGTGTGGCGTTCTGAAACGTCACGAACGTCGTCGCGATCGGCGAAAAGGCGGCGTTGAGCAACGCGGCATATGGCAGGAACACCGGCAGCGTCAGCACGGCGATGCAGATGCTGAAGGCCGGCCAGCGCCAGCGCTCCAGCGGGATAAGCCGTGGCGCACCGTATTTGCCGCCGACGATGGAATAGCCGCGGCGGCCAAGGATCATGTGCTCGGCGCGCAAGAGGATGACGGTGAGCATCAACAGCGGCAGCGAGGCGGCGGCGGCAAGCTCGGGCTTGGGCGGAAACTGGAACAGGCTCCAGATCTTCGTCGTCATCGTATGGAAGCCGGCGGGCAGCGCGAGGATCGCCGGCGAGCCGAACAAGGTCATCGCCTGCAGGAAGGCGACCAGTCCGCCGGCGAGCAGCGCCGGCAGCACCAGCGGGATCGTCACACGGCGTGCGGTGTACCAGTGGCTGGCGCCGAGGACGGAGGATGCGTCCTCCAATTCGCCCGGCGTGCGGTCGAGGCCGTTGGCGACGAGCGTGAACACGTAGGGAAACGTGTAGCAGGAGATGACGAAGATCAGTCCGGGCAGCGTATAGATATTGAACAGGTGCTCGTCCTGTTCGGCGCCGGTGACTGCGCGGAAGATCTGGTTGAGCAGCCCGCTGTTCGGCGCGGCCAGCAGTTCCCAGGCGATCGCGCCGAGGAACGGCGGCGTGACGAACGAGGCGGTCACCAGCGCGCGCACCGTGCCCGCGAAGGGCAGGTCCGTTCGCGCGACAAGCCATCCCATGGGCGCGGCCACCGCGCAGCAGATCAGCGCCGAGGTCGTTGCCAGGATGAAAGTCGTGGCGAGCGGATCGTAGAACGAGGACTCGGTGAACAGCCGGTAGAAATTGGCGAACGTCAGTGCGCCTTTCTGGTCGGTGAGGCTGTAGATGAACAGCCACGACAGCGGCAGCACGATAAGCACGCAGAGGACGGCGGCGAAGCCGTAGAGCACCGGCTTCGTCATGTCGAAACGGAGGCGGCGTTCGCGGCGGGCGGGCAGGGCGATCGTCATGCGCGAGTCATCAGACCTTGAAGTATTCCGAGTAGCGACGCTTGACCTCCTCGGCGCCCTTTTCGACGCCCTCGGGGTCTTCATCCATCAGCTTGATGTCGGCGAGTTTGCGCACGCCGGGTTTTTCGACGGTCTGCGAATGCGGTGAATACTGACGCGCGTAATCGACCAGCATCTGCTGGCCCTCGCGCGCATGCATCCAGTTCTGGAACAGCCTCGCCGCATTCGGATTGGGCGCGCCGATCATCACGACGCTCGGACTGGTGGCGACGGGCGTGCCTTCGGACGGATAGATGACGTCGACGGGCTGGCCGGACTCCTTGCCGCGAATGACGAGATAGCTCGCGCCGTCGATCATGATGGCGCGCTCGCCGAGCGCAATCCGCTTTGGCACATCCGTAGCCGACTGCACCTGCAGCACGTTCTGCTTCGCGAGCTTTTCGAAATAGCCCCAGCCAAGTTCGCGGGCGATCTCGAAGGTCGCGTTCATGATGGTGCCGCTGTAGGCGGGATGCGCCTTCACCATCTTGCCCTTCCATTTCGGATCGAGCAGCTCGGCGAAGCTCTTCGGCGCGTCTTCCATCTTCAGAAGATTGGTGTTGATCCCGAACGCCGACACCAGTACGCGCGTCGTCAGCGCGAGGCCGTCGGGGTCGTAGTATTTCTTGTCGTAGTATTTCGCCACTTCCTCGGGCAGATAGGGCGCGAGCCAGCCTTCGCGTTTCCAGACGATCACATGTGACTGGTCCGCGGTGTTCACGACATCGACGGCGTGGATGTTGCTTTTGTATTCCTGGCCGACGCGCTGGAACACGCGCTCGGCGCCGGAGCGCTCCACCCGCACCGAAATGCCGGGAAATTTCTGCTCGAAGGCTTTGCCGAGATGCTCCGCGAACTGCAGATCCATCGCGGTGTAGAAGACGACCTTGCCTTCCTTCTTGGCGGCTTCGATCAGCGCGGGCGTGATCGGATCCGGAGGCGGCACGGCGGCGCGAAGAGGAGAAGCAAAAATGGTTCCGACCGCGAATGCAGTCGATCCTTTGAGGACATCGCGTCGGCTGAATGCCATGTCTGCTCTCCTTACTCGCGCCGCTACTGGCCTAGACGTGGAACAGCTTGGAGTAATGCGCCTTGATCTCGTCGCCCATCTTCACGACGGCGGCGGGATCCTCCTTCATCGTCTTGATGTCCTTGAACGGCGTGCGGCCGGGCTTGTCCTTGGTCTGCGGATGCATCGAGCGCAGGCCGCCGACGTCGATGATGAGCTGTTGGCATTCCGGCGAGAAGCTGAAATTGCAGAACAGCTTTGCCGCGTTCGGATTGGGCGCGGCCTTGAACATGCCGGTCGGGCCGACGATCAGCGGCGAGCCTTCGGTCGCGTAGACCGGCGCCACGGGGCCGCCCTTCTCGCTAATCTCGAAGATGTTGTACTCGTTGCCGTCCGCCATCACGGCGCGCTCGCCGAGTGCGAGTCGCTTCGGCGGGTCGGCCGAGGATTGCACCTGCATGACGTTCTGCTTGGCGAGCTTCTCGAAATAGTCCCAGCCGAGGTCGCGCTGCATCTGGTAGGTCGCGGTCATGATCGTGCCGCTGTAGCCCGGATGCGCCTTGACGATCTTGCTCTTCCATTTCGGATCGAGCAGGTCGGCGAAGCTCTTCGGCGCATCCTCTTTCTTCACGAGGTTCGTGTTGTAGGCGATGATGCAGACCCAGACGCGGAAGCTTGCGAACTGACCGTCGGGGTCCTTGTGCTCGGCCGGGTAGAACTTCGCCACGTCCTCAGGGACGTAGGCTTCGAGCAGGTTCTGGCCCTTCCAGATAATGAAGTGTGCGGCGTCGGAGGAGTTGGCGACGTCGACAGCGTGAATATTGGAGGCGTATTCCTGCCCGATCCGCTGGAACACGCGCTCGGCGCCGGAGCGCTCGACCCGCACGGCGATACCCGGGTATTTCGCCTCGAAAGACTTCGCGATCTTTTCGGCGAGTGGAAGGTCGATCGAGGTGTACCAGATCACCTTACCTTCCTTTTTCGCCGCGTCGATCAGTTCCGGGGTGACCGCGCTCGCGGGCGGCGCGGCGGACAGCACCGCGGTCGAGAACGCGCTGCCGGCGGCGAGTGCGCTCGTGCCGATCAGCAGATCGCGGCGTGAGATTGAAAATTCGCTCATTCGCTTCCTCCACTTATCTATTTTGTTGTGCGTCTTTTCTTCTTATTGGCTTTACCCTGCGAGGGCGCGGCAGCGCTCGGGCGGCAGATGCAGATAGACAGAGCTTCCTTCGGGGACGCTCTCCCCCGCAGATGTCAGCACGCGCAATTGCGTGCCATCCTGCGTCTCGACGACGTAGTCGCGACTTGCGCCGAGGAAGACGTGGCGCTTCACGCGGCCTGGCACGACGTTCTGTTGTCCGTTCAGCGCCTGCACCGAGAGCGCGATGTCGTGCGGCCGAATCGACATTGGCACGTCGGCGCCGCGCGTCACCGGCTCGCCGATGCAGGCGAGCGGCACGCCGGCAAATTCGATCCGGTTCGTCTCCAGGCCCTTGCCGCGGATGACGTTGCTCGAGCCGATAAAGCGCGCAACGAATTCCGAGCGCGGCCGGTCATAGATGTCTTCCGGCGAGCCAGCCTGCTCGATCTTGCCAAGGTTCATCACCGCGATGAGGTCCGCGGTGGTCATGGCTTCCGACTGATCGTGCGTGACGTAGACCGTCGTGTAGCGGTACTCGTCATGCAGCCGCCGCACCTCGAAGCGCATCTCCTCGCGCAAATTTGCGTCGAGGTTGGACAAGGGCTCGTCGAGCAGCAGTGTCTCCGGCTCGACAATCAGCGCGCGGGCGAGCGCGACGCGCTGCTGCTGGCCGCCTGAGAGTTCGCCCGGATAGCGCTGCGCCAGCGCCGCGAGTTTGGTTGTGGTGAGGATCGCGTCGAGCTTCTTCCCGATCGTCTCGCGGTCCACCTTCCGAAGCCTGAGCCCGTAAACGATGTTTTCAGCGACCGTCATGTGCGGCCAGAGCGCGTAGCTCTGGAAGATCATCGACATGTTGCGCCGCTCAGGCGGCACCGTCTGGGCCGGAGAGGAGATCAGGCGCGAGCCGACGTGAATCTCGCCCTCGCTCGGCTCGACGAAACCTGCGATCAGCCGCAGCGTCGTCGTCTTGCCGCAGCCAGAGGGTCCGAGCAGGCAGACGAGCTGCCCATGCGCGATGGTGAGCGAGATATTGTCCACCACGGCCAGAGCGCCGTAGCGCTTGGTCAGCCCACGCAATTCGACCGATGCCACTCTCGTCCTCCCCCTTGTACCCGCCGCTTGAACCGCGGCTGTTGGCCTTTATCCCGGCCGATGATTTGCCCGGCCGGGAGCATCCTATCATGAGCCGGTGAAATCCGGCTTGCGCTTTTCCATGAAGGCCCTGCGGCCCTCCGTGTAATCTTGACTCGCAAAGCACTGCGACACCAGCGCATCGCAGGCCTTCAGGTCCTTCTGCGACTCGTGCGCCAGTGCCTGGCCCACGATGAATTTGACCGAGTTGACCGTCAGCGGCGCGTTTTCGCTGATGGTCTGCGCCATGTTGCGCACATAGGCTTCAAGGTCTGCCTCGGGCAGCACGCTGTTGACGAGCCCCATCTGGTGCGCCTCGGTTGCGGTGAAATGCCGCGCGGTGAAGAAGATTTCTTTGGAGTAG
>Ga0207727_100233_pt1 | contig 7699 bp, 8 predicted proteins | sample LuqExpMetageno48_FD_187806 | JGI IMG/M metagenome (GOLD analysis project Ga0207727, IMG submission 187806) | Tropical forest soil microbial communities from Luquillo Experimental Forest, Puerto Rico - Sample 48 (SPAdes) | ecosystem: Environmental > Terrestrial > Soil > Tropical forest ...
CCAACGCGACACTCCGGTCTTCTCCAGCGAGCAGGCCGGGAGCGTTTGACGCCCTAGTGAACAGATTGACGGAAGCGGGGTTTGGCCCTGTGCGTCTTACCTAGGGCGGACACACCGATAATCTTGATCGAACAACCGAAAAGTACCAGTTAAAAATATTTCAATTCATGACAGATAAGTCATTTTTACCAATCGTGGCCTTCTGCTTTGGCCCATTCAGCTTTGGGTGAGGTGCTAAATGGGCGCAGCAGCTGACATAGGAAACGACAACTGCACTCTTAGTCCAGGCGAGTTGTCCGACATCGTAATTTGTGCTCCGTGGATGTGCGCAACGGCGGAAACCAAGCTCAAGCCGAGACCGTTGCCTGGCGTGTGCCGACTCCGCTCAAGTCGATAAAAGCGCTTGAGTACGTCAGAGTATTCCTTTGCCGGGATACCTGGTCCATTATCCACAACGGAGATTGCATGCCGGTTATTGATATTCGTAATCTCGATTGCCACTTTTCCACCGCTTCGGCCATGTTTGATGGCGTTGTCCAAAAGGTTGGAGATAGCGTCGAAGAGCAGATCCTGATCGCCCATCACGGACAACGTTCTGTCTCCGATCAGCCTCAGGTGTGTGCTCCCTTCTTCGGCTGCAGCCTCGTATAGCTCCACAGCCTTCCCTGCGACGTCGAACAAATTGACCGTGCGAAACGAGGATCTCTGGATATTTGTCTCTATTTGAGAAATGCGCGTCAGCGACGAGAAAACGCGCAGCACGACATCCAGGTCGGCAATGGTATCTGCGATCAGCTCATGATGGCACTCGTTATCACGTGGCTGGCTGTAAGCTTTTTCCAGTCGTCCGCGTATTCGCGTGAGCGGCGTCCGTAAGTCGTGCGCGACATTATCGGTCGCTTGTTTCAGTTCACCCATTAGCCCCTCTATGCGGTCAAGCATCGAGTTAAGATTTACTGCAACCTGGTCCCATTCATCGTTACTGCCTCTCAGCGGGATCCGCTTCTTAAGGTCGCTCTGCATTATCCCGCGGCTGGTTACATTAATGGATTCAATTCGGGCTATCGTACGTCGTGTCACTAAAACACTCGCGACCGCTGTAAGAACAAACAGCAAGATGAGAGTGGCAATTAATGCATTTCTGCTCTTCGCGCGAAACGCCTCAATGCTATCCAGCTTTCTCCCAAGGATCAGCCGGTCTCCGTTTGGCAAAGTGCCTACTGATGCGCGCACAGGGGGCTGGTTCTCTCCGTCCGACCACTCTTCGATCTTGGGCGCCTCCGCGGCGGGTATTCTCAATTCCGCTGGCCAGGACGTTAGGTTGCCCGCAAGCACGTTAAATGATTTGTCCGTGAGCAAATAAATTCGGTCGGCGAATGCAGCATCCGAGAGATTTCGTTGAATTTCAGCAACCGCACCCGCTCGCCCTTCGCGCTGGAAGGCGCTTTCTATCAAACGTCTATCGAAGGTGAGTGCACGATCAAATTCACTCTGCACATAAGCTATGGTCGAAACATAGATGTATCCCAGAAAGGCAACCACAATAGTGCCAAAAACGGCGATCGAGGCGAGGGCCAGCTTGAACGTCGTTGATCGTATAGTCTTAGCTAGGAGCGCGGAGACAATAACCAACTCCTCTCACGGTGTGGATCAGCGGATAACTCTGGCTACCATCGACCTTCCGGCGCACGCGTCCGACGTAAACATCAACAATATTCGTGGTCGGGTCAAAATGAAGGTCCCATACGTGCTGCAGCAGCATGGTTCGCGATACAATTTGGCCTTGGTTCTTGATGAGGTATTCGAGCAGTTTAAATTCACGTGGAAGCAGGGTAACACTCTGGCCGTGGCGGCTGACCGTCCTTGAAACGAGATCCATTTCGAGATCGCCGACACGTAATAGGGTATCTTTGATGATCGTGCTGCTCCGGCGACACAGTGCTTCCACACGGGCTGCCATTTCTACGAAGGAGAATGGCTTTACGAGGTAGTCGTCTCCGCCGGCGCGTAAGCCTCGTACTCTGTCGTCGACTTCGCCCAATGCGCTAATGATCAAAACTGGTGTGTCAACTTCATGCTCCCGTAGGGTCTGCATGACCGCCAGTCCATCCATGTCCGGCAGCATGCGGTCGATGGTGATCAAGGCGTAATCGGTCACCAATCCGTGACTGAGCGCTTCCGTGCCGGTGCTAGCCAAATCTACCTCATACCCATGAGTAACAAGCGAGTCGACGATTTGGTTAGCCGTTCCTGAGTCGTCTTCTATGACGAGAATGCGGCGATGCGCGAAACTTTCCATTCGAGTTGACCTCGAGTCCGCCAGGTGAGGCATTGTAGCCGATCGGGGCAAGTAGAGCAGATGACATTTTTGTTAGAAACTGAACTCGAAATCACTTGAACATTAGCTAATGGGGGCGCTACCGGAGTCGCTAAAGCAGAGTGAGATTGCAGTCGATCATTGAAACGATAAAGCGAAACAGCGAGAACGAACTGCGGAGGTGCTCGGTGTTTGCAACGCGTCTTATCGATCACACGCTGGCCCTATGGTGCGAGGGCGATCGAGACCCTGCGGGAGGTTGTACGCCGTATTGTCTAGCGTCGGTCTGGAGGCCGCATCTGGAGAACACTAAATCAAGGCGATATTTCGTAGTCTGTTGTGCGGCTCCGTGCATTGTTGGTACGTGCAGGACGGCTTGAGGGCGCACGCGTGACGACGGCGCACCTCAATCGAGTCGCCACCGCAGTGCCGCCGCATGACATTCATGCCGCTTTTCAACAATTTGCCGCGTCGTTGCTGCAGGACGACAGAGAGGCCGCGCTGTTGTTCCGGCGCATGTCAATGCGCTCCGGCATCGAACACCGTTATTCCTCGCTCCCGCCCGGCTCGTGCGAGGAAACCGGCAATGTCGACGGCGAGGGCTTCTATCGGCGCGGCGACTTCCCGGATACGCGCGTCCGGATGCGGCGCTTCGAGCAGGATGCGCCGGTGCTTGCACAAAGAGCCATCGAGCAACTGTTGCCAAACGGCGAGCGAGGAAGGATCACGCACCTGCTGATCACGTCCTGCACCGGCATGTCGGCGCCGGGGCTGGACTTCGAGATCATCGACCGATGCGGCCTGCCAAAATCGACTGAGCGGACGCTGATCGGGTTCATGGGGTGCTATGCGGCGGTGAACGCGCTGAAGCTCGCGCGGCATATCGTGCGCTCCGATGCGGCCGCGCGCGTGCTCGCGGTTAATATTGAGCTTTGTACGCTGCACCTGAACGAAACGAAAAACATAGAGCAGATCCTCACCTTCCTATTGTTTGGAGACGGGTGCGCGGCGAGCCTGATTACCGCCCAGCCCACGGGCGCCGCACTCGACGCCTTTCGCGCGATCCGCTCCCCCGGGACGAGCGACCTGATGACCTGGAAGATCGGCGATTCCGGTTTCGACATGACGTTGTCGGGCCAGGTGCCGAGCGAAATTCAAAGCGCTTTGCATGCACATGCCGACGAGATACTCGCCGCCTGGCCACGAAATTCGATCGAACTTTGGGCCGTGCACCCGGGCGGGCGCACGGTACTCGAAGCCGTCGAGCGGGGGCTCAACTTGCCGGCTGATGCATTGGGAGATTCGCGCGAAGTTCTGCGGAGCTACGGCAACATGTCGTCGGCGACGGTCATGTTCGTACTGCAAAGGATGCTGCGCTCTGCAACCACGGGTCAGAAGGGCTGTGCAATGTCCTTCGGTCCGGGTCTCGTCGCCGAAACGATGACATTTCAGATCGCCGGCTGAGCGTATGGGCGGGCCCGACTTCTCCACGCGCAGTCTTGAAACCGAATGGCTCGACGATCCCAGCCTGACGGCCAAGGAACTTGAGCCCTACTTGTATGATATCGCCCGCTTCAACGGCGGCATGTGCGGGCACACTCCGGTTTTGCGGTGGCTTTGGCGCGCGACAAAGCTCATGCGCGTCAACGAAAGATGGACGGTTTTGGACGTCGGATGCGGCTACGGCGATCTCCTGCGCGCGATCCGCACCTGGGCGCGAAAGCGTCATCTCGACCTGGAGCTCATCGGGCTCGACCTTGCGCCTGAGACGATCGGCCTCGCCCGGTCAGCGACGCAAGATCTGGACAACATTACGCACCAAGCAGGCGACGTATTCACGTTCCGGCCCCAGCGTCCGGTTGACCTGATCGTGAGCAGTCTTCTCACGCACCATTTTTGCGATGTGCAAATTGTTTCATTTCTGCAGTGGATGGAGACGAACGCTCGGCAGGGCTGGCTGATCTACGACCTGCAGCGGCACATCGTTCCCTATGCCTTCATCGGATTGGCGGGCAAACTTGCACGGCTCCATCCGATGGTCGTGCATGACGGACGGATTTCGGTCACGCGTTCGCTGACCAGGTCCGAATGGCAGAACTTGATTGGAAAGGCCGGACTATCGGCTAAAGAAGTCAAGATTCGTTGGTTCATGTACCGGTTCACGATCGAGCGCCTGCGATGATCGACGTACGAGACTGTAGTGATCGGCGGCGGGCCTGCGGAACTCGACGCATTGGATGCCGCGCGAGGCCGCCGACCTTAGATGAGCGGCCCCCTTCCATAGTGAACGTTTGCTAAGGGCCAATAGCCGACATCAAGCCTGCACAGGAACAGGAATGACGGTCGCGGGCGAAAAGCGAGCGTCCGATATAGTAACGCCAGCGATCTGGACCGGTTTCGCGATGATGTGCGTCGGCATGTTCATGGCGATCCTGGATGTCCAAGTTGTCGCAACCTCGTTGCCGACCATCCAGCAAGCGCTGAACATCCCGCAGGACCAGATGAGCTGGATCCAGACGGCGTACTTGATCGCGGAAATCATCGCCATTCCGCTCACCGGGTTCCTGATGCGGACGCTGACGATGCGGTGGATGTTCACCATCGCCGTCCTATTGTTCACGCTTGCGTCGATTGCCTGCGCCGCGAGCGGAAGCTTTCTGTCGTTGATTACTTTCCGGATCTTTCAGGGATTCTTCGGCGGCACCCTGATCCCGGCGGTCTTCTCGGCGGTCTTTTTGCTTTTTCCCATGCAACTGCAGCCGCTCGCGGCGACGGTCGCAGGCGTATTGGCCGTGCTCGCCCCCACAATCGGGCCCATTGTGGGCGGTTGGATCACCGAGACCTACTCCTGGCCGTGGCTCTTTCTGATCAACGTTTTGCCGGGTCTCCTCACTGCCTCAGTGGCGTGGATGTCACTGCCGAAAGACAGCATTTCGTCTCGCCAGATCCGCAATCTGGACGTGAGCTCTTTGGGCCTGGGCGCAACCGCCCTGGCGGGACTCGAGGTAGCAATCAAGGAAGCCCCGAACCGCGGCTGGACCTCGTCGCTCACAGTCAGCCTTCTTTGCCTGTTCGCGGTGACCGCGCTGGGATTTGTCTTTCGAACACTGCGAGCACCTGAGCCATTGGTGAACCTGCGGACGTTTCGCGATCGCAATTTTACAATCGGCTGCCTGCTCAGTTTCCTTCTTGGAATGGGACTGCGTTTGAGATCGGCCAGATCATGCTGATCACCGGCGTGGCGCAGCTTATCGCCGCGCCAGTCGCCGTCCTTTTGGTCCGCCGCATCGACGAGCGCTTTTTGACGGCTATCGGCTTTCTGCTATTTGCAATCGGGTTGGGCCTGAGCAGCGTGCAAACGATGGCCACCGATTTCGGCGAGATGTTCTGGCCCCAGCTGGTGCGCGGCTGCGCCATCATGTTCTGTATCTTGCCGCCGACCCAGCTTGCCTTGGGCCACCTTGGAAAGAGCGCGGTTGAAGATGCGAGCGGCCTGTTCAACCTGATGCGTAACCTCGGCGGTGCCATCGGAATAGCTCTGATCGACACCGTGATCTACACGCGCTCCCCCGAATACGGGCGCGCGCTTTTATCGAACGGCTTATCGCCGGCGACCTCGATACCGCGAAAAACCTTGGCATAAAGGCTGAGGACTTGACAGCCGCAGCGCTGGATCCTGAAAAGCAGGCCGCATTGTCATCGATCGTCGGAAAGGCCGCGTTCGTCGATGCGATAAATGATGCATGGCGGCTGATCGCAGTGATAACGATTGTCGCGCTGATCGCGATACCCTTCGCGCGACGAACGGAGACGCCCTCGGGCGAACAGACGTTGCGAGGATCGCGCTAACTCCAGCCCCCCTGCCATCCCCCGCAATCGTTGGCGAGCGCAGACGCAACCCTTCCCGACAAAATTTTCAGCGTCGAAAGTCTGCTTTTGGGAGAAGAACGGACATTACACCAGGCCTTCGAGATGTCCGCTGGTGATGCTGTGGACGGCGCCCACTCTGCGGCATCAAAGTGCCAAAGGGTGGTTGCGTGAAGCGAACCACGTTGAGGGGAGCCGTCCATGGGCGAGATTAGCACGATTGGCCTTGATATCGCGAAGTCAGTCTTTCAGGTACACGGCGTTGATGGCACTGGCGCGGTAGTAATGCGCAAGCGCATTAGTCGCTCGAAGTTATTAGAGTTCTTTGGCGGCTTGTCGCCGTGCTTGGTCGGGATCGAAGCATGCCCATCCGCACATTATTGGAGCCGCGAGTTGCAGGTGCTCGGCCACACAGTGAAGTTGATGCCGCCGAGCTATGTGAAGGCCTATCTTAAGCGCAACAAGAATGACGCCAACGACGCGGCGGCAATCTGCGAGGCCGTGACGCGGCCATCGATGCGGTTTGTTCCGATAAAGTCCGAACGGCAGCAATGCGGCCTGATGCTCCATCGGACCCGACAATTGTTGATACGGCAGCGGACGATGCTGTCGAATGCGATCCGCGGGCATATGGCCGAGCTGGGCGTTATCGCGGCCAAGGGCCGCAATGGCACGGCTGAGCTGCTGCAGATTATTGGCGATCTGACGGACGATCGGATCCCGCCGGTTGCGCGATTTTGCCTCGATCTTCTTGCTCGCCAATATCTGACCCTCAACGCAGAGGTCTCATCGATCGACAAGCGCATCCATTCTTGGCATCGATCATGTGAACAGAGCCGACGACTCGAGGAGATCCCGGGCGTTGGTCCGATCGTCGCCACCGCCCTGGTCGCTGAAATCGGCGACTGGAGAGCGTTCCGCTCAGGTCGCAGTCTTGCAGCCTGGATCGGTTTGGTGCCCAAACAGCACTCGAGCGGCGGCAAGGAACGGCTCGGCAGCATCACCAAGCAGGGCAATCGCTATTTGCGCTGGTTACTCGTTGCCGGCGCCATGGCCGTCATTCGCTATGCACGACAGCACGGCACCAAGCGAGCTTGGCTCACACGAATAATGGATCGCCGACCGGTGAAGGTCGCGGCCGTTGCCTTCGCCAACAAGATCGCACGGATGGCGTGGGCGATCATGGTTCACGGCGAGCGGTACCGAGAGCCGAAGCTATTGCTGGCGGCGTGAATACACCAATTGGCGAGGGCATAACGACGTAATGCAGATACGGTCGTTCCGGGGATCGGGAGAACCCGCTTGGGTCATCGCATTTACAAAGTGCGTGCTAACGATTGGGATCCGATCCGCGCAGAGCATTAGGGCCAGCGGCTACATCGGCCGCATCAACAGGCCGGACACGTGACCGCACCCGACCAATGCTGCAGAAGCGTCAGAAAGTTCTTGCCAAGGCGCCGTCCACACGTGACTCAAAGCGGACGTCGGGTGGCGTACGCGCGACGTCCCTCTCTG
>Ga0207727_100248_pt1 | contig 7439 bp, 15 predicted proteins | sample LuqExpMetageno48_FD_187806 | JGI IMG/M metagenome (GOLD analysis project Ga0207727, IMG submission 187806) | Tropical forest soil microbial communities from Luquillo Experimental Forest, Puerto Rico - Sample 48 (SPAdes) | ecosystem: Environmental > Terrestrial > Soil > Tropical forest ...
TCGGTCGCCTTGCGGATCGCCTCCGGCACTTCGCGCGCCTTGCCGTGGCCGAAGCCAGCACGCCCCTTCTGGTCGCCGACCACCACCAGCGCGGCGAAGGCGAAACGTCGCCCGCCCTTCACCACCTTAGCGACCCGGTTGATGTGGACAAGCTTGTCCTGGAATTCGCTGTCGCGCTCCTCGCGCTCGCGTCCGCCGCGCTCGCCACGTTGTCGTCGGGGTTCCTGTGCCATGTCCGATCAATCCGTTAGAAGTTGAGGCCGCCTTCACGCGCGGCGTCAGCCAGTGCCTTGACGCGCCCGTGATAGAGATAGCCGCCGCGGTCGAAGACAACCTCATTGATACCCTTCTCCTTGGCGCGTTCGGCGATCAGCTTACCGACCGCCTTGGCGGCCTCGATGTTGGCGCCGGTCTTGGCGTCCTCACGCCTCGCCTTTTCCAGCGAGGAGGCGGCGACGAGCGTCTGCCCTTTAGCGTCGTCGATCAGCTGAGCGTAGATGTGCTTGGACGAGCGGAACACCGACAGCCGCACGCGTCCGTGGGCCGCCTGCTTGACATTACGGCGCACGGTCGCGGTGCGTCGCGCAGTCCGGTCGCTTAATCTCGACATCGCACGTCCTTCTACTTCTTCTTGCCTTCCTTACGGAAGATGTACTCGTTGACGTATTTCACGCCCTTGCCCTTATAGGGCTCGGGCGGGCGGAAACCGCGGATCTCGGCGGCGACTTGACCCACCTGTTGCTTATCGATACCGGTCACGATGATTTCGGTCGGCTTCGGCGTCGCGATGGTGATGCCCTGTGGGATCGCGTAATTGATGTCGTGCGAGAAGCCGAGTTGCAGGTTGAGCGCCTTGCCCTGCACGGCCGCTCGGAAACCGACGCCGTTGATCTCCAACTTCTCCTCGAAGCCCTTGGTCACGCCGGCGATCAGATTGTTCACCAAGGTGCGCGAGGTGCCCCACTGTGAGAGCGCGCGCTTGCTCGTGTGGCGTGGATCGAGCTTGATCGCACCCTTGTCCATCTTGACCGCGACGTCGTCGTGCACGACGACCTGCAGCGCACCCTTCGGGCCTTTGATTGTAACTGTCTGCCCTTCCACGTTGGCGGTGACGCCCTGCGGGACCGCGACAGCTTTTTTACCGATGCGCGACATCAGAACACCGTACAAATAATTTCCCCGCCGACATTGGCCTCGCGGGCGTCGTGATCCGCCATCACGCCTTTCGGCGTGGAGAGGATCGAGATGCCCAGCCCGTTATTGATGCGCGGCAGCGCCTTGACCGAGGCGTAGACACGCCGGCCGGGCTTGGAGATGCGCGAAATCTCGCGGATCACCGGCTCGCCATCGAAATACTTCAGCTCGATCTCCAGCCGATTGCGTCCATCAGCATGCGCCACGCTCGTGTAGCCGCGGATGTAGCCTTCGGTTTTGAGCACCTCGAGCACGCGCTCGCGCTGCTTGGAGCCGGGCATGGACACCTTCGACTTAGCTCGCATTTGCGCGTTGCGGATGCGAGCTATCATGTCGCCGATCGGATCGTTGACAGCCATCGAGGTGCTCCTACCAGCTCGACTTTACGAGGCCCGGGATCAGGCCCTTGGAGCCGAGTTCGCGTAACGCGATGCGGCTGATTTTGTGCTTGCGGTAATAGCCGCGCGGACGGCCGGACAGCGCACAGCGGTTGCGGACGCGCGTGGCCGACGAATTGCGCGGCAATTCGGCAAGCTTGACGGTGGCAGCGAACCGCTCCTCCATAGGCAGTTTCTTGTCATGGGCAATCGCTTTGAGCTTCTTGCGGCGGTTGCCCCATTGCTTCGTCATCCGACGTCGCCGGTCGCTCTTCTCGATCGAACTCTTCTTCGCCATACTTAGCTCTCCTTACGGTTCCGCGTATGAGGTCATCTCATCGCCCTCACTGCCGGAACGGGAAGTTGAATGTCGTGAGCAGCGCGCGCGCTTCCTCGTCGGTGCGCGCGCTGGTACACACGGTCACGTCAAGGCCCCACACATCGGTGACCTTGTCGAAATTGATCTCAGGAAAAACAATGTGCTCCTTGATACCGAGCGAGTAGTTGCCGCGCCCGTCGAAGCTCTTCGGGTTGAGCCCGCGGAAGTCGCGGATGCGCGGCAGCGCAATGTTCACCAGCCGGTCGATGAAGTCGTACATGCGCGCCTTACGCAGCGTGACCTTGCAGCCAATGGCCTGGCCGTCGCGCAGCTTGTAGGTAGCGATCGACTTGCGCGACTTGGTGATCACCGCCTTCTGGCCGGCGATCAGCGTCAGGTCGGCTGCGGCGTTGTCCACTTTCTTGCGATCGGCCACGCCCTCGCCGATGCCCATGTTGAGCACGACCTTCGTAATCTGTGGCACCTGGAAGCGGTTGGTGTAGCCGAACTTCGTGCTCAGCTCGGGCCGGATCACTTCTTCGAAGCGGGTCTTCAGCCGTGCCACATAGTCTGAGCGCTCACGCGGCTTCTTCACCTTCGGCTCGCCCGCGTCCTTCGGCGCGCTTTCCTTGACAGCCTTAGGCGTACCTTGCGGCGGCTTCGCCTTCTTTTGTTTGGTACTCGCCTCGGTATCAGCCATCGATCTCCACTCCGGAACGCTTGGCGATACGCACCTTGCGACGGTTATCGCCCTCGCCAATGAACTTAAAACCAACGCGGGTCGGCTTGCCGTCTTTGGGATCCGCAAGCGCCAGGTTGGACAAGTGTATCGTGCTCTCCTTGGAGATGATCCCGCCTTCCTGCTGGGCTGTCTGGCGCTGGTGGCGCTTGACCATGTGCACGCCCTGCACCAGGGCGCGCCCTTCCGCCGCGTGCACGGCGAGCACCTCGCCGGTACGGCCCTTGTCGCGGCCGGTCAGCACGATGACTTTGTCGCCCTTTTTTATCTTGGCGGCCATCACAGCACCTCAGGGGCGAGGGAAATGATCTTCATGTGGTTCTTGGCACGCAGCTCGCGCGGCACCGGCCCGAAGATACGGGTGCCGACCGGCTCCATCTGCGGGGTGATCAGCACGGCGGCGTTGCGGTCGAAGCGGATCACCGAGCCGTCCGGCCGCTTGATATCCTTGGAGATTCGCACCACTACGGCCTTCATCACCTCGCCCTTCTTGACGCGGCCGCGCGGGATCGCCTCCTTCACCGAAACGACGATGACGTCGCCGATAGTGGCGTACTTTCGCTTGCTGCCACCCAGCACCTTAATGCACATGACGCGGCGCGCGCCGGAATTGTCCGCCACGTCGAGGTTGGTTTGCATCTGGATCATGATGCGGCTCTCATCTTTCCTTCGCGCGCACTTCTTGCCGAAGGTTATTGAATTTTCTGTTTCTTCTCACCGCGGATAACTTCCCAGCACTTGAGCTTGGAAATCGGGCGGCGCTCCTCGATCCACACTAAGTCGCCGACCGAGTACTCGTTCTTCTCGTCATGCGCGTGGTATTTCTTCGAGCGGCGGATTGTCTTCTTCATCGTTGCGTGAGTGAAACGCCGATCGACCTGCACGACGACGGTCTTGTCCGGCTTGTCGCTAACGACGACGCCCTGCAGCGTACGCTTCGGCATCTCGAACCCCTTACTTTTTCGACTTGGACTTGGCGCGCGAGGCGGTCTTCGGCTTCGCAGCGGTCTTCAGTTTCGCGGTCTTCGCCTTCTTCTCCGGCGCAGGCACTGACGCGGATTCCGCCTTCACGGCCGGTTCCTGGCCGGAGCGCTTCTGCCTGGCGATTGTCTTAAGGCGCGCGACGTCGCGGCGGATGACGCGTACGCGCGAAGTGTTCTCGAGCTGACCGGTGGCGCGCTGGAAGCGCAGGTTGAACTGCTCCTTCTTTAACTTGAGGACCTCGTCGTCGATCTGATCGAGCGTCATCGCTCTTACGTCTGCGGCTTTCATGGCACTTACTCGGTGATGCGTTCGATGAAGCGGGTCTTGACCGGCAGCTTAGCGGCGGCTAGCGCCAGCGCTTCCTTGGCGACGTTGATCGGGATGCCGTCGACCTCAAACAGGATGCGGCCGGGCTTGACGCGGGTGACCCACAATTCGGGCGTGCCCTTGCCTTTGCCCATGCGCACTTCGATCGGCTTCTTCGACACCGGCACGTCCGGGAAGACGCGGATCCACACTCGGCCCGACCGCTTCATGAAGCGGGTGAGCGCGCGGCGCGCGGCCTCGATCTGGCGCGCGGTGACGCGCTCGGGCTCGAGCGCCTTGAGGCCGTATTGGCCGAAGGCGAGGTTTGCGCCTGAGGTGGCGACACCGTGGATGCGGCCCTTGTGCGCCTTGCGGAACTTGGTGCGGATCGGTTGCAGCATTACTTAACCTTGCCTGCTTTTCAGACGGCGGATTCGCGGCGCGGACGGCCGACCTCGCCCTCGGCGAGTTTCTTGTCCTGCGCCATCGGATCGTGCTCGAGGATCTCTCCCTTGAAGATCCAGACCTTCACGCCGCAGGTGCCATAGGTGGTGAAAGCGGTGGCGACGCCGTAATCGATGTCGGCGCGAAGCGTGTGCAGCGGCACGCGCCCTTCGCGGTACCACTCCATGCGCGCGATTTCAGCGCCGCCGAGGCGGCCCGAGCAGTTGATGCGGATGCCTTCCGCACCGAGACGCATGGCCGACTGTACCGCGCGCTTCATAGCGCGGCGGAAAGCAACACGGCGCTCGAGTTGTTGTGCAATCGATTCGGCAACGAGCCGCGCGTCGAGCTCCGGCTTGCGGATTTCGACGATGTTGATGACCACGTCGCTGTCGGTCAGCTTAGCCACCGACTTACGCAGCTTCTCGATGTCGGCACCCTTCTTGCCGATCACAACCCCCGGACGCGCCGAGTGGATGGTGACGCGGCACTTCTTGTGTGGACGCTCGATCACGATGTGCGACACCGCCGCCTGCTTGAGCTGCTTCATCAGCTCTTCGCGGATCTTGATGTCCTCGTGCAGCAGCGTGCCGTACTCGGCCTTGCCGGAGTACCAGCGCGAGTCCCACGTGCGGTTGATGCCAACGCGAAGCCCAATTGGATTGACCTTCTGACCCATCTAATAACTCCTAGGCTTTGGCTGCCTGCGCCTCGACTTGACGGACGATGATCGTCAGGTTGGAGAAACGTTTTAAAATACGGCCCATGCGCCCGCGGCCACGCGAGTTGAAGCGCTTCATCACCAGCGCCTTACCGACGTGGGCCTGCGCAACCACCAAGTCGTCGACGTCGAGGTCGTGGTTGTTCTCGGCGTTGGCGATCGCCGATTGGAGGCACTTGCGCACGTCCTTGGCGATGCGCTTGCGCGAAAACTCGAGGTCGGCGAGCGCGCTCGCGACTTTCTTCCCGCGGATCATCTGCGCGACCAGATTGAGCTTTTGCGGCGAAATCCGCAGCATGCTAACCACCGCCTTGGCCTCGTTGTCCGGAAGGCTGCGCTCGCGTGAACTCTTGCCCATGACGTCGCTCTCGATTCCTTAGCTACCCGAGGGAGGCACACCCGGCGCGGCGGAGGCCGCGGCCGGAGGAGCTGCGCCCGGCGCCGCCGGTGCGCCCGGCGCACCGGCGGCGCGTTTAGCTTTGCGGTCCGATGAATGGCCGTAGAACATCCGGCCCGGCGCAAACTCGCCGAACTTGTGGCCGACCATCTCCTCGGTGACCATCACCGGGATGTGCTTCTGTCCGTTGTAGACCCCGAAGTTCAGCCCGACGAACTGCGGCAGAATGGTCGAACGTCGGCTCCAGATCTTGATCATCTCGTGACGGCCGGACGAGCGCGCAGCTTCCGCCTTACGCAGCAAGTAGCCGTCAACAAAAGGGCCTTTCCAGACTGAACGCGCCATTTTCTCTCTATTCCTTACTGCTGCTGCTTCTTCTTGCGATCGTGCCGGCTTGCGATGATGAACTTCGTGGTGCGCTTGTTCTTGCGTGTCTTCCAACCCTTGGTCGGCACGCCCCACGGCGTGGTCCAGTGTTTGCCGCCCTTGGTACGGCCGCCGTGCGGGTGGTCGACCGGGTTCATGGTGATGCCGCGGTTGTGCGGCATGCGCCCCTTCCAGCGCTGGCGGCCAGCCTTCCCGATCGTGGTATTCATGTTGTCCGGATTCGACACGGCCCCGATGGTCGCCATGCAGCGGCCGTGCACCAAGCGCTGCTCGGTCGAATTGAGCCGCAGAATGACATAATCCTGGTCGCGGCCAACGATCTGTGCGTAAGAGCCGGCGGACCGCGCGATCTGCCCGCCCTTGCCGATCTTGATTTCGATGTTGTGCACGATGGTGCCGACCGGAATGTTGGCGATTGGCATGGCATTGCCTGGCTTCACGTCGGCATGGTCGGAGGCGATCACCTGGTCGCCTGGTGAAAGCCGCTGCGGTGCCAGGATATAGGCCTGCTCGCCGTCCTGATACTTAATCAGGGCGATGAACCCGGTGCGGTTCGGGTCGTATTCCAGGCGCTCGACCACCGCCGGTACGTCGAACTTCTTTCGCTTGAAGTCGATGCGGCGATAGGCCTGCTTGTGGCCGCCACCACGAAAACGCGAGGTGATGTGGCCCTCATTGTTGCGCCCGCCGGTCGCGGTCTGCCCCTCGGTCAGCGCCTTCACCGGCGGGCCCTTGTGCAGGTCGGAACGGTCCACGATCACCAGCTGGCGCTGGCTCGGGGTCGTCGGATTGTATGTTTTCAACGCCATAGGGGCTTCCCTTACAATCCGGTGGTCACGTCTATCTTGTGACCCTCTTCGAGCGTCACGACCGCGCGTTTGCTGTCGGATAACTGCCCGATCTTGTTCTTGAACGCCTTCGGCTTGCCCTTGCGGGTCAGCGTATTGACCTTCTTCACTTTCACATCGAACAGCTTCTCGACCGCTTCCTTGATCTGCGGCTTGGTCGCGTGCTTGCGCACCTTAAATACGACCTTGTTGTGCTCGGACGCCATGGTCGCCTTCTCGGTAATCACCGGGGCGATGATGACGTCGTAATGACGGGGATCACTGACGCTCATTTCAGGCGCGCCTCCAGCGCATCGAGTGCGGCCTTGGTCAGCACTAGGGTCTTGCGCCGCAAAATGTCGTAGACATTAATGCCCTGCACCGGCAGCACATCGATGTTCGGGATGTTGCGCGCGGCGGTGCGGAAGCTAGCCTCGATCTCAGCGCAGTCGACGATCAGTGCGTTGTCGAGGCCGAGCTTGTCGAACTGGGCGGCCAGCGCCTTGGTCTTGGCGTCTTTGGCGGTGAGCTTGTCGACCACGACGATGCCGTTACCCTTGGCCTTGGACGACAGCGCGTGCTTGAGCGCGAGCGCCCGTACTTTCTTCGGGAGATCGATGGCGTGGCTGCGCACGACGGGACCGAATGCACGGCCGCCGCCGCGGAACTGCGGCACGCGCGCCGAGCCGTGACGGGCGCCGCCGGTGCCCTTTTGGGCGTACATCTTCTTGCCGGTACGCCAGA
>Ga0207727_100263_pt1 | contig 7211 bp, 5 predicted proteins | sample LuqExpMetageno48_FD_187806 | JGI IMG/M metagenome (GOLD analysis project Ga0207727, IMG submission 187806) | Tropical forest soil microbial communities from Luquillo Experimental Forest, Puerto Rico - Sample 48 (SPAdes) | ecosystem: Environmental > Terrestrial > Soil > Tropical forest ...
GCCGTCAAGATCGACGGTGAAGCCGCCCTTGACCTGGTTGAAGATGACGCCCTGGACCTTCTCGTTGTTCTTGAACGCGGTCTCGAGCTTGCCCCAACTTTCCTCGCGCCGCGCCTTGTCGCGCGATAGCACCGCTTCGCCGAGCGCATTCTCGACGCGCTCCAGATAAACTTCGACCTCGTCGCCGACCTTCAGATCGGCCTGCCGTCCCGGACCCGAGAATTCGCGCAGCGCCACGCGTCCTTCAGTCTTGGCGCCGACATCGATGACAGCCATGTCCTTTTCGATGCCGACAACCTTGCCCTTCACGACAGATCCTTCTTGCGGACTGCCATGGGTGAAGGACTCTTCGAGCATCTTGGCGAAATCTTCGCGCGTGGGTGCGGTAGCAGTGGCCATGGAATCTCCTTGTAGGGCGGCGCGCCGGCGGTTTTAACGGCGTCCCGAAAGCGCGGGCTATTGGCCCCGCAGGAAAATAGCGGCCTCCTGAATCCTGGATGGCCGGCGCGAAAACCGTGCTTTCGGAACGATGGATTTCGGTCAGGACGCCCAACGCAAAGACTCGAGCGGGACTTTCCCTCCGACAACGAGGGGCGTTAGTCGCGCCCTCGGCCCGCTCGGGTGGCCTCGACGATGTCAATGGCGGCCCGGATGGCGGCGTCTATAGCCAAATGCGTCGTATCGAGCAAGTACGCGTCGGCGGCCTGCTGTAGGGGTGCCGCGGCCCGATTGCTGTCGCGCTGGTCGCGCCGAAGGATGTCCGCGAGCACGCTAGCCTCGTCGATACCCCGTCCGGCGACGCGATATTCGGCGGCGCGGCGCTTGGCGCGCACCTCGGGCGTCGCGGTGACGTAGATCTTCACGTCGGCGCCCGGGCAGACGACGGTGCCTATGTCGCGTCCATCGAGGACCGCGCCCGGCGGTTGGGCGGCAAACTCGCGCTGGAAGTCAAGCAAAGCGGCGCGCACGCCCGGGATGGCGGAGACGATTGAGGCTGCCTCGCCAACCGCGTAGGTCTTGAGCGTGGCTTCATCGAAATTGGCCAGATCGAGTTCCTTAGCGGCAGCGACCGCGGCGGCAGCATCTTCGGGGCGCTCGCCGGCGTCGACCAAGGTCTTCGCCACCGCGCGGTAGATCAGGCCGGTATCGAGATGGCGCAACCCGTAGTGCGCGGCGAGTTTCTTGCCGAGCGTGCCCTTGCCCGATGCGGCGGGACCGTCGATGGCAATGATCATTCGAAATCCGCGCCAAGCGAGCGCATCAGCTCGACGAAGCCCGGGAAACTTGTGGCGATGAAGCACGAGTCGTCGATGCGCACAGGATTGTCGCTGGCAAGCCCCATCACCAGCGCCGACATGGCAATGCGATGATCCATGTGGGTCAAGACTTCGCCACCGCCGGGGACATTGGCCTTGCCGTGCACGATCAGGTCGTCGCCTTCGATGTCGACCGCAACGCGATTGGCGCGCAGCATGGCGGCAGTCGCCTCCAAACGATCGGATTCCTTGACGCGCAGCTCGTTCAGGCCGCGCATCAGGGTGTCGCCTTCCGCGAACGAAGCCGCCACAGCCAAGACCGGATATTCGTCGATCATCGACGGTGCGCGCTCGCGCGGCACCTCGACGCCTTTCAGTTTCGACGTCGTCACGCGCAGATCGGCGACTTCCTCGCCGCCGTCATCGTGCGTAGCCACCGTCTCGATCTTGGCGCCCATCTCGCGCAGGGTGGTGAGCAGGCCAGTACGCAGCGGATTGGTCATCACCGCTTCGAGGATGACGTCCGAGCCAGGCGCGAGCAAAGCCGCGACTAGCGGAAATGCCGCCGAGGAAGGATCGGCCGGCACGACGACGTTGGCGGGCTCGAGTTCGGGTTGGCCGTGCAAAACGATGCGACGGCCATGCTCACCGTGCGGCCGGCTGGCGAGCTTGGCGCCGAAATATTTCAACAGCCGTTCAGTGTGGTCGCGCGTCGCCTCCGCCTCGATCACGGTAGTCTCGCCGGGCGCGGCGAGGCCGGCGAGCAGCACCGCCGACTTGAGCTGCGCTGAAGGCACCGGCGGCTCGTAGACAATCGGCACGGGATCGGTTGCGCCCTGTAACGTAAGCGGCAGCCGCCCGCCTTCGGCGACTTCCATTATGCGCGCACCCATCTGTTCCAAGGGATGGAGCACACGTCGCATCGGCCGGCTGCTCAAGGAGACGTCGCCGATGAAGGTAGCCGTCACCGCGTTCCCAGCGACAGCGCCCATCGCCAACCGGCAGCCGGTGCCCGAATTGCCGAAATCGAGCGCCCTGGCTGGCTGGGCCAAACCGCCAACGCCGACGCCATGGATTCGCCACACGCCATCTGCCCCTCGTTCCAGCCGGGCGCCGAGCACGCGCATGGCTTCGGCGGTATGCAGCACATCCTCGGCTTCCAAGAGGCCGGATACCGTCGTCTCGCCGACCGTCAGCGCCCCGAGAATCAGGGCCCGGTGCGAGATCGATTTGTCGCCCGGCACCCGGGTACGGCCCTGCAAGAAACCGCCGGAGCGGGCGGTCAACGGGTGAGAATCGGTAGGGTTCACGGCAAAATCCTTAACGAGCGGTGCCGTCCTACCACGCGGTCGCGCGGCGCGTCATCCGGCGGCTTTTGCTGCTCCCGCAGGCGCGCCGGCGCTATTGACAGGCGGCCTGCAACTAGCCAAGTGAAACAGCAAATTTACCGATCATTGTGAGGAACCATCGTGGCGAAAGCTGAGCTTGGAACCAAGCGCGTCTGTCCGGATACCGGTCGCAAATTCTATGATCTCGGCAAGACGCCCGTGATCTCTCCCTACACCGGCAAGATCGTACCGATCGCGGCGCCCACAGCGGCGCGCGCCAAGCCCGAACCCGCAACCGCACGTCCGACGCGTGAGGCGGAGGTCGAGACCGTAACCCCGGAGACAGCCGAAGCCGAATTCGTTTCACTGGAAGACGCTGAGGCCGAACAGCAGGGTAAGAAGCCGGCACCGGCGGCTGCCGAAGGCACCGCCCCCCCGGAAGGCGAAGACGTCGAGATGGACGAGAGCCTCGACGATGCCGCGTTCATCGAGGAAGAAGAAGAAGAAGGCGACGCCGATGTGACCGACATCATCGGCGAGACCATCGAGAAGGAAGAGGAGACCTGAATTCTAGCGCGGCCGCATTCCCCGCTGCGGTGACGGATTCCGAATTGGGGCCATAGCTCAGATGGGAGAGCGCGTGAATGGCATTCACGAGGTCGGCGGTTCGATCCCGCCTGGCTCCACCAATTGATGTATAGATTTTAATGGATATTACTCAAACAGTAGTGGAGACCTTCGCCGCAAGAGACACGCTCGCACGGTGCGGAAAGGCCACTTTCGGCTCTCAGCCCTTACCTAGGTGTAGCAGTCGCCGGCAGTTTTGTAGCTGGCTACGCTGAGTATCTGCCAAAGTTGCGGCCACAGATAGTTTGACCGAGAGTTCGTGCTCCACAAATATAGGACGGCATCAGATCAATAGATTTTAATCGCAATGAACTCTGATAATGGGAAAGTTCTGCACCCATGCGGCAGACTCCCCACCGCTACCAGGCGCCTACGTTCTGGCGGTCGAATTAGCTGCGCCGCTAGCGGTAACATTACCTAACAGGCCAGCCGCAACTTTAGGTCCGGGCCATTACCTGTATTGCGGTTCGGCGCGGGGTCCGGGCGGCCTTCGCGCTAGGCTCAGCAGGCACATGCGGCGCGGCAAGACGGTCCGGTGGCACATCGATCGTCTTACTGAGGCGGGAGCAGTCCTCGGTGCGTGGTTTTTCCCCGGCGGCGATGAGTGCGAGCTGGTAGCGACCCTCTCGAGCTTGCCGGTGCCAATCGTCGGCTTTGGCAGCACCGACTGCGCCCGGTGTCGGAGCCACCTCCTCCAGTGGCCAGGTGGGGCGACATCGGCCATGACACATAACTTGGCACTTTGCGTATTCTTTGTGGATCAAAAACCAAGACGGCCTACGACCAGTGCGTGACGGCAAATTGTTGCGCTGGCTCCCTTGATTTTCTGAAGACGAAACGTCTAGTTGCTCGGGAAACTTGGGTGTTCGCTTTGCCAAGCGTGTATGCCAGCGTGTGGCGTGACATCGAAAACCCTTCTAGTCTTGCTGATAGGCGGTCCCGGTGTCGGCTACGCCTTTGGAGCCGTTTTGCGAGGATGCCTGCTCTAGAACGCTCCCTCGATAACCCGCATCGCTGCCGTCCGCAACGCCGTTTGCTTCATTGATCTTAGTCAATGCCTCATCGAGTTGCTGGCATCATGAACGACAAAACCCCGATTTGGAGCGACCATGTATAAGGATATTGTTGTCAATCTTTCACTCAATCCATCAAGAACCGCCACCGCCAGTTACGCGATTTCAGTTGCTCGAGCATTCCAAGCTCACCTTACCGGAATAACGTTCATCTACGAGCCGACCGCTCCATTGATCTATATGGATACATCCATGCCCAGCCGGGACATCGTATTCCACCGTGAAGAGGCAAAACGGCGCGCGGATGCTGCGATCGAAACCTTTGAAGACGCAGCGCGCAAAGCCGATCTCGTCGTGGAATCCCGCGGTATCGATATCAAAACAGCTCGTGATAGCATTAAATTCGCCGAAATTGCCAGGCGGTTCGATCTTGCAATTGTTGGCCAAGCACAACCAAACAAAGAAACCTTCGAGGATCATGTCGCCGAGACAGCGCTATTTGAATCCGCAAGGCCGGTACTATTTGTTCCGTATATTCAGACAACCGAACTCGATCTTAAGCATGTAACTGTTTGTTGGGATGGAAGCCGCGGAGCTACGCGCGCTATAGCCGACGCCATGCCTTTTCTAAGCAAGGCGGAGCATATCGATATACTCATCATGGAAAGCGAACGGCCAAAGAGCGAAGATCTCCCCGGTATCGACGTAGCCCGGCATCTGGCACGTCATGGCTTGAAGGTTGAGCTTAAGCGGATCCGACTGAATATAGATGTTGGAAACACGATCCTGAACCACGCCTTTGATGCCGGAAGCGGCCTTATTGTGATGGGTGGATACGGCCATTCACGAATGCGCGAATTTATCCTTGGTGGTGCAACGCATACTCTCCTTGAGAGGATGACGGTGCCAACGCTTATGTCACATTAAGACAATCGTCCTTTCCGAAACTATCCGCGCATGCGCGCATTGACCGTTTTGGACCGTTCAATGTAAGCGCGCATTTTTCTGTAGTTTGTCAAATCGGCATTTGACGCTCCTGTTTATTGCCAAACAATTCAGATTAGGGGGCGGTTCCTTGCGGTGCTCGTCTAAATTGGCTCCATGAAGTGCGTATTACCTTCTTGCGAGCAGCAAGCCTTTAAAAAGAGACATATATCGGCCTCGCCGATGGTGTGTAAAACTGTTTGCTGGCGACAACGCGGGCCAAGCCGCGCACACCCCAAAGGTGAAATCTTGGCGTCTCATCCCTTGCATTTCCTGACATCGTCCTTTGGCCGTGTTCGCTAAGAGATGTTTTTGGTAGCCACCTCAAGGGAGGCTTTTTTCATGCCCTGCTGACAGCCGCGCCCGCGGTATTGCATGATGCGCGCTAACCGAGGACCACCATGCAACGCAAGATCACGCTCGAGGATCATTTCGCGACCAACGCCACGCTTACGGATTCCAGAGTCTTCGGCGCGCATGTGTGGTCGCAGCTCGGTCCGCGCCTGCTGGACATCCAGGACATGCGGCTGCGCGAAATGGACAAGCACGGCGTAGAGCTGATGGTTCTGTCGCTCAACGCACCGGCGATCCAGGCGATCCACGATGTCAAACAGGCGATCGCGGTGGCGCGCGAAGCCAACGAAGCACTCGCTGCCGAGGTGCGCAAACGGCCTGACCGCTTCGCCGCCTTCGCCGCACTTCCGATGCAGGACCCAGAGGCGGCGATCGCCGAGCTCACCCGGTGCGTCACGGAGCTCGGCATGCTCGGCGCGTTGGTCAACGGCTTCTCGCAGATCGGCGCGCCGGACAACGTCACCTACTACGACCGGCCGCGGTATCGGCCCTTCTGGCACGCGCTCGAGGCGCTCGACGTTCCGTTCTACCTGCATCCACGTAACCCGCTGCCGGACTGGTCCCGACAATACGAAGGCCATTCCTGGCTGCTCGGGCCGAACTGGGCTTTCGCCGCTGAGACTTCCGTGCACGCGCTGCGCCTTATCGGCAGCGGCCTGTTCGACGAGTGTCCACGGTTGCAGATCGTGCTCGGTCATCTCGGCGAAGGTATCCCTGTGCAGCTCTGGCGCATCGACGGTCGTAACGGTTGGATGAAGGCGCCGCACAAATATGTCGCCAAAAACGGAGTCGGGTATTACTTCCGCAAGCATTTCCACGTCACCACGTCCGGCAACTTCCATACGCCATCGCTGATGAACGCGGTGGCCGAGCTCGGCGCCACACGGGTGATGTTCTCCGTCGACTGGCCGTTCGAGGATATCGGCGAGGGCGCGCGCTGGTTCGATCAGGCCGAGATCGGCGAAGCCGAGCGCGTCGAGATCGGCCGTGCCAACGCAACCAAGCTGTTCAAGCTGAAACTGAAGTAGCCGGCCGGACGATGGCAAGCAGGGCGTAAGGCCGTGCGGCTGGGTATGAACAGCCATCGAAATTAACCTGACAACGCACAAATTAGCGGGAAAGACCGCTGAAAGCCCCTGTTCTTGAACCTTTAACCCCGGGCGCCCATATTAGCAGCGACCGGATGGCAAATGCCGTTCGGCAGGGTGCCTGATCAGGACCCAAAGTCAAAGTCGCTTCAAGCGAGGACTTTGAGACCATGTCACGAGTTCCGTCACTATCCAGCCCGTTTCTGTTGGGCTTCGACGAGATCGAGCGGATGCTCGACCGAGTCACCAAGGGGGCTGACGGCTACCCACCCTACAACGTCGAGCGGCTGGCGCGCGACGGGCAAAATCCGGAGCGGTTGCGTATCACGCTCGCCGTTGCCGGCTTCACCCGCGACCAACTCGACATCTCGGTCGAGGAAAGTCAGTTGATGATCCGCGGTCGGCAGCAGGACGACAAAAGCCGCCAATTTCTCCATCGCGGTATTGCCACGCGCCAATTCCAACGCACGTTCGTGCTGGCTGACGGCATGGAGGTGCTCGGCGCCGACCTGAACAACGGGTTGTTGTCGATCGATCTGGTGCGGCCGCAAGCCGAGCGGA
>Ga0207727_100267_pt1 | contig 7142 bp, 7 predicted proteins | sample LuqExpMetageno48_FD_187806 | JGI IMG/M metagenome (GOLD analysis project Ga0207727, IMG submission 187806) | Tropical forest soil microbial communities from Luquillo Experimental Forest, Puerto Rico - Sample 48 (SPAdes) | ecosystem: Environmental > Terrestrial > Soil > Tropical forest ...
CCCGCATGCCGTCTCGCCGCTTGGGACAATTCGCGCATGGCAAAGCCATGGCCAAGGTACCAGCCCACGCGTGGCAGTTGGGTCAGACCATAGGCGAACCAAGTGACAATCCGAGAAAGCGGATCACTCATGGGCGCATGCCGAGATTCCACACTTTTACATATAGACGCCATGCAACGCGGCATTCAATGGTCGAATCGTGGTGGAATTTAAGGTGTTAAACGCTGGATGAACCGTCATTAGACACGTTCCGAATAGATTTTTGCTCGCTTATCGCGGAATATGGCCCTTATGAAACTCCCGAGACGGCATTTAGCCTTTCATCCATTTTGGTCGCGGTAGTGCCTGGCGATCCAGGCGGGGACTAAAGCCTTCCATGGCCTGCGCCAGGCAACGGATAGCTTTGCACCGGTGTCGGCTAAACGAAACTATGCTTGATGCTGATAAATTCGAAGGTGGGCTATTCTCGGTGTCAAACCAAGGTGCAAGCGGAAACAGACGCAATGGTAAATCAAAAAAGATCTAATGCAGGTACCAGGAAAGGGAATATCGAATCACTACTCAACAAGGAGTTCAGGTCGGAATTCGAAGTGCATCGTATCGTAGTGATACCATTTCCCACCCCAAATGAAGCCATGTTTTTCGAAGATCGCGACGATCTCTTGGGGCATGCGGTTACGATAAGTGATAGGGCCGGCATGCGGTTGCCAGTACCAGTAATCCGCGTAGGCAGTATTTAGATCGATAGCGATCCCGTAGCTGTGTGGGCTGGGCTGGCCAGTGTCCACAACAGCTCGGCAATTGTAAGTGCCGGCGACTGGGTATGCGGCGTGTTTGATTTTTTCAGGCAGCGCGTCAATCTCCGCCGACACGGCGCGCAAATGTTCATCGACGTGGTTTACGGAAGTGATACGAATTGGTTTACCCCAAGTCTTGGGAAGCCAGGCGAAGGAAACGAGTCGCGGCAAAACTTCACCCTTTTGGCAATGGCCGTACATCTTTGTGAAGAAAGCAGTGTTGCGGAATCGGCCTGGATCGGCTCCCGCGATTGGAGGCTTTTCAAGTGGACCGTGCGGATATGGGATACGAAACTGATCGACGACGGAAGCGTGCCGGAGGAGCTCTGATAACGTGTTACTGCTGGTGTCGTCGGAGACCGGCATTACCGTTCCATCGCGCCAGTGCAATGCTTCGGCGTCATGGCCAGTGAGTAGATCTGGATAAGCAACGACCAGCTTGTCGAGCGCCAAACGAACCTTATCAGTTTGCGCAACCAGAAGCGTACCGCTTGTGAGCATCACGAGCCCGACGACAAGCCCAAGCTCCCCGACGATGCAAATACTAAACGCGCGCCGGCCAGTGCCGTTCGCGGAACCACGAGCGGTACTTCGCCATCTTAGCGCGCTGCGCCGCCGGCGCATATCGCTTGCACGTCGATACTTCGTCACTCTTATCCGGCGCCGCCCACCGCAGTTCGACACAATCATTTGGATTATACGCCATCTCGAGATCAACCGCCCGGTCGACAACGTCCTTTAGCGAAAGCGTCCACATGGAGTTGTCGCTGCGCGTATATGAAAATCTGCGTGCTGAAAGCTCCGATGCGAGAGTCCTCTCCAATTCGGCCTTCACGTCTGCAACACTCCTGTTCCTCGGCATGGCGTAGCGTTCGGGCCGTCGCACCACGCGATCCGGATACCCGCGTACCACATCGATTGCGATTAAAAGACGGAAATCGCGCGCTGGGGTAGAGAAGTCCTCCCACGGACCGCTTGTTGCGAAGATGGCAGGGCCATCTGGCATATCCGCGGCGCCGTGCCCGCTATTCTGGAACTTTCGACCGTTTTCGACCGCCGTGACGCGCGTTTTGACTTGCTCTTCCAGGGCCGTGATCGCCTCCCTCATCGCCCGCAATGGATCGAGAGGCGCGGGCGACATCACTTCATCCATTCGATCGTAAAAGTCTTCGATGCCGAGCTTCGACTGATCGAGCGAATAATCGCCGTACTGTGAATTTTTAGCGATCTCGGAGTTGCTCAGCCGTCGCAAGTTACCGTTGTCATCGCTTACGATCGGTCGGAAGCGCTTAAATCCAGGGCTACCGAGAGAGGGTTCGTGCGCGAACAAGAAATTACCGCGCCAAAAGCGCTTGCGCGTGACCGACCCGTCAGGTTCCGCATCGACGGCGAGGAAGACGCCCGCCGCGCTGCTAGTCTGCGAAACGCGCCTCACCAGCATCAAAACGTGTCCATACGGATCGGCGTAAATGGTTCCCGGACGCAACGTCTGTTGCGTAAGCGGCACGGTATAAAAATCAGTATTGTCGTCACTTGCCAGTGTGCGCACTGCACCGGATTGAACGGCGTCGGCGACGACTGGCAAGTAATGGGCAAACGACGTCGCAAGTCCCGATTGCTTCATCACTGTGGAATTGGCGGTGCTGAACCATTGGTAGCACCGCGGCGGCTTGCCGTCGCCACCGCGCGAGCACGTTGAATAGCCAAATGGCAGGCCCATCTTAAATGCGAAATAGGCCCGCAAAAAGTACACCATATCGGTGCAGTCGGGGCGAAGGCTCATTGGCACTTCATCTTCGCCAAGGCCCAAATAGTTGAACAGGGTATTGCGCGATCGATCACGCAGCACATTATACAGCGCCGGCCACGATGGCTCTGTATCGAGTGGAGCGTCGAACAGTTTTTCGATCCATGCAGAAAACAGGTTTTCGGTTGCGCGATTCCACGAATTGCGGAGAGGCCAGAGATTCCCTGGTGTGGCGCTCGGCGGTTGCTGCCTGGCGTCGTGCACGGCGATCTCGTGCGTGATCTTGCTGCACTCGAGTGGAGCATTGTAGCGCGCCAGTGTTGCTTGCCACATGCCCGCCGCCGGTGACGCAACCTCGGCGAACCAGAAATATGGCGGCCCGCCGTGCCGTTCGCGCGACCTGGCGACGATGCTGCCATCAGGCGCGATCAACGAGAGTTCGCCTTCAAATGGCTTCTCCGCGGCGACGATTACTCGCAAAGGTGCGCCTTTCCATGGCGCAAGCGGCGATGCCAGAACCGCAAGCCCAACCTCGCCCTCACAGATACTGGAACGACTTTCCGCCTGCGCTCCCACAGCTGGGTAACAAAATGCGCCGGTGATCAGCAACAATGCTGTCACGATGGCAGTAAGTTGACGTGCCAGAAGCAATTGAGCCTCCTTACTTCCTTGATTGTAATTGCGATCGCTTTACCTGAAACATGGCACAAAATTCTTCAGCAAGCGAATTCGATATGAAGTCGTCTAGGTCGCATAGGTCGCAGCCATTGTCCATTTCGGGCCAACCCTGTTGAGGATACTGTTGAAAAATATCGTCAGCCAATTTTCAATAAGCGTAGTACGAACAGCGTCGCGACCGTACTCTTTTTTAAAATTGGCTTATTTTTGACACACAAGAACCAAATTGAAGCGCACGCCCGCTCTTGAGCCCCGGAAGGGACGCATGCGCGCTTGTGACCCCTAGATACTGACAGAGCCCAATAGGACAGCAATGACCAAGGTAATCAAGAAGCGTACGCGGCTTGGCAATAGGGGGATATTAGCTTCGTAGCCGGCGGAGGAATGGCTCAGGGGAGCGATACGTCTACCTCGGGATGATGTCGCATGCATTAGCTCCTTGCAGCCCATCGCGAATATTTCGACGGGAAATCACGCATTAGCCGACGCAGCTGATTTTCATTCTTAGTTGACATGTCACAGACTGTACCTCGGGACAGTATATTAAATGGTTCACCCGCACTACCCTTTTTGAAACCTTCGAATTTTTTGGTCGCTATCGCAGCAGCAGGACTGTTGCCTGGGGACGATCAGAGGCCGTACAAGAGATCAATGCCACCTAAGCGGTGGACGTGCATTTCGACGAATCACCCCGGACTGTGGGTAATCACAGCCGGGATCGGTTCGGTAGCGGCTTGCCTTTGCGCTCCATAGTGGCCAGTGTGGTTCGGTTGTATGCTGTTTAGCGGTCAGGTCAGAAGGAGAGTGTTACATGCGTTATAAGGTCAGGAATATCGCTGCGCTCAAAGTGATCCTTGGCGACTTGCCTGACAGGACCCGGGTCGAGGTCGACCGACACATCAAACTGTCAGCAAAGACAGTCGGCGAGCTCCGAAAGATGATTGATTGGCCTGAGGTTCTGGCGATAACTACCCCCCGGGAAGGCAGCTCGGAAAGCGTAGTAAAGGTGAGCAAGCCAAGCATAGCGACTCGGACCTCGCCAAAACAGTAGCCACGCAGTAAAGACTTGCTGAGGACTGCGGTTGATGCCGCGGGTTTTGGCGACCCATTTCTGGACCGCAAATCGATCCGGCCAGGGTTTTCACAACGAACGGTGGAAAAATTGATAAACAAGCTCCCCATGACAACCGTGGGTCACTCGGCTCTTGAGGATGAACTGAAGCATCGCATCGGGACCGAGCGTCCTCGCCTCATTCAGCGTATTCAGGAAGCAATTGCTGACGACTCCAACCTGGCTGAGAATTCGGAATACCAAGCAGCAAAGGCAGACCAGGAGATCAACGAGGGGCGCATTGCCGAACTCGAAGACAAGCTCGCGCGCGCCGAAGTGATCGACGTGTCAAAGCTTTCCGGTGATACCATCAAGTTCGGAGCTACGGTGACATTGGTCGATGAGACTAGCGACGAGAAGAAGGTTTGGCAGATAGTCGGTGAACCAGAAGCCAACGCTAGCAAGGGAAAGATTTCGGTAACTTCCCCAATCGCGCGCGCATTGATCGGCAAGACCGAGGACGCCACCGTGGAGGTTGAGGCTCCGGGTGGCGCCAAGATCTACAAAGTCCGGAAAGTTGAATGGCTTGAGAGCGGCTCAAGCAAACGAGAACGATGATAAAGGTGGTGCCGTTGCGATATTTTCGTTATTGCTTCGATACGAACACTGCCTAAATTTCTGGTGCGACCGCCAACAATCCGGCTTCAACTCTTTCCGGTCGCCTAGTCTTTTAGTGCCAACGCAACGTGAGCGAGGACAGTCCGAGTACGGCGTTAACTGCGACCGAACCTTGGACTGAAACCGGCTGCAAAGCAAAGGTACGTCCCGAGCCGCCGAGCAGAATGTTAGCACCAGCTCCAATGCCCAGACCAACGTCCCCAGATACTCCGACATAATCGCCAGCAAGTGCACCGGCTGGCACGCCGGTGGTTGGTGCAAACACGGCCCAGCCTAACGCACCACCAGCGCTGACGCCGATGTCTAGACCCACAGTGTTGATGGCGCCGTCGTAAGACTGGAGTGGTGTCCGATCGCTTGGTGTGAAGACACACTCCAAGGACTGGCGACCGGCTATCACAAACCCAACGCTGGGATTGACTTTGCAAGAGAGGCCACCAACCTGTGCCCACGGCTGGGGTGTTGTTTGTGCTCGGGTCGGCGTAACTTGGCTAATCCCGATGGTGGAAACTATAGCTGTGATAACAACTAATTCAATACCGCGCATAAGTTTAACCCCCATGTTGTGGTCCACCTCGGACATTAAGGTCGATTTGCCAATGTGTCCTGGTAACAATGCCTAATTATAAAGTCTACTCAGAAAATGCCAATTATGATGGAGCAGCACACTCGTAGACACATCGATAAGACCACAATAGTCAAGACTCGCACTAAATGCATCGGGCATTGTCCAGCTACCTCTCTAAGGTGAGGGGTCCGGGCCTGCTAAGGAATTCGCTTCAGCCCGAAGATCAAACCGGCAGGCGACATTTTCGGCAACACAAACGGAACTCAAAAGAACTATCTGCAGCTCATGCGGCAGCCGTAGCCTTGATGATTCTTGCATGCAGCAAGCCATGAAGTCGTTGCCGTTCTTTCACCCACAAAAAAACACTAATGAGCAAGCTATCAAGCACAATTTGCGCCGAGGAGACGTCCGACCCTGCTTCTGCTAAATCCCAAATAAGCTGCCGTTGACGGTCGACACAGGCAACCATTTCCCGCACTTGGCCGTCTGCCTTGGCCAATTCGGCAACGAGAGAACTGTCGGTGTTGTCTTCAGGTTGCATGCTGTAGATGCCGGCGGATATGAAATCATAGATTCTCACTGCTTAACTGTCTGTAACAGCCATGCAACACCGGACAAATTTTGGATGGGGTTGAATTCGCTTACGTTCTTTCACACACGAGGTAAGCCGATAGGCACGCTATCGAGCATGGTATGGTTAATGCTTATGGTTAATGAGCATGTTCCTGTGGCACCACTATCCGGTCCTAGGCTATGCCTGCTGGGATTCTCAGAAACAATGACGGCGACGAGATAAGGATTGAAGTAAAACAATGCATCTGCAGCAGCGAATATTGGTGACCGGCGGTTCTGGTTTCCTCGGCTCACACCTCTGTGAGCGTCTCTTGGCCGAGGGAGCGGAAGCAATTTGTCTCGATAATTTTTTCACTGGAGCGCGGCGCAATATAGAACACCTGATCGGCCACAAACGGTTCGAAATCATTCGGCACGACGTAACCTTCCCAATCTATATCGAAATTGACCAAATTTATAACTTGGCGTGCCCAGCATCTCCAATTCACTATCAGCGCGACCCGGTTCAGACGACGAAAACCAGCGTGCATGGCGCAATCAATATGCTCGGACTGGCCAAGCGGGTGAAGGCAAAAATCCTCCAGGCGTCTACGTCGGAAGTTTATGGTGATCCCAATGTACATCCCCAATCCGAGGATTATTGGGGACATGTCAATCCGATCGGGCCGCGTTCGTGCTACGATGAAGGAAAGCGTTGTGCTGAAACCCTGTTCTTCGATTATTGGCGCCAACACAAATTGCGAATCAAGGTGGCCCGTATCTTCAATACTTACGGTCCGCGTATGCACCCAAACGATGGGCGGGTTGTGTCAAACTTTATAGTCCAGGCATTACAGGGACGCGATATCACGATTTACGGTGACGGTTCTCAGACGCGCTCATTCTGTTACGTTGATGATCTTATTGACGGATTGGTCCGCCTTATGGCGTCGCCCGATTCGGTCGTTGGTCCTATCAATATGGGAAACCCGGTTGAGTTTTCGATGCTGCAGCTTGCAAAAACGATCTTGGACCTAACAGGCTCGCGGTCGAAGATTATTCATCGACCAT
>Ga0207727_100271_pt1 | contig 7101 bp, 9 predicted proteins | sample LuqExpMetageno48_FD_187806 | JGI IMG/M metagenome (GOLD analysis project Ga0207727, IMG submission 187806) | Tropical forest soil microbial communities from Luquillo Experimental Forest, Puerto Rico - Sample 48 (SPAdes) | ecosystem: Environmental > Terrestrial > Soil > Tropical forest ...
AAAGGACAACGGCGAGGAAGATTGGTCAGCCACGATTCGCAAGGTCGATGAGAACGTTGACGAGCCTGCCGACCGACATCGCAATGTCATTGCTTAACAAGCGGTGAGACGATGTCCGCTGATGGCGTGGCGACTTGAACAACCTTATGGCAGGGATTCACAAAATCTCGCAGCAATAATCGATCAATTCAGACGACGCAGAGGACGTGGCGATGCGTTTCGGAGACGGCACGGCGGGTGTTTTGACACGATAGGCTGGTCTTAATGGGGCGTGGCGTCCTGCTTTAATATTCTTTTTCCAAATTTTAAGAAGCGCGCGGCCCAGCCATCAACGCCGGTACTATCAGTATTGACGTATCTGCATGACTCAATTGGAACCTTATGGAACGAGTCAACAACGGTGACTATGTTAGAAACTACATCGTGACTAAAGCGTAATAGACAGGCCTCGGCTGAGAGATCCCGCGTGCATCTTTGACCGCTGACGAGGAGCTAACAGATGCGTAAGCTAGAGATCGGAATACAGGTAAGTGAACATCGCGATACAGGGCTGCTCGTAGCGATGAGTGATGACTTGCAGGGGTTTGTGGTGCGCGCCCATAGAGAGGATGACCTGACGGGTAAGCTGGCTACTGCGTTCAGGAATTTTATGGCCGCAATCGGCACTCCGGTACGGAATGTTGAGGTTGTCAGAAACGAGTCCGTTCCTGGCATCGGGCCGCGAGCTTACATTGCAAGGGGCTTTCTCGATAACGCTGCCTAATGGGCCCGATTCGCGGACCATGGCCGCGAATCAAAACGAATCCGCCCTCGCTGGGAATCCTTGGATACTTCTGACCAGATTGTTTGGTCGGTTATGTCTAGACATCATACCTCAGCCCTCCCTTCGGGCAATCATGAGACTGCTATGGCAAAATGTCCTGAACTTTCCATCAACGAGATGCTGAGTGATCCAATCGTGCGTGCCATGATGGCCTCCGACCGTGTCAACCTTGGGGAATTACAGCATTTACTGCGCTCGATCGCGGAGCACCTTCGAATGCGTGCACGATGAACTCTGGCGCGCTCATTTTTGCTTTGGGTCATGTACGTACGCTTGCTTTGGGTCATGTGCGTACGGCGCCTTGGCAAAAGCCTTTTTGACGTTTGCTGCAGCATTGGTCGGGTGCGGTCATATGTCCGGCCCGTTTGTTCGGCACGTATGGCCGCTGGCCATATTGCTTTGCGCGGATCGGGTCCCAATCGTAAGCGCGCACTTTAAAGTGCGATGACCAAAACGGGTTCTCCCGATTCCCGGCTACGACCTTGTCTGCATTACGTCATCATCAAAACTTTTTTCCGTACCATTGCCAGTGGCCTCACCTCCTTGAACTGCTGCTTCAATGCAACCGCATTCCGGTGCCACCGAGTGGCGCCGTCCACAGCATCAATAGCGGTCATCTGGATTTAGCCGATCGCCCATGCGCCAGATCGTCGACAAAGTAGGTGATCCTACAAACTTTGCGTTTCGATCACGCCAAAACGCGTCAATGCTGAAAAATGGACCAGGCCAGGAACGCCTCTCTCGTCACGACGATTGTTACCACCGTCCAAAACGCTGCTTCCCACATACAAAGTTACCTGCCGGACCAGTTGTTATGATTTCATTGGAATTGTTGATTAACAAGCGTATGACGCTTACGTCTGAAGGTCGCGCGGATGGATTGCACTCGAACGTCAGTGCGCAGATCACGTCCATCTATTTTTTCCTGAATTTCTGTGACGAAAAAGCGACGGTTCTACGTCGCTTAGCCCTGATTGCTTATGCGATAGGCAATCAAATGCCGCTTTTTGAATCAGTTCATACAATTTCGACTTTTATGCGGTGTAGCGCATGAGATGCGCGCATGTATCGTATGTTGTTCCGCCGCTTTTGCGCGGCCCGAATCAAAATACATTGAATTGCGATAATTAAAAAAATTGCGGGAAACGCCTTGGAATGTCCACCAAGGGAGACGACATCATGACCTACGGCCCATCTGCAGTTGCCCCCCGCGAAGTCAGTTATCCGGAAGTTTCGACGAAGCGCGTCAGTCGCCGCGGCCTATTGCTCCGGTTATTTGACGCCATGATGGCCTCGCGCCAGCGTCAAGTCGACCGCGAGATCGCGCGGTATCTTGCGGGCACCGGAGGCAAATTTACCGACGAAGCCGAGCGTGAGATCGAACGCCGCCTCCTATCCACGTTGTCGCGCTGGTGAAGTGGTTTCAACGTAGCCCTTTCGCCTACGAGCGCGCGTAGTTCCGAAGAAAACACAGGTGTTAGAAATGGCTGTTGCTACACAGAAGATTTGGTCGTGGCGGCCCAGGATGTTCTGGGCCGGCCGTGAAGCCATGGCGAAAACGCGACGCCTACCACACGAGGGAGCCAGAGCCGTGCCCGGTTCGCTTCATTCAGGCGTTTTCAGCGAAATCAAGATGTTAGATGTCTCTGGCCAATCGTTGCGTGTAGGAATCCGGCGTGGAAAAAGCAGCTCGCCACCGCTTGTCATATTCAATGGAATCGGCGCCAACCTCGAGCTGCTCGAGCCATTCGTTGAGGCCCTCAAAGGGATCGAGATCGTTGTGTTTGACGTGCCGGGCGTTGGGGGCTCGCCGGCACCGAAGCTGCCTTACCGTTATTCGAGAATCGCTCGGCTAACCAACCGGCTGTTGACGGCTCTCGGATATACTGGAGAAGTCGACGTCCTCGGGCTGTCTTGGGGAGGAATGCTGGCGCAGCAATACGCATATCTCAATCCGGATCGTTGTCGGCGATTAATTCTTGCCGCTACTGCGTCGGGGTGGACGATGGTGCCTGGACATTTCTCGGTGATTCGGAAACTAGCCAACCCGAACCGCCATTCGGATCCTGAGTACCTCCGGCGGATCGCCCCGGAGCTCTTTGGCGGTTCGTTTCGTCAGAATCCAAACCTCATCGATCAGCACATCGACCGAATACAGTCCCCGCCAAGAGTTGGCTATCTGTACCAACTTGCCGCCTTGTGGGGATGGACTAGCGTGCCGTGGCTGCATCGACTAACGCAGCCCATACTAATCATGGCGGGGACGGAGGATCCAATCGTCCCGCTAGTGAACGCCAAGATAATGCAGAGTTTCATTCGACGATGCGAGCTTTTCACGATCGACGATGGCCACCTTTTTCTAATTACACGTGCTAAGGAGGCCGCCTCCGTTGTAAAACAATTTCTGACCAGACCGATTGAGAAAGACCTCAAGATATCGTCGGCTGGCATCCGCTCCCGTCTGTCCCATCTGGCACGCAGACTTCGTTTCGAGCCCGGGAGGTTAAAGGCAAATTTCAGAGCGATAAGCGCGTAGATTCGGGCCCTTTAGGTCCGGGAGGAATCGCGAGTTACTCGCCCTCGGATGGGTGCTGGGTCGTAGTCGACCGCGGGCCCGCTTTGGCTACGATCGTTTTAACAGCTTCGATCAGAACCAATGATTATGCGGGTTTCAGTTAACCGCAGTCGTTAGGGTTTTCTGTATGCCTCGCTTGTGTGATATTAGCCCGCCATGCGTCCCCCGATCTGGCGGCCAAGGAAACGCCGGCGGCCCAGGAAGCACTATTACAGCATCGTTGGCGAGAAAATTGTCACGGTGATGGGACTGATTTTCGTTTTGGCGTTGGTGGCATTCATCGTGTTTGCTTACGGGGTGATATGGCGGTGATGCAGCCAATCGCGAGTCTAGGAGTCCCGTAGATTCGATTTCCTGCCTTGGTGGCTGGTGCTGAGACATGCTTGCGGCTATGCCCTGGCGAATTGGGGCACTGACACCCCGGACGTATCGGCCATCGCTCAATTCAATCCACGGTGCCCTTGTTGAGGAAAGGAAACGTCTTTCTTTTCGTTAGTGCCATAGTCTCAACGCTGGGCATGGCCATCTCCCCTAAAGTGCCGACGAGCAGCCAATTCCGCGGCGCGGACGTCCCGAAACAAATGGCCGTCAATCGCTGAGTAGTCGGGATCGGCGGAGAAGAAACGGAAGCCACCGCGGTCGCGGATCACGATGCCCGCTGCTTCCTCGTGAATCTCGATGACGAACCTGTCAGACATATCTTGCTCCGGTGTAGGCCGGTAATTCCGATGTGAATTGTTGCGACGAGAAAGGGTCGCGTGTCGTCAACACGCGCCGGTTGCGGTACAAACCAGGTCTGCAGGATGATGGCTGGAAAACGATTGTAAGCGACGTGCTGAAATGAAGCGCCATGGGATATTCTCCGTTGTTAGGAGCCCACGAATTCGCTTCGTGGCGCTTTAGCATTTTTGACGCGGTGCAAGCTGCTCCATCAAATCCCGCGATCTCTCGAAAGAGATGAGCACCAAGACATAACTTCGTTAGCGGGTCAACATCATGAGAAAAATAAGGTAATTTGTATTTTGCATGTGTAACGACACAGTATGCGCTTCTCTATGCGTCAAACAAAAAGAAAAACTGTTTTATAAGTACTTGGAAGGGTCCGAGGATTATGCAGTTCCCTAAAAGTGGGCGGCATTGCCCATATGGGGCTAAAAAAATTGGGAGCACGCTTGCACGGCGCTCGAATACGCGGTGGTTGAAATTGTCCCCCCTTGTATGAGGAGGACATGCATTTTAGAGTCCTTCAAACAGCGCTGTCGACAGGTAGCGTTCAGCAAACGACGGTATGACAACTACGATGTTCTTGCCGGCAAGGCCCGACCGCTTGCCAACTTCAAAAGCTGCGGCCACGGCAGCACCTGACGAAATTCCAGCCGGTATCCCTTCGTAACGGGCAAGCCCGCGCGCCGTTTCGAAAGCCGTCTCATTGGCGACAGTGATAACCTCGTCAATGACCGAACGGTCCAGAATTTCTGGAACGAAACCTGCACCAATTCCCTGAATTTTGTGTGGTCCGGGATTTCCACCGGATAACACTGGACTATCGGAGGGCTCGACAGCAACCACATGGAGCGAGGGTTTCCGTGGCTTGATGACCTGACCCACACCAGTGATAGTGCCTCCGGTTCCGACGCCGCCGACAAACACGTCAATTTCGCCGGCAGTATCGTTCCAAATTTCCTCAGCCGTCGTACGGCGGTGGATGTCGGGGTTTGCTGGGTTCTTGAATTGTTGCGGCATGACCGCGTTTTTCGTCTCGCGCAACAGTTCTTCCGCCTTTGCTATTGCGCCTTTCATCCCTTTAGCGGCATCAGTCAGAACGAGCTCGGCGCCAAGCAGTAATAGCATTTTGCGTCGTTCGACCGACATCGATTCGGGCATGACCAGTATCAATCGATAACCGCGGGATGCCGCGACGAACGCGAGCGCAATTCCCGTGTTGCCGGAGGTCGGCTCTATCAATACGGTGTCGGGTCCGATTTTTCCGGCGGCCTCTAGCGCTTCGATCATCGCAATGCCGATGCGATCCTTCACGCTGGCTGCTGGGTTAAAATATTCCAGTTTGGCAAGAATGTTCGCGTTAACGCCATGCATGTTTGGTAGGCGGCGAAGGCGAACGAGTGGGGTGTCGCCAATTGCTTCAACGATCGAGCCAAAAATGCCACCACGTCCCGGCCGGCGCGGTGTCGTCCTTTGTGTTTTGATCGAGGTCGCTTCAGTTAAAGACATGGTCGTCTCCTTCGAGATCCTTGTGTGCATTCGGCCCCGACGCTTAGTTAGCGTATAATAGTGGGTGCGATTGCCGGTAATTGGAAACAATAAACAATAATAAAGATGCCGTCCCTTGATATCCCCGAGATTGTTCTTGCCGCGATCGCTGTTTTTGCGGCCTTTGTAAATGGTGCCATTGGCTACGGGTTTTCCTCACTCACCGTGCCGGTCGCGCTCGTCTTTTATGCAAATCGCGTCCTCAATCCCGCCGTCGTCGTGATCGAGGTCTTCCTAAACATATATGTTCTCCTCATTAATCTGAAGGGCGTTCCGGCTGTTTGGAAAAGGGTGTTTCCCATTCTTATCGGGCTATTGCCCGGCATAGGAGTCGGAGCCGTTATTCTTGCGTCGGTTCAACCTGGCTGGATTAAACTCGGCACCTACGCTGTCATTCTGCCCCTCATCCTACTGCAAGCCGCCGGTTGGCGGAGGCCGATCCGGTCAACATGGGTTATCGGTCTCCCGTTTGGAACGTCGCTTGGCATCCTGTATTCGGTAACAACCATCTCAGGGCCGCCCCTAGCGATTTTGTTCAATAATCAGGGCCTGGTCAAAAACGAGTTTCGGGCCGGTCTCGCATTGGTTCGCGTGGCTGAATCAAGCGTGACGGCCGTCGTGTATTACCATCTCGGTCTTTTCATATCCGAAAGCGCGAACATCTTATTGCTGCTCATTCCCTGCGTTATGGTTGGAATACCGCTTGGCGCTTATCTCATCCGACGACTGGATGCCGAGACGTTTCGTCGTATATGTATGAGCTTTGATGCATGGGTCGTCGGATTCGGTCTCTCCAGGGTGTTGATTGAACTGAACTTGGTGGAAAGCCCGTGGGCCTACAGCGTGATGGCGATTACCATTTTGATAGATGCCTATTTGTTGTACATCTTTTTCACAGTACAGAAAGCGAGCTTACAGCGATCGCAAGCACTATGGACTGCGCAGAGACCCCGCGACCGGAGTGAGTCGCATGATCGCATTCCTTCGAACATGACAGAACTTCCCGCCGAGCCCTTCGGCCCACTCGGCCGCTTGCTCGGTTACGTCATTGCGATCGCCGCTGCTGCAATGCTGGTATACAGTGTTTTCCCGGGATTTCATCTGCTGCCTTAGGACGAAGCAGCACGGATGAAAACATGGCCACCGCCCAGCGAGCGGCGGCCTCCGGTATCGAAGGGTGCGTCGCCAGCCCTGTCATTTCAAGGAGGTGGCTCTTCCGAGAGCGCACTGGGCGCATCGGCTCTCCTTTTCGGTTCGGCATTTTCAATGCAGCGTCTCGATGGCCAAAGCGATGCCTTGGCCGCCGCCGATGCACAGCGTGACCAGGCCGCGCTTGAGACCGTCACGCCGCATCGAGTGAATGAGTTTTGTCGTGAGCACCGCGCCCGTCGCGCCAATCGGGTGGCCGTGGGCGACCGCACCGCCCTCGACA
>Ga0207727_100273_pt1 | contig 7081 bp, 4 predicted proteins | sample LuqExpMetageno48_FD_187806 | JGI IMG/M metagenome (GOLD analysis project Ga0207727, IMG submission 187806) | Tropical forest soil microbial communities from Luquillo Experimental Forest, Puerto Rico - Sample 48 (SPAdes) | ecosystem: Environmental > Terrestrial > Soil > Tropical forest ...
CGCAGGCGAGCCGACGCCAACGGAAACATCATCCTCATGCGCGCACCGCTGTCCCTATCGGAAACTTAAATCCGGACATATTGGTGGTGCAACCCGCCCAGGATTGGCACGGACAGAATGCGGCCGACGGTCTGGACGGCGCGCGACATCGGCGCATCCCGGTCCAGCGTTGACCTACGACTCCATATTTGATGCATGGATACGCCAGGCCGCAAGTGGTGCGCGTCAGAACCTTCGCAAGATGATCGTAGTTGATTTGCTCGACAAGGGTGGACACGTCTGTGCCCGATGGCGTTTCCGAAATGCAATGGCCCAGCAAGTTTAGGGTTGCTCCGGTGAGCGTGGGCGGCAATACAGCCGCCGTCGAGTTGGTGACAATCGAACATGAAGGTTTCAAACGCGATGCGGATGTTGCGACGCCAGCCACAGGTGGCGAGCGCGTTGGCACGAGACGATCACGGCCCTTTGGCAAGAGCAAAATGGGAGCATGAGAAATGGTGACCGCGGATCGCAGAGACCGTCCTTACCGAAAACTCATCCGCACGAATTGATGGTGAAAACCTCCACAGGTGACCGGCACATATTTTGTTTTGGTAGGGACAACCATCGATGCATGTCCGTTCAGGACACGGCCGCTAGCGGCGGCATCTCCGGCCGCCGATCAATTACCTTGTCGACTAAGCCGAAATCCTTGGCCATCTCTGCCGTCAGAAAATAATCGCGTTCCAGCGCGTCTTCGATCTTCTGCAGCAGCTGGCCAGTATGCTTCATGTAGATCTCGTTGAGCCGCTTCTTGAGATTTAAAATCTCCTGGGCGTGCAGCATGATGTCTGTCGCCTGGCCCTCGAAGCCGCCCTTGGGCTGATGCACCAAGATGCGCGCATTTGGCAGCGTGAAACGTAGGCCCTTCTGCCCGGCGGCGAGCAGCAGCGATCCCATTGAGGCCGCCTGCCCGAGACACATCGTCGACACCGGCGGACGCACGAACTGCATGGTGTCGTAGATTGCGAGCCCCGAGGTCACCATCCCGCCCGGGCAGTTGATGTACATCGAGATTTCCTTTTTCGGATTCTCGGCTTCCAGGAACAGCAGCTGCGCGACAACCAGTGTGGCCAAGCCGTCTTCGATCGGTCCGGTGATGAAGATGATGCGCTCCTTCAAAAGCCGCGAATAGATGTCGTAGGCGCGCTCGCCGCGATTGGTCTGCTCGACCACCATTGGGACGAGCTGGTTCCGGTAGGTATCGGGCGGATCTCTCATGTCGCCTCCTTTGGACCGGCCGATCGCCATCAGCGCAAATTTCTTGTTAGGTAACCTGCGGGAGCTTCAGCCGGAAGCGCAATGAGGACACTGACGGCCGCAAGTGCGGCGACCTTCATGCTCTGCTCCTAGGGTACACCACTGCTGCGAAGCGGTCTTTTACATTTTCTGAGGAGTCGCCAGTCCAATTCCGCTTTTCTTCGTGGTGACAAATGCGTCGAATATCCGGGACCCGAGTAGGTGTAAGCACGCCCATCCTGGTTATACCGCCGCCGCGCAAATACATCCGGCGGTTCAGCGATTTTAGACCTGAAGGGCTCGCAATATTGCGACGGCCGCGTCGAATTCACCCTGGCGGTAGGCCCGGCGTTCGACGGCCTGCTCGTCGTGGCCCCATTTCTGCATCTGCCAGTCCTCGTCCACATGCGCCGCCGCCCAGACCGCTTCCGGTTCCATCGCCCCGTGCATCAGCGCCAGCGCCAACAGGGCCGAGCCCGTCAGCGTGGTGATTGCTGATAGCGCGCCGAGCCGCCATGGGTCGGAGGGGATGCCGGCGCTCGCGGCCGCCAACGCCTGCTCCGGCTGCACAACGTGCATGACGCCCTGCGCCAGCACGAAACGGGCACCAAAAGTATGGTTCGCCCACGCGAGCACCGGATCCCAGGCCCGAGTCTGCTGCTCCACCAAGCTGTCAGGCGTTTGGGCTCGATAGAACAACAGATCGGAGGAGAGATAATTCGCCACCTCCTTGGCAACCGGATCGGGCGCCGCCGTCACGGCGTCGATGATCGCGTTAGCGAGTCGAGTAAGCGGCATGTGCACCGGGTCGATCACCTTCTCCTGCGCGTTCCATTCCTCGGCGATGGCAGCGGCGAGCCGGGGCGTCGGCGCGGCGAGTTGACGACGCGACGGCGTTCTGACCGGCTTGCCGTCGAGCAGTAGCGGAAAGCCGCCCTCGCCCGGGACGTCCCCAACCGAGGCGTACTGATAGAACCGTTTGCGCAATCGCTGGCGCGCGCTGCGGCGCGCCGCTCGCTGCGAATTGTCCTCGATGAGGTCACCCATACGACGGATGTCGGTTTTGGTTTCTTCAGAGACTTTCATCACATTTTGTAAAGCTGTGTCACGCGGCCCGCGCATTGTGCAATGCAAAATTGAACGTCCGTCGGCCAGGCGGACTTAGCCATGCATAGTGGAACCCCGATGCCGTTCTTCCGCCGCTTTCCGGGAAAAACCCCTTGTTAACACGCGTGCTTGATAGATCCTGTTAGAAGCGAAGATGGGTAGCCTTGGGGGGTTCTACCCCATATATTCCGGCCGTGAATCGCGGCTCGAGAAGAAGACCGCGCATAGGGAACTGCAAGCGGCCAGGGACTACAATGTTACACCGCTCCGATCAGTGGCGGTGCGGGGCGCGTTTCGAGGAATGAATGAAGAACACCAACATTGCCGCGCCGGACTACTTCCACAAGGTAGTCGATTGCCAATGGGCCTGTCCGGCCCATACAGCGGTCCCGGAATACATCCGTTTGATTGCGGCGGGGCGTTATTCCGACGCCTACATGATCAACTGGAGATCCAACGTGTTTCCGGGCGTGCTGGGCCGCACCTGCGACCGGCCCTGCGAGCCGGCCTGCCGGCGCGTGCGGGTGGAAAATCAGCCGGTCGCGATCTGCCGCTTGAAGCGCGTCGCCGCCGATTATAAGGATGACATCAAGGGGCGCCTGCCGAAGCCCGCCGCACGCAAGAACGGCAGACGCATTGCGCTGGTAGGCGGCGGCCCCGCCTCGCTCACAGTGGCGCGCGACCTCGCGCCTCTCGGTTATCACTGCGTCGTTTTCGACCAAGACCCCAAAGCGGGCGGCATGATCCGCACGCAGATCCCGAAATTCCGCCTGCCCGATAGCGTGATCGACGAGGAATGCGGTTATATCCTTGACCTTGGGGTCGAATTCCGCGGCAACAAACGCATCGATAGCATGAAGGCCCTGCTCGCTGACGGCTGGGACGCGATCTTCGTAGGCTCGGGTGCGCCGCGCGGGCGCGAGCTCGACATCCCCGGCCGCAAGGAAGCGGCCAAGAACATCCATATTGGCATCGACTGGCTGTCCTCGGTCTCGTTTGGCCACGTCACAAAAATCGGCAAGCGAGTGGTCGTGCTTGGCGGCGGCAATACCGCGATGGACTGCTGCCGTTCGTCGCGCCGGCTCGGCGGCGAGGACGTACAGGTTGTGGTGCGCTCGGGGTTCGACGAGATGAAAGCGTCGCCCTGGGAAAAGGAAGACGCAATGCACGAGGGCATCCCGATCCACAATTACCTGGTGCCCAAGCAATTCACCCACAATAACGGCGAGCTCACCGGCATCACCTTCGAAAAGGTGAAGGCGCAATACGACGACAAGGGCCGCCGCAAGCTAGTGCCCACGTCCGAGCCGGATCAATACTTCCCCTGCGACGACGTGCTCGTGGCGGTCGGCCAGGAAAATGCCTTTCCCTGGATCGAGCGCGATATCGGCATCGAATTCGACGCGCACGACATGCCCAAGGTCGATCCAAAGACCATGGCCTCGACGCATCCGAAGGTGTTCTTCGGCGGCGACGCCGCCTTCGGTCCGAAGAACATCATCTGGGCGGTGGCACACGGCCACGAGGCCGCCGTCTCCATCGATAAGCTACTCAACGGCGAGAACATCGGCGACCGCCCGGCCCCGGCGGTCGAACTGATCAGCCAGAAGATGGGCATCCACGAGTGGAGCTATACGAACGAAGTGGTCCTCGACCACCGCTACAAGGTGCCACTGCGCGACAAGATAGTGGCACTCAAAGACATCAAGGCCGAGGTCGAACTTGGCTTCGATCCGCAGCTGGCGCTAGCGGAAGCCGGGCGCTGCCTCAACTGCGACGTGCAGACTGTGTTCACCTCGCAGCTTTGCATCGAATGCGACGCTTGCGTCGACATCTGCCCTATGGACTGCATCACCTTCACAGTCAATGGCGAGGAAGCCGATCTGCGCACGCGCCTCAATGCGCCGTCGAAGAACTTCAGTCAGGATCTCTACGTTCAGGGCGGCCTAAAGACTGGCCGCGTGATGGTGAAGGACGAGGACGTCTGCCTGCATTGCGGCCTGTGTGCTGAACGCTGCCCGACCGGCGCTTGGGACATGCAAAAATTCTTACTGGAAATGACTCACGCGGGAACTTCATGTCGACCGCCAGCCCGATCAGCCGCGTAAACGACTTCGTCGTCCGTTTCGCCAACGTCAACGGCTCTGGTTCCGCCAGCGCTAACGAGATGTTCGCGCGCGCGGTGCTCCGTATGGGCATCCCGGCGGCGCCGCGCAACATCTTCCCGTCCAACATCCAGGGCTTGCCGACCTGGTATGAGGTGCGCGTGTCGGAAGCGGGCCACCTGGGCGCGCGCGGCGGCACCGACCTGATGGTCGCGATGAACCCTCAGACCTTCGACAAGGACATCGCCGGCATCGAGCCCGGCGGCTATTTGCTCTACGATTCGACCAAGCAGCTCCCCGCCTCGAAGTTCCGCCCGGACATCACCGTGATCGGCGTGCCGCTGACCGCGATTTGCAACCGCGAATACACCGACCCGCGTCAGCGCCAGCTGTTCAAGAACATCATCTATATCGGCGTGCTTACCGTCCTGCTCGACATGAACGCAAAAGTCGTCGAGCAGCTTATTGGCGAACAATACAAGGGCAAGGAAAGGCTGATCGAGCCCAACATCAAGGCGCTGCATGTCGGCCGCGATTACGCGACGCTCAACCTCAATGCGATCGGTTTGCGCCTGAAGAAGTGCGACAAGGTCGGCAACCGCATTTTCATCGAGGGTAACTCCGCGGCCGCGCTCGGCGCCCTCTATGGCGGCGCAACGGTCTGCGCCTGGTATCCCATCACGCCGTCATCGTCGCTCGCCGACGCCTTCACCCGCCACTGCGCCAGGTTCCGCGTCGATCCGCAAACCAAGCAGGCTCGATACGCCATCATCCAGGCCGAGGACGAGCTCGCCTCCATTGGCATCGCGATCGGCGCCGGCTGGAATGGCGCGCGCGCGTTTACCGCCACTTCTGGCCCCGGCATTTCGCTAATGCAGGAGTTCATTGGGCTTGCCTATTTCGCCGAAATCCCCACGGTGGTGTTCGATGTGCAACGTGCCGGCCCCTCGACCGGTATGCCGACGCGCACGCAGCAGTGCGACATCATCTCCTGCGCCTATGCGTCGCACGGCGACACCAAGCACGTACTCTTGTTCCCCGAGGATCCGGCCGAAGCCTTCGACATGGGCGCACAAGCCTTCGACCTCGCCGACCGGCTGCAGACGCCAATCTTCGTCATGCTCGACCTCGACATCGGCATGAACCACCACCTCTGCCGCCCGCTCACCTGGGACGACGAGCGCAAATACGACCGCGGCAAGGTAATGACCGCAGAAGAACTCGATGCCGGCAAGGAATTCGGCCGCTACCTCGACGTCGACGGCGACGGTATCCCCTACCGCACCTATCCGGGCACACATCCGACCAAGGGGTCGTTCTTCACCCGCGGCAGTTCGCGCGACCGCTACGCGCGCTACACCGAGGAAGGCGCCCCCTACGTTGACAATATGCAGCGGCTGATCCGCAAGCTCGAAACTGCCAAGGACCTGGTACCTCGGCCGCTCCTCGCCAATGCCGGTAAGCCGACCAAATACGGCGTAATCTATTACGGCTCGACTTCGCCGGCGATGGACGAGGCGATTGGCATGATCGAAGCACGCAGCCATTCGCTCGACCGTATGCGGATTCGCGCCTTCCCGTTCCACTCGAGCGTTAGCAGCTTCGTCGCCGACCATGATTTCGTGTTCGTTGTCGAGCAGAACCGAGACGGCCAGCTTCGTTCGCTCATTGTCAACGAATGCGGCATCGATCCAGTGCGGCTGGTGCCGATCCTGCATTACGACGGCACGCCGATCACCGCCCGTTTCATCGCCAAGGCGATCGGCGATCATCTCGACAAGCTGAAAGTGACGCCATTGAAGGTAGCCTCATGACGTATCTAGCCAAGCCGAAGTTCCATCACCCGAGCCTGCCGACGAACGAGCTCGGCTACACCCACCGCGACTATGAGGGCACCGTCTCGACGTTGTGTGCCGGCTGCGGGCACGATTCGATCACTGGCGCCATCATCCAGGCCTGCTTCGATCTGTCGATTGAGCCGCACCGCGTGGCGAAGATCTCCGGCATCGGCTGCTCGTCAAAGACCCCGACCTATTTCCTCGGCAATTCGCACGGGTTCAATTCGGTGCACGGCCGCATGCCCTCCGTGCTCACCGGCGCCAACCTTGCCAACCGCGACCTAATCTATCTCGGCGTGTCGGGCGACGGCGACAGCGCTTCGATCGGACTCGGCCAGTTCGCCCACTGCCTGCGACGCGGCGTCAACATGGTCTACATCGTCGAGAACAACGGCGTGTACGGACTGACCAAAGGCCAGTTCTCCGCCACTGCCGACCGCGGTTCCAAGTCGAAGCGCGGCTTCATCAACACCGACAATTCCATCGATCTCGTCGCCATGGCGCTGCAGCTCGGCGCTTCCTTCGTCGCCCGTTCCTTCTCCGGCGACAAGCAGCAGCTAGTGCCAATCATCAAGGCGGCCATCGCCCACCAGGGCGCCGCCTTCATCGACGTAATCTCGCCGTGCGTTGCCTTCAATAACCACGCCGGTTCGACCAAGAGCTTCGATTTCGTGCGCGAGCACAACGAGGCGGTGAACCGGCTCGATTTCATGCCGAGCCGCATGCCGATCGAGATCAAACAAGAGCCCGGCA
>Ga0207727_100274_pt1 | contig 7031 bp, 3 predicted proteins | sample LuqExpMetageno48_FD_187806 | JGI IMG/M metagenome (GOLD analysis project Ga0207727, IMG submission 187806) | Tropical forest soil microbial communities from Luquillo Experimental Forest, Puerto Rico - Sample 48 (SPAdes) | ecosystem: Environmental > Terrestrial > Soil > Tropical forest ...
GCAAGTGACGGCGATCGGCCCGCTCGGCATTGAATATCTCGATCCCGCCGACGATCCGCGCAAACAAGGCCGGCAGTCCTTGCATCGCTCACAATCAAACTGAAACACCGAGGGTCGCGAAAGCGCTGCACGAGAGCCGGAGCGGCTAAAATAAGTGTCGGGGTGGCCTCCGAACTCTCACACCGAGCTAGTGAACCGCTGTGTCCTCGGCATGAGCGGGTGGGGAGGCTGCCTTCCGTTCGCTAGGGGGCCGAGCGGCGGTGCCTCTTCGTTGACGCAAACGTTCTGCGACAATGAATAGCAGTGGGATAATAAAAATTCCGAATACAGACGCCGCTAGCATGCCCCCGAAGACAGGAGTTCCCACGGCATGGCGGGTTGCGGCACCGGCCCCTCGCGCAATCACGAGGGGAAATAGTCCGAAGATGAAGGCAAAACTCGTCATCATCACCGGACGGAATCTCAGCGCTGCGGCTTCAATAGCGGCGGCAGTGATATCTTTGCCGAGCTGCCGCTGCTCCACGGCGAATGCGACGATCAAAATGCCGTTTTTGGCCGCCAGCGCGATCAGCGCCACTAAACCGATTTGCGCGTAAACATCGAAGCTTAGCCCCGCAATCTGTACAGCGACGAGTGCGCCTAATACGCCGACGCTGACAGACAATAGAGCGGGAATGGGTATGTTCCAACTCTCGTAGAGCGCAACCAGAAAAAGATACGCAAAGAGAATAGCAAGGCCGAGCACAATTGACGTTCGGCCGCTCGCTGCTTTTTCTTGAAACGCCGTCCCAGTCCATTCGAAAGAGTAGCCGGCAGGAAGCGTAACAGCCGATATGCGTTCCATCGCTGCGAGCGCCTGGCCAGAACTGTAACCTGGCTTGGGGGCACCATTGAGGACGGCACCTCGGTAGCCGTTGTAACGCACCACCGTTTGCGGCCCCTGGACGAGCTTCGCCTCGGCCAGCGCGCGAATCGGCACCATGCCACCACGCGCATTGCGCACATAGATCCTTTGGATGTCATCGATACGGCCACGAAAGGCGGCCTCCGCTTGTAGGTTGACCTGCCAAGTGCGGCCAAAAACATTGAAGTCATTGATGTAGTAACTGCCCAACGTAGACTGCAGGGCATTGAAGATATCGCTGACCTTGACGCCAAGGACCTGCGCTTTGTCGCGATTGATGTCCAAATAAATCTGCGGTGTGTTGGCGGCATAAGTGCTGAACACACCGGCAAGTTCTGGCTGTCCGTTCGCTGCCACAACGAGTCCGCCGAGCACTGCCGCAACCTCGGTGGGTGTCTGACCCTGCAGCGCTTCCAGAACGAATTGGAATCCGCCGGTGTTGCCCAGGCCGAGGATAGGCGGCAGATTGAACGGAAATACGATGGCACCCTGGATCGCCGCCAATTGCGGCCTCAAGCGGGTGATGATTGCATCGGCACTCTGTGCCCGATCGGTGCGGGTTTCGTACGGCTTGAGCCGGATTACGAAAAACGCCTGGTTCGAGGCTGCGACATAGTCGATGAAATTGAGCCCAACTACGGACAGCACGCCCTCGACCCCGGGGATGGGCCTGACGATGTCTTCGACCTGTTTGACGACCGCCTCGGTGCGGTTAATCGAGGCTCCCTCCGGCAGTCGGAGTGCCGCGAAGATGGCACCTTGGTCCTCGTCCGGCAAAAAGCTTTGCGGCGTTTTGCTAAACAACAACATCGACGCTGCGAGCACGCCGAGCACCGCGAAAATAGCGACCAAAGCTACGCTGGAGAGTCGGCGCACCACGGCAACATAGCCATCGCGCGTAATATCGATTGCGCCCAGCACATGGCGCATCAAGCCGCGGCTTCTCTCGCCGCGCTTCAACAGCACGGCGCAAAGCGCTGGACTCAGCGTCAGCGCATTGAGAGCCGAGATCAGCATTGCAACCGAGACCGCGACAGCAAATTGACGGAAAAGCTGGCCGCTGATGCCGGGGATGAAAGCCACTGGGACAAAGACCGACAAGAGAACGAAGGTGATGGCAAGGATCGGACCGGTAATTTCGGCCATCGCCTTCTTGCAGGCCTCCGGCACCGTGAGGCCAGGCTCAGCTTCGATCACTCGTTCGATATTCTCGACGACCACGATCGCGTCGTCGACGACGATACCAATCGCCAGCACAAGCGCCAGCAAAGAAACTGTGTTGGCGGAATAGCCAACGAGCAGCAACACGGCGAACGTGCCGACGATTGAAACCGGCACGGCCGCCAGCGGGATGAGTGTCGTGCGCAGCTTGCCAAGGAACAGGAAGACCACGATGCCGACGAGAATGATGGCGATCACAAGCGTACGGATGACTTCGACAATGGTCGCGGTAACAAACACCGTGGAATCGAAGAACGTAACGTAGGCGAGATCGCTGGGAAATCGCGTCGCCAGCATATCCATCGTGTCACGCACTTGCTTAGCAACCTGGACAGCATTCGACCCTGGAGATTGATAAATTCCGATCGCGGCTGCAGGTGCGCCGTTGTAGCGGCTGTATCGATCCTGCGACCGCGCGCCCAGCTCAACACGGGCAACGTCGCTAACGCGGACCACGGAGCCATCCGGGTTGGCGCGTAGGATGATGGCGGCGAATTCCTCCGCGCGGATTAGGCGGCCTTTGGTCTTGATACTGATCTGGACTTGCTGGTCGCTGGAAATGGGTGCGGCACCGACGCGGCCAAGTGCGGCTTGCACGTTTTGGCTTTGTACCGCCTGGATGACATCGTTGGGCGTCAGATTGAGCTCGGTAAGCCGGTCCGGGTCGAGCCAGATCCGCAGCGAATAATCGAGCGGTCCGAACAGCGTGGCCTGACCCACACCTTTAATCCGCGCCAATGGATCGATGATGTTGATGGTCGCGTAGTTGCTCAAATAAACGGAGTCGTAAGTATTCTTTGGAGAATAAATATTGATGACCTGAAGCAGAGCGGCGGATTTCTTGCGCACAGTTAGGCCAGCACGCGACACTTCCGCGGGAAGCTGCGGAATCGCGAGACTGGCGCGATTTTGGACGTTGACGGTGTCGATGTCCGGATCAGTGCCGAGTGAAAAAGTTACGTTAAGAGTGTAGCTGCCATCGGAGCCGCTGGCGGACTGGTAATAGATTGCATTGTCGACACCGTTGATCTGTTCTTCGATCGGTTGTGCCACTGTGGTCTCGACGACTTCAGCGTCGGCACCGGGATAATTCGCGGTCAATGTTACCTGCGGCGGCACGATGTCCGGAAACTGCGCGACCGGAATTGCCGTTATGGCAATCGCACCGGCGAGCGTGATCACAATGGCGATTACGACCGCGAATCTCGGGCGATCGATGAAGATGTCAGAAAACATCGCTGTTAATTATCCGAAACAACCCTTGCTGAAACAACTTGGCCCGCGTGAACCTTTTGAATCCCCTCGACAATGACCAGTTCACCCTCCTTGAGGCCGTTGATTACGACCACATCGCGGCCTTGTTCGACCCCGGTCTCTATGCGCCGCTGCTCAACCTTCTTTGCATCATCGACCAGCATGACATAGTGGCCAGCTTGATCGAACAGCACGGCGGATTGCGGAACCACCAACGATTGATGGGGTGCTCCCCGCTCTACAATGACTCCAACGATGCCACCGGGGATCAGGATTCCCTCCTGGTTAGGCAGTTGCGCACGAACTACTACGGTGTCGGTATCGCTCTGTACCTGAATGTCGAGCAGGTTGGTGAGACCAGGGTGCGGATAGATGGTGCCATCGGGGAGCTTGATATGAATGGTCACATGCGGGTTCTTTTCGCTCGATGCTGCGATCCGATGCTTGTACGCGAGGACATCTGCCTCGCTCGGTTGAAACGTGACATAAATAGGGTCCTGGCTGACGATCGTCGCCAACGTTCCGGATGACGGCTGGACCAGATTTCCCACAGTAAAATTGGCAAGTCCGATACGCCCATCGATAGGTGCTCGAATTTCCGTGTAACGGAGATTGATCTCCGCCTGCTCGAGCAATGCCTGCGCTTGCATTATCTCGGCCTTCGCGGCTCGCTCATCGGCCTCACGTTGGTCGAGCGTGGATTGCGGAATATTCTGGGTATGCAGAAGCTCTTGGCCGCGCTGCAGCTGCAGATTAGCGTTGATTTCAGCTGCCTTCGCTTTGGCGAGATTAGCTCTTTGCTGGTCGACTGCGGCTTCGTAGGTATCTCTTTCGATACGAAATAGCAGGTCGCCTTTTTTCACCTGCTGACCTTCAGTGAAGTTGCGCTCATCGATGAACCCAGGGACTCGGGCGACGATGTCGACCTTGTCGATTGCCACGACACGGCCGGTGAAATCCGCGGTCTCCGTTACTTGACGACTCATCACAGGTTTTACTGAGACTGCTGGCGGCGGAGCACCTTGCGCTGCGGCCGCGCCGGGACAACCAAGGAAAATGCATGCTGCAAGCGGGATTGTGCTTACAAAGAAACCACACCGGCAGGCCATCAAACTGCTCCTCTCTAACAATCGGCGTTGTTGTTTCGAATGTCGCTTGTATTATCCTCCTTATTAAATCCGTTCTGATCTGACCTATCGTTTCTTTCCTACTAGCTCTTGAGCAAATTGAGATCCCAAGGCAATGAACGCAAACGTTTACCTGTCGCAGCAAAAATGGCATTCGATACTGCTGGGGCGATCGGCGGAACGCCGGGCTCGCCGATACCGGTAGGTGGTGTGCTTGACGGCACAATATGAACCTCGACTTTCGGCATGTCGGAAATTCTCAGAGGCTCATAGCTGTCGAAGTTGGATTGATCGACAATCCCATTTGTCAATGTGATTTGATTGCGCAGCGCGGCTCCGAGGCCATAGCCGATGCCACCTTCGATCTGTGCACGAATCACGTCTGGGTTGACGGCAATGCCGCAGTCGACCGCTGCTACAACGCGATCGACAGTGATTTGGCCGCTCGGTGCGACTGTCACATCCGCAACCATGCCGACAATTGTATTAAAGCTCTCATGCAGGGCAATCCCGCGACCCCGTCCGCGCGGCATCGGTGCACCGAATTCTCCCGCCGCGGCGACCAGCTTGAGAACAGCTACGTGACGCGGATGACCCTCAAGTAGCGCGATCCTAAAAGCGACTGGATCTTTCTTCGCAGCATGGGCCAGTTCGTCGATCATAACCTCCACTGCCTGGGCGGTATGTGAATGACCGACTGATCGCCACCATGGCGTTGTCACTGGCGATGCTGCTTGGTGCCATTCTACTGAAAGATTCGGCACCGCGTACGGCATATCCGCCGCACCTTCAACGGCAGTTTCATCAACACCGTTTTTGACAACCATTGCCTCGAGAGGCGTCCCAACCATGAATGATTGGTCAACGATCCGCTGTTGCCAAGCAACGAGATTGCCCGTCGCGTCGATTCCTGTCTTAAGGCGGTGTAACGCCATCGGTCGGTAACGACCGCCCTTGATGTCGTCCTCGCGCGTCCACATCAGATGGATTGGGAATTTTCCAGCTGTTTGCTTTGCAATCGCGGCCAATTCCGCGACATAATCGGCATTAGGCGTCGCACGACGGCCAAAGGATCCGCCGGCCCACAGCGTGTTTAATTGGACGCGCTCAGGCGTGAGTCCAAGAATAGCTGCAGCTGTTGCCTGCTCAACAGTCTGGAATTGCGAGCCGGCCCAAATTTCAGCGCCGCCATCCGACTTCATCTCGATGACGGCGTTCAATGTCTCCATTGGGGCATGAGCGAGATAGGGAAATGTAAATTCTGCCTCGATAATTCGTTCGGCGCCCGCAAATGCAGAATCTAAATTCCCGCGTCGGGCCGCCGGTAGGCCAGGCGTCGCAGCACGCGCTCTGTAGTTATCAAAAATTTCAGCAGTCGAACGACTCTCGGCCTTGCTGTCATCCCAATCAATTTTGAGCGCGTCGCGTCCTCGAATGGCGGACCAGGAGTCAGCCGCTAGTACCGCTACGCCTTGCGGGATTTGGACTACTCCGACCACACCTTTAATAGCCTTAGCTGGAGAAGCATCGAATGATCTAACTTGGCTTCCGAAGCGCGGTGGGCGGGCGACAACGGCCGTCACCATACCGGGACGCTTGACGTCCATTGCGTAGACCGCTGCACCTGTTGTCTTCGCAATCGAATCGATGCGAGGAACTTCCTTGCCAATGTAGATCCAATCTTGCGGCTGCTTCAACTTGACGTCGGCAGGAATTGGCAACGTTGACGCCATCGCAGCCATCGCGCCGAACGTCGTCTGCCGCTGACTGGCCGTATGCCTGATAATCCCTTTCTCAACTACGAGCTCTGCCTCTGGTACGTTCCAGGTGCTCGAGGCAGCGGCGACCAACATAGCGCGCGCCGCGGCTCCGGCTTTGCGCAATTGTTCCCAAGAGTTAGCAATCGACGTTGACCCACCTGTTGCCTGAAACGGGCCCATAAAGAGATTGTTATAGAGCTTGGCATCAGCAGGCGCGAAGACACACCTCATTTGCGCCCAGTCAGCATCGAGTTCATCGGCGACGATTGTCGTTAGGCCGGTTGCAACGCCTTGTCCCTTATCCAAGTGCTTGATGATCACAGTGACTGTGTTATCCGCGGCGATTTTAACAAAGGCATTCGGTAGCGGACCATCATTGGCTGTCGCAGCCAAGCTAACGGCCGGCAGAAAATCAATCGTGGTTGCAATTACAAGTGTGCCCACTGCAGCCGAGGAGTTTTGAAGAAATCGTCTCCGCGACAGCTTGCTTGCATCACTCTTGCTTGCATCACTGTGGAGCCGTTGTGCGATGGACTTGCTTAACATGACTCCTGCTCCTTTAGCCAAGCTGCGCGGCTGCGGCGTGAATCGCTGCGCGAATGCGGACATAGGTCGCGCAGCGGCAAACAATCCCATCCATAGCATCGTTGATTTCCGCATCGGTAGGTTTCGGATTGGTCGCAAGCAATCCGATTGCTGTCATGATTTGTCCGGACTGGCAGTATCCGCACTGCACCACGTTCAATGCCTGCCATGCTGTTTTTA
>Ga0207727_100276_pt1 | contig 6994 bp, 7 predicted proteins | sample LuqExpMetageno48_FD_187806 | JGI IMG/M metagenome (GOLD analysis project Ga0207727, IMG submission 187806) | Tropical forest soil microbial communities from Luquillo Experimental Forest, Puerto Rico - Sample 48 (SPAdes) | ecosystem: Environmental > Terrestrial > Soil > Tropical forest ...
CGGCTTCTTGGGAATATTAGGAGCACCTTTGTTGCGTCAGTTGAAAAATGAAGCTTGTTTTCGGATTTGCTATCACAACGACCATTCAGTACAAAACACAGTCAAAATTTGTCATGCGCATGCAAGAACGTTCTGTTGAAAAAGTACCGTTTATATTCCCAATTTTTGAGAAGCAGCGCTTACCGGGCGCTGGAATACCTCTTTGTTGCGGTTGGACTGACTGCGATGATCTTGCTGACCGTGGTCGATCTTCGCATCAAATGGGGTACGACGATTACAGGCGGTCTTTGGCTCTGTTTCGTCTTTTTTGTTGTTGATCTCATTATCAAGTGGTGGACTCGATCGCGTCTTGAAAAGTCCTCCACTTATCTTCTTTCGGCCGAAGGCCTTGTTGATGCAATAGCAGTGTTACCGGTTCCGATCGCTCTTTTGATCGGCGTGCCAGCCCACATCGCTTGGTTGTTGGCCTCCCTTTGGCTGTTCAAGCTTGCCATTCGCGCTCAAGGATTACGCGTCCTGGGGCGTGTCGTCGTGCTTGAGGCTGAGCCACTTGCAGGTGTATTTGTTATTTTTTTAATCGTGCTAATAGCAGCAAGTGTGGCAGTTTATCTGCTCGAAGGCCCAGGTCAGCCGCGCCATTTTGGCGATTTGCCATCCTCGCTGTGGTGGGCGGTGACGACTCTCACAACGACTGGATATGGCGATTCGATACCCCAAACATTGTTTGGGCGAATAATCGCAGGTTTAGTCATGGTTTGTGGACTTTGCATTTTCGGTCTATTAACCGGCATCATTATTACTGGCTTCACAATCGAGCGCCGTCGACGTGACGTAATCCGTAACTGGGATCTTGTCACACGTGTCCCCTTTCTACGCGATCTTGATGCTCCGGCCCTTATCGAGCTGACGCGCTTGCTGCGGCCAATAGACCTGGCTGAAAGAACGGTCGTGGTGCGGCAAGGTAGACCGGCCGACTGCATGTATTTCGTAGCGTCTGGCGAAGTTGAGGTGAAGGTAAAGCCACGACCAATTCGCCTCGGGCCGGGATCGTTCTTTGGCGAAATTGCGTTGTTGGAAGGTGGCGGGCGAACGGCGACCGTGGCGACCGTAACACCGTCAACGCTGCTGACTTTGGAAGCTTCGGATTTTCGTACGTTTATGGCGCAGCATCCCGAGGTCGCGCGGGGTATTGAGGAAGAGGCGAAACGGCGTATCAAAGCAGCATCTCAGAATTCATAACATCGAGAAGTCAAATCCTCATTACCTGCGGCTCACATCTCTCGGTCGAAACGGTTATGCTCTAGAGGTAGAACAAGGACTGTCAATGGAAACACAGGACGGACGCAGCAAGTATGCGAGTGCCGCATTCCAAAAGATGCTCGCGGCTCTTCCGCTCGCGTCGTACCGCGCTGGCGAAACCGTTTTGACCGCCGGATCGAAAACCGGTCGCTTACTGATCCTCAAAAGCGGCGCCGTCGTAATTCTCAAAGACTCGACTGAGATCGCCAGAGTGGAGGAGCCTGGTGCCATGTTCGGCGAACTCTCGGCGTTGTTAGATCAGCCGCATACAGCTGATGTTCGCGCTTTGAAGGACTCGCAATTTTATGTTGCCGACGCGACGCTGCTCGAGAAAGAACCGATCGCGGTGCTGCACGTTGCCAGGATTTTAGCGCGGCGTCTTGTTGCCGCGGACAGGGTTCTTGTTCAGCTCAAGAGTCAATTTCAAGCCGGCCAGTCACCCAGTGCTCTCAGAAAAATGCTCGACGACATCGAAGTAATCTTCAGGGTGGGTGGTGCCACGTTCGAACAATGGCTTTGAGTTCGGAAACGTTTTGTTTTCGGCCGTCCCTACAAACCAGGTCGTTTTCCTTATTGCGGCCCTTGCTGCATTGGAGCCTTTACGAACCTCCGTGCCCGCCATAATGCGGTTTTCCTGATTGAAACGTAGGGCTTCTATAGCGCGTTAGTCGTTCGTCCATACTCTCCGTATATAACCAAGGCCTGTGAAATTGGTCACAGTTTCGGCTCCGGCTGCGGGTGCATCCTCCTGTTGGGGTACGGGCAGTGGCTGGATGGGGGCCTCTTGCTCTGTAGCCCCAAGACTGTGGCACTTATGACTACTCAATCCATTTTAACTAACCAACCGAGGATGTCTGTGACGTTTTGGGGAGTTCGGGGCAGTATTGCCTGTCCCGGAAATTCTACAAGCCGTTATGGTGGGAATACCTCATGCGTTGAAATCAAGTGTGGTGAAAAAACTCTGATTTTCGACGCGGGTACTGGCTTGCGAGACCTCGGAAAAAGGTTCCCTGCAAATGGGGGAATCGATCTCGATATATTTTTGAGCCATTGCCATATTGATCATATCTGCGGACTACCATTTTTTGCGCCATGCTACTCTAGGAAAAACAGGATACGGCTTTGGGCGGGCAATCTTCTTCCTCGCTTCAGGCTAGCCCAGGTCATTGAGCAGATGATGGCCACGCCCCTTTTTCCAATTAGACACGATATTTTCGATGCTGAACTCGAGTTTCACGATTTCCACGCCGGCCAAACCCTAAGGCCTTCAAATGAAGTTGCCTTGCATACCATTCGGTTGAATCACCCGGATGGAGCAACAGGATATCGGCTCGAATTTAACAATCATTCAGTTGCCTATATCACTGATCATGAATCCAACGGCGGATCATACGACAAATCTCTCGCTTTATTTGCACGCGACGTAGACGTGCTCGTCTACGATTGCACCTATACTGCGGAAGAGCTGCATAGCCACGTCGGCTGGGGACATTCGAGCTGGCAGCAAGGCGTGAGGTTAGCAGCTGCTGCCAATGTTAAAAAGTTTTGCCTGTTCCACCATGATCCCGACCATGACGATGAACTGCTCGATAGGATCGCGGCGGAAGTCACCGCACAGCGCGCGGGGTCACTGGTGGCGCGAGAGGGCTTAATTCTAGAAATTTGATCGTGTGTCTAGAGCCCAATCCCATCGCCAGCCCGGCGATCTACTCTAAACCATAGCGTTTGAGCTCAGCGACAATATTAGGGTCCAGCGCCCTGACCGCAGTTTAATTTAATATGTGGTGTCTGTTCTTTGCCCTTTTTTAGCTTGGATCGATGCCTAAAAGAATGTCCTGTATATTCGAACGCGAGTTCGATTTGACAGCGTTTTTCGGTCTTTATGCGTCGCGACTTTTAGCTTATCGTGTATCTCCGGTGCCTTGATGATTGGGACGGTGTTTACGTCGCGCGTGAGAAGGAGAATAATTACGGTATTGTGGAGTTAAACGTCGTGTTGAAGTCCGATCAGAACATAACAGGGATTGAAGACGCTCAGCGCCAATTGGCTAAATGTGTGCTATTTCGCGGACTTAACGCACATGATCGTGATTCACTCCTAGCGCGCACCCGGACTCGTACATTTTCCGATGGCGAATGCATTTTTCAAATGGGTTCACCCGGCACGACCTTAATGGCAGTGCTGACAGGGAGCGTTTCTATTAGCGTTACCTCTCCAGAAGGCAAGCAACTTGTCTTAGCAACTCTTGAAGCTGGTGACATCTTTGGCGAGATTGCAGTATTGGATGGCAGAGAGAGAACGGCGGACGCAACGGCTGTCGGCCGTTGCAGCCTCGCCGTTCTCGAGAGACGAGATATTTTGGCATTTTTGACTCAGCAACCGCTTGTTTGGCTTCCGCTCGTCGAAGTACTCTGCGACCGACTGCGCCATGCAGATGAGCTTCTTGGCGAGATTGCGCTTTTCCAGGTTCCGACGCGTCTTGCCAAGACATTGATACGTGTTGCTAAGTCGAAAGCAAAATTACAAACGCCCGATAGCGCCTCCATGCAAGTGCGCTTGAGTCAGCAAGAGCTCGCGAATCTCGTGGGGGCTACCCGTGAGAGCGTCAACAAGTGCTTGGCCGGGTGGCAGCGGGCTGGCATCATTCACATTGACGGTCGCTCTATCAATATTAAGGACCAGGCTTCGCTGATGCGGTTGGCCGAACTTGGCTCGAAGTGAATTCCTCGCTCGCATTTCGAGCTTAATATTTTGACCAAATTTATAAATTTCTGTCGTTGGCACGAATCGATTGCGTCAAACAACACCAAGAGCCTTGAACATAGGCTCCATTGTCTCACCCGCGCTCAAATCAAAGATCTCACAGCCGCTCAAAGCTAACAATAGTTCTCTAGTTCTCTTTTGTCGTTGATCGTGGTCGTTTGGGCCGAACGGAGTGGGTAACAGAATGACTTGAACCTAGTTATCGCGGGGATCAATATGACAGCGGATAACGGAAGGGGCGGGTGTTGTCTGTTGACGCTTCAATTCGGATCGGCGCCAAAGAGCGATTTGGCTGGCAGCGCGACATTCTCGCCGGATTGAGCGCGGCCTGCATCGTATTACCGTTCGGTATAGCCGCGGGTGTTTTGGTCTTTTCGCCTTTGGGGGTTTCATTCGCGGCGCAAGGCGCAGCAGTCGGACTCTACACGGCAATAATCGCCGGTGCGGTTGTAGCAATAGCCGCAAGTTCGTCTTTCAGCATTACTTGCCCGAATATCAGTACATCCATCATTCCGGCCGGCTTCGCTGCCTATTTGATGACGAAAAATGAATTTACGCACGATTTGAGTTTAGTTGTTGTGGCAATCGTGTTGTGCATTTTGCTCGCGGGGCTGTTGCAGATTGCCTTCGGTCTATTCGGGATAGCACGCGTTATAAAATTCACACCACACTCGGTCTTGGCGGGGTTCATAAATAGTGTTGGATTGATTGTCGCGATAAGCCAACTGCGCCCTTTCTTTGTATTTGACAGCAATACATTCGGATTGGTTCGATTTGAGCGCCCGCCCGAGCTTCTCTTCATGCTTGCCCTAGCGGCGGGAATCCTCGTCGTCGCCAATCAGGTTAAAAAACTGCCTGCGCCCTTTGTCGGTCTTGTCGGTGGTACATTATTATTCCATGCCATGCATGCCATCGCGCCCGAACTTGCACTCGGGCCAACAATCGGTGCTTTGCCGACAACATTCCTCTCCGCACCCTCTCTCGTGAAACTTGCGGACGCTTCTGTGCGAGCTGCACTGTTGTCGGTGTCTTCGCCATTATTGCTGACATCACTGACCCTCGCGGTGGTGGCGACACTGCAGGCCTTATTAGCTTTTCGAATGATTCAGACTCTGGCTGATTTGCCACCGCACCCACGTCGCGACGTGATCGCACAAGGCATAGCCAATATTGCATCGTCAGTGGTTGGTGGAATCTCTGCGGTGCCGGCCCCGTCTGCTATTAATGCAAGCTTTCGAGCTGGTGGACGTACACGCATTGTTGGGCTTTCGGCCGCCGCGACAATATTTATTTTAATAGTGTTTTTCTCATCGGTGCTCGCACAAATACCGGTAATCGTGCTGAACGCCGTGCTTCTAACGGTCGCCGTTCAGATTTTCGATCCGTGGACCTTCCGGACATTACGTGATGCCTTTGTTCCCCGTCCCGGCGTCGATCGAAGGCATGCTTGGCAGAACCTCGCAGTAATAGCGCTAGTTATGATAGCCAGCGTTGGCAGCTCGATTATCGCTGGGGCAGTTGCTGGCTTTGGATTGGCCTGTCTCATCTTCATCGCAAATATGAGCAAGCCTATTGTCCGTCGGCGCTTCTTTGGTGACGAAATCTTCTCCAAGCGAATACGCTCAAGCGAGGAAATGGGAATCCTGCTTGGAATCGGACGTCGCCGTGCGGTGCTACAACTGGAAGGTGTCCTGTTCTTCGGCAACGCTGACAATCTGTCAAATGTTGTGAACGAGTTGCTCAAGGTCACCGATATGGTATTGCTCGATCTGCGTGGTATTTCGGATATAGATGTCTCGGGGGTTACTATCCTTGTTAACTTGCTCGCCCGCGCGAGAGCTCTCGGCAAGGTAGTTGCACTTTGCAATGTTCCAACAATCCGGTTTGATTTTATGGGATTAGGTACTGATGCGATCATATTAGCCGATCTCGATAGCGGCCTGGAGTGGATGGAGGAACGAGCGCTGCATTCCGCTAAATCACGTCCGCGCGACCAGGCGATACCTCTTTGCGAACTCGAGGCAATGCGAGAATTTCAGTCGGACGAGATCGCTGAGTTTGAATCAATGATAACTGCCCGCGAGTTTGCGGCCGGGGATATAATTTGTAGTGAGAACGACGATGCGGATCGGATGTGGCTTCTTACTAAGGGGACTGTAAGTGTTTGGCTCAAGGTAGAGAACGGTCGTCGACGCATTGCGAGCCTGGCAGCGGGAACTACCGTGGGAGAAATGGCTCTTTTACAAGAGTCTGTTCGACGTTCAGCAACTGTAAGTGCGAATGAAGATGTGTCGGCTTACGAGTTAAGTCGAACCACGTTCGAAAGCATTATTAGTGAGCATCCGATGATAGGTCTTAAGTTGCTTAAGTACTTCACACGTGAGATGGCGAGGCGACTCCGGCTTAGCGACCAAGATTTACGCGCCAATGAATAAAGTAGATAAACCTTCAAAGATGCTGGTGTTCATAGGTAATGCAAATGCTCGGCCGAAAAAGTGTCATAAAGCTGAAGCAATGTGACAGCGTTGGAATGCCGAAGGACGGGAAATGACAGAGGATTTTCTTGGGTTGTTTCGCAACGACCCCGGCGTCGTTTTCTTAAAGCCCGCTCAAGAACTCTTTAAGAAGGGTGAGCCCGGCAGCCATATGTACGTCGTGAAGTCGGGGGAAGTGCAGGTAGTCGACGGCAACCACGTTTTTGAAACTGTATCACCCGGCGGAATTGTCGGTGAGATGTCTTTGATCAGCGACGAACCGAGAACGGCTACTGTTCGGGCCGTTACCGCCGCCGAGGTTGTCCCCATCGATCAGAGGCGATTTTTGTTTCTTGTGCAGCAAACTCCGTTTTTTGCAATTCGGGTTATGCGCCTAATGAGTGCGCGTCTAAAGGCGATGAACGATCGGATCCTTTCGCTGCCCGAATAGCAGTTT
>Ga0207727_100296_pt1 | contig 6710 bp, 10 predicted proteins | sample LuqExpMetageno48_FD_187806 | JGI IMG/M metagenome (GOLD analysis project Ga0207727, IMG submission 187806) | Tropical forest soil microbial communities from Luquillo Experimental Forest, Puerto Rico - Sample 48 (SPAdes) | ecosystem: Environmental > Terrestrial > Soil > Tropical forest ...
CACGGGTCTATTGGCGACGCACCGTAATTCTCCCACGACCACGAAACCGCGTTGTAGGGCGCCCGGTGTCACGCTCCCCAAAAGTCTCAAATTCCGCAGTCGAGACCGGCGCGTACACATACTGATGTTGCCGAACGAAAGCATTGGGCGGAGTGTAGGTGGTCCGGTGTGAGCGATAGCGGTAGGGGATGGTGGCGATTTGGATGTTGTTGGTAGCGCCCTGGAGCGTGGACAAGACCGGGAAATAACCTCGCAGTCCGGGCATGTCGTTCTGCGGAATGCCGCGGAAATAAAGCGAGGCATCTTTGGGAATCGGAACGTTGCTTAGGTAGGTGACATCTGATTGGCTATCGACTACTGCGTCTGGAGTAATCCCGATGACCTGGAACCAGGGAAAGGCAGTGTAGTCCTTCGACAAGACCTGCAAAAAGATGGGCGGCGCGTTCCCACGCATCGCGCGGAAGAGTCGAGAAAGACCAGGATTGAGCAACGGTCCTGGTTCGGCGGCGCCGGTGCGGTCGTTGCGTACGACCTGGCTGTCGTCAAGACCTCGCAGCCAGATATGGCGCCGCACCCGGTAAACATTGGTCCCGTTGAAAGTGGCAGTTCCAGTGAGCAACACCAGGGCCGCCGTTGTCGTTACGTCCGGTGAGCTGTCACCGGAAATTTGTTGCGTCCCCGGCAAGCCTTGTTTGGAGAAGTGGGAATCCCGCTTTTGCGTCAAGGAATTCGCTCGAATCCCCACCAAAATTACGTCGGAAATCTTCGTTCCCAGGATCGCTGGGATAAAGCCGGACCCTGGATTTTCCGCCAGCTGAAAAGTGTCTGTGCCGCTCACGTAGTACGTTTCCGTCCATCCGCGGTCGAATTGGTTGTAGAAGCAAGTGAGTTTATGTGTTGCGGTCGGCATGGGAACTCCAATCAGGGATAATGCATTCCTCTTGTTGGTTTTAACAGACACCCCGAACACAAAAACTGCATGTCCCCACTTAGGGGATTACCTCATCGTTGAGCGGCCAGGGGACCGCGATATTGAGAATGAGGTAGTCTCCGTCGTTGTTGAATGACACCGGGGTGTCAAAAAGCTCGCTGCAAACAAGCGTGGATGACCCACCATATTTGACGTAGTAGCCAGTGACGTTCTGATTCACGGTCGGAGTCACGGTCCCGTCGTAGGCCCACTCTAGGCCGTACAACAGAAAAAGCATTTGATTGTCGCCAGAATCAACGACGGTTTGCGGAATGGCCGATGACGGCTGGATGGCCGCGTAGCCACTGAAATTCGCTTCAGTGAGCAAGGTCGCATCGGTGAACTTGTCAGCAGCGACGCTATCCGTTCGCAAACTGACAGACAAACTCTTCCATGCGCCGGTGACACTGGCGGTGTCAAGGCCAGTGCCAACGAGGTCCAGCACCGCGGCCAAACCGATTTGCGGCTGCCTGCTTTCCAGAATCGGCATTATTAGATACCTCTGAAGTAGGTTAAGTGACAACGCGATGTCACAGTGACAACTCGGAGTCACGGAGTAGAAAACTACACTAAAATCTTGGCGATCACCTCATAATTCACCTGGAGCGAAAAACCCGGACTGCCGGACGCCAGCGTAATCGGTGAAGCAAAAGCCTCGCATGCCAAGACACCCGTTCCGTCATCAACCCACCATCCGTAGATGGTTTGAGTACCCGACGTCGGCGCGGCGAAAGTAACAGCCGGCGAGGAGACATAGTAATCGCCTGGGGCCTGCTGCGCCGGCGCTGACCAATCCCCGGTCAAGGGCACATCGGCATAGCCGGCATAATTTGCTTCTGTAAAGGTCGCAATTGTCACTGATTCGTCGATGGTGGGATTGTTCTTGTAAAGGTGCAATGTCGAGGCAGTGTTAAATCGCACCTTCACCGCTGTTGCTTCCAGCTGCACTTCATAATCGGGCGCTGTGATCGCCATTTCTTCACCCTCGACGGTTTCAACTTTTGCAACCTTCCGGGCAACTTCTACAATTGTAGAAGAGGCTTCATTTCCTACCTACGCTGTCCTTTTTGTCCTACCATACACCTTTTGTGCCAAGGTTTTTAGTCCGGCCGCCTCGACGCTGAGACGGCCGGAAGGTCCGAGGTGTCAACGGATTAGCATAATTTATACAAGAATTCTGGAATTCGTGCATAAAATTTTTCAAAAAAAAACCCTTGCCCCCTTGCCGATTTGGTCGTACATAAAGCGGCGGCAAGCCGCGCTTATAGAGTTAGAATGTTCCGTGCAGTGTCCTTGCGGTGATACTTGCTTGCTTCGGAACGCACCTATCGGTGCAAACAGCGCGGCAGAAAGGAGAAGGAAAACGTGGTCATTTTCTGCGGCCGTCGTGACCTCCGCACGCGGGAGTGCGAGGTCTTTCGTAACGGCAAACTGTTCAGTCCCGTAGCTTCACGGATTGTGTGGCAACACACCCCGGACGGTTTCAATTGGGGCTATCAAGGCACCGGGCCGGCGCAGCTGGCTCTCGCCTTGCTGCTCTCCGTCCTTCGCTCACGCAAAGCGGCGCAAATGTGGCACCAGGAATTCAAGCGCCAATTTGTCGCGCGCTGGTCTGATTTGTGGGTCATCACTGATGAGGAAATATGCCACTGGTGGAGAACCGCCTGCTTGACCTCGCAGCAGAAAGGAGAAAGCGAGGTAAGCAATGGGGAAGATTAAACACCGCCGGCTTTTGCCCGGCGCAGACTCATTGCCTCTTTTCACCCCGCCACCACCGCCGGGAAATGGATTTTGGCGGAAGGTTTACGGGGAAATTTCTTGCTCGCAAACGTATCTTCTACTTTCGGACTACCTTGTCTCCCTTGAACACCATTATGCAGACGGCAATACAATCCCGTGCCTTCGTTTGCTGTACGGAGACTGCAAGCACTGCGATACTTGCCGGCGGACCTGGGCCGCGTACGCTTGTGGGTGGGATGGAAACCAAAGGGAAAAGGTGCTGATTTGCTTGACAGAAAATTCCGTCAGGAATTGCCCACGCTTGACCAGCAAGACCTCGCTTGCGGGTCACACCATTACCATCGTGCGGACAAAAGGGCATCGACGTGGTCCAGTTCGAGCGTCCGTATCAGAAGGATTGGCCCACAACATAGAGCAGAGAAGAGTCGTGACGGCGGAACGGGTCCGCCGCCACGTTTTGTGGATGTGGGGCTTTTGCCTCGATGACGGCGCGGAACTTCCCGCGACCGATCAGACCTGAGAGCGGCAGCGCCCAGGAGTGCTGTTAGCTCACTCCTGGGCGCAGAAAGGAGAATAAGGATATGGTATGTAGAAAAACGGCACGTGTCAAGGGCGACGTCGTCTTCCGAACCACATTGCTGATTCCAAGGTCAGCCTGGGACGCACTGGTCAAAGGTCTCAAAAGTCACCGATTCCCAAAACCGTACGTCGCCGATGAAGCCGAAAGAGTTTCCGCGCTGCTCGCTCAACTGCTCAACGCTGCCGTCGCGGAAATGCTCGCGGACCGATCGGAAATTTCATTCACCCTCAGCGTAACAAAGGAGGAAAACCGCTGAGAAGAAAACAGAAAACCCGCGCGTCCCCATACGCGCGGGTTTTTCTGCACAGGGTTACAGAAACACTCTCCAGAGTCAATTTACCATCACCAGAAAATCTTGGCAAGAAGGAACGGCTACAATGCCAAATCCGAAATTTAAGACAGTGAAACTCGCAGATGGCCGCACAATGGTAGTTACGCCTCGACCGGCGATGAAGGGAAAAAATCCGATCAAGCACGCGAGACGCCCAAACCCTCAACGGCCCCCACGTCTGCAAGCTCCCCTCTACCCACAGACGTGGGACTGGACAAATCCGGGAACATACCCGGTGCTTGACAATTCGCAGTATGGAGACTGCATGATGGCTGCCGCGTGTCACGGCGAAGGAAGCTGGACGGCGCTTTCCTCAAGTGAGTGGATTCCTGCCGTGTCCGCGGTCGTTGCGGCCTATCAACAGTTAAGTGGCGGTGACAACGGACTGTCAGACGATCAACTCTTCCCGCAGTGGAAAACAGGTCTCCTGGGAGCAGGTGACAATCACAAGATCACCGACTACATGCTCTGCAATGTCAACGACCCGTCACTGTGTTCACAGATGGGCTACCTTTTTGGTGGCTTATTTTGGGAATGTGCCCTTCTCGACACCTGGATTGCGAACCCCGCGCCCGATCAGCTTTGGGACGCTGGCGGCACACCGGACCAGGCCGCCGGCCACGGAATGTGGATCACCGCGAGGCTCGCAGGCAATCAATGGCGGTCCCAAACTTGGGGCTTTGTCCCAGGTGTCCGGCCCACGGACGCCGGCATCCAGAGCGCGGATAGCGAACTCCTGGCTTGTTTTTCCCTCGACTGGTTCAATGGTTCGGCCGTAGCCGGCAACGGTATGAGCTACGATCAACTGCGGCAAGCGTGGATCGGGGCCGGCGGACACGATCCCGGTCCTTGGCCCGGACCTACGCCGATACCAGTGACACCGAACCTCTTGCAGCAAATCCTCGACGGCATTTTCAAATTCTTGGAAACCGTCGCAGCGCCCTTCCCGGCGGTGCAGTCGCTCCTCGTTCAGGTGCAAGCGTGGATTGATAACCTCTTTGTCCCAGCAAAGCCGAAAATCGGCCGTCGAGGTCCAATCCACGACTTCGTGATGATGCTAATTAACTGGCTTATCGCTCAATGCCAGTCCAGCGCCATGGCGGAATTGCTGGGAGCGATTGGCCTTTTCCTCGACATCGTTTTGAGCGGAGTCTAACAAACCTTTTCGCCCTTGTTTTTCCAGAAAGGAAAAGTGCTGTTATGTTTCACCCGAACGATCCGGTTGAGATTGTGGATGAATTGCCCGCCCTTGAAGCAAACCTCGACCGCGCGTTGCGGCCCGAACCTACTTCAAAAGCCCCACGGCTTTGCTTGCTGACGTTAAGCCTCGCGGCGGCCGAGCTGGGGGAGATCGCCGGCGAGTATGAGCGGCAAGTAAACTGCTCGCAGCGACCGGCAGCGACTACGGCAGTCTATTTCCGCCGCGTCGCTGACTACGCAAAACTGATTGCGGAAATGGCCAAAAGAAAGGCGGACACACTATGACGCTGGAAACCGCTCTGAAGGATGTGGACACGGCTGGAATCTGGACGCGCCGGCGCGACAACAGCGGCGTTTACCTGGTGCTGAGCTGGACTGACGGCACGGAATTTTGGTGGGCTGTCAGCAGTGACCATTGTCGCACGTGTCATCCGCGACCGGCGGCGGCGGCTTATCCGCTGGCGCCTCTTGCCCGGCCGGTCAGCGAGGGATAGTGTACAAGTGGTTGCTTCCCAAGCGCTGCTCTGGTTGCGTCCCTGACCCCCTGGAAGTCAAAATTGACTTCCAGGGGGATTTTTGCACGTCTAGGATCGCATTAGCCGCGTTCCGAAGGCTCAAGGTGACCTTAGACACGGCTGAAATTCGGTCATTCCTCCGTGAACGTGCCTTGCCATGCGGACCCTACGCCAGTGCAGTAAGCCGGACTGCTGCGACTGATCACCGCCGAAAAAGGTGGGCCGCAAATGAAGGAAGTGCAAAGATTGTCCTGATAATCGAACAAGAGGTATCCTCCAGTCGGAGTTGTGCGCCCGAAGAAATACCAACTCGCCGTATCATGCCCGGTCCCTGAACAACTGCCCGCGCTGGTCACGCAATCCCATCGACCGCCAGTCCAGCGAAAGTGCAAAACAGTGGGCATACAAGTGCAAGAACCGATTCTGGTCGTGACATTCAAAACCAGTTTGCTCGAAATGTAGTTGAGGCACGGTCCCAACCCGCCGAAAACTTGTGGTTGCTTGAGCTGATCACCACCGGCCGCAGAACCGCCAGTGAAGGTATAGAGCGGCCAGATTTGCACGGCCGCAGGACCGCCCGCCGCGGATCCGCCAAAAGAAACAACGGCCGGTGTATGCTGGCCAGCGCCGCCGGCGGCCGACCCGCCGGCGGCCACGACCAGGACCGGCAAGGCGACGCCAGCGCCGCCGGCGGCCGACCCGCCCAGGCTCACGCCTGGGCCAAAAGTCGTGAGGGAAAAACCGCCGGCGGAGGTTCCGCCGAGGCTAGCAACCAGCAGAACACCGGCAACGGACACACCACCCGTAGCCGTTCCGCCGGCGGATTGCCAAACAGTAACGCCCTTGCCACCCCCGCCGGACCCGCCCGAAGCGAATATCACCCCCACATAGATTGAACCGCCGCCGGCGCCAGAACCGCCGGTCAAAACATCAACGCCGCGGCCACAGCAGCGAGGTAAGCCCGTCAACGGATCAAGCGGAGGCAGGGGATCAAAGGGAGAGCAACCGTCAAGCCATTGGGCCGCAGTGCCGCAGATACCAGCACCCCTTGCGCCGAATACGTCTGTGCCGCGGTAATACCGCCCGCGGCCGATGACCTCTCCTATTCCGGTGTCAGGAAATAGTTGCTCCCAATTTTTGATTCCTTGCGTCGACGCCCACGGCATTCCCGGTCGTGACCAGGGAACGAAGTAGTAAACAGCAGGGGAAACACGGCCGGACCCGTCGCGCCGCAAATGATGGTAGCACGTTCTCGACGCATCAACAATCCGGCCGCACGGGTCTATTGGCGACGCACCGTAATTCTCCCACGACCACGAAACCGCGTTGTAGGGCGCCCGGTGTCACGCTCCCCAAAAGTCTCAAATTCCGCAG
>Ga0207727_100301_pt1 | contig 6658 bp, 6 predicted proteins | sample LuqExpMetageno48_FD_187806 | JGI IMG/M metagenome (GOLD analysis project Ga0207727, IMG submission 187806) | Tropical forest soil microbial communities from Luquillo Experimental Forest, Puerto Rico - Sample 48 (SPAdes) | ecosystem: Environmental > Terrestrial > Soil > Tropical forest ...
GCACCAATCCGACGATGGCGGTCAGCTGCCGCCTGCGCCCCGCGGCCGCTTCCGGCGCGGGCTTTTCGGCCGCCGCGACATCCACAGCTGCAAGCAAGCGGCGCGAGACCTCAATGCGGGCCGCCGCAGCCTCGGCTTCGCCGATCAATCCGGCGGAACGGTCACGTCCGATTTCATCTAGTTGGTCGCGATAGACGGCGACATCGTTGCCCTCGCGCAGGGGCTTGCGCCGTCCCAAGGGCCACAGCACGGCGAAGATCGCCGCCGCCGTCATCACTGCAAACACAAGCCAGAGCGTCATTGATCCATTCTACCCGCTTAAAACGACGGATGGCCGTCCGAAACGGCATTTCAAGGGCAAAACCGCCAAAATCCGGGTCGTTACCTGAAACGGCAGGCACGCCAACCAATTGATGCATATCAATAGGCAGGCTCCGAGACGATAAAATTTTCAAGGCGTGGGTGCTCAGTCATGGCGACTTCGCAGATCGGGATAACGAAGGACGGTTATCTACTTTCGCTCAGAAACGCTTGGAGCGCCTTAGCAACGAGGATGGGATATTCCTCATGCACCGCCAGCTTGCCGGCTGTGAGTTCGCGCGATCGAAAGCCTGGGATCTGGGCCAACGCCTCCATTTCGGCCTTTGACCGCCGCGGCGTGTTGGCCGCATATACGACGAGAGCCGGGTCAGCAATCTTTCGTGCGGCCGCTAGGAACGCATCATGCGTGGACATGGGGTCGAGTTCTCCGGCGACAAATCGGAATGAAGCGTGGCGCGCTCCCGGCGCATTTGTGACAGCAAGTTTTTCTGCCAAACGAGGACCATCAAGCCACGCTGGATCAGCATACACGTGGCCTCGGCCCATGATGCGGATCATTGGTCTGTTTACATTGAGCCTGTAGAGTACAGAGCCGATTACAGGTAGATCGATAAGCCTTGACACAAGACGGAACACCGCCGGACGCCCGCCCATCATTGTTGGCAGCGGGCCACGCCACGTAGGCGCCACAAGGCAAAGCCGCCCGGCCGAACCTGGATGTGTAGCCGCATGCTCGATCAAGTAGCCGGCGGCGTGTCCGGCCGCCACCGTTGCCCACGGCTTGGTCAGCGTCTCAAGGATGAAGGCGAGAAATGTCCGGTAGGCGCTTGGGTCCCAGGCAATAGCCGGGCGCGGACGGTCTCCGAACCCGGGCCAGTCAACAGCAGTTGTCTTGAAATCCGATGCTAACTGCTCGGCCAACGGACGCATCTCGGCGCGAGTTGAGATCGAGCTAAGTGCCGGAAGCATTAGAACCGCTGGTCCGTTGCCCCGGGTGTCAAAACCAATCTCGATTGGCTGTCCGCGCCAGACCCAATTAATGCGATCATTTGTCATCCCACGCACCTCAAACGGAGAGGCTACCATGGAATTTCAGTCGCTGATGATCCAGGCAGCGCACGAAGCGGCTGGACCGCCCGGCCCCAGTTATGGGCAAGGCGACGATGCGGCGACAGGAATAACCGGTAAGACGGATTACCTTGGGCGCCAAAACATCCAGCAAAGCTGCGTTTAGCTAGGCGCGTGCAGCTATGGCGTTATCGAGCGAATAGCGTCCTGCCCCCATGATCGCGATCGTCAGCAGTCCCCCCATAATCGCAAGATTTTTTAGCGCTTGTACCTGGTTGGCGGCACGTGCGGCACCCTCCATTGTCCAGAAGTTGTGCGCAAAGATAATTGTGCAAGCGGTGAAGAGAATAAGTGCGATTGCCCCCCAACGGGTCTTGAGACCGATTAAAACGGAAATGCCGCCGAAGACCTCTATTGCGGCAATGATGTACCCGAGTGTCGTCCGCGTCGTTATCTCGCCAAAGGCGTTCATGAAATTTGTGAGGGCGGGATGATTGGCAATGCCGGTGACGTTGAGGAATTTACCGATGCCGGAAACGATAAAAAGAATGGGAATAAGAACCCTTGCGAACGAATAGGCGAAATCACTCATGATATTGCTCCACTGTAATTGCGACTTCATGCTGCACCTATAGCATGAACCTTGCGCGACCATGTAAATTCCTGCGGCGCTGGTCAGTAGAATTGTTTGCGGTGACCACAAACGAGGTTCATCGGCGCAAGAGTCGGAAGAGGAAGCCAAAAAATTAGAGGGGCCGCCAAGTAGCGGCCTCAGTCAAACAAACTCGGGCACGCTCATCCAGGCCTTGGCTGCAGTCTATGCCGCGCTCAAGGAGAGCAGCCGTGCGGTGCCTTGGAGCGAAATTATCGAAGCTGCGCGGCGCCAAGCGCGCCCGCAATAATGTGCGACATGGCCGTTTCTGCGGTCAGCCGTTCGATGCCGCTCGCTGCGAGCAGCGCCTGCAGGTTTGTCGGAACAGCAGCGCGCGCTTCGCCGCGCCGCCACTGCGCGAGCCGGGCATCAACCCACTGCTGCAGTATGGTTTGTTCGATGCGCTCCGATTCCAGCTCCGCAGCTTTGATCTGCGCGCGCAATCTCTGCGCGTCCTGGCGTTCGATCGGCTTCAGGCTGCGTCGCGCGACACGCAGCGGACGTACAATATCGTCATGCCATTGCCGCACAACATCACGAGCCGACGCCGTCTCTTCGGCGGTCAAAGTGACGCCATGCACGGCGCCGAGATAGCTGCAGAGCAGGATCAAGTTCACATCGAGGCCGAACTCGTCCTGTAGCGCGAGGCATTCGTCCTGCACCGCCTTATTGGCATAGGCGGCGAGCGAGAAATTCCACAGTGATTGGCTCATCGTGAAGATGATGCCAAGGCTAGGCGGAAAATGCCATAATTCTTGGCGGAGCGCCCCGATGCCGAGCATCGAACAAACCCTACGTTTGCAGGTCGCAGCCGCGACCTTGTTGCTCAACGATCTCGGCATTCTCGGTTACAGCGGCCACATCGGTGCGCGGCTGCCCGGGCGCGACGCACTACTCATCCAGTCCTTCGACCAGAGCCGCTCGCAGGTCGGCCCCGACGATCTGCTCATTTGCAGCTTCGACGGCAAAGTGATCACCGGGCCAACCGGTGTGAAGCCGCCGTCGGAAGTCTATCTGCATTGCGAAATTTTCCGCGCCCGCAGCGATGTGCAAGCCAGCGCACACTTCCATCACGATCTCACCACGTCATTCACCCTGGCAGAGGGTCCGGCGCTGGCGCCGGTGAAAAACCATGCGGTGCGCTGGGCGAGCGGTATTCCGGTGCATCCAGATCCGAGCCACGTGAGTGATGCCGACAAGGGCCGCGCGCTGACGCGCACGCTTGCCAGCCACCAAGGCCTGTTGATCCGCGCTCACGGCCAGGTCATCGTCGCGGAATCGGTGCCGGCGGTGCTGATCGACAGCATCCATTTCGTCGAGAATGCGCAGGCGATGCACCATGCTGCGATACTTGGGCCGGTAGTGCCGCTTGGCCCCGCCGACATCAAAGCCTTCACCGACGACTTCAACCGCGAACGGCACATCGACAAGCTGTGGGAATATTACATCGGACGCGGGCGTGCGAACGGCGTGTTGCCGGCCGACTGGGCGCTTTAGCCTACGGCCTTCGCCTTAGCATCCTGGATCGTCTGCCAAATGCGGTAGGGCGTCGCCGGCATATCAATATTGAGCACGCCATAAGGCTTCAGCGCATCGACAATAGCGCTCACGATCACCGCAGGCGCTGCCGTCGTGCCGCCCTCGCCGCCGGCCTTGATGCCGAGCGGATTGGTCGGCGACAGCACCTCGACGATCTCGGTCGCGTACGACGGCAGCAGATGGGCGCGCGGCATGCCGTAGTCCATGAACGAGCCGGTAAACGGTTGGCCGGAATCGGGGTCGACCACGATCCTCTCCCACAATGCTTGGCCGATGCCCTGCGTAATGGCGCCGTGCGTCTGCCCGTCGACGATTAGCGGATTGATGCAGCGGCCGACGTCATCAATGCAGGTATAGCGGTTAAGGGACAGGCTGCCGCTGTCGGGATCGATCTCGATCTCGCAGATGGCGCAGCCGTTGGGAAACACCGGATCGTGCATCTCGTTGTCGGTGACGACCGCGAGGCCTTTCGCGAGATCGTCGGACACCGCGTGCTTCGTCATCTCCTCCGCCAGCTCGAGGAAATCAAAGGTACGGTTAGTTTCGCGCGCGGCGAAGCGGCCGTCGTTGAACTGGACGTGATCTGGCATTGCGCCGAGCAGATGTGCGGCGATGCGCTTGCCGTTGGCGATCAGCGTGGTCGCAGCCATCGAGAACACGGTGGCGGCGTGCCGCATGGAGCGGCCCGAATGCGTGCCGCCACCGGCGCGCACCACGTCGGTGTCGCCCAGGATGATGCGCACGCTGTCCAGCGGCACCTGCAGCAGGTCGGACACGACCTGCGCGAAGCTAGTCTGGTGACCTTGGCCGGCGGGCTGCGTGCCGATGATGACCTCGACGCCATCCGGCTTGATGGTGATGCGCGCTTGTTCCTTGGGCGCTCCGATCGAGGACTCGACGTAATTGGCGAGACCAAGGCCGAGCAGCTTGCGGCGTTTGTTGGCCTCGCGCCGGCGTGCCTTGAAGCCATCCCAGTCGGCAACGCGCATTGCAAGGTCCATGTTGTCCTCGTACGTGCCGCTGTCGTAGGTCATGCCGACGGCGTTGCGGTAGGGCATGGCTTTCGGTCGCACCAGATTGCGCCGGCGCAGGCGGATGCGATCGATGCCGACCTTTTCCGCGGCGATGTCGATCAGCCGCTCGACCGCGAAGGTAATCTCGGGACGGCCGGAAGAGCGATAGGCCTGCGTCGGGACGGTGTTGGTGTAGACCGACACCGCGCGGAGCGACGCCACGGGGATCGCATAGTTGCCGGTGATTAGGCCGGCGCCCTTGGAAAGCGGCGACAGCGACACGCAGCGCGCACCGGCATTGCTGATGTTGGTGGCGCGCAGCGCCGTGAAGCGGCCCTTGGCGTCAAGCGCCAACTCGAACTTCGCCACCAGGTCGCGGCCCTGATAGTCGCTGATGAAGCATTCCGAGCGGGTGGCGGTGTACTTCACCGGCCGGCCGAGCTTGCGCGAGGCCCACAGCATCAGGCCGTATTCTGGATAGACGCGGTTGCGCGTGCCGAAATTGCCGCCGACGTCGAAGGACAGCACGCGCAGCGTATCCGGCTTGATGCCGAGTACCCTGGCGAGCTCGTTTTTCTGCCGCACCGCGCCGCCATTGCCGGCATAAAGGGTGTAACGGCCACTGGCCGCGTCGTAATTGGCGACGCAGGCGCGCGGCTCCAGCGGCGCGCCAGTGACGCGGGGGATATTGAAATCCATCGCCACGATGTTGGCGGCTTGCGCGAAGGCGCGGTCGGTGGCGGCGGCATCGCCAAAACGGGTGTCGACGAGGATATTGTTCGGCACCTCGTCCCAAATGGTCGGTGCGCCCGGCTGCATGGCATCTTCCGAATGCAGCACGAACGGCAATTCCTCGTATGCGATCTCGACCGCTTCTGCGGCATCGAGCGCCTGCGCTTTTGTATTTGCCACCACCATCGCGACCGCCTCGCCCACATGGCGGGCCTTATCGGCGGGCAACAACAGATGCGGGCCGATGAAGATCGTGCCGCCGCCGGGGGCGGTGAGCTTCATGTCGTCGCGCGTCTTCGGCACCGGATCATGTGGGATGGCACCGAGCCCGTCGGCGGCGCAATCGGCGCCAGTGTACACGCCGAGCACGCCGGGCATCGCCAGCGCTTTGGCTTTGTCGATCGAGAGGATGCGCGCGTGCGGATGCGGTGAACGCACTATCGCCGCACAAGCCTGGCCCTCGAAACTGAAATCGTCGGTGAACTGTCCCTTTCCGACGACCAGTCGCGCGTCCTCAGTGCGCGGTATGGGTTGCCCGATGAAGCGAAAGGATGCCGGTTTGTTCATCGCATGCAACCGACGATCAGGACTTCTTGGGTGGACCCTCGACATTTCGCGCCGGAGTCTCCGGTGTCAGCCCGCCGCGTCGCCTCTTGATCGTCTCGTTTCCGCTTTCCTCCCAGCAGCCTTCGACTGCGCGGCGCGCGTAAGTGTCATAGAGCTCGTCCCAGTCGCCGAGCGAGTAGCCGTACCAGGGCGGCTGCGGGGTGATCGGCGGAAGGTTGAGCTTCTTCCACAGCGTGAGCGCGCGCTCCATGAACTCACGCTTCGGCAAGGCGAGCGGCGGCATGTCCTGCTTGAGCGTGGCGTCGATCAGGATGGTTGAATCCTCGCGCTTGTCTGATTTAGGGCCGTGCCCGGAGGAGCGGTAGGGCATGATCTGCACGTCGATGCCGGGATCAGAGCGGTAGGCGAGCGACCAGAAGATGGCGTCGACGTTCGCCGGATCAATGTCCTCGCTCACCGCGATGCAGATCTTGCCGCAGTCGGCACGCAGCGCCGCCGCTCCTTGAAGGCCGCGCCAGATTTCCGTGCGGACGGTGCCGCGCGTGAACTGCAGGAAGATCACCTTGCGCAGGTTGGTGAACGGCTCATGCATCACCACGCGCTTGATGCCGCGGACGCCGAGCTGATCGCGCAGGTGCGTCATAAACATCGGCTCGAACGCCACCTTCTTTATCACGCTTGATTCGCTCGGCGTGACCTGGCTGATGATCGAGACGAACACCGGCTTCTTCTTGTGAGTAATGGCGGTCACTCGCATCGACATGTT
>Ga0207727_100305_pt1 | contig 6626 bp, 10 predicted proteins | sample LuqExpMetageno48_FD_187806 | JGI IMG/M metagenome (GOLD analysis project Ga0207727, IMG submission 187806) | Tropical forest soil microbial communities from Luquillo Experimental Forest, Puerto Rico - Sample 48 (SPAdes) | ecosystem: Environmental > Terrestrial > Soil > Tropical forest ...
CCGCTACGTTAGGCCCGAACGTTTGGCGCTAGCGATTGTCGCGGCTCTTCTGACCCGGTGGTACCATCAAAACCTCCGCGTCTGATTTCGTTTACTGGGCTTGCCCCGTCCCCATCCCAAGCTTTTAAACGGTACTGAAAACTCTGTTGGAGGCAATAGGCGTCTTATCAGCCATCGATGATTTTTCGCTCTTGTGACAATCTGACCACACGGTAATCAATTACTGTTTTGGCAAAAAAAGGGCCGCGCCCCTCCTAAAGTCGCTTACTTTGATTAAATTTCACAGCCCTTCCCTTCCAAAAGGCGCTTTCGATGCATCTGGTTTCCAAGATCGGCATCGCGATCTTTGCCGCTGCCGCGGTCGCCGCTGTTATCGTCGACACTATGAGACCCATTGCCGCGAGACGTTTGTTCGCCCTCGTCGCCGCCCTGATTGCCGGCGTAACTGCGTTCTATCTGGTACCGGAACCATTACCTGAACTGACGCGCGCCGAATTCATGACCGAAGTGCGGGCCGGCCACGTGCGCAGGGTCGAAATCGAGGATCAGCAAGTCATCATCGGCGAGAGTTCGACGCGCGGGGAATTCCGCACCGAGTTTGATAGATACAAGGATGTAGACCTGCCGGCGGAACTGCGCGCCCTGGGAATTGAGGTTTTGTTTTCAACATCGCCCCCTGGGATCTAGAAACTTTCCTAGCTTCCCGGAGTGCTGCCGATCGCGGACCCTAGACAGTTATTTTGCCTGTCGGAGCGCGACCCTATCCTCCTGCCGCAACGCCTCAACCCTGCAAGCGACAGCGGTCCAAATCTTGTGGCCTTCGTGATCGCCTTTGGCTGCGAGGGAAGAGGCTCGCTGTTTTGCTCGCTCGACGGCGCCGCTTCTGTGGCGGGCCTCGAAGTAGCGCGCAAACATCTCAATTGCGTCTTCTCTTGTTGGAAACATGTGCGGTGCCCGTCAAAAATCGTGGCTATGAAAAGCTAACAGCCTCCAGATGACAGATTTTTGAAAGCTTGCCGCCGTCTATGACGAGGCATCACCATTAGCCAAACTCGCAAAACGGCCTGTCATTTCAGTGCAGTATCGAACCGGTCGGTAACCGCCTGGTGCCGTTTTGTAGCTTGTGACGCTGGTTTTATCCTCAGCTTATCCCCAGTCGCCTTTTGGCATGTTCCGTCAAATTCCTGGCACAAAATAACAAGACGATGACGGTCGCCGACGTATAAGAGAACGCATCAGGGGGCGCGTTCTATTTTTGCTTGAATATTCGCAATGACACCGAGACGACGCCCCACGCGATCTCTGTCCCGACACGACAAACGGCTCACCAGCGAGGAATTTGCCTCGCTAAAACAAGTAGCTAACAAGCGGGTAACGATCCCGGATGCGCACCGAGAAAGTCTAATCGCAGCCGGATATGTTCGCGAGGTGTTGCCCCGCTTGGGTAGCATATCCGCTCTTGTGCTAACAGGGGCTGGTCTCCGACGTTTGGAATCCGGTGAACAGGCGAAGTAAACGAGCCGCGCTGCGCACAAATTTAATTTTCCACAGAACGAAAGCTAGCGAGTTTAAATCTATTCTCTCGGCTGCTGTAATTCTAATAGACTTGTTGTTTGTTGATGTGACAAGCCACAGCAATTTGCGCCGAGGGCACCATGCTGGCTGAAATTTTTGTCTTGCGATTGGAAGCAATTTTGCGCTTTTCGCAAGAAGCCCCGGCAAGCTCCCGGTTCGTTCCGCTTCGGGCGCTACTTCATCCCAAGGGAAAATCGCCTGCTGACGGCGCGGTCAGCACTGCAAGCTCTCGTTAGAGCTTGCTCCCTGTCCTGTCGGTCAATTCGGCCAGAACGCTTTGTCTTTAGGGGTTACCAGCCAAAGATTCCGCTATACAGCAACACAAATGCAGCCAATAAGCATAATGCAGCTATTACAGCCGTATTACCCCAATTCCATTGTGATGCCTTCCACAGCAGGCCACCTCCCACCTCGGCAATTTGTGGCTTCGACTTCTGCTCTTGCATGATCCCATCCACTCTTATGACAGTTATGTGACATAAGAATCGGCTATATTTGAGGTGAGTGTATTAGCACATCAGTAACCCGGCCTCGTTAATTTTTTAAGAATTGAGGACCAAAGCCGATGCGGGGCGGTCGTTTTTATATTGCAGGTTTGGCGTTGCTGCTGTTGCTAATGCCGCATTCAGCGGGATGGGCGCAGACGGAAAGTTATATTTTTCAAGGATCGACGACGTTCACTCATGAAGTGATGGAGCCATACCAGAAAGATATCGAAAGACTTTCCGGTCACAAGTTGACCGTCGTGCCAAACAAATCGAGCCTCGGCATCCTAGCTTTGTTTGAAAAGCGCGGCGATTTCGCAATGACTTCCGGTCCGCTGGAAAACGAAATCAAAGGGCTGAAACGCAGCCATCCGGATCTTCCCTTCGAGCAACTTCGGACCTTCAATATCGTGCAAACGCGGATGGCATTTGCGGTCAACCGAGCCAACCCCATTCACGCGATTTCTGCCGACCAGATGCGCGACATCTTGTTGGGCAAGATCACGAATTGGCGGGATGTCGGCGGCCCCGATCTGCCCATTAAGATCGTGCAGGTGCGAGAAGGTGGCGGTGTCCAGGCGTCGATTGAAAGCGAGCTATTGGATGGCAAACCCATAAGCGCTCCGGATCGCATCCGCGTGCAGATCAGCTCTCAGGTTGTCAAAATAGTGGAGCAACTACCCGAAGCGTTGGGCTTGTCGCAGCTGAACATCGTGGAGAAGTCCAATACCCGCGAACTAACAACAGATCATCCCGTCGAACAACGGCTCAATCTTGTGACGCTGGGCGAGCCAACCGTGGAAATGCGTAAGGTTATCGACGCCGCCCGTCATGTCGCAGCCGATGAGACATCAACGGCTAAGCGATAAGACTCGTTAATTCCATAAACAACTACCGACCTCGCTTTGTTAGCCGATCAATGCGCTCGCGCTTCGCTTCTACGAAGCAGTTTCAAGGTTGAATCCGAATCCGGACCATTAAAATGCCCATCCACCCACGCGTCCTTCTGCGTCCACCTGTGAATCTTCCGACAGGCCGGGCAACGAAATGGCACTTCTATCCAAGACGATAAAGACTCAAACACTATCGTTTCCGTAGTCAGTCCTGTTTTGACTGGCACTTTTAGCGTTGGGCAGCTGGTCATGATATTAGCCATTGCGTGCCCTCCGGCGCGCAACCACCAAGAATATAGTATACCGATAATGCCACGACGCAGAAAGGCTCATCCCAAAACAACTGAATGCCAGTCAGCTGATGTAATTGTAATATATAAGTAACTGTGTTTCACCTGATACCGGAACCCTTGCCTGGGTGCTTTGAACCCCGGAGTCTGTCGAAAATTCGCTTACGACTGAGGCCATTCGATAATTTGGCCACGCAAGTTATTTTGGAGTCGTACCAATGTCGAAATCCTGTCATACTCGCCTTGACGCCACTAAAGAGCAATCATACCAATGATAAATAGTGGCTGTATATTATGGGCGGCGAGAATACAGAAATCGAACTAAGGTTTCGGGTTGTCCCGGAAGACATGGCCGTTATACGGCATCATCCGCATTTTGCTGACGCTTTCCAAAATTCGGCCCAGGAAAAGCTGAATTCTGTTTATTTCGACTCGGATAATCGATTTCTGCATAATCATGGACTAACCTTGCGCGTGCGTCACATCGACGACAAGCGGGTGCAAACCATCAAGACCACAAATCAAGGCTCCGATTGGATCGAACGATCGGAGTGGGAGCAGCCCATCGCAGGTGATCAACCAGACCTCACCCGCGTGACGGATGTCGCCCTCCGTCGGGTTCTCTCCGACGATATTCGCGACGCGTTAAAGCCGGTCTTTGAGACACACATAAATCGAACGGCTTGCCATCTAAACGGAAACGACACTGACATCGTTATGACGCTTGATGAGGGGCAGATTGTTACGGCCGATTCATCATGCCCGGTTTCCCAGATCGAACTTGAGCTCAAGCATGGCGACACCGCCGAGCTTTTCAAGGTTGCGCACGCCATAAATGAGATCGTGCCCGCTCAACTCGAGGTCAAGAGCAAGTCCGAGCTCGGTTATGATCTGATTGCGAGGACTCCCGTCGCCGCCGAGAAGGGGCATAATCCAAAGTTGAGCGCAAAAATGAGTGCCGGGCGCGCTTTCACGATGATTGGCCGGTCTTGCTTGCGCCATTTGGTTGCAAATGCGGCAGCTACCGTTGATCGCGATGTCGAAGCGCTGCATCAGATGCGAGTCGCACTGCGCAAACTGCGCGCCTCCATTTCGCTTTTTTCGGATTTCCTCGGCGACGATAAAATCGGTACGATTAAGACAGAGTTGACATGGCTTGCCAGCGAATTTGGCCCCGCGCGCAATTTGGATACACTCATTATCGAAGTTCTCAGGCCTTTACGAAAGCAACACCCGAAGGAGCCAGGACTCGCTAGTATCAGTAAGCTATTCGCCCGCCAACGCCTCAAGTGCTATCAGCGGGCGCGGGAGGCCGTGCAGTCGGCTCGCTTCCGCAAGCTTGTTCTCGATACCGCGGAGTGGGTTGAGGCCGGGCCTTGGCACAGGTCGGAAGATCCGCTCAGGCACGCGCGCCTGGAAACTCCGATCGAAATTTATGCTGCCGAGCAGCTTTTGCAGCGTTTCAAGAAGATCAGGCGGCGTGGCGCCGAGATTGGCGAGCTGGGTCCGGGGGAACTGCATAGGCTCCGAATCCAAGTCAAAAAAGCGCGGTATGCGGCAGAATTTTTCTCCAGTATTTATAGCCGCCGCAAGTCGGTGAAACGACGGAAGAGAGCTCTTTCGTCTCTGACGCGATTGCAGGACTCTCTCGGTAGGATCAATGACATTGTAACTCACAAGACGTTGTTGACCGATATCACCGCTATTCCGCGGCCCGGCTTAACGCCGGAGCAGGACGACCGACGTGCATTCGCTGCGGGTCTCATTATGGGTGATCAGCACGCCCGCATTCAGGGACTGCTTGATAGCGCGAGAAAGGCGTATTCACGCTTTAGTGATACCAAGTCATTTTGGAAGCCGTCGCAACGCCACCGCGGTGTTTCGCAAGAGCAGCCACCGGCTGCCGCTGACCAACTTAAGACTGCACTCGAGGAGAATAAAGAGCCGGCGCCGCATATTTAAAGACAAGATCACGGCGATTGGGAGTTCACAGAACTACGCGTGCAATGCAGTAGCAAAGCTTGTGTTGTTTCCTTTCGGGCGCTCGCTCGACAATGGGCGACCGGAGATAATGTAGTGAACCGCCTCTGCTATATTGGTTGCGTGGTCACCAATCCTTTCAAGGTTTTTGATGCAAAACAGCAGTTGTGTACAGGTAGCGATATTATGCGGATCCTCGCCCATATCGAGCAAAACCTCATAAAAAAGTGCATTGTTGAGCGCATCAATTTGTAGGTCTCCATTGCGGACCGCGAGCGCTGCGCTAATGTCTCTTGCGGCAAAACTATCAAGAGCCATTTTGAACTGCTCCGTGACCAATCTTGTCATGTGTTCGAAGCCGTGAATGATGGACATAGGAAGAATTTCGTCTCCAATGGCGATGACCCGCTTACCTATATTCTTGGCGAGATCGCCAATCCGTTCGAGGTCATTGGAAATACGTAGCGCGGAAATTATCTCTCGCAGATCAATCGCAAGGGGTTGACGCTGGGCGATGATGTCGATGCCCTTCGCTTCTATCTTAGCCTGAAGCACATCAAGAGTAGCATCGCGATCGATGATCTGATGAGCCAATCGGATGTTTCGTTTGCGGAGTGCTTCAATTGCTTGGGTAATTTGCCGCTCTGCGAGCCCTCCCATTTCCGCGACCATCCGTGCCAGATCTTGGAGATCGGCATCAAATATTCTCCGCGTGTGCGCAAGCATCACAATGTTCATTGCGGTCTTGCCAGCTTTTCTATTTCTTGCTTTGGAGCGCGTTGATTAGCGCGCGGCGCGCTCCTTGTTTCGCAGCATTTGCCAAGCGGATATTGCCATTATCAATCGCCGTGGCCCGAACACGCAACTCTTATTAATTAAGTTATTCACCGATCAATCCCGAATAGCTCAGAGAAAAACAAACTCAATGCCATAAATGAGTTGTTTTCTCGCGAAGACGTTCAATCTCTTCCCTAACGAATAAAACTCTAGACCTAAGATCAGTCACGATAGGGTCGTCATTTCTAAGACGACAAAGTGCGTCCGAGATTTCGCTCTCAAGGAATTCCTGTCGTCGTTGGAGTTCAGTTATGTCCGCTCGCAGCATAGCGTTGTCCCCCGACTCAATTGAAATCACCCTGTATCGTCGCGGGCGATACAGACATCACATCGCGCTGGTAAATTGTGCTCCGGCGTTGTGTCCCCACATAGGTGTGCAGAATACGCGGCGGGAACGGCCGAGTTGGGGTCTTGCCCTACTGATGCGACCCGTGCGGGCCGTTCCCGGCGTGCCGTCCTGATTTTTGCCGCTACGTTAGGCCCGAACGTTTGGCGCTAGCGATTGTCGCGGCTCTTCTGACCCGGTGGTACCATCAAAACCTCCGCGTCTGATTTCGTTTACTGGG